>JGI12270J11330_10000553_pt1 | contig 28691 bp, 24 predicted proteins | sample PeaSoiMetSII2010_FD_11330 | JGI IMG/M metagenome (IMG submission 11330)
CCGGCTCGTTCTCGCGCTCGTACCTGCGCTACGAGCCGCTGCCCTCGCACCTGACCGAGAAAGTAGCGGCCGCCTCTAAGCCCGGCTAAGCGCCGGGAAACGGGCGGTTTGAGTGGCTGTGGCCGCCCGGTCGCGGGCATCGGCTGCTGCGCAACGCCTAGCGCCGCGACCGGAGCGACCACGGCGAATGACGCTCGTGCCCAGCGGTGCGCCGGGCTTCATCGCCGCTCACGGCTCCCGTGGTAACGCGGCCAGGCAGCCCTGGGCGTAGCTGTCGCCGGCCTCGGCGCGCCGCCGGAGCTCGTCGATCTCGCAGCCTGGCGGCGCGACTAGCTCGCGGGTGTGGGCAGCTCCATTCTCGCCCCTGATCTGTGCCGCCGGAATCCATGTGTCAGCCAGGCTTGACTGCCTCGATCAGGAACCGGCGCGTGGTCGCCAGGAAGGGTCCGTACCGCTGAATCCGGTCGTGCAGCGCTGCGAGCTCGGCGCGGTAGCGGTCAACGCTGAAGCCCGGCACGATCCAGATCACCTTCCGCAGGAAGTAGACAACCGCGCCGACGTCGTAGAACTCGGCCCGCAGCGGCTCCGAGCGCAGATCAGTCACCCGCAGGCCCGCGGCCTGCGCCGCGGCGCTGGCAAGCTCGGGTTCGCGGCCTGATTCGCCAGGGGGCTGCGGGCCGATGAAGAAGTCGGTGAGCTCGCCGACGCTCTCCGGGCCTACCTGCTGCGAGAAATACGTCCCACCTGGCCGCAGCACGCGGGCGACCTCCTCCCACCGGACGTCCACCGGATGGCGGCAGACCACCAGGTCGAATGCATTCGCAACAAACGGCAGCGGCTCAGCGTCGTCGTGCGCGACCACCGCGATGCCACGCGGACGCAGACTTTGCGCCGCGCGGGCGACGTTCGGCGGCCACGACTCGGTCGCCACCGTCCGGGCGGGCAGCCTGGCGACCCCGGCCAGGACCTCCCCGCCGCCGGTCTGGATGTCAAGCGCGGCGGAAGCGACCGCCATCCGCTCTCCCATCATCCGCGCATAGCCCCAGGAGGGACGCTCCTCGCTGGCCCGGCCGTCCAGCCAGGAGAAGTCCCAGCCCTGCACCGACGCGGCTTGCGCCTCAGCGACCAGGTCGTCAAATGCCCGGGTCATCGGTGATCGCTCCAGCTAATCCAGTGGGTCCGCCCTAGTTTTTCCAGTGGGTCTGCCACGGCCGATTGGCGGATTGCTCAGTCCGGTGGCGGCCAGGCGGCGGCGACCATCTCGCGGGTGTCGGCGAGGAGCTGGGGCAGCACCCTGGTCTGACCGATGACCGGCATGAAGTTGGCGTCGCCGCCCCATCGGGGCACCACGTGCTGGTGCAGGTGCGCCGCGATGCCGGCCCCGGCCGCGCCGCCCACGTTCATCCCGATATTGAAGCCCTGTGCGCCGGAGGCGGTGCGCAGGGCGGTCATCGCTGCCTTGGTGAAGCTGGCCAGTTCCGCCGTCTCGGCCTGGTCGAGGTCGGTGTAGTCAGCGACGTGCCGGTACGGGCAGACCAGCAGGTGACCGCCGTTGTAGGGGTAGAGGTTCAGCACCGCGTAGACCAGCGCGCCGCGCGCGACGGTCAGGCCGTCCGCGTCCGGCAGCCCAGGCACCCGGCAGAACGGGCAGCCGTCGCCGGCCCCGGGTCCTGCTGGTTTGTTCTCGCCCTTGAGGTATGCCATCCGGTGCGGCATCCATAGCCGCTGGAAGCCATCCGGAGTACCCGTTCCGTTCGCCAGGGCCGGATCGTCGGGCGGGGTCGGCGCGGCCGCCGCAGCGGGGCCATCGGATGCGGGACGGTCCATGATTGCAGCATAGGGGTGGCTCCGCATGGCATGCGTGATCACGTCCGGCAGAGGATCTCACCGTGCGGAACGAGGAACCACGCATCCTGCGCCGATGCCCAGCTGCGCCATGCCTGGGCTAGCCGCTCCAGGTCTGCCCGGCTCGCCAGGCCATGACTGATCACCTGGTCAGCGAACCCGGATTCGGTCAGCCGCTCGGCCCACAGCCCGCCCCACCAGGACCGCTCGTCGGCAGTGCTGAAGCACCACGAGCTAGCCGACACCTCAATCTGAGCGAAACCGGCCGCCCTGGCCCAGTGCAGCATGCGTCGGCCCGCGTCGGGTTCACCTCCGAGCAGCCGGGCGGCCCGCTGGTACAGCGCTCGCCACTCCTGCAGGGCCGGATCATCGGGGAACCAGAACATGCCACCGTAGTCCCCATCCCTGGCGGCGACGATGCCTCCTGGACGGCAAACGCGGCGCATCTCGGCCAGTGCCGCGACCGGATCGGCAAGGTGCTGCATGACCTGATGCGCGTGTGCCACGTCGAACGTTCCGTCGCGAAAGCCCAGCCGGTACACATCGCCGACCTGCAAGCGCACGTTGCGCTGCTCCCGGCGGTCAGCCTCCGCCTGCGCGTCAGCCAGCACGTGCGCCGCCGCGTCGACCGCGACTACCTGGCCAGGGGCTACCAGGGCGGCGAGATCGGCGGTGATGGTGCCAGGTCCGCAGCCGACATCGAGCACCCGCGCCCCCGGTGCCAACCGCGGCAGCAGATAGCCTGCCGAGTTCTCCGCCGTCCGCCACCGGTGCGAGCGCAGCACGCTCTCGTGGTGGCCGTGCAGGTAGCCGGCGGAGGCAGCTTGCCGCGGCCGCATCAAACCTGGATGCGCTGCTCGACGGCGGCGACGATCTCGGCGATCGCGTCGTCCACGCCGATGCCGTTGCGCTGCTCGCCGTTGCGATAGCGGAACGAGACGGCTCCGGCAGCAACGTCGTCGTCGCCGGCCAGCAGCATGTAGGGCACCTTCTGCTGCTGAGCGGTCCTGATCTTCTTCTGCATCCGGTCCGCTCCGGTGTCCACCTGGACCCGGATGCCGCGCTCCCGCAGCCGGGCGGCGACATCCTCCAGGTAGGGCACGTGCGCCTCGGTGATCGGGATGCCGATCACCTGCACCGGCGCCAGCCACGGCGGGAACGCCCCGGCGTAGTGCTCGACCAGGATCCCGAAGAACCGCTCGATCGAGCCGAACAGAGCCCGGTGGATCATGTAAGGCCGCTGCCTGCTGCCGTCCGCTGCGGTGTATTCGATCCCAAACCTGCCTGGCTCCTGGAAGTCCACCTGGAGCGTCGACAGCTGCCAGCGGCGGCCGATCGCATCCTTGACGTGCACGTCGATCTTGGGCGCGTAGAACGCTCCCTCGCCCTTGGCGATCACGTAAGGCAGCCCGGAGACATCGAGCGCGTGCTTGAGCGCGGCCTCAGCCTTGTCCCATTCCGCGATCTCGCCGACGAATTTCTCCGGCCTGGTGGAAAGCTCAGCCTCGAACTCGGTCAGCCCGTAGTCGCGCAGCAGGCCGACCACGAACTCAAGCAAGCTGGCGAGCTCGCCCTCCAGCTGATCTGGCGTGCAGAAGATGTGGGAGTCGTCCTGGGTGAAGCCGCGTGCCCTGGTCAGGCCATGCACCACGCCGGACTTCTCGAACCGGTACACGGTGCCGAACTCGAACAGCCGCATCGGCAGCTCGCGGTACGAGCGGCCTCGGGACGCGAAGATCAGGATGTGCATCGGGCAGTTCATCGGCTTCGGGTAGTACTTGGCGCCCTCCATCTCCATCGGCGGGTACATCCCGTCGGCGTACCAGTCGAGATGTCCGGAGGTCTCGAACAGGGCCGACTTGGTGATGTGCGGGGTGTTGACGAACTCATAGCCCGCCGCCTCGTGCCGACGCCGCGAGTAGTCCTCGAGGACCCGGCGGATGGTCCCGCCCTTGGGGTGGAACACCGGCAGCCCGCTGCCGATCTCGGTCGGGAACGAGAACAGGTCAAGCTCGGCCCCTAGCCTGCGGTGATCGCGTCGCTCGGCTTCGGCGAGCAGTTTGAGATAGTCCTCCTGCGCCTCGCGGGATGGCCACGCGGTGCCATAGATCCGCTGCAGCTGCGGGTTCTTCTCGCTGCCGCGCCAGTACGCGCCGCCGCTGCGCATCAGCTTGAACGCCGGGATCTGGCGGGTCGACGGCAGGTGCGGGCCGCGGCACAGGTCCTTCCAGCACACCCCGCCGGAGGCCGGGTCCAGGTTGTCGTAGATGGTCAGCTCGGCGCCGCCGACCTCGACCGACTCCTGCGCGTCGGTGCCGTCTCCGCTTTGGATCGCGCCCTTCAGGCCGATCAGTTCGAGCTTGTACGGCTCGGTCGCCAGCTCGGCTCGAGCCTGCTCGTCGGAAACCACCCGGCGGCTGAACCGCTGGCCCTGCTTGACGATCTGACGCATCTTCTGCTCGATCGCCTTAAGATCTTCCGGGCTGAACGGCTCGCGCACGTCAAAGTCGTAGTAAAAGCCGTTCTCGACCGGCGGACCGATACCGAGTTTCGCGTCCGGATGCAGTTCCTGCACGGCTTGCGCGAGCACGTGCGCGGTGGAGTGCCGCATGATGGCCAGTCCGTCTGCTGATTCGCGATCGACCGACTCGACCGTGTCGCCGTCGGTGAGCTGATGGCTCAGATCACGCAGGGCTCCGTTGACCCGTGCCGCGATCACCTGACCGGCGGCGCCGCCCGCCGGGCCGGAGCCGGTGCTTGTGCCGTCAGTCAGGAGCACGTCGCCCGCCGTCGTGCCGGCTTCCACCACGTGCTCGCGTCCGGCGAGGGTGATGTGCAGCTTGTCGGCAGGCACGGCTGGCTCCTTGAGATCGTTGGGTGTCCCGAAACTCCGATGCTAGCCGGGCCTGGCTCCGGGTGCGCGTGAGTTATCGCCCGCTGCGGCGTCTGCGCCCGGTCGCCGCGCGTCCGACGTTCGTGCCTCCATCGGCCGCCGCCAGATCGCTTCGATTGCCCGGCCGCAAAAGCAGCGAATTGCCCGCGAATGTGCCTGCAAGCGATGCTATGTCGTTGGGTCGGCGTCGTTGGCTCGGCTTACGGGGCGGTCACCGTGACCAGTGTTCCGTAGGTGAGGTACGGCCAGACCTTCTTCGCCGGGCCATACGGCAGTTCGACGCAGCCAAGACTCTGCGGGGACCCGTATGAGTAGCGGGGGAAGTAATGCACGGCCTCGCCGTAGTGGAAGTAGGCAACCCACGCGACCGGGTCGGCGTACCTCGAGCCGTCGGGATTGGTTCCCTTCATGATCTGGAACCGGTACCTCAAATACACCGGATCGGTGCGGGCCGCCGTTGGCCTGATCGGGATCCCGGTATTCGCCAGGTGCTTGAAGATGATCGCGCCGTTATGCCACACGGTCAGGGTCTCCGGCAACCGCTGGCTGGCCAGCGCGTAGGTGTACCCGTGCGTGTTCATCTGGCCCGCAGACAGCGCCCGGAACATGGCCCGCCAGACCGAAGATCCGATGATGCCGTCCAAGGTCAGGCCGTGGTCGGCCTCGAACGCCATCACCGCACCCGTCAGGACCTCGCTCGACTGGTCTGGCTTCCAGAGCCGCTTCAGCGCAGTCGGGTATCCCGGCTGCCAGGTGTACGTGCCTTGGGGCGGGCTGTAGGCCGCGCTGAGCTGCGCATTGGCGTCGGAGAGCGGTGCCGCCGTGCCGGTCAGTGGTGCCCAGGTCAGCGGCAGGTAGCCGAGTTGAGCCAGCAACTGCTCCATCCTGACCCCGCTGTACTTGCCGACCCGGAACTTGACGATGTCCGACACGGCGAGCAGGCCGCCTCCGGCCGACTGAATTCCGGCACTTCCGCCCGGGATCGCCACGGTGACCTTTGTCTTGGGCGAGAAACCTCGGACCGGGACGAAGACCGCGGTGCTACCCGAGTGCTGCCAGTTACCGTCGATCGCCGGGGTGAGAGTCGGCATCACAGAAGTGGCGCTCAGCGGCTCGGAGAACACGACCCGGATCTCTGCGGCGCCGTTCACCCCGGTGGCGCCGTTAGCCGGGCTGACCGACAGCACATGCTCTGGGCCTTTGGCCGCGGGCGGTCCGGCGGACCGATGTCCGTGCCCGTTGTTCCCCGCGGCCTGCGCTGGACTGGAATCTTTCAGGTAGTAGTACACACCGCCCGCCGCGAGGAGCACCGCGACGGCAGCCGCAATGCTGAGCGCCGAGATCAAGCCCTTTCGACGCGGCTTGTCGGCCGACCCGCCAGATCCGACTGGACCACCAGGTCCGCCGCCGCCCCACCCGCTCGGACCACCAGCCGATCCACCGGAGCCACCAGCCGATCCGGCAGAACCCCCAGTTGATCCGCTCCAACTAGCGGCGCCGTTAAGACCGCCAGTCGATCCACCCGGGCCGCTAGCTGATCCGCTCCAACTAGCGGAGCCGCCTGACGAGCCAAACCCGGCCGCGCCCATTGACGCGGTCAGGCTCGGCAGGCCGGCCGAGCCTGTCGTCCAGCCAGATCCCGACAAGCCCGTCGGCTGAACGGGACTCGGCAGATCTGCCGAGCCGGATGAACTAAATGCCGCAGTCGGCAACTCCGTGGCAGCCAATCCGGGGAACCCATCAGACCCGGAAGAACTGGGCGACCGGCCGGACCACGCTCCTCCGGCCACAGCCGGACTGGTCGGCGCGGCAGGCCAAGCCGGGTCGGAAGCACTGCCCGAACCCGACGGACTCGTCGGCGCCGCAGGCCACACCGGATCAGGAGCACTGCCCGAACCTGACGGACTCGTCGATCCCGACGGACTCCCAGACACAGGCCACAGCGGATCAGGGACACTGCCCGTGCCCGACGGGCTCACCGACGCAGGCCATGCAGGATCAGGGACACTGCCCGTGCCGGACGGGCTGAGCGATCCGGACGGGCTGAGCGATCCGGACGGGCTGAGCGATCCGGACGGGCTGAGCGATCCGGACGGGCTGAGCGATCCGGACGGGCTCAGCGGCGCGGCAGGCCAGACCGACCCTGGGACGCTGCCCTTGCCCAACCGGCTCAGCGGCCTGGTCGACTCGGCAGCCCCCGTGTCACCGACGTTGTCGTTGGCCGACTGAACCGGATCGACTGACCCTGACGGACCGACCGTCGGAGCTGACTCGGCCGGTATTACCTGGCCGACCTCGCCCGGCTGGCCGTACAGATGATCTACGAGAGACTCCGCCGGTCCGCTGGTGTTCTCTGCGGGCTGGCCCTGCTGGCCCGGCCGCTTGCTGTGTGCCCCGATCTGTACCACCTCTTCCTCGGCTGCGAGTCTAGATACCACACGACGCAATCGGCTCGCGGATCAGATGAAGATTCAGCAGAGAATGCGGAACAATCTAGTGCAGGCCGCACGACGCAGCCAGCGACGGAGCGGCCCGACAACTGGCGTCGAACCCGCCCGACCTTGCTGATTCTGGCGCCGTCGGTCGGGCGCCTGGTGTCGGACTAGTCCGGTCCTGAGGATCTTGACGCCGTCGGCTGGCGGCCTCCCGCAGCCGAAAATGGCATCAGTTGGTGACCGTCACCAGGCTGCCGTAGGTGAGATAGGGCCAAGCCCGCTGGGCGGCGTCGTAAGGAAGCTCGACGCAACCCAGGCTCTGCGGAGATCCGTACGACCCGCGGGGGAAGTAGTGCACCGCCTCGCCGCCGTCGAAGTACGACACGAACGACACGGGATCCGCGTAGTGGCTTCCGTCGGGGTTAGTGCCCTGCATGATCTGGTACCGGTACCGCAAGAACACCGGATAGGTTCCTGAAGCCGTGGGAGCGACCGGAATGCCGGTGTTGGCGAGGCTGCGGAACACTTTCTTCCCGTCGTGCCAGATGGTCAGGGTCTCCGGAGATCCCTTACTCGCTATCGCGTAGGTGTACCCGACCGTATTGCGCTGCCCGGCGTCAGCCGCGATGAACAGGGCGTGCCAGAACTTCCGGCTGGCTACTCCGTCGATGTTCAGTCTGTGCTGGGCCTGGAAGGCCATCACCGCTCCCCGGATCAGCGGGTTGGACGGCCCTGGCTGCCACAGGCTGCGCAGCAGCGACGGGTAGCCGGCGCTCCAGCTGAACGATCCCGGCGGCGGGCTGTACGCCATTATCTGCTGCCCGGCCAGAGCGCTGCCTGACGCGTCTCCGACGAGACGGCCGCCAGCCGTCGACTGCCACGACATCGGCAGGTAGCCGAGCTGACTGAGCAGCTCAGCGAGCCTGAGCTGCGAATAGGCAGCCGTCTTGAAATGAACGGTGACCGGCTTAGCTAGCAGGCCGCCGGCCGCGGACTTGACCCCGGCCGAACCGGCCGGAATCCGGAGCGTGAAGCTGGTCGACGGGGCCATCGGAATGGCCGGAGTGAAGGTGAAGCTGTTGCCGGAGGCCTGCCACTGCCCCGGGACGCCAGGCATAAGCACCGGCGATGCGCCGTGAGCGGCCAGCGGTGCGGAGAACACGACCTGCAGCGGATTGACCCCGCTCACGTCGACCGAGCCACCGGACGGAGTCACCGAGACAACGCGCAGCTCAGCCGATGTCGCCGGGCCGGGCTCGGTGTGGCTGGATCCACCTCGTCCGGCCGCGACATGCGCCATGTTGTATCCCTGGGCGTTCGACTGGCCAGATGCGCCAGACGGGGAGGTCGATACCAGAGCCAGCCCGGTAATCCCAGCCACTACTCCGACTCCGGCCGCAATGGCCAGCACCATGCCTGCCCGCGTGGCGCTGGACCCGCCCGGTCGCACCAGGCCGTCGTCCTGCGATGGCAAAGCCTCGGCCTCCTGCCGTGCAGCCGCGTCGCCGACTGGCCGCCTCTTACCCCACACGGACGTCTCCCCTACTACCATGACCAGCCCGGTCCCCTGTCTGGCAGACCGTATCTGGATCACTACTCAGCGTCACATTCCGATTACCCGAGTCGGATCATCGGAAATCCATTGGTCACGTAAACGATTGAGCAGACTTGGCTTTCCCCTGGTACATCACGTGCGCTCGGTTGGTCAGCCGTCCACGCACCGTCGCCGCATCAGTTAGCGGTCGACGGACTGCCCGCTCGGCTTTGGCAGCCGGCGGGCGCCAGGACCCGGAGCCGGGAGGACATCGCGCGGCTGCCGGATGTCATGCTCGTCAGCGCAACGCAGCACGACCGTGACCTCAGCGCCGCAGTCGCGGTGCCGGAAGGCAAGCGGCGATCCTTGTGGATCCGCGTAGTACGCCGAGCCCCATTCATTGAGGGCGGCCAACACCGGGTAGAGATCCAGGCCCTTGGGAGTCAGCCGGTACTCCGCTCGCTGGCGCTGGTTCGGCTCGCGGTAGGGCTCACGGCGAAGCAGGCCCTCCGCCACCGACGGCGGCAGGAAGGCGCCCGCACTGCGGTTCGGCGACCTTCGAGTCCAGGCCCTGGCCGGCGCCATCGCCGCCATGCTGTTCACGGTCACCGGCATCACCAGCAAGACCCTCCGCGGCTCGATGACCGGCCTGCTGAACCGTCCCTACAGCATGAACCAGGCCAGCTACGACCTATCGCGGCTGGCCCGCAACGGCCTGATCACCCGCGTCCCCGGGCGCAACCGCTACATCCTGACCCGCGACGGACTGCTGTTCGCCCACTTCTACACCAAGGTCTACGACCACGTCCTGCGCCCGCTCATGGCACCCGACCGGCCAAACGCGCCGCCCGAACTCGCCGCCGCGCTCAGCACCCTCGACCGGCTCGCCGCCGACCACATCGCCAGGGCACGCGTCCCAACCGCAGCCTGACATCCCCTCACGGCCCGCACTCACCAGCCAGGCCGACCTCCAGCACGCCCGCCAGCCAGCCGCACGCCTCACCCGCGGTCAAACTCAGGACTAACATCCAAACCCTCGCACCGAAGGTGCCCTAGGCGCCGGAGAAGGGGCCGAACCTTGCGCCGCGCCTTATGCAAAGGGTTGCAGGGCAAATTTCTACCCCCTTCTGAAATACTCCGATCCGATATCGACTTATCACTGTGCGCAGTCAGGGGACGCGTTCCCTGATGTACTGTAGCTCCGACTCAGAACCTCGGGAAGAGCTCAGGACCAGGCTCTTTATGCCATCGGACCGCGTTCGGGCCAATCTCAATGATCCATTCCGGTCTTCGCTACAGGTGCGCCCGGGCGGTGACCAGGCCCAGCGTGAGGTCGGGCTTCGCGTCGAGTACCTTGCCGACGCGGTCGGCTTCGGACTCAAGCTCGCTGCGGTGCCTCGCGCCGAGCGGCCGCAGCGGCTCGACGGTGATGTGCAGTCGCTGCCCGGCCCGGCGCTGGTGCCAGATCCCCGCCACCGCACCGTCGACGAGCAGCACCGGAAAGGTGCCCGCCTGCCCGTGAGAAAGCGCCCGGTCAGCGGCCCAGCCGGGGAACAGTCGCCAGCGTGGGTGCGACCCGACGAGGTACGGGTCGAAGTAGGGCAGCAGCCGGACGCCGCGGGCCGGCCAGGGGTCGGCTGCCGCATCACCTGCGTTCACCCAGACCCGGTCGCCGTCTAGTTCCACCTCCTGCAGCTGTGCCGCGTTCGCCGTCAGCAATTCCTGCGCGAGGCGGCGCGGCGCGGCCAGCCACTGGGCGAACTGCGCGGCCGTGACCGGTCCGTACGCGTGCAGGTAGGCGTGCAGGAGCTGGCTCAGCGCCAGCCGTGCCGGAGCGGGCCGGAAGCCCGGCAGCCAGCGGCGAGGGCTGGTGTAGGTGACCAGGCGGCCACGGGGCGGGCCGAAGCAAAGCAGGCCGGCGTTCGCCGCCGCGCCCATCGCCTGCCGCCACCGTGGCCAGTAGCCTGAAAACGCCGGCACGACCAGGTCGCCGGCCCAGCTGCCGCAGGCGGATCGGACGGCGTCATCCAGCTCGTCGCCGGTGAGCTCGGCACCGGCCAAGGCAGCGGCGATCGCGGCGACGACGGCCTCCCGCTGGGCGGTGTCCAGGCGGGCGTCCTCCGGCAGACCGGAGCTGGCCGGCAGGCCGCCCAGTGCTCCGCACCACATCGGCAGGTCGCTGGCCGGCAGCAGATGCACGGTGCCCCGCGGGCCGAATGTCTTGACCAGCGTGTGGTCCTGCCACAGCGCGCGGCGCACGTCTGCGCGGGTGATTCCGGCACCGCGCAGGCCGACAGCCAATTCCGCAGCGGACATGACCTGCGCGTGAGCGCCGCAGACTGCGGCCACGATTCCGGCTAGCGGCTCAGCCGACGGAGCGAGCAGGCCGTGCCGTGCCAGCCGCCGGGCACACACCTGTTTCCAGGTCAGGCGGGGCAGGCCGCCAGCAGAACGCTCCCGCACCTGCCTAGGGCTTCCTCCCCATGCCGCAGAACGTGTCTACCTCCGCGGGCAGGCCGGACTGGGTATCTTCGGGCCGCCACCGCGGGCAGGAGACCACTCCGGGCTCCACCATCTCCAGACCATCAAAGAAGCTGGCGATCTCCGCCGGGGTACGCAGGACATAAGGGATCGCGCCGCTCTCGTTGTAGTCCTGCTGTGCCTCCTGCGCCGGATCACCCGCGAGGGCGCTGGTGCCATCCGCGATGGACAGGTAGCTGCCGGACGGCAGGGCATCCATCAGCTGGCGCACGATCGACCGGGCCTCGCCGATGTCCGCGAGGTGCCCCAGGATGCCGTTCAGGATGAGCGCGATTGGCTTGCTGAAATCGAGGGTTTGGGTGGCTTCTGCCACGATTTTTTCTGGGTCGCGAAGATCGGCGTTGATATAGGCGGTGGCACCCTCCGGTGTGCTGGTCAGCAGCGCGCGAGCGTGTGTCAGCACGAGCGGGTCGTTGTCGGCGTAGACGATCCGGGCGGCGGGGGCTACCCGCTGAGCGACCTCGTGGGTGTTGTCCGCGGTCGGCAGGCCGGTTCCGATGTCGAGGAATTGCCGGACCCCAGCCTCCCCGGCCAGATAGCGGATCGCCCGAGCCAGGTAATTCCTGGACGCCTGGGCATTGTCCACGATGGCCGGGAATACCTGGCGGAACTGGTCACCAGCTACGCGGTCGACCTCGTAGTTGTCCTTACCGCCCAGCCAGTAGTTCCAGATCCGGGCAGAGTGCGGCACCGTCGTGTCGATCGCCGTCCTGGCGACGTCGGCGGGTTCTTCGGAGCCCGGCATGGACCGGTCGTCAGTCACAGAAATCCTCGCTGTTGTATCGGTTCGTCGTGTTCTGAATGGCTACCTCCTACCCTAACTCGCCGCCTGCCCGCGCATGCGATTCCCATGTCGCCCAGGCATTTCATGACGTTCTGCCGCGGTGCGCCAGCCGGTCCCGCAGTCGGGCCGAGCCTGCGGCCAGTTCGGTGAGTACGGACTCAGGCATGTCAGGCTGGTGAGTCGTGGCTGACAGCATGGTCCATCCACTGCTGGCGGATTCGGTCGTCCGTGCGATCGAGCATGCCGCGTCGGCACATCGCGGCAAGCCGTGGGTTTACCGCACTTTCACCGACCTGAACGACCTGGCGTCGCACCCATCCGGGGTGTTTCATGGCGATCCGTTCTCGGTGTTCGCCAAGCTCGGCGTGGCGGCGAATGCGGGCGAGCAGTTCGCGGCTGAGCTCAGCGGGCTGAACCTGCTGCGGGACCTGGCGGCGATCGCGATCCCGACACCGATCGCGGCTGGTGTCGTCGCGGTGTCTTCCGGTTCGCTGCTGCTGTCCGAGGCGCTGCCGGAGCGGGCACCGCAGGCGCGGTCGGGTGCGGACTGGCGATCGATCGGGCGAACGCTGGCTGCGCTGCATCGGGTGCATGACGAGAGTTACGGCCTCGATCAGACGATTGGTTTCTTCGGTCCCTTTCGTCAGGACAACCGTCCAGTCCGGTCGAATCGGTGGACCGACTTCTACGCCGAGCGCCGGCTGGTCCCGCGGCTGCGCTCGGCTGTCGACTCGGGGCACCTCCCGAGCGACCTCGCCGCGCAGGTGGAGCGGGTCGTCCGGCGGCTGCCTTCGCTGTGCGGTCCCGAGCCTGTCCCTTCGCTGCTCCACGGTGACGCGCAGCAGCACAACTTCATCAGCACCCCGGACGGCGCGGTGGTCATCGATCCGGCCCCGTATTTCGGGCATCCTGAGATCGACCTGGCCTTGCTCGACTACTTCGATGCCGTGCCCGATGACGTTCTCGACGCTTACCGTGACATCAGGCCGGTCGACCACGGCTTCACGGAGCGGCGCGAACTATGGCGGCTCTTCGGCTACCTGGCCGTGGTCACCGTGGCTGGCGACGGGCCCTTCGGGCGCCAGTTCCTGGCGCGCGTCGCCGACGCCGTCCGCAGCTATCAATAAGCAGCGTCAGCGACGGTCATCCGGCGCGGCATCGGCTTACCTTCCGAACTCCGACGTGCTTGGATCAGGGCCGGGCAGCGGATGGGCTAGGCAGCGGTAGGCGCGGGCACCGCTGCTGAACGCTGCTTCGTCCGGTGGCATCACGGTGATCTCCCACGAGCTGGCTGGGATCTGACGCGCCCGGCCCTGCCGTGACCTGAGCAGCACTGACATAGAGCACACAGCGCGCACCGCCGGGTTCGCCGCGACGATGTTCTCGTCGTAGGTTGACGCGTCGGAGGGCAGGATGGCGATCGCGAATGTCTCCCAGACGTGCGGTCGCGCACAGGGCAGACTGCTCGCGGTGACGTTCCCGGTAATCTCCACCAGCCCGTTCCAGCACTCCGGGGCTTGCGGGCACCGTGCCCCTACGTCCGGCACCGCCGCCGGGCATCCGCTGATGACCGTCGGGATCCCGAAGACGCCTGGTACGGACCCAGCGGCTGGAGGGCGCGAGGAGGATCCGTCCGGTGCCTCGGCTGCCTTGCCTGCGGGCGAGAGAACGCGCGCGCCGATGATCGCGGCAGCGGCGATGATCACGATCATGCCGGCGATCAGTGCAACGGGTCGCGCCACCCGCGTCCGTCGCGTCGGCGCTGCGGCGTGAGCTCCTCGGCCCGCAGCTTCGCTGGTCGGCGCCCGCCCGGCCGGAGTCCCTCCGGCTCTGGCCGAGGTCACTGCGGCCGGGATGCCTGGCCGGCTCGATCGCACTAGGTTTCCGCGTGGCTCCGCGGTTGGCCCGGCTCGCCGCGCCTGCGGCCCGGACTGAGCGACAGCCTGGGGTGACGGCGCGGCTGACCGCCTGCCAATCGCGGCGAGAGCGTCCCGCAGCGCTGCCGCGCTGACCGGCCGCGCTGCCGGATCGGCCGCGAGGCCCTGGCGCAGCAGGGCCATCAGCTCCGGTGGCGCGCCCGGGACATCCTCGACCGGCTCGTCGTGCAGCATCATGATCGCCGCGAGGCCCGGGGATCTGGAATCCGCCGGAAAGCGCGGCGGACGCCCGGTGAGCAACGTGTACAAGGTGGCGGCGAGGGAGTAAAGGTCGGCGGCCACGGCTGGTTCCTCGCACCGGAAGCTTTCGGGCGGGGCATAAGCGGGAGTAAGCGCGCCGCGGGTCGACGACTGCTCAGCTCCCGCCGCCACGATCGAGGCCAGCCCGAAGTCTGACAGGCCGACCATGCCGTAACGGTTGATCAGGATGTTCGCCGGCTTGATGTCGCGGTGCAGCACGCCGGCCGCGTGCGCGGCGGCGAGCGCGTCGGCGATCCTGATGCCGATGTCACACACCTGCGCCGCACTCATCGGTCCGTGCCTGCGCAGCACATCATCAAGTGAGCCGGACGGGCACAGCTCCATCACCAGGTAGGGCCGCCCGTCGCTGAGCGTTCCCGCGTCGTAGACGTCGATGACGTGCGGATGCCCGGACAGCCTCCCCGCAGCGGTCACCTCGCGCAGGAACCGCCGCCGGTCACGATCGCCGAGCAGCACCCGGTTGTCGACCTTGACGGCAACCTCGCGGCCCACCGCGACCTGCCAGCTCCGGTAGACGGTGGCGAAACCGCCCGTGCCAAGGACACCAGCGACCCTATGCCCAGGTATGTCCGGCGCCGAGACCACGATCCGCAAGCCTATCCCCGGATGCGCCGAACCGTTGGGCAGTCAACTCCGTCCGCAGCCGACGCCGCCCGCAGCTATCAATAAGCAGCCTCAGCGACGGTCATTGCGAAGCGCTCTGGCCAGTTGCGGTCACGTTCTTCAGGTGCCTGTCGAAGAAGGCGGCGATGCGGCGGCGGGCGTCCTGTGCAGACGCTTCGTGATAACGGGTTCCCGAGATTTTGGCCAGGAAGATCAGAAACGGCGTCGCGTCCGCCGGGTCGGGATCGTTGATGAATCCGTGGCCGGCGTCGGGATACACCTTGACGTCACGGTCCACGCCCAGCGCGGCGAGGGCCCGGTCCAGCCGCGGCGCGGCGCTGCGGCCCATCGGCGAGCGGTCCTTGCCGCCGAAGCTGCCGACGATCGGGCAGGCACCGGCCAGGGCCTGCTCGGCGTTCTTGGGACAGCCGCCGTAGTTGACGCTCGAAGCCGAGAAGCCATGTGCCGGGGCCAGTGCCACCGCGTAGGCCCCGCCCATGCAGAACCCGATCACCCCGATCTTCCCCGTGCACTGGCCATCGCGCGAGAGCCGGTCTCGTACGCTCTCGATGTCGTCGAAGGTCCGTCCCCGACCCGCCCCCATCTCGCGCATGATCGTCCACAGACAGCGGAGCCGACTGCCCCAGTAGTACAAGTCGGGCGCCGCGGCTAGGTACCCCTCGCCCGCCAGCCAGTCAGCCTGGTTGCGCAGGTCCTGGCCCATGCCGGCGAATCATGCACAACGACCACGCCCGGCCAGGGACCCGCGGTCGCGGGAACGGCCACGTAGACGGGCATCTCCCCGTACGCGGTGCGGATCATCTCATCCGTCATCACGGCTCCAGATTCGGCTCGATCACAGCGTTGCGGACGTGCTCGCAGCCGGGCAGGGTCAAACGTCCCTTCCCTGCAGCAAAGGGGACAAGCGACGCCAGTGCGTCGCCTACCGCTGGCTGCATCGATATTGAATGCTGGGGTGATTCCGTTCTCTCGGGTCGTTGCCTGCGCAGCGGTCACTGTGCCCCGGCTACGCTCACTCTATGTCTGCTTCTCAAACTCTGACCGCAGCCGTACACAGGGAAGAGGACTGGTACGTCGCGCAGTGCCTGGAAGTCGACGTCGCCAGCCAGGGTCAAACGATCGACGACGCCCTGGCCAACCTCGCGGAGGCCGTCGGGCTGTACCTTGACGAGGTAGATGACCCGGCCCGTCATGTCAGCAGCACGCCGCTGGTGAGCGGACGCCGTGACTATGGCGGCCCGGAGCGCTTCCCGGGGATCAACACCCGGCGGTAAACTCATCGACACAGCGGAGCGGCGGCCGGCCAGGAGCTATCCATTCCACTGCAAAATCGCGTCACGCCATTCGGCGATATCATCGCGACCCCAGAGCGTGGCACGCTGCTCGGCAACCGCGGCATACTGCACGACGACCAGAAGCAGATCGTGCGGACCGCCCAGGTCCGACGCTGGCTGACCTGCGTCCTGGAATTCAAGGACATCCGCCGGACCATCATGAAGCCGCATCGGTATACGGAGCTGTTCTTCCTTGATGAAGTGACGGCTCTTGCCGCAGGGCACAGACCATGTTGCGAGTGCCGTCATCAGGCGTACCAGACGTTCCAGTCCTACTGGCGCGATGTGGTCAGTGCGCAGGCAGGCGCCGACGATATGGACCGGACGCTGCAAGCCGACCGGCGGCTCCGCGGCGGCGGGAAGAGGACCTTCCAGGCGTGGTGCGAGGACCTGCCCGCTGGCACGTTTATCGGGCAGGGCGATGTGGCGTGGCTGCTGCGCGGGGACCAGCTGCTGCGGTGGACGCCTAGCGGGTATGCCGAGCGCAGGGCTAGACCGAACGAGCTGGTGACGGTCCTTACGCCGCGCTCGACCGTGGCGCTGCTGCGAGCCGGGTATGTACCTGGCGTGCATTCATCGGCTGGCGTTTGAGGTGGCCGGCTTAGCTCGCTTCCAGCCGCCGCAGCGCTCCGCTGGACTCATGCGGGGTACTGCATGCTTGGTTACCGGCAGAAGTCTTCGGCCACCGCGGTGAGAGTCCTGGCGCAGGCGACCGTGCCGGGCAAGCTGACCCACTCGACGGTGGCGTGCGCCCCGTCGCCGTCTGGCCCGAACAAGACGGTGGGTATGCCGGCGCCGGCGATCAGGGATGCATCAGCCCAGTAGCTGACCCCGGTTAGCTGGGCAGGCTTGCCGAGTGTGCTGGCCGCCGCTCCGGCGACGGTCCGGACGATGTGCTGGTCGTCGGCTATCTCGAAGGGCGGCCGTGCCAGCGTGGTGCGGCTGGAGGCCTGGAGCTCGGGATCGGCGACGCGGCAGCTGGCCAGCAGCTCGGCGATCTCGCGCTCGACGTCCTGCACGGTCTCGCCGGGCAGAGTGCGGCGCTCCACGGTGAGCGTGCAGCGGTCGGGGATCGTCGACTCCTCGCGCCCCCCGCTGATGATCGAGCCGTGCACGAACCCGCGGCCGAGACGGGGGTGCTGGCGTCCGCTGAGCTGCTCGTTGAGTTCGGACAAGGCCACCAGGATGGGCCCGGTCTCCAGGATCGCGTCCTTGCCGAGCTCGGGCCTGGAACCGTGGGCCGCCACGCCGACGACGGTGATCTCGATCCAGACGAAGCCCCGGTGGGCGGTGGCGACGGCGAGCTCAGTCGGCTCGGTGACGATCGCGGCATCGGCGCCGGTGTGCCGCAAGACTTCCTGGACGCCGATGCTGGAATGCTCCTCGTCGGCGACGGCGGCCACGATCACCTCGCCGGGAAGCTCAAGCCGGGATGCCTCGCGGCAGGCGATCAGGGCGGCGGCCAGGCCCGCCTTCATGTCGTAGGCGCCGCGTCCGTAGAGCCGGTCGCCGTCGATGACAGGGGTGAGCGGGTCGGTCATCTGGCCGATTCCGACCGTGTCGGTGTGGCCGCACAGCAGCAGCGACCGGCCGGTTCCGCCCGATTGGCTGCGGACGAGCACGCTGGGACGGCCGGGGACCGCCTCGAGCGTCTCGCTGGTCAGGTCGGCTGATCTGGCCCAGGCAGCGACATAGGCGGCGATCTGGCTCTCCCCAGCCGCGCCGGGCACCAGGGAGGGGTTCTGCGAGTCGATCGCGACCAGATCCCTCAGCAGTTCGATCGTGTCCTCTTCCACACGCCCCATGCTCGCCGAGCATTAGACATCAGATCAAGCGATCCGCCCCGGCCGAACAACGAGAATCCGACGACCGGGTATCTGTGGCGCGTCGCCGATGTTCCCCCAGCGATCAACATGGTCGCCCGAGAATTTGTTCGGCCTGAATCAAGCCTGACCGGCGGAGGCGGCATCAGGAGATCCGTTTTCAAGGCTCTCGCCGAAGGAGAAGCTCAGGTAGAACTGGTCCTGGCGCGCGGGGCCGAGACCCCGGTCCGCCGGATGACGGTTCACGTGCACGTATCGGACGAACCGTAGGGCTGTACTCCGCCAGGTGGCGTCCGGCGTCTAAGGGTCCGTGGACACCTCACTCATCACGGCCGTAGTGCGGATGAACCGACCCCCGAATATTGGCGGCCGTGGGCACCGTCGCGGGCTGTCATGGTGGGTATTGCCGATTGCCGGTGTCCTGGTGGCGGCGGGGATGGCTGGCTGCAGCGGCGGGTCGCGTCCGGCTGGTGTCCGTTCGGTCACGGTCGCGGTATCGCCGTCCCGGCCACTGCGGGTGACGGTTCCTGGGGTGGCGACCATCACCGGGCCCGCGGGGTCGTTCCTGGGCAGCGGCACGGTGACGGTCTCGGCGGTGCGCGCCGCGCTGCCATACGGGGGCAGCCTGGCCGCGGCCGGGACCGGCATCGATGTCGCGTTCTTCGGCGTCAGGCTGTCCCGGCCATTGACTATCACCTTCGACGTCACCGGCAGGCCTGCGCCGGGTGATGTCCCGGTGGTCGCGCACCGGCTGCCGGACGGGACGTGGAGCCTGGCGGTCGCCGCGGTCAGCGCCGGGCGGATGACGGTGCGGGTGCAGGCCTTCTCTCCGCACCTGCCCGCCTGGCTGAACCCGGCCGCCTGGATGCACTGGCTCGGCGACCGGCTGGCGTCGCTGATCGGCGGCCGGACAGCGCCGATCGCCTGCGCGGGCGGCGGCCCGGCATGGGCCAGCGTCTCCCGGCAGACCGACGAGGCGCACACCTGCCTGATCCCCAGCGTGGACGCCGCCAGCCACGCCGTGCGGGCCGAGGTGCAGATCAAGTCCAACCGCGGCACCGCCCTGGAAGTCGACATCCCGGCCGGCGCCGACTACACCTGGGTCCAGGACCAGCCCTGGGCCGTCCGGTCCTGGGTCTGGGGCCACGTCATCCACCAGGACCCCAATCTGATGGCGCTGCTGCCGGCCGGCGCGACGCTGACCGCCGGGTACCGCAGGCCCGCCGCGGACGAGAACCTGTCCTTCCAGGTCACGGCCAGCTACTGGAGCCTGGCGTACTCGCTGATCGGCGACATCGTCGACGCGCTCAGCGGGCTGGCGGCCGACGCCACCGGCATGACCACCCTGTACCTGGTGACCAAATGCTCAGGCGCGGTCGACTACGGCACCTTGTCAGTGCACAACCCGCTGTCCACCGCCACGTTCGGCTCGGCCATGACCTGCGTGATCAACGAAGCGCTCTCGAATCTGACCGACCGGGACACGACACGAGCCGCTGCGCGGAGCCTGGTCGGCGACGCGGCCAGCCAGCAAGACCAGGCGGCCGCGAGCAGCGAGCTCGCCTCGGTCGGCAGCAAACTCCGCGCCCTCGGCTGGGTCGTGACCTTGTGGCCCGTCCTGCAACTGGGCTGGGGCGGCACCGCCGACGTCGTGCACAGCCTGCTCACCGGCGGCGCGAGCACCCTGATCAACCTGCACCTGCGGGCCGCGCTGGCGGCTACGCAGAAGGTCTATGTCAGCGCCATCGACTCCCAGGGGGGTCTGGCCGCGGGCCTGCAGGTGACCAGGACCGCAGGCGGCGCTAGCTGCGCACCGGCGTCAGAGGCGATCAGCCTCGCCTACCGATGTTTCGCCGGAAACGAGATCTACGATCCGTGCTGGGCCGATTCCCAGGCCGCGGCCCCGACCGTGCTGTGCCTGGTTCTCCCCTGGTCGCACGGTGTCACCAAGCTCGCGGTGACCGGCGGCCTCGCGCCGCTAGTCGGCAGCCCTGGCAACGTACCGCCGTGGGGACTGCAGCTGGCCGACGGCCGGGACTGCGTCCTCGAACAGGGAGCCCACGACACGTTTGACGGGCGGGGGGACTACTACTGCGGCCCGGCCGAGGTTGTGCTGCGCGGTCTGCAAACCACCGGCCCCCGATGGCTCGCGCAGACCGCGACCTACAGCGGCGGCCACTACACCATGGGTCCGGCAGAGGGAATCACCATCGCCTGGTTCGGCCTACCGGACCGGACCTAGCTGCGGCCCTACAGGAACGCGGCGATCCAGCTGCCGATGAGCATGAATAGCACTCCGACGACCACGAATGCCCGGTCCCCAAGCCGCCACTCCCGGCCATAGACCAGGACCTCCTGCGGATCTTCTGGGTCGTACCAGATGAGGACCTTCTGGCCGGGACGCAGTGACGCTGCTTTCCTAACCGGCTGGGGGGAGATGCGCTCTATCACCTGCCCGTCGGCCAGCTGGTACTGGATCAGCGTCCGGTGCGGTGACTCGCTTGGCTGCCCGCCCGCGGAGGCCGACGGCGTTATGGCCATCGCCCAGGCTGACACGCCCTCGCGGCGCAGGCGATGCGCGCGGCGCATTCCGGACAGCCCGGCTAGTGCCGCCAGCCCGCCCGGCAGCGCGAGCAGGATTCCGACCAGGATCGTCATCTCGTGCCTGGCGTTCCTTCTACTGCTGGTCTGCTGCCCTGCGCAAGTCACGCATGATCGCCTCCTGCTCGGCGGCGATCCGCTGCTCCGATACCTGCCCGGCCGACATGCCTGGTGGCGGGGTACCCGGTGCCGAGCCCTCGGTGTTGCCGCCCCAATGCGTGTCGATGGCCACGATCGTGGCCCGTGTAGGTATCCATTGGTGCCCGAGCATGAGACAGCTCCTTCCGTCCCGACTCATCTATTTGGCCATTTCTGACCGTCGGCCGACAAGGATCCTAAGGAAATGCTCGCGGCCGGCCGATTCAGCTGTGCGCCGATGCGGTGACTGTATGACCGCATGGACCTGAATGCACGCGAGGCCACTGGCCTCGCGGCCGCGCATGAGTTCGACCGCCAGACGGCTGCCGCGCAAAGTCGGGGTGGAGCCGGGATGTACAACCAGCCACGCACGGACCCGGGCACATCGGCGCATCCTGGCGCCGGAACCTTCTGTGATTTGACGCCTCCCCGCGGGGCGGCGCCGAAGGGCCTCCAAACCTTCATCTCCTGTGCGGCAACACGTCAAGAACGTCGCTACCTACCTTGCAAATGACTCCTCTCCTGCGCGTGGCGCAACGGGCTAGGCGAGCGTGATGCTCGGCAGTTTCGCGTCCTGATCGGCCTGTGCCGGCCCGGCTGCCGCGGAAGTCCTAGCGAAGTGGCGGGTGAGCAGGTCGCCGAACTCCTCAGCGCACAGCGGCTGCGAGAAGTAGAACCCCTGGCCGACCTGGCAGCCGAGCATCTTGAGTCCGGCGACCTGGCTCTGAGTCTCCACGCCTTCAGCCATCGCCGATATGCCCATGGCATTGGCCAGGTCGATGACAGCCCGGACTATCGCCGAATCCACCGGGCTCTCAGCGACACCGTGCACGAAGATCCGGTCGACCTTTACTTCGTGTACAGGAAACTGCTTGAGATACGCGAGGGAGGAATGGCCGGTACCGAAATCATCGATGGCCAGCCGGACGCCAAGCTCGTTGAGCTTCCTCATCACCTCGCGGGCACCGGAAATATCTTCCATGATCATGGTCTCAGTGATCTCGAATATGAGCAGCTCGGACGGCAGTCCGGTTTCCTCGAGGATCGCGGCGACCTGCGCCGAAAGGCCGCGCTCGGAGAACTGGCGTGACGACAGGTTGACGCTGATGGGCAGGTCCACAGCCAGCCGGTCTCTGATCGAGCGCAGCTGCCTGCACACCTTGTCAAGCACGTAACGGCCGAGCGGCATTATCAGCCCCGTCTCCTCGGCCATCGGAATGAAGTCCAGCGGGCTGATCAGGCCGTTCGTTGGATGGCGCCATCGCACCAACGCCTCGGCGCCCACTATGCGCTGCTCGTCGAGAGAGTAGAACGGCTGGTAGTGCATTTCGAGTTCGTCCCGCTCCAGCCCCTTGCGCAGATCAGCCTCGATCTGAAGGCGCGCCGAGGAACGGATTCCCATGGAGGCCTGGTCGAAGACCTTGTAAGTGCCGCCGCCCGCTTTGGTCTTGGCGTCGTACATTGCGACGTCGGCGTCACGAAGCACGTCGTCGGCCGTCTTGCCTGGCTCTGTGAGGGCGACCCCGAGCGAGACGCTGGCGACGAGCTCGTACCCGCCAGGGAGCACGATCGGGTCTTCGACGGCCGCGCAGATGCGCCGTGCGGCGGCGACCGCCTCGCCGATGCCGGCCACATCCTCGAGCAGCACGACGAACTCGTCGCCGCCCACGCGGGCGAGCAGGTCGTGACTTCGCACGGTCCCCTGCATGCGAGTCCCGATCGCCACAAGGAACTCATCGCCTGTGACATGGCCGAGGCTGTCGTTGACGCTCTTGAAGCGATCCACGTCGACGAAGATCAGAGCGTGCGTCTTGCGGTCGAGTGCAGACCGCCGCAGCGCCTGATCGAGACGCTCGACCAGCAGCCGGCGGTTCGGCAGTCCGGTAAGGCTGTCGTAGCAGGCGTGATGGTGCAGCTCGTCCTCGAACGCCTTGCGCTCGGTGATGTCACGAAATGCGATCACCGCGCCGGACGGCGCGCCGCCGCTCATGACAGCGGAGACCGTATACGCGACCGGGATGGTGCCGCCGTTCTTGCGGCGGAACCTGGCATCATCCTCGCGGATGGTGCGGCCCGTGCGCATGGCTTCGCGGGCCGGCTCGAGCAGGAAGTCGGGCGCCATGAGGGCACCGTCGCTGACCGGGTCGTCGATCGTGATGTTGACCGACGGCAGCTCGATCATGTTGGCCGCCGCCCGGTTGACGAAGGTCAGCTTCCCGTCCGCGGCTATGGCGCAGACGCCTTCACCGATGTTGAGGGTGATCGAGGAGAGCCTCTCGCGTTCGAGGCGGACCTGCTGGTACAGCTCGGCATTGCTGAACGCCCCGCTGCCGACGGCGGCCAGCGCCCGCAGCAGGCCTCGATCGGCGTCGTCGAAGGGCTCATCCCGCCGCCGGCCTGACGCCACCAGCCACTGCCGCTGGCCGGCCACGGTCATGGGCGCCGCCAGCTGACCAGGGCCAGGCTCGTCGCAAGTCAGGGCTGCTCGCGGGCTGCGCAGCAGCCGCTGTGCCGACCCCAAGATTGTGTCGAGCACCGCTTCTTGCAGCAGCCCCCGGTTCGCCGCCAGCGTGACCTCGTACAGCCCTTCCATCCTGGCCCGGTCATGCAGCGCGGCGAACCTGGCGCTGATCAGCTGACGCTCCACGATCATTCCGGGGATTGCCAGCGCCAGCACCCACAGATGACCCTGTATCGCCAACGCCAGGAACACGCCGACGAGAGCTCCGGCGCTAGCATGTGTCACCTGACTCGGAAGATCTCTGGTGAAGTCCTTCCATGCCGTGCCCAGCGAGACCACGACGCCGGCCACCAGAAGGGCATTGACGCCGAAGTACACGGCGACCCCGGGCACGATGGCCGCAATCTGGGCTGCGTTGAGGGGATTCGAGGGGACAGCAATAGCGCGACTGACGGCAAGTCCCAGCCCTGCGGCTATCAGAATCTGCCCGGCATTGAAGGCTGACTTGACCAGGGGACGCCGGCGGACCGCCTGTGCCAGGACGATTGCCAGGCCGAAGGTCCCCAAAGTGACTAAGGGCGGCACCAGGAGGGCCAGGGTCACGAAGAAGACCTCGTCTACATTGAATGCGGCGGACTCGCCTCCCCGGTACACCACGATCGGCCACAGCCAGCTTCCGAGCGTCAGCACCCCCACCGCGACCGCGACAATCCATTGGCTTTGCGAGACGTGTCCCGATCCCGCCCGCGTCCATATGGCGACAGCCAAGGTAAGCGTGCCACCCGCCACCGATGCCGCGACGACGGCCGAGGTAACACGCGGTACCTTCATGGCATTCCTGCCGCGTCAGCCTGAATCAGTTCCATGCCGAACCGTTCCACGCCAGCCCGTTCCAGGCGCAGCCGTTCCAGCCGGAGCCGTTCCACGCCCAGCTATTCCAGCCGGAGCCGTTCCACGCCCAGCTATTCCAGGCAGAGCCGTTCCACGCCCAGCTATTCCACGCCCAGCTATTCCACGCCCAGCTATTCCAGTCAGCGCCGTTCCAAACGTCGCCGTTCCACGCCCAGCTAGTGGGCGGCAGCTGACTCCAGGAGAGCCCCGACCACAAGTTGGTGTTCCAGGTGTCGACGGGACGGGTGGGAGACAACGAGACCGTGCTGCCAGGCCAGGTCGGGGTCAGATTCGCGGCCGACTGGTTGAAGTTCATCGAGCCCGAGGTGGCCGCGGCATAGGCGTTGAGTGCCCCGTGGCCGTCGACGAACGGGTTGCCGACCGGGCCAGGGTTGGTCGTGCCAAGCAGGCGGGCCTTCACCTGGTTGGGGCTGAGGCCCGGGTGGTCGGCCAGGACCAACGCCGCCGCCCCGCTGGTGATGGCCGCGCTGAACGAGGTACCAGAGCCGACGAAGTTCGCCGAGCCGACCAGGGCCGATGGGTAACTGTCGTAGATCGTCGAGCCCGGCGCGGCGAGGCTCACCACGGACCGGCCCGAGGTGACCAAGTCGGGCTTGACCCAGCCGTCTGGCGAGGTGGGCCCGACGCTGCTGAAGTCATTCATCTCGTCGTCGGAAACCGACGGCGTGGCCATGTCGTCTAGGGCACCGACCGTGATCACCAGAGGGTCGTCGCCCGGCGAGAGGATGGTTCCGTTGAACGGCCCGGCGTTGCCCGCCGACGCGACGACGGTGATGCCGGCGTTCCATACCGCCTCGGCGGCCTGGTCCAGCGGGTTGAGCACCGTCGACGTGCTTGGCTTGAACCCGAAGGACATGTTGAGCACCCCGATGCCGTAGGTGCTCTTGTTGTCAACGACCCACTGCATGCCCGAGATCAAGGTTCCCAGGTGGGTCGTGCCGTCAGCCCCGGCCACCTTCACCGACACGAGCTTGGCGCCAGGTGCCTCGCCCGAGTACTGTCCGCCCGAGGACGCCCCGTCACCGGCGATCAGGCCTGCCACGAAGGTGCCGTGGCCGTAGCTGTCGGCGAACGGGTTGTTTGCGTTCGTCAGGTCCACGCCGCCGACCAGGCGGCCAGCGAAGTCGGGCAGGTTGTCGATGCCGGTGTCCAGCACGGCCACGGTGACCCCCTGGCCCGTGTCGCCGGCCGTTGCGAGCTGCGTAGCACCGGTTTCCTGGAGGAAGGCGTCCGAGGGGGTGTGCGGCCCGGTTGACTCCGTCGTGGACTGCACGCTGACCGCCACGTCAGGAGTGACGATGATGCCCGGAAGCGCTTCGAGCACCGGCTCCACGGCGGTGAGGATAGAGGCTTCCACGCCGTTGATGATGTGGTACTGCGTCAGGATGCTGCCGCCGACCTGCAATACCGCGCTAGCCGGGCTCAACATCCCGGTCGCGGTTACGATGACCGTTTCGGTCACCCCTGCTGATGCTGCCGGGACGGCAGTCATCGATGTGCCCGTTAACGCCGCGGCGGCTAACGCCGTGCCCGCGGCCAGCCGGCCCGCTTTCCGCCAGGCATGCATTGCCCGGCGGTCGGCGCCAGCGGCGGGTGAGCTGGTACGGCGCATATGGCGGGCCTCTCTCCTGCGCGCCAAGGACGTACCTACGGTACGCCGCATGATCAGCTTGGGCGGGAAAATCCCCAGAACCAGTCCGCCTTTACTGCATTGCGAACAAAACGCCCTCGAGTTCCGTTCGGCCGACAGCGTTGGGTATGCGGATTCCCCGGGCTTCGTTACTGCGCGAATGAACAGCCGCAGCTGACATCGCAATTCTCCAACCAGACCCCGCCCTCACCTACGACCACGAGCTTGGATTCCCACTGTTCCTGAGCCGCAGCAGAAAACAGGCCCAGGAAGGAGAAGACAACGGACGTGCCCTCCCTGGCGAGGGAGCGCGGGCAGCGGAGGAAGGTCATTGGAGCAATCCTGACCTGGGAAGACGCAAGATCGTGATCTGGTGGGCGATACTGGGATCGAACCAGTGACCTCCTCGGTGTGAACGAAGTCCGGCCTCCTGCACGATCAGCCTAAATGGCAAATGACCAGCTCAAGGGCCTCTCTTCGGCCCAGCTGGGCGAGGATGACGCGAGTTCGCCGCAGTTGCGGCCTCCCAAATTCCTCCCATTTGATCACGGAGCAGTGCCAAATCGTGGCAGGCGTCGAACCAGCACAAGCTGAGCCGACGGTTTATTGCCCCTGTCCGTCATTCGTTCCGACCAGGACCAGCGGTCCAGTTGACCAAGCTGCATGATGCCGGCCGACGACCGTCACCTCTGACGGCGATAGCGGCGGCTGGCAGCCGGCGTAGCGTCGCCGCCGAACCGGGGCACGGACGACCACGGCCCGGCAGCGCCCGGCACGGGAACGGGCCCGGGTCCCGACGCCAGCCTGGCCGCCCAGCTCCTGGCCGCCCGCGCCGCGCGGGAGGCCCTGCACCGGGACGGCCGCCCGCTCACCCGCGACAACCTTGCCGCACGGCTACGTGCCAGGGGCCATCCTGTACGCAACACCTCGCCTTACCCCGCTCCTGCATGCCCTCCGCGCCGAGGCGCCGACCATGCCTGCCACCACCATCTAGCGGGGCTTCGCCCCAGCCCGCCAAGGCGTGTGCGCTGGCTGGGGTAAGCGGATAGGGGCTCCGGCCGGTGCGTGACGGTGACATTGTGTGTCCCGTTATAGACCGCCTGTGGCGGTAGGTGGCCTGCTGGCCTGTGCCCGACCGGAGCCCTTTCATGACGCTACCCCGCACTGTGGCCGATGTGCTGTCCGGTCACGTGAGTTTCGAGCTCGAATCGATCGACCGCTTGTACTGCAACTTGTACGTGCCGCAGCTGCAGCGGGCGGAGGGGATCGTGGGGTTCATCCGCGGACACCTGGGGAAGCCGATCGCCTCTACCGCGGTGATCGCCCCGATGAGCCGGGACTTCGTGACCCGGCTGCGGGCCTTCGCCGATGAGCGCGGCATCCCGCGGCTCGACTTCGCCAGAGGGCAGCGCAAGGACGACGTGATGCACGAGCACCTGGCCGGGTTCGAGGCGGCCGGCCGGACCGAGGGGGTGCTGACTTGGCGGTCTTGAAGGGGAACCTACGCCCGTCGTCTCATTTACACCGGATCTTGGACGCCACCCACCCTTGGACCGACTGGAAACGCGCTCGCGCAATTGACCTGTCCTGTCGCTGACAAAGTCGGCAATATTGTTCGCTGGCTGGGCGAGTGCTCCTTAAGATCCTCTACGCGCGGGCTTGCCAGGTACCCGGCCTGATCATCGTGCTAACACGCCGTGACCAGGCCTTGACCAGGCCCATCCTGCAGGAACATGCCGACGCCGCGTACGACCAGCGGGGACACCAGATAACAATGAGATTCGGCGCATCAGCCTGTCAACCAGAACCGGACGATCTGCGCGCGGCGACTCGCAAAGCCAGTACCTTCACCAGGCACTCACACTCGGCAGGGGGAAAATGGCCTCGTCGTACATTCCGTGACGCGATCGAGCGGACTCATCTCCACGGCCTGGCCGTTGATCACGCCCATGACGCATGAACATGCGGAGACGAGCATCACCATGCGCCATGAGAACGCACTACTTTTCGCAGAAGAGGTAAGCGACGGCTCTTGTCAGCTTCGGGGCTGCCCTGGCGCCCTGGTGCGGCACCGCAGTGGGCGAACGGTCGGCTAGCTGATCTGGTAGCGGTATATGGCACCGTCGCCGCGCAGGATCTGATGGGACACCAGGACCGGGCGGCGGTCGGCGGTGAACGCGGTGCGGGCGAGTTCGAGCACGACCGATACCTGCGGGAGTGCGAGGATCTGCCGTTCAGCGGTGGTGGCCAGCCGTGGCCGCAGCTCGTCGTCGTGGCCGCGGAGCGGGCAGCCGACCCCGGCCAGGGCGTCCTCGGCGCTGGCCGGGCCGGGCGATGCCAGGGGCGTGTCGCGGACCAGGTCGTACGGGAAGTAAGCATCGGCCAGGGATTCCGGCGTCTCCGGCCGGTCGCCCTCGGCGGGGCCGAGCAGCCGGATCGCACGGCGGACCAGGACCCGCGACCCGGCCTCCAGGCCGAGGCGCTCCCCCACCGGCCGGCCGAGCACCTGCACCGATGAGTCCTCGATCCCGACGCTGATCTCCTCGCGGTGCGCCATCCCGGCCGCCTCGGCATCCGCAGCCCACGAGCCGTCGACGGCTAGCCCGCCGCCACGGCGCCCGGTCCTGGCGGCGTTCATCCGCCAGGCCATGACATTCGGCCGGCGGACGTAAAAGCCTTTCCTGGCGACCGGCTCGACCAGGCCTTCCTCCACCAGCACCCGGTACGCGCCGCGGACGGTCAGGTTCGCCACCCCGGTCCTGGCCATCAGGTCCAGCGTGCTCGGCAGCCGGTCCCCCGGCTGGTACCGGCCCGAGACGATATCCCGGCGCAGCTCGTCGGCCAGCCGCTCGTACACGTCCCGGCGCTCGGGCACCCGGCCGTCCGCGCCGGCCCGGCTCCTCGGTGCCATGCCGTCTCCCTCCGCTGCCTGAGCTAC
>JGI12270J11330_10000561_pt1 | contig 28396 bp, 27 predicted proteins | sample PeaSoiMetSII2010_FD_11330 | JGI IMG/M metagenome (IMG submission 11330)
CCATCCGCCGATTTGGCGACCTTCACCTTCACGACAGGCGCGTCGGGCGCGGTGACCTCGGCGGGCCGCAGAACCGCGTATTGCGTGAAAACTTCGCTGTACACCTTGGTGACCAGATGATCCTGGCCGGTTGCATCCTGGCGCCAGACTTGTCCGAGTTTGATGCTCTTCACAGCCACAAGTTTTTCCCTTGTTCTCAGAGTACTCACCCGGCCGCCAACCCGTCAATGCAGCGGGGTTACTTTTGTCGGATGTGCGGGCTGTCGCAAGTCTGCGGCTTTGTTACCATGAACCACTGATCAGGAGGAAACCGATGCCTCGCGGAACTATGCCGCGTCAACCGAGTCGCAGCGGACGACAGGAAGGTGCGCGCCGGGCGAAAGGTGCGCCGTTGAAGGGTGCACAAGCGAAAAATGCGGCCGCGCGTCCTACCGCCGGTCGAGCACCTGTTAACGCCGGGAAGGCACCTAAGGCTGGCGTTCTGAAAAGGAAATCTGTATCTGGAGCGGAGGCGGCAAGCCGCGTCTCTACATATGATCCTTTGGCGCCTGAGCGCGTGCGTCAGATCATCGCGGGCCTTGACCAGCTTTATCCCGACGTGACCTGTGCACTCACCCACCGAAACGCATGGGAGTTGCTGGTGGCGACGATTCTTTCCGCCCAGTGTACCGACGTGCGGGTGAACATGGTCACGCCCGTGCTGTTTGAGAAGTATCCGACCGTCCAGGATTTCGCGGCGCTCGAACCGGAACAGTTGGAACCGGATATCCGCTCGACCGGATTCTTCCGCAACAAGTCGAAGTCGGTGGTGGGCGCGGCGCGGAAGGTGGTGACAGACTTTGGCGGGAACGTTCCCCAAACGATGGAGGAGTTGCTGAGCCTCCCGGGAGTGGCTCGCAAAACCGCGAACGTTGTGCTCGGGACGTGGTTCAAAAAGAATGAAGGGATCGTTGTGGATACGCACGTGACGCGGATTTCACGCCGTCTGGAGCTGACCAAGCAGGAAGACGCCAAAAAAATTGAAGAGGATCTGATGCAGATCATCCCTCGCCAGCGGTGGACAGACTTTTCTCACGAAGTGATCTGGCACGGGCGAAAACTCTGCGTGGCACGCGGTCCGAAGTGTGCGGATTGCGCCCTGGAGAAGCTGTGTCACGCGGCGGACAAGACTTGGTCTACAGTTGAGATTCATCCGGAGGCGCGGCCTTAACAGTTCTTCCTATTAACTCCGGCGATACTACCTAGTACTTAACGTCCCCCCCTCCCCCCCAATTTGCTGCAAAATATTCAAAAATAAGGACTTACTTGTAAAATATTCCGTAATATGGACTTAACCCTGATTTTCGGCCTAAATTCCCATTTTGGGGCGGTTTGGGGGCGGATTCCCGCTTCTCCACCCTGGGGTCGCTCTCACCCGCTGAACACCTCGGTTTATCAAAGAGTACTGGCTGCCGCGGCCTTGCCGCTCAGAAGTCATTGTCGCGGATGGCGGGTCGGGAGTCTGTGATGGCGGCCAGAGGTTGTTTGTGATGAAAAAAAGTCAGGCGTTAGATTGCAAGCGTCGGACGCGCGCGGAACACCAAACTCGCAATTACGCAATCGCCTTATACGGGTTAGAATCGAGCCGCGGTGGAAAAGAACAGACTCTATTACGGCGACAATCTCGAGGTCCTGCGCCAGCACGTCAAGGATGAGTCGGTTGACCTCATCTACCTCGACCCGCCTTTCAACGGCCGCCATGATTACAACGTACTCTTCGCCGAGAAAGATGGCACGCGCTCCAGTTCGCAGATCATGGCCTTCGAGGACACCTGGGAGTGGAACGTGGACGCCGAGCGGGCCTATGAGGAAATTGTCGAGCGTGGCGGGCGTGTCTCTGAGGCGATGCGCGCTTTCCGCACCTTTCTTGGCCACAGCGACATGATGGCTTATCTCCAATTCCGCAACTCCAAAACACGACGAACGGGATAGAATCCGGGCTAAACCTTGGATGGATTAAACACGCCGGAGGAGGGATGGTTTCGAATCTAGAGCGTTATAAAAAGGACGTCGATTCGCTGGTCGCTAGGGGCGAAAATCTCCACAATGTGATTCAGGCAGAATGTTTCCCTGAGAAAATTCGCAACCTGAAGCGAAAGGTAAAGGATTACGTCAAGACTTTGCCGTCGTTCCACGACGCTTATCAGCCGTGGTACTCCGAGGCAAAAGTACTGGTGAAGCAGCTTCTCCCCGACCGACTCTCGGACTTCGTCCGTCACTATGAGAAGCCGACGACGCGTAAGGATCTCAACCACTCGAACTACGTGATTGAGGACTATCTTCAGGGTGTCAGTGTGACGCGTGGAAATGATTTCATGGGTAAGGAGAAGGTAGTCGGACCGGACTCCGCGATCCCACGCTTCCGCCAGCAGCTTGCCATACTGAAATCGGTAAGCGCTCGCTTCGAGAGCTCTCTTTTTGACATTCGCCAGCTAGAGCAAGCGGACCTCTTCGACTCCGAGCTGGACGCAGCTGAAGAACTTGCAAGAAAAAGGTTCACGAGGGCTGCCGGCGCCTTAGCCGGTGTGGTCTTGGAGCGACACCTCGCGCAAGTGTGTGAGAATCATGCTGTGAAGATTACAAAGAAAGGGCCCACGATCTCGGATCTCAACGACGCACTGAAAGGCGCAAATGCGATCGATATCCCGCAATGGCGCTTTGTGCAACATCTGGGAGACATCCGAAACCTCTGCGACCACGATAAGAAGGCCGAACCCACGCCGGAGCAGGTCAGTGACCTCATAGCTGGCGTGAAGAAGACAATTAAGACGCTGTTCTAAGCACTCTCGAATATACGTAAGGCGAACGGGCGCGGGTTGCGAGTGGCAGCCGTGGAATCCCACCCTTGCGCACAGAACGCGCAAGGATGGGGCACCCTCGGGTGCGGGTTAGTCCGAGAAGATCAAAGGCAAAATCAAAGGCAGGATCAAAGGCAAAATCAAAAGCAAGATCAAAGGCAAGATCAAAATCAAAGGCAGCGGACAGGAGTGTCCGCTCCACACAGATCCTCTAGCCGCCGGTGTAGGACAGTTCGACGACGGTGCAATCGTCGTTGAGCGGGGTGCCTCCGCAGAAATCGGCGACGGCGGCGAAAACGTCCTCCATCGAAGCGCTCTTGCCGGCCACTTGTTCGAGGCGCTCAGTGTCAAACATATCTCCGCGGGCGTTCTCGGCTTCGGTGACGCCATCGGTCACCAGGATAAGTCGATCCCCCGGCCTCATCTGGCAGCGGTCGCTCGAGTAAGTCGCTTCCGCCAGCAGGCCCACGGGCAGGTTGCCGTGGGATGGCCGGAGCACTTCGTTGCCGCAGATCCACACCGGAGGAACGTGTCCGCAGTTGACGTATTCCAGATCACCGTCGCTGCGCAGGCGCGTAATGATCATGGTCGCGTATTTCTCGCCGATGTGCTTGTAGGTGAAGAAGCGATTAACCGCCGCGACGATTTCCGTGAGTGGCATGCCCGAAATGAGTTGCGAGTAGACCATGCCCTGAAGAATGGAGGCCAGCAGAGCGGCCGAAACTCCTTTGCCGCTGACGTCGGCGAGAACGACGGCCAGCCCTTCGGGCGTGTTCACGGCTTCGAAGAAATCGCCTCCGATTTCCTTACAGGACACATTGCGCCCGTTCACCCGCGCAAAAGGAACTTCGGGCAGAGTCACCGCTAGCAGACGCTGCTGAATGGACGCTGCGATCGACAGTTCCTGCTGATAACGGCGTCCGGCTTCTTCGGCCTGCACCAGGCGCGCGTTCTCGACCAACTGGGCAGCTTCAGTCGCGATTGCCCGCAGAATATCGTGGCTGACGCTGGTGATATCGCGCGAGGCAAAGCGCGAGTCGACGTAAAGCGCGCCCATCACTTCGCCACCGGCCGGTTGATCGGCACGAGTGGTTTGCACCATCGGCTTGCGCAACGGCATGCAGATCACGGTTCGCAGGTCGAAGGCGACGATGCTTTGCCGCTCCTTCACGTCAAGCATCTGACTGGTGTCTGTGACCAGGTATTCCGAGTTCGAGGTCAACGCACCTTCAAGCACCGATCGAGAAATTGTCTTGTCGTCGAGCAACGGCTCGCCCTTCGAGTTACGCCCGGCGGCGAGCGTCAGGGTCCCTTCGATGTCGCGAAGGAAGATGTACCCGCGTTCGGCGCGTGTCAGCTTTAGCGTGGCCTCGAGCAGTGTAACCAGGATTTCATCGAGCACGCCGATGGTGTTGAGCTTGCGCGCCGCTTCCATGAACAGCGTGAGTTTCTCGAGGTCGCTGGCCTCCGGGGCGATCTGGATGCCCGAGATCTGGCTCAGAAACTCGCGCGCCGTGTTCGAAGTGGTGTGCAGTGGGTGAAAGATCAGGTAGGCAACATCGCGCGCGCCAAATTCCAGCCGGTCGTTGCGTTGTAGCTTGTGGCGGTCCACCTTCTCGCCATTGACGAAGGTACCGTGTTTGCTGCCCAGGTCGACGACAAAAAACTCGCCGTTTTCTGAAACGATCGAAGCATGCTCGCGGGACACGCGCGGATCGGCGATCACCAGGTCGCGATCCACCTTGCGGCCCACGGTGTAGGGGGTGTGATTCAGCGACAGCGTCTGCTGATCACTGCCCTGTACGAAGATCACGATGGGAAAGACGCTCGATATGGCCGAATGCGACGAAGCCGACATGTACGCTGAATCTCCTGCGGCCGTCGTGCCAGCAAAGAACGCCAGCACAAGATGCGGGCCCCCAAGCATTCTACGACGTGCCCGGCCCTGCCGACGCAGCAAATGTCTTCTGATAATGATGGACCAGCATCAGGGCAGCCACTCCCACTGGAATCTGGGTCACCGTCCAAGCAGGGATTGCCCAGGCTCGCTCGACAGTCTCCTGCGGCTCAGGCTGGTACCTCCGCTGGAGCGGGGGTCAGAACCAGCCTCAGATAAAGCCAGAGCAGAATCAGCGAAAACCAGAAAAAACTGTCGATCACGAACAACAAGAAAACATAGAGCGGGGTCAGGAACAAGAGGATGACCAGAATCGTCCGTGCGTCGATTTTCTTCCCTTCAACACCGACCGTTCGGGAGAGCAGGAAAAGTACCAGCGGGAGCAGCAGACAGAGGTCGTACGTGAGCACATGAAAGCTGACCAAGATTGCCGTAATCGTGGCCAGGCTGAACGAGAAGCTGATGGAGTCTTGCCCGTTACGGATCCGGTACAGCGCTACGAAGAACACAAGCACCGACGATGCCAGGATGAGCATGGCGACCCAGGGGCCTGAGGCGCTAAGACCGGGCAAATCCGTGAACAAACCCCGGAAGTTCGGCACAGCCTGCGGGCCAAAACCGCGGGCACCCGTTCCTTCCACGCGGAGAACAAATCGAACGTAGTCGAGAGGACCGCGCCACCCCATGATTGCCACGGAGATGCCGGCCAGAACAATTGCGACGGGTGCGAACCCGAGGAGAACACGCCAGCGCCGAATCGCGAGGAGAACAACCACAGCCACGACCAAGTGAGGCCGGAAGAGGCCGGCGGCCAGAAGCGCACCGGCCGCAGCGTCGTTCCCTCGATCGAGGCAGACGACTGCCAGCACAAAGAGGAGCAGCAGGAGAATCACATCTTGTCCTTGCATGATGCCGATTGCCACCGGAAAGAATGCAGTGGCGCCGAGGCCTAAGACGAGGGGAGGAATAGCTGCGAGTTCAGGAAAATGCCTTCTCAGAACAATCACGCTCACCGCCAGCATGATCAGGTTGAGCGCGGTCCAGAGGAGGTAGGCTGGCCAATACCCCAGCAGCGTGAAAGGCACGAACAGAAGCGCTTCGAACGGCGGGTGGTTGTAGGGCAACGGTCCTAGCCGGATGGGAACGCGGGTGAAGGCAGACTGCGTCCGATATTGCGTGGGCAGATCGTAAAGAGCGGAAGCCTGGCCATTTCGAAGAAGGCTAGCACCCATGTAGTAGATGGTGAAATCCTGGTATCCATTGCGCAGCGACGACATCACTTGGAACGGCAGGGTAAGATTGCAAAACGTCATCGCCAGCAGAAAGGCGGCGACGAGAAACATCCGCTTTGGGGTGAACGCAGTCATGAGGAGCTTTTGCAGACAACTGATTCTATAATCCCGCCCAATGGCGACGTCTGGAATTCCTCGCTGGAGCGAACGTGTGGTTTTCGCCGGCATCCTCCTATTCGGCTTGCTGGCGATGACGGCGCGCAACGCGACAGACCCCGACCTCTGGTGGCATCTGCGCACCGGGCAGTGGATCGTGGAAACCGGTCAAATTCCTCACTCCGACCCTTTTTCCTTCACTCAAGCGGGGCATGCCTGGGTGTCGCATGAGTGGTTGTCGGAGGTCGTGTTTTACGAATTCTGGAAGCACATTGGCGCCGCCGGACTCATCGTGTTCTCCGCGATCGTTACGACGGCTGGCTTTATGCTGCTGTATCTGCGCTGTCCCGCAAGAAAGCATTGGGCAGCGTCAGCGACGGCGTTCGGCGCTCTCGCGTCGGCTCCCTCCTGGGGCGTGCGGCCGCAGATGTTCACCTTTACGCTGGCCAGCCTGCTTCTATGGCTGCTCGAAGGTGGCGAGGATCGACCCAGGCTCCTGCTTTGGATACCACCGCTGTTTCTCCTATGGTTGAATCTGCACGCCGGATTCGCGCTCGGCCCGGCGCTGTTGTTGGCGTATGGCGTCGGCCTGATTACGGAGACTGCCGTCGGCAACACGCCTTGGCAGCAGGCACGCCCCATCCTCCTGCGGGTGCTGCTGCTTCTGCTAGCTTGTTTGGCACTCGTGCCTTTCAACCCCAGCGGCGCGCAACTCTATCGTTATCCGTTCGATACTTTACGCTCGCCCGGGATGCGGTCGTTCATTGTGGAGTGGTTCTCGCCAGATTTTCATGAATGGCTCTATCGCCCATTCTTACTGGTGTGGCTGCTGGTTCTGACCGCGCTCGCCAGTTTCCGCTCGCGACCCAAGGGACGTGTGATCGTACCCCTGCTCCTTACCTCTTTCGCCGCCCTGGACGCCGTCCGCCACATACCGATTTTCGTTTTGGTGGCGATACCGGTGGTCGCCGCGGCTCTCCCGGTCGCGGCAGCGTCCCTGGCGGTCTCACAACGGCGACCAGACTCTTCGTGGTTCCGCCCGCTTTTCAACGGGGCGGTTCTCATCCTGATGGCTGTGCTTGTATTGGTGAAGTGGGTCAGTCTTGCCCGCAACCAGGCTGCCCGCGAGGCGGAGCAGTTTCCCCAAAAAGCGGTCGCGTTCTTACGGGCCAGCAACTATCCCCGGAAAGTCTTTGTTTACTATGACTGGGGAGGCTATGCGATCTGGAAACTTTATCCCGCATATCGTGTATTCGTGGACGGCCGCGCGGACCTCTATGGCGACGACCTCCTGCGCCAGTTTAAGACTGCGGTTCAGCTCCGGACCGGTTGGCGAGAAGTTCTTGACAGCTGGCAAGTGGAGGCGGTACTTGTGCCCCCTTCCTGCGCGCTGGCTCAAGCGCTCCTGCTCGACCGCAATTGGCATGCTGAATTCAGCGACTCTAAGGCGATCCTTCTGCTGCGGACGCACCCCGCCGTCGAAAATACTGACCTTTTCCAAGGATCCCGCAAAAGACGCAGCATCAGGGGGTTACGAAAGTGAAAAAATGTTCCCCAGAACCGTCCCGAATCTGCGAAACTAGGCGCATAGGGACTGGTCCAAATCTCGTCCCGGATTGGGAGTTTCTAGCCCAAACCTCGAAGGAGTCTAGAATGACAGATCTGGCTAAGCTATTGTGGCGCAATGAGGAAGGGCAGGACATCGCAGAATACGCTGTGATGCTGGCCGTAATTTTGGTGATCGTGATCGGCACCGTGCGTCTGATCGGCGGGAACGCGAACAACGTGTTCTCGTCGGTAGCCAGCCAAATCGTTCCCCAGTAGGGTACCGCGGCGGTAAGCACGTCACACTCGCGGAAATCGAATTCCGCTGTGGCGCGAATAAGTCCGGAGTTGTCTCGGAAGGGAGAGGAATGAACCGAAGCCGTTTGTTGATGATCGGAGGCTTGGCGCTGGCCGTCGGCCTGCTCGTCAGCTTTACCGTCTATAACCGGCTGCGAACCTTTGCAGGCTCAAACAGCAATATGAGCGGAGTGCCGGTCGTGGTGGCTGCCGACGACATTCAGGTCGGGGCCAAGTTGGACACTCACGATGTCCGCGTGATCACTCTCCCGCAATCGGCGGTCCCGCCGGGGGCTTACTCCGCAACCTCGAAGGTTCTGGGGCGCGGCGCAGTTCTGCCGATGAGCAGCGGCGAATTTATTCTGCCGAGCAAGCTGGCGGCGCTCAACGCTGGAGCCGGCTTGCCCTCGATGATCCCGCAGGGAATGCGCGCGGTTTCCGTGCGCGTCAACGATGTGGTTTCGGTGGCGGGCTTCGTGCAACCGGGCACGCGAGTGGATGTGCTGGCTACTGGTAATCAAGGCGGCGGCAACGACCGTCAGACCACTACCGTCCTCGAAAACGTCGCGGTCATCGCCGTGGGCAAGAGCCTGGACCGGAACGCTTCCGCAGACGCGCAGACCGCCCCGGTGATTACGCTCCTGGTTTCTCCGGATGACGCGCAGAAGCTGGCGCTGGTTTCGCAGGAAGGACGGATTCAGTTGTCTTTACGCAATCCGCTGGACACAAAAAAGGGAGGCATCGGCGCGACGCGGACAAGTTCGCTGTACCTAGGCGATAAACCGGCAGCGACCGAGCCCAAACCCAAAGTTCGAAAGGTAGTAGCGAAAGTTCCGGCGCCTCCGCCAACGCCCTACCACGTAGAAATGATCCGTGGCAGTAAACGGGATGAAACCAAGTTTGAAGATAAATAGTTTTGAGCCGTCGATACCCGAGCCATTCGTGTCCCCTCATTTCCTCGATGGATTTGTTCGTGCAGCCTCGCAGAGGTCCGAATTCATGAAAGCTCTTACGCTCGTAGCAGCCGTTATGCTTCTCGGTGTGACAACGATGTTCGCGCGCACGGTGGCTCCCGGCGGCAACACACAGGACACACCGGCAATGCCTCCTCCCAATCCGGGTGCCGCGCAACCCTCCACCGCAACCACGTCTGCATCTGGCCAGAGTGTTACCCCGGGTGCAGCTCCGCTGCGCGTGATGGTGGGTAAGTCCCTCCTGATTAACACTACCGAAAGACTGAAGCGCGTTTCGGTAACCGACCCCGCGGTAGCGGACGCGCTGGTCGTCACACCAACGCAAGTCCTGGTCAACGGACTCTCTCCGGGCGAGGTTTCACTGCTGATCTGGGATGAACTGGAGCGCTCTCGCAGCTTCGATCTTCGGGTGGATGTCGATATCACTGCGGCTTCGGAAGAAATGCATCGCCTTTTCCCGGATGAGCAGATTAACGTGACGCCTTCGCGTAACGCGATTGTTCTCTCTGGTCACGTAACCACTGAGGACGTCTCCAAGCATGCTGGCGCGCTGGCCTCGGCATATTCCAAGAATGTCGTCAACGTGCTGACGTTCGGCCCGGTCGGGGCAGACGAAGTCCTTCTGGAAGTCAAGTTTGCCGAAGTGGATCGGTCGGCTCTGACCCAAATGGGCTTCAATCTGTTTTCGACCGGCTCTGGAAACACGATCGGCAGCACGACTACCGGCCAGTTCGGCGGAATCAGCACCGGACCCATCAGCTCTACGATTGGCGGTACGGGTTCCACGGGAACTACCACGACAACGACGGTATCGAACTTACTCAACATGTTCTTCTTTAACCCTCAGGTCCATCTGGGCGCCGTGATCGAGGCCCTTAAGACGCAGAATCTTTTGCAGATTCTGGCCGAGCCCAACCTGGTCGCGGTCAATGGCAAGGAGGCCAGTTTCCTGGCCGGAGGAGAATTTCCCTTTCCCGTCGCGCAGCAAAACGCAAGCGGAATTGCAACCGTCACGATTCAGTTTCGGGAGTTTGGCGTGCGACTGAAGTTCACCCCCGTGATTCAGCCGAACGGCAGCATCCACCTGCGCGTGGCTCCCGAGGTGAGTACGCTGGACTTCGCGGACGCCGTCACGGTTGCCGGAACCACTATACCCGCCATCAGCACGCGCAAGGCGGATACTGAATTCGAACTGCAAGATGGCCAAAGTTTTGTCATCGCCGGCCTGATAGATAACCGGGTCACAAATGTTGGCAACAAGATTCCGGGACTGGGCGATATCCCGATCCTCGGCAATTTCTTCAAAAGCAAGAGCAACCAAAAGAGCAACTCGGAATTGATGGTTCTGTGCACGGTGCACCGAGTTTCGCCCAGTGTCGAGGCGCCGAAGGGTCCGCCGAACCCGGAGCCGTATCTGGATAAGGGCAAGTTCGATGGCAAGAAGCCCGGGGGCACCAGCAAGTAGGCGCTGGGTCGGGCGCGGGGACGAAGTTGGAAGCTTTAGAAAGGGCGGGGGGGAACGAGTCATGCCGGAATTGTCAGTAGCCGTATTCGCCACGGACCCTGACCAGCGCGCGGTGCTTCAGGTTCTGGTGGATGGCACCAGCGTGGCCCGCACCGTGTGCAGCAACCCCACCATGCCTCTGGCCGCCAACGACCCAGTCATCCGCAGAACGCAAACCTATGCGCCCGACGTGATTCTGGTGGATATCGCCGCCGATGGCATCACTTCGGCGCTCCGGGCCGTGGAGTTGCTGCACCAGGAACTTCCCGATTCAGCCGTGTTCGCCATCGGCCCCATGACTCAACCCCAGTTGATAGTCAGCGCCATGCGGGCAGGTGTGCGCGAATACATTGAGCGCCCCACCACCACGACCGATCTGCTGGAAGCCTTCGTCCGCCTGACGACAACTCGCCGCAAGCCCGGGCGCCAAAGTTCACGGGGAAAGGTGTTCACCATCGTGAACGCCAAAGGCGGCAGCGGCGCCACCACCGTCGCCGTCAATCTGGCTCTTGCCTTGCAGTCGGTTCACCACAGCACGGCGCTGGTGGACTTGGCGCCCCTGGGTCACTGCGCTCTGCATCTCAATCTCAAGCCAGCCTTCACCGTCTCGGACGCCATCTCGAACCTGCACCGCCTGGACTCTTCCCTGCTCGATAGCTTCATGGTTCGTCACGATCGCGGCTTGCAGGTCCTGGCGGGCGCTGCGACTCCCACCGCCATCGAGCCTTCCGCTTCCGACTTTGCCCGCCTCTTTGACACGGTAGTCGGCCTCTTTCACTACATCGTCGTCGACGCTTCCTCCCGGCTCGACAGCGCCACTCGTCTGGTCAGCAACCTGTCCGAGAAAATTCTGCTCATCGCCCACGCCGATGTCGCTTCCCTGTGGAGCGCCGGAAGAGTGGCCCAGTATCTCGGCGAGAGTGGCTCACGGGACCGTTTCGCATTGGTGTTGAACCGCTATCGCAAGGTGGCTGGCTTCAATGAAGCGGAGACCGAGGCCGCCATCGGGGCGCCGGTGCTGTGGCGGATTCCCAATCAGTACTTCGCAGTCTCGACCGCGATTGATCGCGGCGTTCCCTTGATGCAGCAGGGGAACACCGAAATTTCCCGCTCCATTTCCGGGCTGGCGGAATACTTGACCAAGGACGATCTGGATGTGAAGCGCACTGCCTGGTCGCTGTTTAAGACGGTTTAGAAAATATGGCCAATCTGCAAGCCTTCGAACGGAGCGAGTACCAGCAAGTCAAGGCGGATCTGCACCGCAAGATCCTCGATCGCCTCGACCTGGAAAAACTCGGCCGCTCGACCGGAGATTCGGCGCGCGAAGAAGTTCTCATCCTGATCCGCAGTTCGGTGAACAGCGAGGCGGTTCCTCTCAGTTTCGCCGAGCGCGAGCAGTTGTCGCGCGAGATCCTCGACGAAATCTTTGGCCTGGGCCCGCTCGAACCGCTCCTCAAAGATCCCACCATTTCCGACATTCTCGTCAACCGCTTCGACCGCGTATACATCGAACGCGCCGGCAAGCTGGAAATCACCGGCTTGTCGTTCAAAGACAACCAGCACTTAATGCAGATCATCGACCGCATCGTGTCCCGCATCGGGCGGCGCGTCGATGAGTCTTCGCCCATGGTCGATGCCCGCCTGCAGGACGGCTCTCGTGTCAACGCCATCATTCCGCCCCTGGCGCTTGATGGGGCCTGCCTCTCGATCCGCCGCTTTGGCCGGGATCCGATCACCGCGCGCAACATGCTCGACAACAAGACCCTGACCGAGTCGATGCTGGAACTGCTCTCGGCCATGGTCAAGGGCCGCCTGAACCTGATCATTTCAGGAGGAACGGGTGCCGGCAAGACGACGGTTCTCAATGTCCTTTCCGGTTACATCCCGAACTCGGAGCGCATCGTAACCATCGAAGACGCGGCCGAATTGCAGCTCAAGCAGGAACACGTAGTGCGTTTGGAAACTCGCCCTCCCAACATCGAAGGCAAAGGCTCGGTCCGCATGCGCCAGCTCGTCATCAATAGCCTTCGCATGCGTCCCGATCGCATTGTGGTGGGCGAGGTGCGCGGCGAAGAGGCGTTCGACATGCTTCAGGCCATGAATACCGGTCACGAGGGTTCGCTCACCACCGTACACGCCAACTCGCCGCGCGACGCCTTGGCTCGCATCGAAAATATGGTTTCCATGGCCAACCTGAACATTCCCGAGCGTGCGATTCGCCAGCAGATCGCCAACGCTGTCCACGCCGTAGTTCAGGTCGCGCGTCTCTCCGACGGTTCGCGCAAGGTAATCACGGTTTCCGAGGTCACCGGCATGGACGGAGAGATGATCACGTTGCAGGACGTTTTCGTTTTTGACCGCAGCGGTATTGACGAGAGCGGCAAAGTGCGCGGCGTCTTTCATTCCACCGGCCAGCCGCCGCACTTCGCGGAACGTCTCGCTACCGCCGGTTGCCGCCTGAGTCCCGCGCTCTTCGAGTCCCGGATGGAGGTCTAGCGGATGCCGCTCGTTATTGCCTTGCTAGCATTTGTGGTGGCGACCCTGGCGGTCTTTGCCGCCCTGTCTTTGTATGATCTGCGCAAAGCCCGGGCCCGCGTACTCCGCGAACGCCTCTCCACCGTCCAGAAACCAACCGAACAACCCGCGCCGGACGTGGCTCTTCTTCGCGACGAAGTGCTCAGCCGGATCCCGGCTTTCGACACCTTTCTGCGCCGCTCGGAGCGCGTCTCCCTTCTGCAGAAAATGCTGGCTCAGGGTAACGTGGATGTTCGCGCCGGAAACTTCCTGATGCTTTGCGCTGCGTCGGCCTTGGCATTCGCCGCCATCGCTTTCATCGCCGGCGGCAACCTGCTGTTCGGCTGGGCCGGCGCTCTGCTCGGTTTTTTTATCCCCTACGCCTATGCCTCGCATATGCGGACCAAGCGCTTTGCGAAATTTGAGGAGAGGTTCCCCGAGGCCATCGATACGCTCGCCCGCGCCGTACGCGCCGGACACGCCTTTACCACCGCCCTGGAAATGATTGCCAACGAAGTCTCCGAACCCGTTGCCGGAGAGTTCCGCCAACTCTACGAGGAACAGAAATTCGGGCTCCCGGTACGCGACGCCCTGCTCAACTTGGCCGACCGCATTCCTCTGGTCGACGTCAAGTTCTTCGTGACGGCGGTGATGTTGCAGCGCGAAACCGGCGGCAATCTTGCCGAGATTCTTGACAATCTTTCTTACGTCATCCGCGAACGCTTTAAGATCCTGCGCCAGGTCCGTGTCCACACCGCCCAGGGACGCCTCACGATGGTCCTGCTCATGGCTCTGCCGCCCACGATTGTGGTCATCATGTTCTTCCTCAATCGGGGATTCATTCTCCCGTTGTTCACCGACCCGGTGGGACACGCGTTGATCGTGGGAGGCATCACTTTGCAGACGATGGGCTACTTTGTCATTCGCAGAATTATCAGGATCCAGGTCTGATTTATGGCGTTGGCACTCTCCATTCTCGTTTTTCTCACCATCGCGGTGATCGTGTTCGCCTTTGGAGCGGCCGCGGTTGCGCCTTCGTCGGTGCTCGGCTCCCGCCTGCGCGAAATCGGCTGGCAGCGCTCCAAAGCCCAGGCAAAACCTGTCATCCGCGAACGCATTCAGCAGGCTCTCGATCCGCTGAGCCGCGCCTTGCCGCTCTCGCCCGCGGACGTTTCGCAAACCCGAGCCTGGCTGATTCAGGCGGGATATCGTAACGCCCAGCACGTGACCATCTACCGTGGTTTGCGCGTCCTGTTCGCCGCACTTGGTTTCCTTTCTGTTTTTCTGTTCACCGGATTCAATTCGCCGCTGCTGCTCGTGGGTATAACCGCGTTTGGCTTTTTTATCCCGCGATTCCTGCTCAAAAAGAAGCTGCAGGAACGGCAGCGCCGGATTCGCCTCGGCCTTCCCGATGGACTGGATTTGACCGTGATCTGCGTGGAAGCGGGCTTGTCTCTCGACCAGGCCATGATGCGAGTAGGCGAGGACCTGCGCACCGCGCACCCGGAACTGAGCGGTGAATTCCATCTCTTCGACCTCGAAACTCGCGCCGGAAAACCTCGCGTCGAGGCCCTCCGCAATCTGGCCGAGCGCACCGGGGTCGATGACATTCGCGCGCTGGTCGCAACCCTGATTCAGACCGACCGCTTCGGAACCAGCGTTGCCCAGGCCTTGCGCGTGCATTCCGATTCCCTGCGTACCGAGCGCCGCCAGCGTGCTGAAGAACAGGCCGCTAAGACCACTGTCAAAATGATCATTCCGCTCGTCCTGTTTGTGATGCCCTCCCTGATTTTCGTCACCGTCGGGCCGGCCGTAATTCAGTTGATGCACATATTCATGCCGGTTGCCGGGGGGAAACGGTGAATCTGTAAACCCAGTTGAGGAGTTGTCATGCCCGCGCGCGGGCCCAAGGGATACGCTTTTAACCGTACACGCACCACTTATCTCGCGACCGATCTCCTGATCGCGCGCACCCACTGGTCCCGCTTTCGCGGCCTCATGGCCACCGACTCGTCCCTTTTCTCCCGCGGGCAGGGACTGTGGATTAACCCCTCCCACGGCATCCACACCTTCGCCATGCGCTTTCCAATCGACGCGGTTTACCTTGACCGGGAACGGATTGTCATCCACATTGAAGAGGGCCTCAAGCCCTGGCGCATGGCCGCCGTTCGCGTCCACGCCGCTTCCGTGCTTGAGCTTCCCACGGGCACCGTCCGCGAGTCCCTGACCGTCGTCGGCGACCAGGTGGATATTTTTCTCGAACATCCTATTCGCAGTGAGGCAGCTTGAATCACCGAGGCTCATGCACACCGAGGCTAACGAACATCGCTCATGAACAATGTTGACACCATTCCGGAAAGCGTCACCCAGTGGCCCGACCCCCCACGCCTGCTGGTGGAATGGTCGTCACCCTGGGAAGAGTTCAAGTCTGCTTTACGCCCGGCGCTGACCCGCCCGCCGAAGCGCTTGGCCGGAGAAGCGCCCGTTGGCATGTTCCCGTATCGCGGCATGCTCGTCTGCTGGCTGCTCGAGTGCCTGCTGCTGATCGCGATCATCGTGCTCCCCGAACGCTTTGTGAGTCTTGAGATACCGCTTCCTCCAACCCAACCCCAGCGGGACGTCATCTATTACTCTGGCGACGAGCTGCCGCAAACCCAAGACCGGGGCGGCGCGCAGTCCGGCAAGTCCGGACGCGCCGGCGGTCAGCAAGCTCATCACCGCACGCAGACCATTCGCGTGGCGCGTGGCGACCAGCCCCGCGAGAAAGTTGTGGACGCTCCCAAGGTTAATCTGCCTCATTCCGATTCCGCGGTCGCTAATCTGCTCGCGTTCAAACCGAATCCCGGACCGCCGCCCGCCGAAGGACTGCGCTCTTCTCTCACCGCACCACCCCTGCCTGCGATGAGCGCGGTTCCGCCTTCGCCGGAATTGAATTCATCAGCAAGCCGCGGCCCAAGCACGCTGACAACCAACATCATCCCACCTGCACCGAATGTCTCGAGAGACAAAATGCGAACCGCAAACCCGATCGCGCCCAACGTCATCGCACCGGCTCCACGGGACACGCAGAGCGACTTAGCCAGTTCCCGCGTCCCGTTGACGCAGACCGTCGACGTGGTTGCGCCACCGGTCTCTGCGCCCCCGCGTGATGTGTCATCCACACCCAAGCTGTCGCTGCCGGCCCCCGCCGTTGTGGCACCGCCCCCGTCGCAGGTCAGCCGCGATCTCAACAGCTGGGGAGGCTCCGCCACTGGCGACTTGCGCGCAAAGCCGGTGCCCCCACCACCCACGGCGTCCGGCGGAGGGTCACTCGCAAGATCTGGTGGTGCCACTCTTACGCCGCAGGTTGTGCCACCTCCGGCGAGCCTCGACGGACACGGTTCTCAGACAAACGGTTCTACAGGAAACGCTGGCCGCCCCGGTCAAGCCGCAGGTTCGCTCCTAGGCTCCGCCGACGTCGTACCACCTCCGCCGGGCCTAGGCGGCGGCAAAGCTCTCTCTGGCAGCGGACGAGGCAACAAGGGAGAAGGAGCCGGCGGTCCGCTGGACCTGGGTTCTTCCGTAGCTCCACCGACTAACGCCGGTGGGAACGCTGCCGGCTCTGGGGTCATCGTCTCCAGCCAACCTGGAACAAAAGCTGGACTGCCGAACTCCACCGGCGCGGGCGCTCTCGCCATGTCGCCCAGCGGCACGGCAAAAACTGGTCTCGGTGGCAGCGGCGGCGGATCGGGCATCGGCAAAGGCAATGGCCCCGGCAGCGGATTGCAAGGAGAAGGTTCAGGCGCGGGTAAAGAAGGAACAGGACGCGGCTCCGATCCAAACGCACGAGGAGGGATTTCACCGTATCCTGGACCCGGTGGCTCGGGAACCGGCACCAGCGGCGCACCCGCCATGCCCGGCGTATCCGTGCAGGGCGGCACCACCACCATCAACCTGCCCAGCTTCGGATCTCCCGGTGGTGACGCGCCAGCTACAGGCCCCGGACATTCCTCGGTGAATGACCACAAAAGATCCGGAGTTACGGTGGTCGCGACGTCGCGCTCGGGTGGCGTGTTGCCCTACTACGGTCTGTTAAAGGGCGACAACTACTCCATCTACATCGAAACCTCGCTGGGAACGGCGGTGATGCAATACTCCGATCCGTCTTCAGCCACGCATCCTTCCCGCGAAGCGTTGAGCGAGCCCGAGCCTCTCCGCAAGTACCTTCCCGATGGCCTTCGCCCAACGCGTGTGATAATCGCCTGCATCCTCGACCGCTCAGGAGATCTCAAAGACCTGAAAGTCCTCGAGCCCGGCGCCGCCGAAACTACTTCAAAGATTCTGGTAGCGCTGCATAGCTGGAAGTTCCGCCCGGCATTTCGGGGAAATGAGCCGGTCGAAGTAACTGCGATTATCGGGTTTGGGATTGATACCGGGATTGAAACGCGGTAGGGAAAGATCTTTTAGCCGCAGAGATCGCCGAGGACGCGGAGCAATCATGGGCCAAGCCTGTCTACAGACATCGTCGACTGACATCCGCACCAGAGTGAGCTTTCCCCAGTGCTCCCCTGTGGTTCAAGCTTTTTCTCTTATGATCGGGAACTGATGTCCTGCGGTTTTTGAGGGCATCCAAGGTCTCGAAGTCAGTATCCCTTCCGCTTATCCACAACTGCCAAGAGCGGTTGGCCATTCAGATAGCGGCGCAGATTTTCGGAGAACAACGCGTAATGCCGCTCCCATAGCTTGTCAGTCAGCGCCGCAGTGTGCGGAGTAATCAGCAGATTGGGTACGTCCCATAGCGGCGAGTCGGCGGGGAGTGGCTCTTTCGAAAATACATCGAGCGCCGCGCCCCCAATCTTCTTTTCACGCAGGACGGCGGTGAGCGCGACCTCATCGACCAGTGGGCCGCGACCGACGTTGATCAAACAGGCCTCCGGTTTCATGAGCGCCAACCGTTCGGCGTTCGCGATTGCTTTCGTATTATCTGTAACCGGCGCTGCCAACACGATGTAATCCGCTTGCCGAAAGACTTCGTCGATTTGAGCCGGACCGAAAACGGCATCCGCGCCTTCGCTTCCCTTCTCCGGATGCTCGCGCACTGCGATCACCCGCATGCCCAGAGCCTTCGCACTCTTCACCACCGGCCGTCCGATACTGCCGAGACCCACCATGCCGACGGTTGTGCCTGCGACCTCACGCACGCGAGGCAGATCGTCCCACAGGATCTGCTGCCCCCAAACGTGCTTCTCCTGCAGGCGCACCGAACCCTGGATTTTCTTAGCCAGCGCGAAGATGAACGCGATGACGTGCTCCGCCACCACCGGCCCGTGCACTTCGCGCGCGTTGGTGAGAATGATGTTGCTGTTGACCAGTTCCGGAAACATCAACTGGTGAACCGCTGCCGCCGGAGAGTGAATCCAGCGCAGTTTCTTTGCCGCAGCGATCTGCTCGGGGCGAATCGACCAGGCGATGAGGATTTCAGCATCCACGATTTCTTCACCCATGCGCTTGTAGTCGGGGAGATGAAAGACTTCGATCTGCGGAAATTCGCGCCGCAATCGCTCGGCAAACCACAAGGGAGCGTTCCACTGGTCAAAAGGATGGCGAACGCAAACTAGAATGCGAATCGGGTGATCGGGTGATTGGGGCATCGGGTGATCTGAAGATCTCTCGGCCTCTGCTATGACTTGGAAATCTTCGCCGTTCCCGTCCAGGGGGTAGTGTGTCCTTAATCAAGCGGGAGCAGATAGCCGGGCGTTTTCATGGCCCCTCCGAAGACGGTGTCGTCGAGTGTACGCATGTCCCATGCATACCAGCCTGTGGGGGTTAGCCTCAGGGTGATGTCGTCCATTGCCGCCATCGTGCCGCCCGCGCGAGGGTCGGCCAATGCAGCCTCGCTCATATAGCGACGGTGGATGCGAGCATTGATTTCTCTTGAGCTTTCGCCTGCGATAACGTCTATGGTGCACATGGCCACCAGACCTTGCTCTAATGCGGGTTTTCTGATGTCCACCATGAGGGAAGCTTTCGGCCGGGCCGCTACATTGCGAGCCTTGCGAGTCCGTGAAGAAGTCGCCACATACAAACAGCCACCGTCGAACAGATACCAAACCGCCGTAAGGTGTATGGAGCCGTCTTCGTTCTCAGTGCCCAAACTAGCGATGAAGCGTCCCGTCAGAATTTCTTCAGCCTCGGATGGCGGAGTGCTTTGCATAGGTACCGGAAGCTCCCGACGCGCAAATGATACATTACGCTTTTCTTGTTCGTTCGACTACTTGGGTCGAAGAAGTCTCGGCGGTTCAAGTTTTCAGCGGCTCCCGCAGATCCGAGCCTGTCATTTCTTTCGGCTCGGCGATGCCCAACATGCCGAGCATTGTCGGCGAAATATCGCGCAACGAGCCGTTCGGATTGAGCGTGAATTGCTTTGCATCTTGCGCGACCACGATGAACGGCACCGGATTCGTCGTATGCGCCGTATGCGGGCCACCGGTTGTGGGGTCAATCATCATTTCGGCATTACCGTGGTCGGCGGTAATCAACATGGCTCCGCCTTTAGCGCGTACAGCTTTCTCAATCTCGCCCAGGCAGGCATCGACCGTCTCGACCGCCTTGATGGTGGGCTCAATCTTACCCGAGTGCCCGACCATATCGGCATTGGCAAAGTTGACAATGATCACGTCGAACGGGCCATCGTTCGTTGCTTTGACAACCGCCTCGGCGACGCCGGCGGCGCTCATCTCCGGCTTCAGATCGTAAGTGGCGACCTTTGGTGACGGCACCAGCACGCGGTCTTCTCCCGGGAACGGCTGCTCCACGCCGCCATTAAAAAAGTACGTTACGTGCGCATATTTCTCTGTCTCCGCAACGCGCAGGTTGCGCATGTGCAGCCCGCTCATGACGTTAGCCAGAATGTTCGACATCGACTCCGGCGGAATCACCACCGGCAGGTCGAAGTTCTTGTCGTACCGCGTCATGCAAACGTACCTCAGGTTCTTAGGCACGCGGGCGCGCGGGATGGTTGCGTCGAGTTCGGCCGCGCCCGGCAAATCGCTCCCACCGTTCTGGTTCAGCCCGCTGTTGCGGCACAGAGCGCGCGTGATCTGGCGCACGCGATCGGCGCGAAAATTAAAGCAGATACAGGAATCGTCGTCGCCGATCTTAACCAGCGGTTCGCCGCGATGGTCGGTGCAGACGAACGGCAACACGAACTCGTCGGTCACGCCTTTGTTGTAGGACTCTTTCATGCCCTGCACGGCATCGGAGTAGGTGCCACCCTCGGCTCTGCCCTCGACCATCGCGCTGTAGGCCTTGGCGATGCGGTCCCAGCGGCGGTCGCGGTCCATGGCGTAATAACGGCCGTTGACGGTCGCGATCTTGCCGGAGTTGTACTCGCGCATCTTCTGCTGAAGCTGTTCGAGATAGCCGGCCCCGTTGGTCGGCAACGTGTCGCGGCCATCCATGAACGCGTGCACGAAGACACGATCCACGCCGTTCTGCTTGGCCATTTTCAAGAGCGCGTACAGGTGATCTTGCCGCGAGTGCACGCCGCCGTCGGATAGCAGTCCGAACAAATGCAGCTTGCGCCCACTCAAGCGGGCATTCTTCATCGCGTCGAGCAGCACGGGATGCGAGAAGAATTCGCCATTCAGGATCATCAGGTCGATGCGCGTGATGTCCATGTGGACGATGCGCCCGGCGCCAATATTCAAATGGCCGACTTCGCTGTTGCCCATCTGCCCTTCCGGCAGTCCGACAAACGGCCCGCTGGTGTGAATCAGCGTGTTGGGATACTCGCGCAGCAAGCGGTCGTAGTTCGGCTTGCGCGCGAGGGCGATGGCGTTGGCTTTGGTTTCGGCTCGGTATCCCCAGCCGTCGAGAATGATGAGAACCAGAGGTTTGGGACGGGGCATAAATTCGCTTTTAGCTCCTGGCTATTGGCTGTCAGTTTTCGGCTGTCAGCATCCGAAACAATTCTTACTCGGAGGAACGTGGCCAGTTCCGCCTCACATAATTTACACAGCAATCAAACGTCCGAAAAGCTCCTCTGCCAATTTCGAGCGCTCAATATTCAGGTAGCTCGCCACATCAGAGAGAATTGCGCTGAGCGTCCAAGCCTTAAGCTGGGATGGTCGGGGACGGTCACGTGGTGCGGGTGACCACGAAGGCTCGACTGCAATCGAATGTGGCTACCCACCTGCCGGGGCCGTTCATAGCCGTAGGCCCGGAGCAGCCGGATGAGTTCGTGACCGGGCAGATCACGAGGTAACCTCAAGCCGAAATCACCTCGTCCTTCACCATGTGCGGGCGAATCACCGGCGGCGCCTTGCCCTCGTCAAAGTGACAGCGCACCGCTTCCCTCACATTCAGCTTCAACTCATCCATGATGTCAGCTTGGGTGAAGATGGAATAGCCAAGGGCACGCGCTTCATAGCCACCCTCGGGCGACTTGGACGGAGAAAATGATCTCAGTTTCTGCCATATCTCTGCCAAAGATTATACTCTGCCAGCCTTCACCACGGACGGGCTGGCGCCGCTGGTTCATTCGGAATTGATTCGCGGGAGGCCTTATAATCGATGTTCCGGAGGAATCGATGCCCATCAGCGAACTCTTACTGTCCGAATTCGATGAAGAAATGAAGAAGACCCGTACCACGCTGGAACGCATTCCTGAAGACAAGAAAGACTTCGCGCCGCATCCCAGATCAATGCCGCTGAACAAACTCGCTCCTCACGTGGCGCAGTTGGCCGGCTTTGGTCTCTCGATCCTTACGACTCCTGAACTTGATTTCGCGAAGAGCAGCTACAAACCTCTACCCTTTGAGTCTGCGGCGCAGTTGGTCAGCGTTCTTGATGAAGGCGCTGCCAAGGTGCGTGCTGCCCTGCAGAACACGCCGGACGAAGCCTGGACACAGAACTGGAAGCTCAGCTTTCAGGGCAAGCCCATCTTCAACGGGTCGCGCTTTCTGGCATACCGACAAATGTTCCTCAATCACATAGTGCACCACCGCGCTCAGCTCGGCGTGTATCTGCGATTGACTGAAAAGCCGGTACCCGCAACTTACGGGCCTTCGGCGGACGACACGATGGGGTTTTAGCTTTCGGTTGTCGGCTCTCAGCTTTCAGAGAACTCCCCGCGGATTTGCGCGTCTCAGCGCGATTTTGTAGAGCAACCGGCTAGCCTTTATAATTCAGCGCCTTCACCCCCAAAAACCGCGCTGCCCCGCCCAACTCTTCTTCGATCCGCAGCAACTGGTTGTACTTGGAAATTCTGTCGGTGCGCGAAGCCGAGCCCGTCTTGATCTGTCCCACTCCAGTCGCTACCGCAAAGTCTGCGATAAACGTGTCTTCGGTTTCGCCGGAGCGATGCGAGATCACCGACGTGTATCCGTTGCGGCGGGCGAGGTCAATGGCGTCGAGCGTCTCGCTGACCGTGCCAATCTGGTTGAGTTTGATCAGGATCGAGTTGGCAATTCCCTTCTCGATGCCCTTGGCGAAGATCTCAATGTTGGTGACGAAGATGTCGTCGCCCACCAGCTGAATCTTGCCGCCCAGCTCTTTGGTCAGCAGTACCCAGCCGTCCCAGTCGTTTTCGGAGAGGCCGTCTTCGAGTGACACGATGGGGTAGTCTTTCACCCATTTTGCATAGTAGCGAACCATGTCTTCGGAACTCTTTGCCGACTTGTCGGATTTCTTGAAGACATATTTTCCGTCCTCATAGAACTCGCTGGCCGCCGGATCGAGCGCAATCGCGATTTCCTCACCCGGCTTGTAGCCCGCCTGCTGGATCGCCTCCACCACGACTTCAATGGCCTCCACGTTCGACTTCACCGACGGAGCAAAGCCGCCCTCATCGCCGACTGCCGTGTTGTAGCCGCGCTTTTTCAGCACGCCTTTGAGCGTATGGAAGACTTCCACGCCCCAACGCAGCGCCTCGGAAAATGACGGCGCTCCCACCGGCATCACCATGAACTCCTGAAAGTCGACGTTGTTATCGGCGTGCGCACCGCCGTTGAGGATGTTCATCATCGGGACCGGCAACGTATTCGCGGCGGCCCCGCCCAGGTAGCGATAGAGTGGCAGTTCGCAAGCCCTCGCCGAAGCCCGCGCCGCCGCCATGGAAACCGCCAGGATCGCGTTCGCCCCCAGTCGTCCCTTGTTGGGCGTGCCATCAAGCTCGATCAGCCGTGCATCGAGCGTGCGCTGGTCGGCTGCGTCCACCCCGCTGAGGGCTTCCGCAATCTCGCCATTGACGTTCGCAACTGCCTGCAGAACGCCCTTGCCGAGGTACTGGCTCTTGTCGCCGTCACGCAATTCAACGGCCTCATGCTCACCGGTGGACGCGCCACTCGGCACAATGGCCCGCGCGCTGGCGCCGCCATCCAGAAAAACTTCAGCTTCAACGGTCGGATTGCCACGCGAGTCAAGCACCTGGCGTCCGCGGATATCGGCAATGCTGGTAAGGGGCATAAGTGCATCCTTTGGTCGTCTGATTGATTTAGAAACATCGTCGCGAATCGCGTCCCGTAAATTCGCGACATAATTTTGGGCTGTCATCATGAGCGAAGCAAAAGACCTATGTATTGCGGCGGATTCAAATTCACAGGTCCTTCGCTTCGCTCAGGATGACAGTGCAGATTCATGCCGCAAACCTGCGGAACGCCACACTAGCTGCAAAGCGGAATTATATCGGACGTGGAAGGACCCGGACTGTGCGCTTGAACATGCCCATACGAATCGCCCACCGGGCCATCCCCGTACCCCATCCGTTATTGTTCCTGATTTCCACCTAGCTTAAAGTCGAACTCAACATGAAGAACCGCACCGAAACTCTGGAGATCGGATCGCGCGCCCCAGACTTTTCCCTGGGAGCGGCCAACCGCGAGGGCACATTCACTCTCGGTGGGCTGCTCGCGCAGAGCACGCTGATTCTCGAGTTTCTGCGCGGCACATGGTGACCGAACTGCGTGAAGCGCATGACTCGGTTCGAGTCGCGGAGACCGGAAATTGCAGCGGCGGGAGCACAGTTGGCGTTCATTGCCGCAGAAAAGCGCGACGGCGTGTGGAGGCCGGGAAAATTCCTGGAGAAGCATCCCATCTCTAGCGTCTTTCTGCTGGATGAGGATCGGGCCGTGACCAAAGCCTACGGGCTCCATCACGCGTTCGGCACCGACGCTCTCAACATCGCGCACCCGGCTACTCTCGTAGTTGATCGCGGCGGCTCGGTGCGCTACATCTATCGCGGCGATAACCAGCTCGACCGCGCGCCGCTGGATGCGGTCCTGGGAGCTCTGCTTGGACTTTGAAAGAGATGCGCAATTGAATCTTTGGAGGTAAGAGGCAATATGAAGAAAACATTTTCGCTGACATCGCTCATCCTGATCGCAAGTTTCGCCTGGGCGCAAACTTCCCTGCCCACCGGCACCGCCGTCAAGATGAAACTCGAAACCACGCTCGCAACCTTCAGTTCGAAAGCCGGAGATCCGTTCTCGGCAAGAGTCACTGAGCCGGTCGTAGTGGACGGCAAAACCGTGATTCCCATCGGCGCCACCGTTGAGGGCCGCGTCACGAAAGCGAACGAACCGCGTCGCATTGCCGGCAAGCCCACCATCGCCATCTCCCCGGAAAACCTGGTCCTTCCGAATGGAGACAGGTTCATGCTGAACGCCTCGCTGGTTGACACCAACGCTCGCCACGGCACCGACGTCAACCCGGAAGGGCAGTTCAAAGGCTCTGGCCACGACGGCAAAGATCTCACCGAAGTCGGCATGGGTACCGGCGGCGGAATGCTCATCGGCGGTTTGGCAGGCGGCGGCAAAGGCTTCCTCATCGGCGGAGCCGTCGGCGCCACCGTGACCGTCACGCACTGGCTCGCCAAGCACGGTTCCGCGATGCTTCCCGCAGGCACAGAGCTGGTGATGGAATTGAGCCGTCCGATGACGATGACAATGACCAGCGCCAGCAGCGGCCAATAGGGAAAGTTAGAGGAGAGCCAGGTTTCAAAGTTTCAGGGTTGCAAGGTTCAATGATTCGCGCCGGTTCGGATTGCCAACCTTTTGGCCTCCTGAAACCTTGCAACCTTGAAACTTGGCCCTTTTTTCACCCGCCCACTGCCAGCAGATCCTCTTCCGTTAGCAACTCCAATTCGATCCATCCTTCCACCGGCAACGCGTCAACGGGCAGGTGGTTCTGCCACAGACTGAAGCGCAGGCGCAGCCGGGTGGTCAGCAGATCCGAGCTTTTCGGTCCTCGCACTTTGTCGATCTGGAGCGGAGCCGCGAGCAGCCACGTGAGGGGCAGGCGAAACTCAAAATTCCGGACGAGCGCCACCCGCGCAATATCTTTCACATCAGAATCTGTCATCACCTTTTCCCTCTGCGTCACTTTCCACGACTGCATGCGACCGCCATCCACCTCGGCACCCAACCGCAGTTCGCGCCGAGGCTTGGCTGCATGGTTCGCCCACGACTCCAGATTCACCACCACTTCGAATGCATCTACCGGCACTTTGTCGGCGAAATCCAGCCGGCCGTACACATACTGCTCGTCGATCCCGGCAAACACTTCGTCCATCAGAAACTGCTTGCCGTGCATGGCGCCCGAGCGCTGGTCAGCCGTGTAACACGCCGCGCCCATCCACTCGAAGTAGCGCACCCTGTCGCCTGAGACCCTGGGATGGATGTAGGCGCTCTGCGGCGTAAACGAAGGCCGCGCCACTCCCCTGATGATCGGCTGTGCCAGATAATCCGGCGGGGTCCCGTCCAACGCCTGGTAAACATTCGACAGGTGTTTGCGGTAGAGTTCGTCGAAGTCTGGATCGTTCGCCGAGTGGTGCTCCGGTCCGTACCACCAGTTCCAGTCGCTGCCCTCGGCGATCATGATCTCTTCAAACGCCAGCTCGCGTTGTTTCTCGGTTGCGCCCGATGCCGCCTGCGCATAAAAATTGCGCGCGTGATACAGGTAGTCCCAAGCCTTGTTGTCCTCCGGCGCTCCAATCCAAACGTTGAAGTTCGCGTTGATCCACGACCCCGGCACCAGCGATTTCAAATGACTGACGTTCTTGTGGCGCGCAATCGCCTCTGTCACCGTCACCGCTTCAATCCCGGGGTCATTCTGTAAAGCGTCATAGAATCTTCGCAAGAATTCTCGCCCTGAACGCGGGTAGTATTCCCAGGCATTCTCGCCGTCCAGAATGATTGGGACCACGGCATCTTGCCCGTTCTCAAGAACCGGCTTCGCCGATTCCTTAATTTTGTGGATGAGATTATTGGCAGCGTCTTGCGGCGGCATTCCCGAATATACGAACCCGATCAGGTCGGAGAGCGTGTGGTCACGGAAGAGCAGATCCATCTGCGTATCCGCATTCTCGTAGCGATAGATCGTGTAGAGCCGGTGCGCCAGATCCGAATTCAGATCACCATAGCCATCGCGCGAGAAATCTATCCCCAGACTCCGTCCCAGCACGCCCTCGTCGGTCGCCATCCACTGCACACCAAGCTGGTGCGCAATCGCCAACGCCTCCTCGGAAACGCTGCCCTCCGACGGCCACACCCCTTTCGGGTGCAGTCCAAACACTTTTTTGTGCAGGTCCAGTCCGCGCTGCAATTGCTCGCGAGCATCCTCAGGATGGCGATAGCGGTTTTGCGGCAAGGCCAGCCCCGGCGACGAAACCGCCCCCATCTGTGAGTCGCACACAAGCGGCAGAATGGGATGATAAAAAGGCGAAGTCGAAATCTCGATCAGGCCTTTCTTGGCCGCCTCCGCATGCGCCGGCAGAACCCGGCCGAGCAGTTCGCGCTCCAGCGTAATCACAAATCGCTGGTCTTCGAGCGTATAGTTCCGGCCTTTGCGGATCAGTTCGGCAACGGCTTTCTCCGCCAGAAAATACTCGTCGAACCATCCAATCTGCGAGAGCACCTGCAAGTCAGTGAAATCCTGAGCCTGAAAATATTTCTCCGCGCGCTCGGGTGAATCCCCGGCCCCGCGAAATCTCTCCCAAAGCTCGCGGTACCGCGGATAGCGCCCGATCACATTCACCGGATTCGCCTGAAACAAATACTGCAGCGCAAACCGCCGCTCCAGTTCGGTCAGGTCTTTCGCGGGCTTGCTCGCAACCTGTAGAAAAGGATCCTGAGCCTCGCCCGAAACATAATCCTGAATCTGCGTGATCAGCGAGGGCACCAGATTGAACGTCTGATGCACCCGCGGAAACTCGTCCAGCAGCTTCACCATCCCGTAGTAGTCTTTCAACGCATGCAGGCGCGTCCAGGGCAGGCGATACTGCCCCGTCACCAGGTCTTTGTAGAACGGCTGGTGCTGGTGCCACAGGACGACAACGCGCAGTCGGGCCATGACTTGATTCCACTTAATACATCGGCAATTTTTTAGTTTAATTCATTGGGCAGCTTTTCCCGCGCGGAATCGCCTACCGCTGAGCTTTAGAATGGAAAGCAGTACAAACTATGAACTCGAAAGTCAAAGTCATCTTCTTCGACGTTGGCAACACGCTGCTGTTCCCCAATCGCGAGCGTATTCACGCGCCGCTCGCCGAACGTGGCTTGATACCCGATGGCGAATACCTGCGCGATCTGGAATGCCGAACCAAGAATCAATTCGATGGGATGATGACCAGGAACGGCAGCACCGATCACAGCTTTTGGTGGATGTTCTACTCCCAATTGTTATCCGAGATTGGACTTGAAGACGACGCAATCCGCGACCAGCTCGTCGCCAGCATCCGTAATTCCGGCAACTGGGATACGATTCGCCCCGGCACCGCCGAAGAACTGCACGAGATCGGCGAGCGGTACCGGGTCGCTGTCATCTCCAATGCGGATGGCAGAATCGAAGACGTGTTGCAAAAGTGCGGTATCGCCCAGTGCTTCCGCACCATCACGGACTCCGGACTCGTCGGATACGAGAAGCCGCACCCGCAAATCTTTCGCCAGGCCCTGAAGAGCATGACTGCCGCGCCCGGAGAGAGTCTCTATGTCGGCGACGTCTATTCCGTGGACTACCTTGGCGCCACCGGCGCAGGCATGCAAGCGCTGTTGATGGACGTGCCGGGCGCATACCGCGACAAGGGAGTGCCGCGAGTTGAATCGCTCGAAGAGTTGCAGATGGTCCTGCGCAGAAGTTGACTCTCGATTCCCAGTCCCTCAAGGGCGTCTAATTTCCCGTAGAGACGGCGCAAGCCCCGTCTCTACTACTCCACCTCAAGCACATGGTGATCGCGGCAATCGGGATGGATCTGCTGATAGAGATTCGCGAGCAGCCCCGGCCCATACCGCGCCACAAAGCTCACTCCTGCTACCTCGCGCTCCTGGAGCGACCTGTGCGGGAATAGGGCGTAACTCAAGGCTTCCGCGTGCCGCGTGATGGCTTCATTGCGTAGCAGTTCCGCCCGTGACGCCCGCCGATGGAGCCGGTTGATTTGATACCAAATCCTCGTCCGGGCACGGTCC
>JGI12270J11330_10000564_pt1 | contig 28292 bp, 23 predicted proteins | sample PeaSoiMetSII2010_FD_11330 | JGI IMG/M metagenome (IMG submission 11330)
ATCGACGGACCATGCTCAAGGAGCATGCGCTCCCCGGCACTAGCTCTTTCGGTCCGAAGGTCGAACTACCTGGCTAGAAGCGGCACTAGGGGAATGGCACCTGACGAAAAGCTCGCCCGGCCCGGGATCTGTCTCCGTTGCGAAGGCGCGATCCCTGTAGGGACACCGCTGGGAGAACTCAGCTGGGACCGCCAGAAGCGGGCGTGGGCACATCGGAACCCCACGTGCACCGAGGTTTGGGAACGAGGCTCACCGTCGCGACCGATCCCGTCGCCGCCTACTGAAGCCTCCGTCGAGACGGCCACCTCGACCGAGTCAGCAGCCGTGCGAGCAGCCAGCGGCACCCTTTGGGACATGCCGGCGGGGGGTTCTTGGAGCGTAACCGTCGAGTTCCATGAAGCCGAAGACCCGGCCCAATCGAAGCGAGTGCTCCGAATCGCCCGTCTGAGGCTCAATAGCTTGGAGGAGGCGGTCGAGACGGCTGAACGCCTGCGCCGGAAAGTCAAACCGTAGTCGGAGGCGGATCACGACCTTTGCGTGCGCGTGGAAGGGACGTTCCAGCTTGCGGGTGAACCCCGCGTCGAGGTATGGTCGGAGCACTCCCCACCCGATCCCTCAGAATGAGCAAGGACGTCGTTACTCGTGCGGAGGGGGTCCTACGAGGAGGGCGGGGTAGCCCACTAAAGAGTGGATCCGAAAACGATTGGAGGGCCGGACCACCCCTCCCGACCACCCTTATGGTAACGGATGGTCTCTCATCAGAGGACCGACCTCATGGTCCACCGAGGTCCAAAGTAAGGTTAACGAGAGCACTGTTACCAGTGGTCTACCATCACTGAAGAGAGGTTTCTTCGGTCGCGCAAGGCCTAGGTTTAAAGGCGCCTTCCTACGATATGGGGAGTGGGGACCTGGTCGGGGCAACCAGGCTCTACGAGTTCTCGCCCTCCGCCGGGAGAACGTGAGAGCATGGCGAGGCAGCGAGTGGTGACGAAAGGAGATTTGTTGAACCACCAGAGTGAACACCCGAACGCGCCGATCATCGACTACTGTCGCAGGTTCGGACGGACCCGTGAGGAAATGATCGCACTCTGCCGAAAGCTCGACTTCCCTGTCCCCACCGATTCAAAAGATGTCCAGAGCGCGGGCTCGCCCACGTTGCAGAAGCATCCGGTCGGGACCATACGCGTGGTCGATCTCGATGTCGCGAAGCCGTACCAGGAACCCCTTCCGACCGAGCTGCCACTCTCCCGAGAAACGTATATCTCCTTGGTCGAGAAACTACGGACCTTAACTCCAGAAGATAAGGCCAAGTACGCCGGTCTCGGACCGCTTGAAGGCGTTCTACGGCTCCGAGAGGATCGACTCACGGAGTGGTCCAAGTATGCCGAAGGGTTGAAAGAACAGATCCAGCGCCTCACTTCCCAGCGGGACGAGGCGGAGGGTCGGGCGAGTAGGCTCAAGTCGAAACTCGGCGCGGCGGATGAGGAACTGCGCAAGCGAGCCGCCACCTTGGTTGAGAGGCGCGACTGTATCCTGACTCTCGATAAGAGTCTGAAGGCGGCGGCCGAGCAGGACGACCGGCGGGCAGCCCGCATTCAGGAGCTGGAGTCTGAAGTCGAACAGGCGCGAGTGTTCCGGCAGAAAGAGCTCGAAACGATCTACGGCCCGTCCGCGATGAAGATTGTTAAAGAGGCCGCCGACGAATATGAGAACAATCCGATGATGAAAATCTATTTCCCGTCGGTTCAGCATATGGCCGCGGCGGCACGTCGTCTTCTTATCGACGTGCCCGGCCATGTCAGTCGGTACGCTGCTGTCATCAATCGCCTTGAGAATGTTGAGGGGAGACTTGTTCTAGAACTCGACAAGACCGATGCGTTGGTCGCCCGAGCCAAGCTCGTCGAACAGTTCCGGATTTGGATGGTAGTCGAATACCGCAGGATTGCGATGGGCGGGAAGCCGGAGTTTCCATACAACATGGATTTGGAGACGCAAGCGCTGTATTTCTTGGTGTTTGACGAAGTGCACCCCCGCTTGCTTTCTGACCCGGAGATTAGGGACCTGATCCGTCGTTTTGCTCCCGAGATAGAGATCGAGGCAACGAGGTTACAGCTCAAGGATTTGCGTCAGCGGTTGGGGTCACTCATCGAGGAGGAGCACTCCCTCACACCCGGGCGGGAGACTGGGACGGCAGCGTAGCTGTATCGGTCCAGACCGGTCGGACAGCTCAAAGCGGTCATTCCTCGAGGTCCGATGGAATCCGAGAAACCCACAGCCTAGTTGGGTGTGTTCTCAGTTTCGCCCAGTGCTCGTCGCCTGGCTGGAGCTGGAGGCCTCTGGGTGGTCTGAGGTTACCCGCATCGATTCCTCCAGCAACTCGATGCCTTCCCGCATTTTGCGGACGTCCAACCCGATGTAGTGGATGGTCTGGTCGAGCGAGTTGTGCCCGTAGAGGTTCTTCAGCTGGACTAGGTCCATTCCCGCTTCATTCGCGAGGCGACCAAACGTACGCCGTAGGTCATGGTGTGACACACGGGTACCTCGTTCGGCAAACCCCGCAGAATCAGCCGCAGTTCGCAGAACATTGTCCGCCATGGTCCGAGCCACCGGCAGGATCCGATCCTCAGGACGCTTGCCAGCGATGGCCAGCTTGAGCTCCATCATGGTCAGCGAGTGTAGCGGGATCTGTCTCCATTTGCCGCCCATCTTGCCGTTACCGTGGATGTCGAGTAGCCCCTGACCGAGATTGACGTCCTTCACCCTAAGCCGAAGCACCTCGACTCGCCGGAGGCCGTTGAATCCCTCCAGCGCGATGACAAGTCGTGCGCGAGGCGACGGCGCCGCGCGACAAAGGTCCGAGAGCTGGTCTTTCGTGAGCCAGCGACGCCGGCTGGTCTTCACAGGAGGCAGCCTCCATGCCGTCCTGTTCGCAGATAGGTCGTTCCCCGCCCAGCGGAGGAATCGCCGTAGCGCGCAGAAGTGGAGATCGAGGGCCGCGCGTCCCCCGCGTGAAGAGGTACGGATGATGGAGAGATGTTCGGGTTTCACCTCGATTGGGGTTCGTGGAATCGTAGACACGCCTAGCCTCTTCCAGACCCGCGGGGTGCGACTCAAGGACCAACGGATCCCCTGGACCCATCGGGGGCCGATGATCTGCTCGGATTCCTTGAAGCGGACGAAGCGGTCGAGCGCTTCGGTCCACGGGTCGTGGACGGTGGTCTCGGTCTCTTCCTTCTTGGTGGATCGAGGCTCCGCCCGAGGATTCGAATTGACGCCCCCCTGAAGGGGACGGCTGTCCTGTCTCCAACCCGTCAATGAGGTCTGGACGAAGTCGAGCCGGCCCTGTTGGGGCCCGCTTTCGACCGCTCCGCCTGTCGACCTCTCTCGGGCGATCCCCTGCGTGACGCGCTTCATCGGATAGTGACCCCGGGGTTTGGGTTGCCACGCTCCGAGCCTTACGGGGCGCGCTGCGGGTCTGATCCGCGTTCCTGCAACCGTCGGCTACCCGACGGCCGGCTCAGCCCTTCAGGCTCTCCCCGAGGAACCGCACGACGCGTTCCCAGGCATCGGTGGCGCTCTCCCGGTGGAAGTTCGGTCGCGTGTCGTTGAAGAACGCGTGCTTCGCGCCCGGGTAGACGTGGTACTCGAATCGCTTTCCGGCGGAGGCCATCGCCTGTGCGAACGCCGGGACCGTCTGGGTGATACCGGGGTCTTCGCTCCCGTAGAGCCCTAGGACCTGAGCCCCGATCCGGGGGACGGCGTCGAGCGGAGGGTTCTGGCCGTAGAAGATCACGGCCGCTCGAAGGTCGGGGTCGACTGTCGCGAGACGGGCCGACATCGCGCCGCCGAAGCAGAAGCCCACCGAAGCGATCCGGCGCGGGTCGACCTCGGGCAGGGTGCGGAGGTACTGGGCGACCTCGTAGAGGTCCCGGGCAAACCCTTCCTGCACGGGCGGCTGCCCGATCGTTCCGAACGCCTCCAGGATCGGTCGGCTCTCGTGGGGTTGGGTCGCGGCGAACGCGGCGAGCTTGGCGGGATCGCGCCGAAGGTCGGGCGGAGCCTCGGCGAAGGCCTTCATGGCCAGCGCGATGTTGGACGGGGTCAGCAACCGATGCAGCTCGCCCGTAAAGAGGTCCGGCGCTGCCGCATCGTATCCAATACCGGCGAACCGCCGGGTCACGTCACGGATATGGGCGTCCGGTCCGAAGATCTCGTGGATCACGATCACTGCCGGGTGCCGTCCCATGTCCTTCACACGGTCGGGAAAGGCGAGGTAGCAATCGATCTCACGCCCGTCAGCTCGTACGGACACTTCACGTTCTAGCGTCATGCCTCGGTCAGGGTCGAAGTCCACGGCAGGGATGACCCGTTCGGTACGGGCTGGTTGTCACTTGGAAGACCCGTCAGGACCTGCCAACGAGTGTCTGGCTCATTCCTCGGCTGGGGGTTCTCCTCCGGTTTCAGTACCGGTTCCCGAAGGGCCCTTCTTGGCGGTGCTGCGCTTGAGGACCTCGCTGCTGATCTTGTCGAGGTCAGCCATCAGAGTGTCGATGTCCGGCTCTCCTTCCGCCGTCGCCGCGACCGCCCCAGCCCCGGCAGCGGCTCCCATCGTCCCGGCAGCGGGCGGCAGACCTTGCCCGATTTCGGCCGGGGTTTCGAGATAGGCAGGAGCGATTCCAGGCGGAGGAGGCGGAGAACTCGACGTCCCCCCCGAGCCAGAACCACTCTGCCACACAGACGCTGGAGGCACAGTGCCAGTAGGCGGTCGTCGCCGACGGCTCAGCAGGAAAAGCGCGAGAAGAAGACCGGCGAGAATGATGACGGTCGCGATTGCCAGGTACTCGTACGGGGAGAGCCCCGAGGACGCCGGCTGGTTGTAGGGGGAGTTCGTCTGGGCCTGGACGACTCCTAGGTTAGGCGCTAGGGCCGCCGCGATGACGACCGAAAGCATAGCCAAGCCGAGTGCAAGTGGGACCAGGGATTTGTTACGCGACCCACTCGCCATGACTCGTCTGAGGGGCACCTACTAGCGATTAGACGAAACCCGCGCTATGTAAACCTGACGAATCTGCGGCAAGGTTGCTCCATGCCCCACCGGCGCCGCCCCGCACGGGGGAGACTGCCCTTGCACCTGGGTAAATCCGTCTTGGGCCAGGTGAGAAAAGCAACCTCGAGGGCGGTGGGAACTGCTAGGAATGCACCCCCTACATTCATAACCTGGTTCAAACAGTTGATTGTTTGGCGAAGCTCCGGGGCGCAGCCGGCAACATCACCGATAAATGAAGGGCGGGAACGGTCAGCACAAGGCTCGAGTAGGCGTCGTCGGTCTCGGCGCCGTAGGAAAGACTCTCGCCCATGCTCTTTCGTGGTTCCACGAGGTCGTCGCGTACGACATCAAGGGGAACTACAATTGGGAACCGATCCTCGACACCGACCTTGTTCTTGTCTGCGTAGATACTCCGCCAGGGGCCAATGGTCGGTTGGACTGTCGTAACGTCGACAACGTCCTAGATCGCCTCCAAAAGGGAGGATTCAGACGGCCCATCGCGATCCGGAGCACGGTAAAAGTCGGCTATGTGGATCAGGCCGTCGCAGCGCACCCTGACCTCCGAATAGTCTACTTTCCAGAATTCATTCGCGAGCGCAGCCGTCTCCAGTGGACCGTCTGTCCGGATCGCCTGGTGCTGGCCGGCGACGAACGCGACGTACGGGTCGTACGAGACGTTTTCGAATGGGTCGAAGAAGCGCCCATCCTTAGAATGTCATTCTTGGAAGCAGAGCTGGGCAAACTGGCGCATAACGCCTACATCGCGACGAAGGTTAGTTTCACAAATGAGATCGAACGCATTTGTCGGAAGTACGATGCAGATCCTGAGAAGGTGATGCGGGTCGTCACGGCAGATCGTCGGGTCGTTTCTCGGGAGCATCTGAGACCGAACAAAGGGCCCTACAACGGCTCCTGCGTGCCGAAAGATACCCACGAACTGGTAGTGGCCGGTGGGGGAGCACCGCTCCTAGCGGCGGTGGAGCGGGTCAAGGAGTCGTTCAGTGAGGGTCCGCCTCGCCCGAGAGGACTTCTGACCACCGCAGGACACTCTCGAGACGGGCCTGCCGACGAGCTCGCCTGACTGATCGATTCAAGGACCCGCGGATGCCGTCTTGCATCTCGGTTGTTGTGAACTCATACACCAATGACAGGTTCTTGCCCCAGGCGCTCACTTCAGTTGTCGATCAAGAGTTCGAGGGTGATTTCGAAATAATCATTCTAAGTCCAAACCAGGAATTCAAACTAGCCGAAGAAATTCGTTCTAAAGCTGTGGAGCGAGGAATCCGAGTCGAAACTGTCCAAGTACCTTATGGGCCTATCGGTCTCGGTCTTGAACAAGGCGTTCGAGCTGCTCGTGGCGATACAATCGCCCTTCTCGATGATGACGATCTTTGGGAACCAAGTAAACTAAGTCGGATTGAAATTGCATTCGGGAATCCCGCTGTCGTCTACTTTCACAACGCCCAAACTTTCGTGGATGAACGAAATCACCCCCTGTCCCCACTCAACATTCACCGTCTCATCAGACACCCGGCGTCCCTTCTGCCTCGTGGAAGAGACGTTTCAGTCGACTCTTCAGATCCTAACACGCTAGCACGAGGTCGGGAATACGAGGTGGATTTCCAAAACAGTTCAATCACGATTCGGAAGGACGTACTAGAATCCCATCTTGGATCCTTGCGGCGTGTAACAAAGGGAGAAGACACCTTCCTGTACTATTGCGCGTTGGCGAGCCGCGGAACACTAGTGATTACCACTGATCGCCTTACTCGATACAGAATCCATCAAGGGGGAGTAACCGCAACCGGCTCGATGATTGGTTCCACTGCCGGGCGGCTCCAAAAATACGTCGAATACGCGAGTGGACAGCAGGAACGACTCGAGCTAGTTCGCGAAGAAATCCTTAGGTCCGCCCTTCCTCAAGTAGCGAGTTCGCTGGATAGCGACCTAGCGTTTTGGTCGACGATGCGTTCAGTCGCCACCGGTTCCGCCACGTACGTTGACGTGATGACTAGGACACGATCGTTGCTTGGCGACACTTACGCCCGGCCGCGAGTTAGAGAACTGATTGCGATAGCGACGGGTTTGCTAAGCTTCTCGCTACCTAAGGCAGCCCAGATTGGCTTTTCTGCGTGGCGAGGCATATGGTAAGGGTCGAGTTGGTTCGATTGACGCAGACATGTCGCCCTGAAATTTGGCGGGTGATTCCCCCCAACGGGTCCTCGCCTCATCCATATTGACGGGGTGAAGTACTCTTTCGTGTCGAATCTCTGGCATTGAGTGTCATCCGTCTAACCGTGAAGCAGGACCTACCCTCCAAGGCGGTGGAATACTCCCACAAGCAATTCTTCAGAGCCTGAAATGTCAAGTCCACTAAGGAACTTCCAGACGCCGTGGTACGCGCTGCTTTCTTTGACGGCCCTATACAACCTGAAACTCTGCACCGGGTGTGTGAGCAAGAGTGCAGCGGTCCTTAGAATGTAGTCTCTGCGATGAACCTGCCTGAAAGCGAACCCTAATTGTTCAATCTGCGGCACACCGCTTCTCTGACTTCCCCGATGGAACTCCATAGCTATGCAGTCACAATGTCGAATGATATCTAGATTATCCGGAATGACATCCATCTCGGCGCCCTCAATGTCCATTTTTATGAATCGAGTCGCTTCGGAACCCAACCCGGTCGATTCCGTGATAACACTTCTCAGTCTTCGAGTCGGTGAAGTGAAATTCTTACCCTTAAAACAGAGTTCGAGGTGCCCCCGATCGTCGCTGGTGATTGCCAGATTGTAGACCGAAACGTTGGTACATCGATTTCGCGTAAGATTGTGCGTTAGTACCTTAAAGTCCTCGGGGTTGGGCTCAATCGCGATCACTCGACCAGTGACCCCGACTCTTTTGGACGCCATTACCGCAAATTCACCTATGCCCGCACCGACATCAACGACAAGAGTGCCCTCGCGAATCCCCTCTGTTTGGTACACATCGAATACTGCCGTTTCTATGATCCCCAGGACATCGTGCGGGTCGGTGTATCCAAACGACAGGTCCCTTACTCGAATCAAGCGTGTCGGAGTCATCGGAATGTCCAGAAGGGGCAGATGGCTAGCGGCGAAATCCAAGCTGACGCAAGTGGCCAGATTCTAATCCAGGTGAGTCGACCTCGACCCTTACCCATTGTCTTTCACAACTGAAAATGTATCTATCAGGACGCCGAATTGAGCATTAGTTAGCCGTATTCGGAGAGCTGGATTCCTCTCGTAATGCTTGCAGGCGCGAAGCCGGTGCAGGCCGACTTGGAGTCCGTCCACAAGTTGAGTCGCAAATGCAATCATGCCTGCGCCTCGTTTGTTTGAATGACATCTCAACCTATGCAGTCTCGCCGGTTTTTTCGATCCTATTCTGACCTATCAATATGATGGTTGACCCGAAGGTCTTGGGCAGGAGGCGTAGTACTGCCCGCTGTGCGGGAGTTCCATATGGGTTAAAGGTTGTCAGCTCTTTGATATCGAAAGCCGTTTCAAATAGGCCGGCCACCTCAGTGAGGGTGTACTCTCGAATGTGTCCAAAACCCCCCATTACGCCTTGAACGATATCGAGTTTCGAGTGGAGTGGATTTATCCCTAACGCAACTTTCAGTCGATTGACATGCCGTACGAAATTCGGGACTGTCAGACAAATGTGACCGCCCGGATTCACGAGTGACTTGAGGTTTCCCACGATGACGGGATCAGGGGAAAGTAAGTGCTCGAGCACTTCCGCCATGATCACGAGATCAAATCGCCGACTCGGTGCAGGTTCAGCCTTCGCCAGGTCGTACTCGATAACGTTCAAGCCCCTGTGGGCCTCGGGAGGAAACTGGCGCAAGAATCCTCGGTTAGGCACGATGATGAAGTAATTCTGCTGTCCGAACGTGTTCTTGGCGATCTGGTCGAAGGGGGACAGTCCTACGCTTCCAACGCTTTGTCCAACGGTCCAGTACTTTCTGGCTACCTCAAGCGTGTGAGTGAAGCGTGCCATGTGGTGCGATGAGTAAGATTCAGGTTTCCACAGATTCTCGGACATGAACTGCGACGCCTCACAACGGGCCAAGGTCAATAATGTGTGTTATTGCTTCTCGATTGCGGAATCTTTCTGGGTAAACCCCGACCGAACGGGTGACTCCATTAATGGATCGCCCGCTAAACCGGTTCGAACAGCTGGGCCTCTTTCTTAACCTTCACGCGATGGAGCCATGGAGTACTATACTGCTCTCCGGTAGAGACATTCATTGAGACTCGATGGGAAGAGCTGGAAAGACGAGATAGTAAGAGGAAGCGCGGAATCACGAACAACGGGCTGTTGCACGCCATGACGACGTACATCGTATGCGATACGTATGGGCTGCATCGCGGCGGAATTGAGCTTCACGTCGAGGGTCTGGTCAAAGGTCTCGCCGAGCTCGGGCTCGCCGCCGAAGCCGTGACGACGCGCATTCTTCTTGAGGATCGACGGGTTTCTACCGACGATCAAGTCGTAATCGAGGGAATTCATCGAGGATCGTTGATGAGATTGCTTTCGCCGCGTTCTCATCTTCGCCCGTCAAAACTATCCGTCTTCACCCACGGGTCGTACTTCCCATACTGCCACTTCGCCACAATGGTTAGGCAGGGCTTCTTCCCCGGAATGGAGAAGATTGTCGCCCACAATCTTTTCGACTGGATTTTCGCCGAAACGTTACTGTCAAGAATTGGGACGATCGCCGTGATGACGGACAAGGAGGGGAGTGACCTGAGGAGAGCGTTCCACCTTAAGGAATCGCAAATCTTTGTGAGTCCGAATTTCAAAGTTGCTCAACCAACGGGGGAATCAGCCCCGAAACGAAAGATTCCAACGGGGCCTTACGTCTTCGCCGTTGGACGGGTGGAGCCCCGGAAGAACTTCCAGGCCGTGCCTTCGGCATTGGCCGGACTCGGAGTCTCCTTCGTTCTGGCCGGGACTGACGAGGGCGGACTTCGGACGGTTATGAACGAGGCCCGCAGTCAAGAAACTGTCCCGTTCGATTACTTGGGCATGGTCTCTGATACCGAGAAACGATGGCTGATTTCTCACGCGGTTGCGACAATCTTACCATCGTACATCGAGGGAGTTCCTTTCTCAGTGCTGGAATCTCTCGAGCTCGGCGTCCCGGCGATTGTGACCTCCACTTCGTATGTTCCCCCTTGGGAGGGCGTCTACTATTGCACTCCGACGTCTCGGAACATCCGCGAAGTAGTGACTCGGCTGATGCGCGGGCATGCTAGAATCGTCCCTCCTCAGATTCCTGACGAGAGGACCGCTGCCTTCCAACTCTATAAGCGAATATCCGGGTCATGAGGGAGAATGACGGTCTGTATCGACGAATGCACGCCAAGATCAAAATCAAGGCGGCGAACGCCACGAATTCCGCGATGGCGATAAGCATGCCCAATCCGATGTAAGTCCCGAATGATAGTGTGAGGTCGAGCGACTCATTCCCGTTCCCGGCCGGCGTTGCCAAGAATACATTGTATTCGGCACAACACGGGACGCGGGTTACTGTCCCCTGCTGCGACGTCCCCGACCATGTGGGGAAGTAAGGTAGCGCAAGAACTACGAAAGTCTCATTCGACCCGACGGGGATCGTCAAATGGATTGTCCAATCGCCTCCGGCCTGTGTTTGAACCGAGCTGAGAATTGTCTCATTAGTCAAATTAGGTTGGACAGAAGCGACCCAGACGACGTCTGACTGACGAAATATGTTCAAATCAGTGAGCCTCAATTCAGGGTAGGTGGTTATCATCGTCATGTTGACCGAACGAGGTATCCTCAATCCGTGGTTTGCCACGGTCAGATTGTGTCCTTCGTTCAGGGAAATGTTCGCCAGGCCCGAATAGTAGAGATCGGACCCAGAGTCGATTGAGGGCTGAGTGCCACTCAATTCGGCATGCAAAACAGTTGCATTCAACCAGAGGACCAAGGAGAAGGTGGATACATCCGGGCGCGCGGGAAGGGCTTGATTCGACCATGCGTAGGGTGTGCCGTTATCGTATGCAGCCAATCCTAGCGTGAGAGTAGATCCACCGTAACCCTCGTAGAGCTGAACGCGGAGATCCAGGTCCCCTCCAGAAACGTAGAATGTGACCCAGTTCTGACCCGGAATCGGTTTCATCGTGAAGTTCGCCTGAAGGATGAGTGGGCCCGAATACGAATTCAAAAACGAGAGCTGTGTGGAGTTCCCAGACGGGTTCACGTACGAACCATTTGCGAGGGACATATCGGTCGTAAGGTTCGTGAAGTCCGATAGCTGTTCGAGGCTGTGCAACGATGACATGAGAACCCTGCTCGCGCCGCCTTCAGTGAAGTTAAGCGAGTACTGCGGCGCGACCGAAGGGGTAACGTCAACCACCGATCCGTTCGCAAGAATGGCTAGAGCGCTGGAATTCGCAGGGAGATTCCAGGACTCTCGGGGTTGACCAATCGGATAGGGGAAGAGTTCGCTCCCACCAGAAACATTGGAAGAGGACCAGACCGAATGACGTAGCCAATCTCCAAGTAATGACTTGGACGAGACAGCTGCCGCGAAATGCACGTAGTCCCTGAAGTCGTTGGTTTCAACGACGGGAATTGCGTTCTCCGCCCAAAGGAGCGGTACGGTCCCTGGCACCGTATACAGTTCGAATGACCCAACCTCCCTCGGGAGTCCTAGAGATTGATTTAGCGCTGTCTCGACGATGGTCCAATCAACTGAGGCTCCTGACGGACTGACTTCAACAAGCGTCGACGAGAGATTCGCGAATGGGTCTATGAGGACGTACTTCACATGCGCAACCTGAAGCACCGTCAACAGCTGAGACTGTTCAGGCTGGGCGAACCAATTCATCAAAGTAACGGGGAGCTGTCCAGTATTCGTGGATAGGATTGGATAGGGCACAAAATTTGAGATTAGAGAAGATGAATCCAGGAAAAACTGGCCGCCAATATTCAGCGGCATCGCGGCTGTACTGCTCATCGGTAGAACGAGAACGTTGTACATCGGGCCGGTCGAGTTCCTCAGAAAGAAGTCTGATAGATCGGAAAATGAGGCCGGCAACTGGAATTCGTCAATGTTCTGTCCTGACGCTTGGTAGATCCCGGACGAAATCACCGGGTACCAAGTCACCGTCAGTAGGAGCAAGGCTGCGATGAATGTGAGTTTCCAAGGGGCGTGGTTGCGCGACAAGTGAATGGTGGAGGGGCGGGTCTTCGAATTGGTGATTAGAGTGTGACGCCTCGTTTTGGACCAGGCCAGGGCAGTGGCAATTCTGGCGCCGACCATCCATATCCTGCGGAGAGAGTCAAGAGCTGCAGTCATATCCGAAAGAACGGCGAAGCATCCGACGCAAATCGCTACGACATAGACTTCACCGACGATGTAGTATGAATTCACTAAGACGAGAAAGGGACCACCGAGCGTAAGGGCCGCGTGATTGATGACTCCGGGAATCCCATTGGAGCCGAATGTGGCGAATAACGCGACCAAGCCCAAAATGTAGAAGACCCATAGGCCCTGCCTCCTGCGGATCCACAGCGCTCCAAGAGTGAACAACAAGACGAGGAGGGTTCCTGCGACCTCAATGCTCACAATTCCAGAGCCCCAACCGTAGGCATCTGATGGAACGTACAACCAACTGAATCCGACCAGTCGCAGGCTGTTCCACGGGGTCGTGAATGTCGACGCGTTGTAGAATGCGGCGATCTCGTTTGTAGGCGTCACGTAGCCAGTCGATGTCAACGCAGGATTCGGCAGCAATAGGTAGGGAACGAAATCCCATCCGAACAAGAACAGAGGAAGGAGAATTAGTGCGAGAAGCGTGATGGGTTTGAGGGACTTCAACGTATGCGTGCTGAATGCTTTGACGACAATCGCAAGTAGGAACGCTAACACGCATCCAGTCACTGGAACAGCGAAGCTTCCTGTCACACCGGGCGCTAGGCAGAGTGCGACTAGAACAACGAACGCATACCTCGTGAGATTGATACGTCGGTCAAAGTACGTTGTAATCAAGAACCACAAGAGGAACGGCAAAAAGGCGTAGAAGGGGGTCCAACCTTCGATGTGCCACCAAATAACGGAGATCGAGAATGGATTTACAAGATAGAGTGATGTCGCCACGATTCTCGGCAGGAATTGAGCGGATCGATTGCCAAACCAGGCCTTTGCGAGTGCCTGGAACAGTAGCCACGCGCCAACCGACGCTGCGACCGCCCACGCTACTATCACTACTATCTCGTCAATAGCTGGGGTCGCAATGAGCCAGGTGAGTCCAGTCTCAAATGAATCTAAGAAGAAGTACGGCGCGTAATCGGGCACGGGAAACGTTCTCGAGTAGAGGTAGCTGTAAGGAATTACTGCGGAATGATTGAAGTTGAATGGTCTAATCAGAGAGGCTGAGTCTTGACCGTATAGGTAGTACAGCCCACTGCGGAGTAGCCAGATCAGACCAAGGAGACCTATCGTGATTGGAGTGAGAACCTCTCTCAGATTCTCACGGTTCAGTTTACGCCTCACGACGGTTGGGTTGGTGGATTCCTCATTCGTCTGGATTCGGGAACTGTACTTGAGCAGTAGCTCATCAGTAGCGTCGCCCAAGAGCCAACTACCTGCGCCTTCCCACGTGTGGTGCCGACCTCATCAAACGAATGTCCCCTTACCGTCTGCTACAGCTTTCAAATGATTCTCCCACTTTGAAGCGCTATTCTCCCATGAGAACTCCAGGGCGTGAGTTCGACAGTTCTCCGACCAACTCCCAGGATTCCTCAAGACCGTCTCTATTCCATCCGCTAAGGCTGCTGAGTTTCCATCGTCCACCAATAGACCCGTCCTGCCGTCAATCACAGATTCAGCTAGCCACGGAACCCGATAGGCGACCGTCGGCACGCCGCATGCGGCCGCCTCCATCGCTGACAAGCACCACCCTTCCGTCATGGAGCAGTGTACGTTGACGTGAGAACGTTGGATCAAGGAGATTAACTCAGAGTCGGATAGTCGTCCCGTAAGAAGTACGTGCTTTCCGATCCCTAAGACGGCTACAATCTTCTTGATGCTGTCCAGAAGTGGCCCTTCTCCAACCATGAAGAGCTTGAAGTTCCAGCCGCGATCCAGTAGCGCCTTGCTCGCGTAAACAGCATCAAGCGGTCGTTTGTATCGCCTCATCCCTCCGAAATATACCAATGTGGGAAGCTCGTCCCGGACACCGGACTTGTGCTCACAGATGTCCACTCCTGGTGGAATGCGAACGCATTGGCCTCGAGAAAAACCGAGGGATTCCAGATCCGCCACAGAGCCGTTCGTCTCGGTCACTATCGGCCAAGATCTGTAAATGAATCGATACTGTTTTTCAACTCCACCCAACAACGCGGCGAGAGGCGCGGATACTTGGCCAGCAAGCGAACGTCTGTGTAGATGTCGGAAAAACACAGTTCCCGGAATATCGGAAATGATGGGTGACAACCAAGGCACCGCGTGCGCCAAGTCATTTACTATTACATCCGGACGAGTGGAACCGTAGTAGAAGAACAAGGACCTCAAGTGTGGACCAAGTGGACTTGAATCTCGGTGCACGTTTACTCCACGAATTACCTCCGATTTTCGAGATCCGGGCCATCGACTAACTGCTATGTGAACTTCATGTCCCTTCTCTACAAGTTTGGCAGTCACCTCCTCTGTAGTCCTCTCTGCACCACCGGCTCTTGGGTCGCGAAGATCCCTATGCGTGAGCCACAAGATTCTCATGAATTCGGCAACTAGTATTCCCGGGGTGCCCCTGATATCAAATGACCGAAGTGAGAAGTGTTTGATGTTCGCTTGGAGACCAATCCAAGCGCCAAGCCATTAACCATACTTTGAGAATCGGATGGTTCAGACCGGCCCGTTTGCGAATCCTTGGCTCAAGTCATGAATTCGCTATGCTGTGCCGAAACCTCGGACGAAGGGAGTAATCCACGACTGAGGGATGTGGCGAGCCCAGGGAAGGTTCATCACCCGAAGGCCCACTAGTGAAGCGAACATTACGGGAACGGCTGTGCTCAGAACCATTCGACTCTGGGAGTCATGCGACCACGTTACCGGCTGCTCTTGAATAGTCCGCCCCGCATTCCGCAGGTGGTACAGTAGACTTACGTCGAAGGCCCAATTCGTCACCGCCACCGCCCTGAGGACGGGCAGTAGCGCGGACCGACGGAAGAACTTCGCCCCGCACTGGGTATCACGAATCGGAAGGAATAGCACAGAGCGAACTAGAGATCCCCACGCTCCCCCGGCGAGCCGCCTGAACCAAGGTTCATGACTTAGAGTACGACTTCCCGGAATTTTGCGAGACGCCACGACGCAGTCGGAGTGCGCTAGTGAGTCAACCAGAGCAAACACGTCGGTCGGCGGAACTGGTCCATCGGCATCGACATAGCCGACGTACTCATATCGAGCAGCCTGGACACCAGCCAAAACTGCACCGCCCTTTCCGAGCTTTGTCGGGAATCGAAGGGTGCGGACACACCTGTCGGCAAAAGCCTCAGCGACCTCCACTGTCTTATCTTTCACTCCGTCCGTCACTACGATAACTTCGAACGGTCTGCCCCGTGTTTCGAGGGCAGGAATGTAGCGCCCTAGGGTTCGAGCGAGTCGCTCCTCTTCGTTCCAAGCCGGAATGATGATGCTCACCCCCGGAGGGGTGCCACTGGGTTCGCTCACCAGATGAATAGGGTGAGGAGGGGCTATTTCCCACTTGCGTCCGTCTGGATTCCCGTTCGATGGCCATGGCGTATAACATCGCGGACCGCGCTTCCCGCTTATGCAGAGACTCGATGATTCCCTGGAATCACACCATGTTCTAGGTGCGGCCGATCGGCGGTGTTGGTAAGCTCTCTTCCTTCCGACTAAGTGGGATAGGTTGCAAGCTCGTTTGCACCCACTTGCCGTGAACACTGAAGTTTTCTGAGCGCGGCCCGGACGACGCAAACCGCCGACCCTCCCTTAGAGAACTCCCCGGTTAGAAAGAGATCCGAAGGTCCTCAGGCGTCGTCCAAGAGGGAAGAAGTGCACCATTCCGGCGCCCCCCAGGTTCGATTCCTTCACTTCGCCCGGTCTGCAAACGTGCATATAGCGAATCTCCCTCTATCTGGAGGCCAAGGTCGCCCTGACCGAAAGGCGGGGCGAGTTCGAACAAGGGATGGTCGGTGGGTCCCTTCGATTTGAGCTTGCTGAGAGTTCGCGATGAAATCTGGAGAAGACGAGCCCCGCGCGAGGAGGCGGCTTGCGCGACACCGACGTGGAATCGCGCCGATCGCCCTTGCGGTCATCGTGGTTGCGGTTGCCGTCGTCGTCGTGGTGGGCGGGCTCTTCGCCGCCGGGATATTCGACCTCCGCGCTGGACCCGCCGGAGCAACTCCGAGCTCAAACCTGACGGTCAGCCCGACCTCAGGCCCCATAAACACTTCGGTCTCGCTCAACGCGACCGGTCTTTCGCCGAACACTAGTTACTCGGTCTACCTCAGCGTACTCCCGGGGGCAATCGGCTACTTCCTCACGACCTTCACGACCAACGGGGCTGGGACGACTCAGAGCTCCAGCGAGACGTTCGCGGTGGCCTCCCCGGTCCCCGCCGGAACATACTATGTGGATGTAGTCTCGGATTCGACCGGGATGTTAGCTCGCTACGCACCGATCCAGTTCACGGTGACGTTGCCGATGGTGTCGATCTTCCCGACCCACGGCCCCGCCGGCAGTCCGGAGGTGGTCTACGCGACGGGTCTTGCGCCGAACGAGGTATACTTCGTTGACCTCGACCCTACCCCGGGAGTCGTTGGCTACGCTCTCACCTCACTCCTGTCGGACAAGAATGGGACCTTGTCTCTACCCGCGGGACAAACGGTCAACGTGCCGGACAGCGTCCCGGTCGGGACATACTCCGTGGACGTCTTCCGCAACGCCGTCGGCCCAAACCCTCTTTCCACCTACATCGTCCATGCGGCGAGCCCGTTCACGGTGACGGGGAGCGTGATGATCGGCCCGACGCAGGGCCCGGAGGGCACTCAGGTGACCCTCACGGTGAGCGGTCTGCTGCCTAACCAGATGTGCCAGGTATATTGGGACCTCCAGCGGGGGGCACTCACTCAGGTTATCTCGAACCTCAAGACAGATCGTGATGGGAACTACAGTGGGACGTTCACGGTGCCGCAAAACTTCCGTTATGTTCCCTACTACGTGGACGTCCAACCCGTGAACGGGGGACCCATCACCACCGCGTCGAGCCAGTTCACCGTGACAAAGACGAGCGTGACGTTCAGCCCGACCTCGGGCCCCGGGAAGACTTTGGTCTCGATCATCGTGCCCAATCTAGTGCCGAACACCGCGTACACGGTCGCCTTCGATACGGTTCCCGGGGCCATCGACTTCGTGGTTACGAATCTCACGACGGCTAGTGGGACCTTCTACGGGACGTTCAACGTGCCCCCCAATGTCCTTGCCGGGACCTACTCCGTGGACATCTTCCAGGTCGCGAATTCGATCTACACCGCCGCCGCCATGAGCCAGTTCACTGTGACTACGGCGAACGTGACGATCAGCCCGACCATGGGCCCCGGGAACACTTCAGTCTTGATCTCGGCCACCGGACTGGCGCCGACGATGACTTACAACGCCTTCTTCGGAAGCCTCCTGGGGGAAAGTGGCATCTTCCTCACGAACTTCACGACGGCCGCGAATGGGGGCTACACCGGGAGGTTCACCATACCGTTCGACATCCTCGGCCAGGCGACAAACTACCTGAACGTCTTCCAGGGTTCGTACGGGAAGAATTCGTATGGGACGTACATCGTCAGCGCGTCGAGCCAGTTCACGGTGACGGCGATCCCTTCGTTCGTGCTGACCAGCCCCGCCTCGGGCCCGGCCGGCACTTTGGTGACGCTAAATGCGACCGGTCTCGCGGCGACCACGCCCTACAACATCGACTTCTATCAGACCCAGAACCAAGTGTTCATCAGCTACGTCGTCTCGACGTTCATCTCCGACGCGAACGGGAACTACAACGGGACGTTCCGCGTGCCGACCTATGTCAACATTGGGGCCGTCGCCCCGCCGGGTGCGTACTACGTGGCAGTCCTCGAGCAGAACTCGTACTGGGTGCTCCCCCTCGAAGACTCGACCTTCACCGTGACAGCGTCGCTGAGCTCGGCGGCGGAGCAGTACGCGGTGATCACCCCGACCCTGGGTCCCGTGGGGACGTCGGTCTCGTTGTCCGGGGTCGGTCTGCAGCCGAGCACCGCGTACCGCGCCAGTTTGAATCTCACCACGCTTCCCGGGGTCCAGGGCTACTTCCTCACGAATTTCACGACTACGGCGAGCGGGAGCTTCAACGGGAGCTTCACCGTGCCCCGCAATGTCCCCGCCGGGACGTACTACGTGAACCTCTACCAGGTCGCGACCGGGATCTACAACCTCTCCGCCCAGAAACAGTTCACGGTGACGCCCATCGTGACGATTAGTTCGATCTATGGCTTCTTTGGCCCGGGGAACTCTTCGGAAGTGATCTCGGAGACCGGCCTGATGCCGAAAACGCAGTACACCGTCTATTTCGACCAGGTTGAGGGGTCGGCCGACTACTTCGCCACGTCGTTCACGACGCCCCCGGGCGGGAACTACAGTGGGTTCTTCACCGTGCCCTGCAACGCCCCTATGGCGGCATACTACGTAGACGTCTTCGGGACCGCGGTCGGGTACGTTGTATCCGGATCGAACCTGCCCGACCTGTTCGCGGTGACGACCCCGAGCCTGACGATCAGTCCGACCTCGGGTCCCTTCAACACTTCGGTCTCGATCCTGGCGACCGGACTTGCGCCGAAGGCAGCATACACGCTCGACCTCGACCCAAACCCGGTGGCAGTCGACTTCTTGGTTCAGGACTTCGCGACGGACGTCAATGGGAGCTTCAACCGGACGTTCAACGTGCCCTCCGGTGTCCCCGGCGGGACCTACTCAGTGGACCTTTTCAAGGTCGCTAGCTCGACCTACATCGCCAGCGCGTCGAGCCCGTTCGGAGTGACACCGGCAATCACGGTGAGTCCGATCCAAGGCCCTCTGGGCGCGATAGTGACGGTGTCGGGGACGGGATTCTCAGTGTCGACGACGCTCACGTCCTTGGTGTTTGACTCGGTGACGATCTCGAGCTGCAGCGCCGGCTCTTTGACGGTGAGTGTGATGGGTTCGTTCAGTTGCACTTTCAAAGTACCGAGTGCCACGTCCGGTACGGTAGTCACGGCGACGGACGTGAGCGGCCAGATGGCGACCACGAGATTTACGGTCACGTGAGGAGCCCGTCGCGCCCCGCGGTCGGTCATCGGCCGCGCGTGCGATACGCAAAAGAGGGGAGGTTCTGCGTGCGATTCGGGACCGCCGGGAAATGGTTCCCGTATGGAGTCTTAAACGGGTGGTTAGCCAAATCACCCCTTTCCGGAGAGCCCCGGGGAGCCCGATCTCCAGGAGCCGCAATCAGCGTTGCACCCACTTCGAGGGTAAGGGGCGTGCGAGCTCGTTTGTAGCTGCCGTTCAACCGGACTCGGTGCAATCCCGCTTGCACCCATTCGGAGAGGGTCGGGAACTGCCGCTCCGGCACTGTCGGCCGCCGGAAAGGGTCCTTCTCGGTTTCCGGGGGTCCTCTGGATACCTTGAAGCGCTTCGTGGCGCATTTCACTCGGTATGACGGAGGGCGCACCGGTACCCACCTCTCCCCTGGGGGGTTCGGTCGTCCCTGCTCCCCCGCGACCCTGGCGCCCTCGTCTTCCCCGGGAGCCGGGACTTACCGTGGCCGTCGCAGCCATCGCCGTCGTTCTGCTTCTCCTCCTGAGCCTCGCTCTCATCGGAGCACCCTCCGGAAGTTCGAGCGCAGGCTCCGCGGCGGTCGCTCTATCGGCGGCGCGGAGCGTGGCCGCCGGATCCGCTCCGTTGAACGGGACGTGGAAGCTCGCCGGGGCCTTCGGTCTCGACCTCGCGAACGCGACGACCGTCCCGCTCAACCTCACGACGAACCCGAACTGCACGGTCACCTCGTATTCAGGCCCGCTCCCGGGCTCGCTCAAGATCCCGTCGTTTGCAGGGAATCTTTCGAGCGGGGACGCGGCGGAGTGGCTCCTGGAGTACGTCCAGGCGTCCACGGGCTACGAGACGGCCGTGGCGGTCACGGATGGGGCGGCGAATCTGGTGGTGGAGATCTCGGGACCGGCGCCGGAGTGTGTCAACACGAATGCAACGGCCCTAGGCGTTCCCGGGAATGTCGTCGACAGCCCTGCGGCGGCCTCCGCCGTAGCTGCGGTCGGAGGGACGGCATTCCTCCAGGCCCATCCGCGAGGGGTCTCGTTGGAGATGCTCCTCCTTTCCGGGGCGCTCGGCGTACCTCTGAAGAGTCAGTGGATATTCGGCTACTCTACCTGCCCCATCGAATTCGCATCCTCCCCCCCTAGTGGGCCTGCCGGCGAATCGTTTTCCGCTGCGGTCAACGCGAGCTCGGGGGAGGTCATCCCACGCTCCCCCTCGAACGGAACCTGTAATGGGCCCCCTCCCCTTGTCATCGGTTCCGCTCTTCGGTTCGGGGCCGTGAGCCTCAACCTGGAGGCGGGCACCGGAGGGACCTTGGCCAGCCAAGGGTGCACGAGCGGCGATTACTGCTATTCGGCCCCGATCACCAACGCCTCGGAGAACATTACGCCGGGAGACTTCGAACTGCAGGTGACGGGACTCCACGGGGCGGAGTTCCCCAGCGTCGGCTATGCCGTTCTGAACTCGGCGGGTGAAGTGGTCGTGTACGCGTACGGAGCGCTGGAAGCTGGGTGGACTCCAGGGGTCGGGAATTCGACCACCCTTCTGACGAACAACATGACCATCACCGTTGACATGGGGACCGTAGACCCGGCGGGAGGGAACTACGTTCTGACGTTCACCGGCACGGGACCCTTCGCTAACAGCGGAATGGGTTTTGGTTTGCCGTAGACGGCCTGAGCGGCCGTGGGCGCGAACGAACCTATCCCGCGAGTATTCCTCCCGGGGTTTTCCGCCGGAAGATGCACACGCTATTGCCCCACCCCGGAAGAAAACTGGGCGTGAGCTCGTTTGCACCCACCTGAGTCCCTCCCCGAACGCACCCGGGCGCAACGAGGAAGATTCAGGTGACATCAATCGCCTACCCCTTCCGTCATGTCACGGACCCCACAGCATGGCGTTCGGGACGAGCATTCTTCCTGGAATCTCGACCGTCGCCGCAGTGAGAGGACGGGGGACTGTCCAAGGCTTTCCGGCCTCGCTCCAGATTCACCCATGGTGCACAAGGGCTTTCCTGCACCCCGGCGTCGACCCGGCCGATGAGGGAACCGACGCCGCCGGCGGTCGATGACGAACTCCCAAGGAAGATTGAGGCGATCGCTCGAATCGGCGCTTGCTACTGTCCGACGATCGCCCCGGACGGAACCTCGATCGCATTCCTCTCGGACCTGAGCGGTTCCCCCCAACTGTGGAAAGTCTCCGCGAAGGGCGGCTGGCCCGAACAACTCACGGCGTTCGACGACCCGGTCCTTGACGCGGCGTGGTCTCCTAGTGGAGAATGGATTGGTTTCACGCTCGCTCCGGGGGGAGGAATGAACGGGCAAATCTGCGTCGTGCGCCCTGATGGGATGGAGCTGAGGCGGCTGACCAAGGGGGGCTCGATGAACAATTTTCTCAATTGTTGGTCTCGGGATGGGCGAATCCTGGGATACTCAACCAACGAAAGGGATCCCTCACGATTACAGTGTGTCGCTACGGATATCCGTACGGGGAAGTTGCTGCATCTCGGGCAGACCCCGGGAACCGGAGATGTCGCCGATTTCTCCCCCGATGGCAAGGTCGCCCTCACACTTATCGAGCCCCACCGAGGTGATTCGAATCTCTACGTGGTCGACCTCGCGAACGGCGAGGCAGGACTGCTGACGCCCCATCACGGAGCCGCCAGCATCAAACGCGCTCGCTTTGCACCGGATAGTTCGACGATCTATCTCTCCTCCAACCTCGACTCGGATTTCGTCAACCTCGCCCGAATGAAGCTCGGCCCCCAGCAAACGCCGGGAGCCTTGGAAAGACTCGCAGCGCGAGCCGACGCCGACTTGGAGTGGTTCGACGTCAGCGACGACGGGCGACGGGCGGCTCTGCTTTGGAATGTGGCGGGCCGCTGTGAGATGGACCTTATCGACCTGAAATCCGGGGAACTCACCAGGGGACCCGACCTTCCCGGAGAGGTGTCCGAGTCGAGCATTGGAGGCCGCGGTCCGGTCTTCGCCCGCGATAGCCAGACGTTGGTGGCCGCATTCAGCGGATCCACGTTACCTTGGGACCTATGGGTACTCGACACGGGCAGCGGCGCGTTCCGGCAACTGAGTTCAAGCCCCCACGCAGGCGTCCGTCTGGACGAGTTGGTCGGTCCCGAACTTCTCTACTTCAAGGCCGAGGACGGCCTCCCACTATCGGGATGGCTCTACCGGTCCCGCGGATCCCCCTCCCCCGGTCCGGTCGTGATCAGCTTCCACGGAGGGCCCGAAAGTCAGGAACGCCCATACGTCAACGCCACCTATCAGGCTCTTCTGATTCAAGGAATCAACGTCTTCGCGCCGAACGTCCGAGGGTCCTCTGGTTTCGGCAAGTCTTTCGTGAACCTCGACAACGGCCCGCTCCGCGTGAATGCGGTTCGAGACATCGGGGCATGCGTTCGGGCCGTCGTCGACGCTGGGGTGGCGGATCCCGCCCGGATTGGGGCAATGGGAGGTTCCTACGGCGGTTACATGACCATGGCCGCGTTGACCGAGTTTCCCTCGCTCTTTGCCGCGGGTGTGGACCTGTTCGGAATCGTCAATTTCGAAACGTTCTTTGCTCAAAGCGAGCCATGGATGAGCGCTATCTCCAAAGTGGAGTATGGGGACCAGGCAACGCAGCGGGAACTCCTCCGTGAGCTCTCTCCCATTCACAGGATCGACCGGATACGGGCTCCCACCTTGGTCCTCCACGGGGCGAATGACACGAACGTACCGGTAGTTGAAGCTCAGCAGGTGGTGGCCGAGCTCCGGAAACGCCAGGTCCCAGTCGAACTCATCCTCTTTCCTGACGAGGGGCACGGCTTCGTGAAGACTCCGAATCGAATTCGCGCGACCACGGAGATCGTTCGCTGGTTCGTCGTTCACCTCAAGGAAACCCGCCCACGCGAGCTCCGCTAGCAACTTCCAGACACCGCGCCTTCGGTTGAGAATTTCTTACGCCTTCGAGATGGATTACCTCGATGGTAACGGTCGAGTTCTGACGCTGGGAGGCACTCATATTGCACACCGAAAGAGGACCTGCAGAACTTCGGATGCATGCTGCCACCCCTCTTTGCGAGGCCTGGGGCGGTCCGTCAAAAGACAGTGAAACCTGCGGGGCTAACCACTGTCGCGCTTCGGCGGGACCTTTCGGCAACCCACCTGTGTTGAAACGAAGGACGTGGCACGAGTGACATCGATTTCGGTCTGCACACGAAGCGCAATCTGATCTACAAACAGGCGAATCACCTCCAAGATAATGTCGGTACGAGTTCTTTTGCACCCATCCAGCCTGGGCTGAGTGCAAGCTCGTTTGCTCCCACCTCGCCCTGGTCTGGTCGCAAGCTCTTTTTCGACAACCCTGGACGGGACCTGGTGCAAGCTGGTTTCCGCCCACTTGCTACGAATGTTGAAGATTACGGGCGAGGCCCGTTCGTCGGTTGCCCGTCGGATTTCAAGGTGGCGGATTGACCGCTCCGTCCTTCAAGGTCGCACGGACGCGAGCGTAGCGGGTGGCTCGGCTCGCGTCTCCAGTCCGAGCAGCGGTTGCGACCAGCACCCCGAGCGTTTGGTCGAGCTCGGAAAATTCGACGGGCGTGATAGTACCAGCTCGCCATCGGTGTACGAGGTCCGATAACCGACCGGGAGCGACGCCTCCGGACGGACCGTCCATCGAGGCACATAGAAAGCACTGCAGTCGTTGGCCCCCGCTAGGGATCGATTGGATTCGGACCTCGCCCCAGACCCCGCAGCGGACGCAGGTTCCGATCACGAGTGACCGTCAGTAGTCCTTGTTCAAAGAATCTCCGTCTCACAGGCTGGCCCGAGTCGAGATGGGACCCTAGTCTCGCGAACGTGTCCCGACCCCCGGGGACGAGAGGGCACATTACCCGGGGTGATACAAACGCACCCCTTTCCGGATGGCGAGTTGGAGCTCGACAGGCGATAGTGGCAAAGACCGTCACACCTAACCCGAAGGAGGGGGTGCAAGCTCTTTTGCACCCACCTTTGAAGCGGAAGGGCCGAAACGGTCTGAGATCAGCGATTCCGGACGTACACTCGCGATCGGTGATCCACCCGCTCTACCAGGATCGTCTGCTCGGAATGAGAGAGCACGGCCAGGAGGCGATAATCGCCGATTCTGAGCTTGCATTCATCGGAGGCGACTAGCCGAGTGAAGTAGCGGTAAGGGTTCGTAGCCGCGGTTTCTAGACGGCTCACCACGCGTCGGGCGACAGTTCGATCAACACGGTGCAGGTCACGGATTGCTGTGTCGGACCAGCGAATCGCCCATCGCGTCAGAGGCCTAGTCGCCTCTTGACCTGCTCGTGATCGGTAACCCGTCCCGATCGTACGTCGAGGCGAGCGTTGAGTAGCCCCATCCGAAACGCATCACTGTATTCACCTTCATCATCGCCGTGAGGGATCAGCGCCAGAAGCTTGTTCAGGAGCTCGTCATAGGTTTCGCGTGGAGAGCTCTTCAGTGCTGAGAGTCGCTCGCGCGTCGAAGGTGTGACCTGGATCGTTGTTATCATGGACACTGACAAGGCATATCGACAACATATAGCTTCCTATGTGCACGCCCATGGTTGCAAACTCTTTGCGACAACCCAGGACCTAGGCGGGTGCAAGTCCGTTTGCGCCCACGCGTGCGATTCCGAGGTGCTCAGGGCAATGTTAGGTAACCGGCCCCTCGGTACTCTCCGTACCATTCCAGCTACGTCGTCGCCCCGCCTATGCGGGCTCACCGCACCCACGTCGCCTAGGACGCTGCAAAATACGGTCATGGGAGTCGAAGCGAAGGTCCCGGCAGCGTAGCTCCACCTCCAGGGTCTCGACATAACTCCGGCCGTAAGGGCGTGCTACGCCACCACCCTTCCGTCAGGGTTCAAAATCGAGAAGTCTGACTCCCCGCCCCTCGCGACGAACACCGAACCTTTCCGCCCCTCAATAGGAGAGAGTACGTCGCCGGATGGGCTCGTGGATTCCTCGATCCTGAGGTTATGGACGAACTTTCCTGCCAGGCAGCCCTTCGTCGCAAAGGTCTCTAGAGAGTTAGCAGATCCTGGTCCCGTGCGACCCGCGCCAATCGCACGTCTAGCCGACGACGAAGGGACCGACACCGTCGCTGATGGAAGAGCGGACTCTATCAGATGCCCCGACGACGTCTCTGTTCGGCCGCGTCTTCCCCCCGAAGAGGTGCGACAGTAGCTAAGTGAGGAATCTGTGCCTGCGTGGGCCAACGAGCCTCCGGTCGCGGGCTAGTCATCCGAGCATGAAGGTAGAGACCCAGCCCCAAAAGGAAAGGAGTTGCCACGAGGACGGTCCACCCAAGATTGGCAATTCCGAAGCCGGCCGATGCCTTTCCCTGGTCCCAAGGGTAGGTCGACTCGGCCTGGTAGACTTGGCTCCATCCGTACTGAATAAGAAGCATGGAGCCGACCAACGTGGCGAGGCCGATCGCAACGAGCAGCATTCCGAGTCGGCCCCTACGATCCATCGAAGTCCAGCGCCACCGACAGCAGGCGAACGCCGCAGCAACCAATGGCGTTCAAGTAAAGGAGGCTTTGCGGCGTATAACTCATCAAGGATTTCTTAGGGGGGTCGGGCGTCGGACTGGCTTCAACCACTTGCACCCATCCCCACCTGGACTGGCTCAAGCCCTAGTGCACCCACCTGCCCCGATTTCGGGTGAGTCGCCCTGCAATGGACCAATTCGAGCCGCCAAATCCCTGTTCGATCGCACCCAGGTCAGGCAAAGTCTCGAGGGACCTTCGAGCGCGATCGGCGATGGAAGAGTGTCCGTTTCAATCCCGTCCGGCCCGCCGGCCGGGCGGGCGGGCCCTTAATCTAAGAGAAACGGTTTTCGAGACGTGGCCGCGGTTCGTCGCCTGTCTGCCATCATGTTCACCGACATGGTCGGCTCCACGGCCTCGGCCCAGGCCAATGAAGCGGAAGCTCTCCAGCTTCGGGGCGAGCAGGCGGGGCTACTTCGTCCTCTCTTTACCGCTCATCAGGGACGCGAGATCAAGTCGATGGGCGACGGGTTCCTGGCCGAATTCGACAGTGCTCTCCGGGCGACCCAATGTGCGGTAGAGATCCAGCGGCGAGTCCATGAACGCAACACCAGGGTAAGAGTCACTCCGATCCAGCTCCGTATCGGCATCCATCTCGGAGACGTCGAACAGGAGGGTAGCGATATCTTCGGCGATGCCGTCAACATCGCTTCTCGAATCCAGTCGGTCGCCGAGCCCGGCGGCATCTGTGTCTCGAATGCGGTCCAGGAGCAAGTCTGGAACAAGATCTCCGACAAGCTCGAGAAGCTCCCACCGACGGCGCTCAAAGGGTTGCGGATCCCGATGGACCTTTACCGGGTCGCTTTGCCTTGGACGAGGGGAGGATCTCCGCCGGAGAACTCCGGCCCGACCGGGATCGCGGTCCTTCCGTTTACTAACATCAGCCCGGACCCGAAGGATGAGTACTTCGCTGACGGACTCACCGAGGAACTGATTACTGTCCTATCCCAGTTGCGGGAGCTCCGGGTCATCTCTCGTACGTCGGTGATGCTGTACAAGTCTACCCCCAAGTCGGCCTCCCAGATTGGGGCGGAACTGGGCGTCGTTTCCATCCTTGAAGGTAGCGTGCGAAAGGCCGGGAGTCGGCTCAGAATCACCGCGCAGTTGATCGATGCCCGCTCTGACCGACATCTCTGGGCCAAGACGTACGACCGGGAGCTCAATGACGTGTTTGCGGTTCAGGCCGAGATCGCCAAGCAGGTGGCGGAGGGCCTGAAGGTCGAACTGCGACCAACAGAAGAGGCCCGGCTGGAAGTGAGACCCGCGGTGCGGTCGGATTCCTATCTTGCCTATCTGAAAGGTCGCACGCTGCTGCACCAACTAAACGAGATCTCCTACAAGGCGGCTAAAGAGCAATTCGACCTCGCCATCTCCTTAGATCCCAGGAACGCGGCCGCTTACTCCGGCCTGTCGGATCTTGTTCGTCTGCATGGGTCGTCTTACTTCGGGATGTCGCGGAAGCAGGCCGAGGCGACGGGTCGACAGTTGGCAGACCGGGCGATCGAGCTCGACCCGAACCTCGCCGAGGCGCATGCCTCGGCGGCGGCCACCCTCTGGCTTAACTACGACTTCATTGGGGGGGAGAAGGAATTCAAGCGCGCCCTGTCGCTTAACCCGAGCTACTCGCAGGCGCATCATTGGTACGCGGAGCTGCTTTCATGGCAGGCTCGTACCGACGAGGCGCTCGCAGAGTGGGCACTGGCCGAAGGATCCGACCCCCTTTCGCCGTTCAACCTCTTGCATCATGCCGTGCTACTCACCTGGCTCGGGAAGTACGACGAGGCACTCACCAGGATTCAGAAGGTAGGTGAGCTGCAACCCGACAATTTGGAGTACCACGCCGATTTATGCAACTTTCACCGACTTCGGTTGGAGCTCGACCTGTACCTCAAGGAGCTCCTTTGGCTTGAGGAGTTCCATTCCGATCCCGTTCGAAAGCGGGAACTCCGCGCCGAGTACTGTGCGTTCTCCGGTGAAACGGAGAAGGGGCGGGCACTACTTCGGGAAGAGGAGTCGTTGCCGGAGCCCGCCTTCGGGCCATATTCTTTCGCCTGGCTCTACGCTGCTCTCGGCGACGTCGACGATTGTTTTCGTTGGTTGGAGAAGATGTATGAGACAGAGCCGCTTCCCTTCCATGCCCTGCGGCTCGACCCGCTGTTCGAGCCAGTCCGAAGGGATCCGAGATTCCAAGTGTTGTTGAAGAAGGCGAACCTCGCGTGACGGAAACCGGGCCGGGAAGCGCGGCGGTAGGGCGGAGCGCCCGCCGCTAGGTGGCAGCGGGAGGGTCGTCCGGATTCTGGGGGGGCGGCCGGCTTTCCTGGCTCGGCGGG
>JGI12270J11330_10000566_pt1 | contig 28246 bp, 11 predicted proteins | sample PeaSoiMetSII2010_FD_11330 | JGI IMG/M metagenome (IMG submission 11330)
AGAGCATAATGATTCAGGCGGCATGATGAAAACCCATGACCTTGTGATGCTGGTTTTGCTCGGCATCGGGTGGCTGTTTTATCGGAAGAAGTACGACAGAAATGACGTGGTCCTCTACTACAAAGGCGGGGTCTTTTTAGCCGAATGTTTTCTGCGCTCTGCTGATTCTCTTAATCTACAGGAGAAATCCCGCGATCATATCTGGCCCGGCGTGATGGAGGATTTCCCGACTGCATGGCTGAGCTAAGTGAGCTCCAAGATTTGTACGCCAGGAACCTATTTCTGCAGGCTTTCCAGGGATCTGCGGATCGTTGGACCGCAAATACCACAATCGAGTCGCTCTCAATCGAGGAAATAGTGTTCGGCAGCAGACTCGCTGCGCGATTAGGGGGACCACGGCTTTCCCGCTGGCTCATTCGGAAAGCAGGCCAACGTGATCCGGAAAACAAGCGGGTCAGGTTCGCGATGTTGTACTACCGCTCTCCGAAATCAAGATTGTTGGACGATCTTCGAAAATTCGAGGATTCACCGGATCTGGGAGGAGACGATGACAAGCTGCGGGCTCACTGGTATGCGACTCATGGTGTGATGTGGGCGAATCTTCGTGACTTCGAGCGAGCCCACGACTGCATGAATCGATCGGAGGCTCTGTGCAAACAAGATAGCTGGGTTATGAGCTGCAAAGCGAACGTTCTGGCAACGGCAGATCGCTGGGATGAAGCGCTTGCCACGGCTGAAGAAGCCTGGGTGCTTCGTCCGGGATCGCCTGCCACAGCACATGCCCTCGGCAATAGTTTGCTGAATCTGGGAAGAGTCGAGGAAGCGGCGGCGCGTCTTACAGCATCAGCCAGTGCGGGAGAGTCCTTCGAGGTGGCGGTATACGCGTGCTGGCATCAGCGCGCGTTGGCGGAGACACTGGCTGGCGAGGATCGTCGAATAGCCCTGAACACGGCTTGGGACCTAGCAGAAAAGGTCAGGGTGTTGGCACCTCTTGCCGATCGTGATGTGATCGCAGGCTTCGCGCGCATGAAGGTAGATGTCGCCGCACTCAGTGACGACCATGAGGAGATGTTGAAATGGGCTGAACAAGCACGAGCCCCTTTTTACCGTATGGTAGCCGACAACCTTCGGAGAAATCCGCATGGCAAGCGTGTCCGTCTCGCTCATCGCCGAACAAAGCAGCGATACCAGGAATGCCTCCCGGCAAGCGTTTCCTCGGCACTAAGCACTTTTGAGATCGAACTTGATCCCGGAGACATGGCGTCTGAAATCACGTTTGGAGGGACTCATTTTTGGACAGCAGTTGACTGGCTGGAAAAGCGCGGTTTTGCGGTGCGCATGTTCGCCGCCACTGCTGGCGTTACCGCAGCTCTAGTGAGGGCCGGCTTTTCGTTTGTGCTCGGGATTGAAACCGACGATTTCAGTCATGCGGTCAATGTAATTGGCTTTGACGAGGCGACTGGCACAGTGATGCTTCACGATCCGTCCTCATTTCGAGCGCGCGAATTGTTGATGAGTAGTTTGGGGGAAGGCGAGTCGCCCATCGGGCCGAAAGCAATGGCCGTGGTCCCTCAGGAACGCGTGGAGGAGTTGGACAGGTTGCTGCCGTCCGCTGATGTACATGCGATGACTGCGCTCATGATCCACCAGAAAACAAGGGCGAAAGTGGGTATTGAAGCTGCAGGTAAGGTCGTTGAAGACCTTGCAAAGGCGCACGCCAATCATCCTTTGACGCGGTACCTTTTTGCGATCCAGGCTCAAGAGGAAGGTCGCACGCGAGAGGCTTTGACTCAGCTCCAAGAACTGCTCCGAGAATTTCCCGGCTCGTCCATGGTTCGCCTGAGTCTTCTGTCCGCCTGCAGGTCGCTTGGGAACAGCGCACTGCTGCGGGCAATCCTCGCGGATGTGGTGGAAACCGGCACACTTCCAGGGATTCAGGCTCAGCAAGAGTGGCGATACCCTCCTAATACGTATGCTTGCCAGTTCGCCGATCTGCTGCGGCTTTCCGCATCCACTCGCTCCAAGGCAGAACAACTCCTAAATGGGGTACTTCGCCGGCAGTTTAACGTTGCGGAAGCATGGCACGTCCTAGGAGATCTGTTGTGGCATGAAGGAGACGTTCTCGGCAGGCTGTTAGCTTTCCGCATCTCGGCAAGTCTAGCGATCAACAATGAGCATTATGCCCGCTCGTATTGCGATGCACTCGCGCATCTGGGAGAACGAAAGCAGGGTTTGGAATGGCTCGAACATCGTGCTCGAAAATATGGGGCGACATTTCCTGGCGCTGCTTCATGGGTGACGTGGGCTGCTGCGCTCGAGCATTGGGGCGAACCCGAGGGAGCACTGAAAGTTTGTGACGAAGCCAGCCGCCTTCACCCACAATCTCCCGAGTTGCAGAGCTACCTCGCCTTCTTTCTTGTGAGATTGGGCAAATGGGATGAGGCGAACTCCAGTGTCAACGCCCTCCGGTCGCTGGGGAATGCCGCTCTCCACGAAGAAGCTGCAGCGATGGTCGCTCGTCTGAGCGGAAATCTCGATGATGCAATCCGGTACTGCGAGAACTGGGTGAAATGGGCCCCTCGCTCGGTTCAGCCGAGGGAGTCTCTGCTGAATGTCGTTAGGAAAAGGAAAGGGCCTCGGGCCTCGGGCCTCGGGCCTCGGTCCAGTTGGCTGCCCAGTGGATTGCCGGCAGGCCCGGGGACGACGACCTGGAACGGCTCTATGCGAGTGAACTGGACTGGGGTGCTTTTCCTCGGTGGAGAAAGGACTTATTGCTCTCCCGCCGTGTGAAACGCAATGCCGAGGATGGCTGGGCTTGGCGTGAGCTCGCGTTTCGTAGAATTGCGGACTATGAACACGCCTCCCCTAAACGCCGGAAAGTTTTGTTTGATCAAGTGCAGAAAATTCTCGGGGAGTGTGAACGGACGGCGCCAGAAAATCCCGCCACTGTTCGTGCCAACGCGTACTGGAACGAGACGGTTGGAAATTGGAAAGCGGCTGCGCGGTTGTGGCTAGATTCGATCGAGCGGGAACCGAGCAACGGCTTCGGCTATCAGCGCCTTTGGCTCTGCTCCGCCGCGTTGCCAAATGCCAATCGTGCGGAAATTCTCGCGAAGATGCGAGAGTTTATGCAGAATTGCACAAGTCGCATTCCCTTCGTGAAAGATATCGTCTCCTTGCTTGCGCGAAGGTTGGGTAGTGCAGAGGCTGAGGCATTCATCATTCACCTCCAAGAGAAACGTCCCGATGATCCGGACGTGATTAAAGCAGCAGCGGATCTTCTTGTTGAGATGGGGCAAGCGAGATCCGATGCATCCCGAGCGTTACAAGTTCTGGAACCTACCGTCGCGCATTTCCCATACCACCTCGGACTGCGTTTTTCGCTGGTTAATGCCTCTCGAAAACTTGGACTGACGGACAAGGCCGAGGGCGAATTGCAGGAAATCATTCGACGTTTCCCGGGAGAAGAGTCGGCCTACCTGCAATTGGCGAAGCTACTCGATTATGTCGGGAGGGGTGACGAAATCACTCCATTAATGAACGCGGCCTTTACCAGGAACCCCGATAGCAGCGAAATGTGGGCGACTCGCGTACGGGTTCTGGCTAGAAACAACAAGTTCGCAGAAGCCCGGGCCGTCATCGGTCAGGGTATCCAGCTTCTTCCCGATGCGGTGAACTGGCGTGCGAAGGCAATCAACCTCTTAATGGAGTGTGGCGATCCGCGCGGTGCCGTGCAAGTAGCTCGAGAGGGAGTCACCATATATCCCAGGGGCGCTTACTTGTGGTTTCTTCTTGGGAACGTTCTGAACCGAGCAAAGGAATCTGCCCGGCCGGGGGAAGTTGAAGCCTGCTTCCGTAAGAGTCTGTCGCTAAACGGAAGGTTGATGGATGCGGCTGATCTGCTGGCGGTAATCCTGGCCGAACAGCGGCGCTACGACGAAGCGGAGGCGGTTCTGACACCGCTCCTCACGCACTATCCAGATCCGTCTGCCGTGAAAGGACGTCTTGCCTGGCTCGAATGGCACAAGGGGCGCAAGCCTGAGGCAATTAAGAGGATGCAGGCAATTCTTGGTGATGCTCCCTGGTACCGTTGGGGGTGGGCTGTTCTCATGGAATGGATTATGCAAGACAAGGCCTGGAATCTCGGTCGCATTGCACTGCGAGATATTCCCAGTCCTTTCCGCGGGGACACAAATTTTCGCAAGCAGCGTTTGGGTGTTTTGGAAAAATGTAGCCTGTCGGATCCGGAGCTCGAATCCGAGTGGCAGGGGTTGTTGAAGGATTTTCCTGAAGACGTTCCTCTTCATCTGCAACGCTATGATTCTTTGCGCACGCAGCGGCGTTTCGATGAGAGCGCAAAGCTGTTGCGCAATGTCGAGTCCTTTGACCCGAACAATCCTTTCCTTCGGGCCAGATTGGCAGAGGTTTTGCTGAGCGAACAAAAGTACTCGGAAGCCATCGATTTAATCCGTGCAGTGTGGTTCCAAGAGATCGAAAATTCCCCATGGCCGGTGGATTACTCCTGGAACGCGGTGAAGAATGCGGGTGTTCAGTTGCGCGTTTATCAAGACGCGCTCAATTCTCTGCGGAAAGGATTGCGGGCCACGCCTCGCGCTTTACACGTTCTGGCATCCTACGCTCTGGGCGAATTGATCCCCGGCAAAGCTAGGCCTAAACCGGTTTGGAGTACGTGGTATCTCACAAAGGGAATGCGTGAGGTACTCTCGATTCTGCAACACCTTGACCCACAGTCTGGCAACGACGGCCGGAGGATCACGGTGCTCCTGCAGGAACTGGTGTCCCGCGGCTATCACAGACACGTAATCAGTTACTGGAAGAAGAATCATTCAGCGCTCTACTCGAACGTGGAAGTGTGGGGACAGGTGGGCTACTGCTTGTTGTCTCTTGGACACAAAGCAGAGGCGAGAGAGCAACTTTCTGAATGGTCGCAACGCCGGGGAGTGCAAATGTGGATGGTCACAAATTACGTGTGGAGCTGCCCGAGGTGGAGTCGAGACAGTCGAGAGCACATTCGGACGACATGTCAGCAAGCTCTGTTGCAACTTCCGCACGATCACAGCGCAAAATACCTTGTTCATCTGCTAGCGGAGTCGCAAGCCATCCTCGGCGACCAAACCGGCTTTTTGGACACCGCTGAAAAGTATCACTTGCTGTTGGATGGGGCTGTGAAGAAATCGGAATACTTTGAGGACAGGCAAAAATACTTGCTGACAGACATTCCGCGCCTGGTTGAGACCTTGAAGCTCAAAGGCCCAAATAACTTTGTGCGTTCGTCCAAAGTCCTCCGTCTCAAGCAAATCCCATTTATCCTGCTTTCTAGAATCAAAGTTCAGTAGTCGGACAGTTTCGGCTATCTCCTCATAAGACCAAGTAAGAATAGCTTTCGATAAAGCGCTTTAGCGAACACTTTCAACGAATGTCAGCCCATCCATTTGAAATCGCTCGATATCGGCCTGCCCCTTGGCCCTCAGCGGCACGGTGAAATCGACCAGTTAACGAAGCCTTGGACTCGCGTGAGGCAATCGACGCATATTGAGTGACTGATAGGGGGTTCTGTAGGGCCGCAGGTGGAAAGTACTGGTTTATGCTATCGAACGGCTTCGACATATCGACTTGCGTTACAGGATAGACACCGCCATTAAGCGCGCCTCCCACAAACAACTCGGTACCGCTAAACAGAAGCGAGCCTGACCAAGTAACGATTGCATCTCCGTAGGCGAACAGAGAGACGATACGTGGGTTGGCCAGATTCGAGCAGTCCAAGCCGAAGACAAGCGCATTATCGTTCAAGGTACCAACGTAGGCGAGGCCATTGTTCAAAGTCACCGTAAGCGCTGCGTTCAAAGGATCTTGGTTGTAAAACGGATCGATACGTGCCAGACTCGTCTTCGAAAGCAACACTGGCCGCGAGGGGTTGCTGATATCGATAATCGCCAAGCCGTCAATGTCCGCAGCGACGTAAGCCGTTGTCCCTTGGACCGTCACATCCGCCGCTAACGTTAAGTTCTTTACTGTCGAGAGAAGCACAGGCGATTGTGGGTTACTTATATCGTAGATGAGTAAACCAGCAGCATTGTCCGCCACTAGTAAGAGGCTCCCGAAAACCCTCACTTTGATCGGTAGATCACTTAACGTAATCGTCTTGACTACGGCGGGTTGAGCGGGGTTGGTGATGTCCAACACAATTAGGCTGTTGTTGCTGGCTCCCGCGTAGAGTGTTTTGTTTGCTTGAGCAAGACTCCCGATGGCAGGAGTAGAAACCGCTCCGACGGGAGTCGGAGAAGAAGGTTGTGACACATCGATGACGCCAATGCTCTTGCTCATTCCGAAGTACACGTAGTGGCTCGCACCTTGAACCGAATACCCTCCCTGTGCCGGATCACCCAGGATGTACTCACCTAGTCGGTTTGCAGGAGTGCTGGTTATGTCATAGACTTCCAACGCCGGTCCGTCGAATGTTGAAGTTGCAGCGTATAGGGTGCTTGATTCGAGTAGTAAATCGTAGCTGGCGCTTGACAGGTGGGGGCCCCCATAGAGAATGGCTTGGGGGATGGGACCGCCGGCCTTCGTAGCATCGTAGACCACAATTCCTCCATCACCCTCGGAAGCGTACACGTAGTTGCCGACGAATGCTCCGCTGTCACAGCCGCCGGCAATGACTCCGTCGAACAAAATCGAAGTTACCTTGGGTTGCTGCGGATTTGAAACATCCACGATTTGGCAACCTTGCTGCTCGGTAAGGGCAAGCAGTTTCGTTGCCACTAATTCTTGAGCATTGATTCCGTCAAGATAACCTTCCTGTACGGGTAACTGCCCGGAGATATCGTAAATCTCCATGCCCCCGAGTGCTCCAAACAGAAGATCGCCGGACGTGTAAAAGGCTAAGCTTCTGGCATCTATTGTCCCAAGCAGAACGGGAGGCGATTGAGAAATGTCATAGGTGAGGATATAGGCCCCTGAATTGTCATTCTTTTCGACTGACACAAAGAGACGGTTGCCGACGGCGAGCGTGGTGTCCGGGGCAAAAGAATTCGCATCGCTCGGCAATGTCAGACTTATAGTCGTGCTGACAATCGAGCCACTGGTCAAATCGTATTTTGTCACTTGATTGAACGGCCCGTTCAGTGGGATCAACGTGAGCACGCCTTGATTGTTCGCCATGTTCCACCACTGCGGTACTGTAGTCCGAGCGTGCAAAACAGGAACGCCGCTCTGGATCGAGTAGACTGTGATGGTGTTCGGGCAGCCCGGCACAGCGAAATCGCAGCTCGTATAGGAATAGAGATACTGTCCTAGGGCAAACAGTGAGCCGGATGAATTGGACTCCACAGCTGTGAGCCAAACTGGGTGAAGGGGGTCGGTGATATCGTAAACGTCAATCCAGAAATAGCTGTCAGTCCAGTCTCCCTCGTGGTTGGGAGCGGGCACGTAAAGTCGGTTCCCGCTCACAGCAAGCCCTAGAGTGTAGCTGCCGAGGAGCGTCTGAGTGCTTTGGTCGACGTAGTCGTAAATTCGGTTGAGGGGTCCGGGGAACGCCCCGGTGACCCCAACGGATGTTGACTCCGTCAAGCCCGCAGAACTGGCCGAAACTAAAGCTGGTCCACCGCTTTGATATGTAGAGCCCGCAGTGTACGCGCCTGATGGTTGAAGCGAACCGCCGCCCGCTAAAAGGCTCCAAGTTGGACTGCTACTCGCTCCGACATCGGAGAGTTGCAGCGTCCCATCGAGTGACACCAAAGGAACTGAGGGGGTTATCCTAAACGGGTGCAAGCCCAAGATCAGACTGTCGCAGGACTTAGTTCCCGTGATACATGCGCTAACGTGCACAAATGAATCAGCCGCAACACTCGCTGGCGCAAAATAGGTAGACCCTGAAAACGTGCCTTGGTCGGCACTAAAGGCCACCGTCTGCTGCGCCGAATCTCCAAGTAACGCATACTGGAAATCCACTGATTCTCCCGCACCCACATCGTTCGGCGGAGCGCGGATACGGAGTCGTGCAAGGCGCTGGAATTGCACTGTATTGCTCAGCGTCAGAGAAAGCCCACCTTGCGCCACAGTCACATACAAGGGGCCCGTTACAGACCCTTGAGGAACGGCTACTGTAGCTGACCTTCCGTTGGCGATGGCGCTTATCGGTATTGTTCCCCCAATGGCATCTGGGAATTTTGCTGTCAGAATGGAATTGAGATTCTGCCCTGTGATCGTCAGCTGATCCCCGGCAGTTGCTGGCTGAGGCGAGATGGACGTGATGACTGGCTTGAGGCCGAGAATCTGGACCGTCGTTGATCCGTTGGAGTTCGATGTCGAAGCATCCACCGTATCCGGCGACTGCGTGGCACTGGCCGTGTACAGTCCCGAAGAGTTGATGGAACCGTAGGTAGCCCGCCAGTTCACTTGGGTGTCGCTGCTACCAATCACTTGGGCCGTAAACTGCTGCGTGCCGCCATATTCGAACTTGGGGGTTAGAGGGCGAAATATTGATCAGGCCAGAAACGGTTAGGTTCGCACTTGCATAAATCGAACTCGCTGCTGGAAGTACAGCCTCTACGGCAATGCTTTGATTGGTAACTTGGGCGGGCGCGGTATAGAGACCATTGGCCGAGATTGTCCCCACGGTGGAGTTACCTCCAGGGATACCGCTCACCTGCCATGACACGCTGCTTGATGGGCCCGCAACGGTCGCCGAGAATTGCTGCGTGCCGTTAACGTAGAGCTGCGCTTGACCCGGCGAGATCTGTATCGATACAACCGCGGTTGTTTCGGAACCAGACTTCGTGGCGTCACCATTGGCTACTGCCTTAATTGTGACCGGGTTTGTCGACGGCAGGTTGGCTGGAGCACAATAGCTGCCGCCGCTGTTAATCAAACCGCTCGATGCGTCGCCTCCGGCAGTTCCGTTAGCGTACCATTGCACACTGTGATCGAAGTTCCCCGTTCCGGATACGGTAGCGGTGAAGTTCGCACATAGGCCTGATTGAGTGTAACTTGGCCCTGATACCCTCACCGATATGATTGAAGGCGGTCCCTCCCCACCACCACCGCTGGATGACCCAGAACCGCAACCAAGGTGAACCAGCAGCGCAACGACGAGAAGCACAGTAGCGAACAGAGAGTGCAATTCCCTAGGGAGAGTCAAGAAGGCGTTATCGTTGGCCATGCAATGTCCATTCAAAAACTGCTGACGAGAAGCATTCGCGAGTCGGGGGGAAGGAAGGATTTCGAGGGTATGAGTCTTGCCTATTCGGCTGCCCGACCAAGAACAACCCGCGACAGCAAAGCCTATTACAAGACTTAGAGACAGGCAAGGGACTTCCTCAGTGCCGACGCTGCTTTTCGGCGGGGCACGGCGTGCGTGCGCAAACCAACCCCAGGACCGGGGCGAAGGGGCACTTTTTGCGGGTTCCTGTCTCTTATCCTTCTGGTCGTTGACAGCTAGATAGAAAGGAACTTGTTTAGACGACAGCATAGCGAATAGACACGCATGCGCCAGAGCGCAGAGGTGATACCAGTGATACCGTTTTACGCGGACAAACTCTGAGACTCCCTCCGTTGATACAACTTCTGTTGACGCGAACAACCTCGCGGCCAGCAGGCACCTGCCATCGCGCCAAGACTTGGCAGCGAATGACACCGGGCTGTTTACAGCAGTCAACTTGCGAGTTGCCCTGTGGGAGTGTCGCGGAGGTTCGATGGTGACGCACTTCTCTACTTGATGGTATGCGGGTTCCCACCGAGGACGCACCCACTTGTTGAGCACCGAGTTGTAAGACTTGACGCAGTGAAAAGAGATCCGAGCCGTACTGTCCTGCATACCACCCACCGGGATGCCGATGCAAGGCCGAAGCACTTGCTCTGCGTAGCGGTCGATCAACGCGCCACCAATCCGGCCAATTTCCTCGAGGCCCCGTCTCTGGATAGTTTCCGGTTGGCCGATAATTCGGGAGTTGATGGCGACAAGCGCGTTTATTGGGACCTACTTATGAAAGAACTGAAAACGGTGTCATACTCTGTCGCATGCTTCCACGTCGTCGCTTTCTACTTGGTTCGCTTGCTATTGCCGCGTTTGAAAGCCTTCCCGCGAAGCTTCTCCGCGCTGCAGCACGCGTTTTCAAAGCCCTCCCGGCATGGAAGCCAGGCGTACTTGAAATCCATCAGATCGCCACCAATCGCGGCAACAGCGCGCTATTGATCCTGCCCGACGGCACCACCATGATGGTCGATGCCGGCGCCATCTACGGCACCACGCCATACCTGAGCGATCCTCTCCCGTCAGGCCAGCGTCGGCCCGGCGAGTGGATCGGCCGCTATGCCAAGCGGCGTTTCGACGCCAGTGGACTCATGGCCATCGACACCTTCCTAGCCACGCATCTCCACGGCGATCACGTGGGTTATCTGCCGCCGGACGGCCCGCTCTCGTCCGACGGCACTTACCGTCTTACAGGCGTTTCTGACGTGGCCACCATCGTCCCGATCCAGAGCTTCGTTGATCGCGCATGGCCGGACTACACCTATCCAGTGCCTGCCGATGTCGATTTCCAGAAGAACTATCGCGCGTTCCTTCAAACGCAAATCAAGACTGGCAAAAGAGTCGAGCGTTTTCGCCCCGGCTCCAAAGACCAGTTTGCCCTGCAGCACAAATCGGCCGACTACCCCAGCTTTGAGATCCGCAACCTGATTGCCAACGGCGAGGTCTGGACCGGCAAGGGCGAGGAGACAAGGAAGCTCTTCCCAGAAGTATCAACTCTCAAGCCTGCCGACTACCCCGCGGAGAATCCCTGCTCCTGCGCCATTCGTCTCCGCTACGGAAAGTTCGGCTACTACACCGGTGGCGATCTCACCAACGACACCAACTACGGCCGCGATCCTTGGCGCGACTCCGAATCTCCCGCCGCCGAAGTATGCGGCCCGGTCAGTGTCGCCGTCGCTAACCACCATGGCTACTTCAATGCCAATGGCGACCGGTATGTTCGCGCACTCCAGCCGCAGGTCTTTGTCATCCCGACCTGGGACTCCGCGCACCCGACCGTCAATGTGCTGAACACGCTTTACTCTAAAGCCATCTACTCCGGGAACCGCGACATTTTCGCAACCTCGGTCAAGCAGGAGAACCGCATCGCCAATAAGAAGACCGACGACCTCAAGTCGCGCGCCGGACACATCGTTATCCGCGTAGAACCCGGCGGAGAGACCTTCGCCGTGCACATCCTCTCAAACGCTGATGAAAGCGACACAGTGACGGCCAGCTTCGGTCCCTACATTACCTAAGCCACGTTGGGAGGCAGCAGCGCTAGACGAGCGATTTCTCCGCACAGCGCGGGCATCCGGGGTTCGTCCTCAGGAGTTCGCCCTTTGACCTCACTCTCGATCTGCCGTGACACTTCGGCTACCCACTCACGAGTTAGCCAATATGGAAGTAGTCGGCTTGTGTGATCGATCCACTGGGATGATTCTGGATGGCACAGATGCTAGCACCATCGCCGATTGGCTTTTCCTTGTCTCGGAATTGACCGACGCCGGACCCGGTGCCTATCTCGATACCGTGGACCATTTGCAATCTTTGCTAGCGACAAGTCCGGGCGATAATCAGGGTCATCCTGCTACCGGTGAATTTCATGCGGGTCTCCAAATATGCTCGGCCTTCGCTTTGCCCGTTATTCCCGACGGTCCGGCGCGGACTATTACTGTTTCTGGGAATTTTCTTGTGGTTGCCGCATGACGTCGCCGGGCAGACCGCGCCAGTCATTACCAGCATCAGTCCGTCGTCGGTTGCCGTGGGGGCGGGCACTTTCACCTTGACCGTCAACGGCAGCGGCTACCAGGCCAATCCCAGTTCGGTCGTTCAGGTCAACGGAAGCAACCGCCCCACAGTATTCAAGAGTGCGCTGCAAATTACAGCGACGATTTTCGCCACAGACATCGTCACGCCCGCTAATCTCCAGATCACTGTGTTCAATCCGCTTGCCGCCGGCGGCGTCGGGCTGACCTCGAATGCCGTGCCGCTCGCCGTAACTGCGGCCCCGGCTCCGATCCTGATCAGCTCATCTCCGGAGTTCTCCGCGCAGTCCGGCAACCGGATCCAGATGACTCTTGTCGGCTCGAATTTCCGCCCGGGAGCGACGGTCGTGATCTCGCCTCCGCTGCCGAGTCTGAGCCAGTCCAGCGGCCGCACGCGCGCAACCGACGTCGCGGTCCTCAGCACGACCGTGGTCAATAGTGGCCTGATGACCGCGATCGTCAGCCTCAGCCCCACGGCTGCGCTTGGCCTGAGGGCGGTGGACGTTTTGAATTTAGATGGCACAAGCACCGGCAGCAGCGCCAACGGAGGCCCGGGGACTTCCCAGCCAATCAACGTGCGGCCCTCGAATTCACTGGGAGCGCCTCTGTCGGTCGTTGACGTCGCGCTGACGCATCCTCGAAACGGCACGGTGGTCGCGCTGGGACAGGAACTGGGTGCGGAGGCCATACTCGCCGGAACGGGCACCGGCACGGTGATCGGGCAGTGGGTATGGGATGGAAACGTGGTCGAGCAGTTTTCCGCTTCGATCGTGGGCGGGCAGAGCACCACCATCGCGCTGCATCAGTCGTTGCCCACGTGGTTCGTCGGCAGCCACACGTTGCAGTTGCGGATCGTACAGCCCAATCAAATTGCCACCAAGCCGATTGTAGTCGCGGTAAATCCCGGGGACTGGAAGCTCGAGCAGATGATCCAGCCCGCTTATGGAACAGCCTTCACGGCCGCCAATCCTCCCCGATTGCTCTGGGCCCCAGTCCCCGGAGCAGCGAAATATCAGGTCGGGTTTTCGACTGAGCCTTATGTGTCGGGTGTTCACGAGTGGTTCGACGCGGTCGAAAATGAATGGCAAGTTCCGGCGCAAATCTGGAGCGCTTTAGCCGAAGGCGAACTCTTCTGGACGGTCCGGACCGTCGAAAGTTCAGGAGCTCCCCGCAAGCCGCTGCCCATGCGCAGCATCTACCGGCTGGCGGAAGGGACTCTGGGTCCCAATGGTGCAGTTCCCGCGAAGACCTCCGCTGGGCACACGCTGCTGGAGTGGAAGCCGGCGCTCACGCATGGCTTCTACTATGTAGTGATCAGCAGTGATCCGGACGGCAAGCATCCGTTGCGGCAATATTTCACTGCGGATCCGAAATTGGATCTGCGCGCCATAGACGGCAAGCTCACGCCCGGCGCGACCTATTACTGGCGCGTGGACGCGATCGGTCCGACGGGAAAATTCGTGCTCTCGGGTCCTTCCCAGAGCTTTGTGGCTGAGGCCGTTCCGAAAGCCGCCCTGACGGGCAGTGGAAACCTGGTGCAACTGGCATCGCTCGGAATTCCGGCGACGCTGCCTCGTCCTCCCGATCTGGCGTCGCAAATTTCAGGTCAGGCGCCGCCTGCCAACGGCAGCATCACCGATCTCAAGCCGACGATCTCCGCGAGCTTCCAGGCTCCCGTGAATCCCGCCGACGTAAGCCTGATGCTGGATGAGATCGACGTTACTTCACTCGCGCAGGTCAGTGAAACCAAGGTGGCGTTTACCCCGCCGCTGGCCTTGGCAGGCGGAGACCACAACATCAATCTGACGGTCGGGAACGAAGCAGTCTCATGGAAATTTACGGAGACGGGTGCTGCGCCGCCACCCGTCTCTGCGGGTCCCGCTGTGCCTGCCGCAGCCCTGCAATCGGGCACGGACGCCGAAGCGCCGCCCGCTGTGCTGGGAGCCTTGCCGACACCGGCCACGATCGCCGCCGCTCATCCTTCACCAGTGATTGCGAAGTCCGCCACGCCAGCTCCTGCGCACGAGGGGCCTTCGGAGGAAGGCCAGATCACTTCCACCACGCAATGGGCATCCGGGTCAAATCCTCCCGACTCGAACACATTCTCGGTCTCCGAGCGAATGATGTATGAAAATGGCCCGTGGAAGTTCAGTGTCAACGGCAGTGGCCTGCTCAATTCCGTACTGAATCCAGAGATCCAACGCACCAGTCATGGGCTGGTGAATGACTACGTCTTTGAGCTGGGATACAAGGGCGACGGCTGGGGCGCGAACCTGCGCTTCGGAACTGTGTCGCCGGTTCTGTATACCGATGCCCAGTTCGTGACTGCTGCCACGCCGCGGCAGGGCGTGGAAGCCACTCTCAGCACGCCGGCAGGGAAGTTCGGCTATTTCGTAAACACGAATGATGAAGCTCTGGGCGGCGGCGCGGGCATCAACTTCCACCAGAAGATGATGGGAGCGAGCTGGCAGGCTCCGCTGCCGAAGTGGGCAATGTTCAGGCTGATGTGGCTCAGCGCGCAAGATACCGGGCTGGCCACCACCGTGGGATTCGATTCGATGGGCAATCCCATCGTGCTGCCGAATCCTGTGGCCGCGGAGGCGCGGGGCGATGTCTACGGCGCCCTACTGAACCTCCACTTGACGCCGAAATGGCTGTGGTCGTCGGAGTATGCGTTCAGCCGGGAGAATGCCAACACCGCAGATCCCACGTCCAGAACCGACTTCGGCCGCGCTTGGCGCACGGGAATCTCCGGCCAGACGGGCAAGACGAACCTGAATGTGGCGTACCGCGACGTCAGCGAGAACTTCGGCAATCCCTCCAATCCCAGCCTGACCCAGGCGAGCCAGCCCAACCTGCGCGGCGTGGATTCAGGAATTACTGAGACGACGCATGCGGGAACGTTTGGTTTGACCTACACATTCCTCGAAAACAATGTTCACCCGACCACGACTGCCGAGTTGCTGATGCATAGCTTCGACGAAACCTGGAGCAAGCAGCTTGATCCCAAAACCAATCTGGTCGTGGATGCCCGCCAATCCCTTACTCAAACCGGAACCATACCAGCCGCGCTGATGGGGCAGCCTCCGGAGCAGACCGGAGCCCAGGATCAGCGCGACGTTTCCGGAAACGCCAACGTGAGCCGGCAGGTCGGTACTGTGACCTTGTCCGGCGGCGGCACGCGCGACTGGAATCGCAATAACCTGTTTCCCATGGCCGACACCATCACATCATCGCTGACCTTTGGCACTAACTGGGTGACGAAAGGAATCTTCCAGCTCAATTCCCAGTTCAGCGCCAACTGGGTCGCAGCTGATGGACTGACCACCGGAACTACACGGAACATCACGGTATATATCCAGCCGGCATTCGTCTGGAAGAAGCCCGCGCTGCAGATCTCGCCGCTGCTTTCGATCATGAAAGGGCGCACCATTCTGGCAAACGGCTCTCTGACCAGCGATACACTCACCGGACAGTACGGCGGCCGGCTTTCCTGGACCCTGCCCGGTGTGCTGAAGTTCAGCACCCTTTCGGGGCAGGGCAGTTATAACCAGAACCGGAACAACATCATGGGATTTGATCAGCGCAGCACGCAGCTCCTGGTGCTGTGGACAGCAACGTGGGGACACAAACACACCTTTTAGTCGGGTGTGAGTGGCCCATATGTGAGTGGCAATTGATGAGCTTGACTATGGGTTTGACGGGAATGGCTTCAGCGTCGACACGCAGAATTCTGTGTCGCGCGATCGCGATCGGCATTTTGCTGGGCGGCCTTGCCTACTCGCAGGCAAGACCGTCGAGTCCCACGCTGATCAGCTTCAGTCCGGCTCAGGGTACGCCCAGTTCGACGGTCAGTATTACTTTCACCGGGACGAATTTCGTCGCGCGGTCCATGAGCCTGATTTTCACGCCCAGCCAGGGGTTGACGGTCACGAAGCTCCAGGTGATTTCTCCGAATCAGATTCTGGCACAAGTGCAGATTGACGCCAGCGCGCAACCGGGCACCCGCCAGATGGTACTGATCGATGCCGACAAAACCTTGCCTTCGCCGGCACCGTTCACCATCGCCGACCCCACCCAGCCGGGCTGCACTGCTTTGGCGGCGAATTGCGGGCCAACCGGCAACCCGGGTCCCGTGATCCGCGAATTCTCTCCGCTCCAGGGAACGCAGGGAACGACCGTTGCTTTCACGGTGACCGGAGCAAATTTCACGTCGCCTGCGGCGCTGCAGTTTACGCCAGGTGCCGGCCTCACGGTGCAGTCGGCCAAGCTCGTCAACAAGAATGAGATTCAGGCGCAGGTCAGCATTGCGCCCAATGCGCCGCTGGGACCGCGTGGCGTCGTCCTGAGCATGGGCAACTTCCATGCGACGGCGTCGAATACGTTCACCGTTGTTTCCGGGAGCATCGCGCACATGTCGCCCATGCAGATTCTGCGCGTGATCCCGAATCAGATCGCGGCCGGCAGTCAGAACGTAGATCTCACGCTGCAAGGCACGAATTTTGTGCCCGGCACTCAAGTCACGTTCACCGTCGGAGCAGGAGTACCCGCCGCAGTTTTCGCCGCAGGCCCGGCTCGCTACGTCAACAGCACCGAACTGCACGTCACGGTCAGCGCGCTCTCGTCAGCTCTGCCCGGCGGACGGGATATCAGCCTCCAGGCGCCCAACCAGCAGGCGATCGCTGGCAAAGGCATGTTGAATGTGCAGGCGGTGAAGCTGGCCGGCTTACCCACGGTGTTGAAAATTCCGCCCATTGCGCTGCAGAGCCCTCCCGAAGGCGTCATCAACCTCGAGGCGCCGCGAGTGCAGCAGCAGTATGAGGGCGGGCCGGTCGTGGTCCCGCTGCTGGATGACGACACCGTCTTTCAGTGGCAGGAGCAGAACCCGGGAACTGCCGACTATTACGAACTGCGCATCTACGCCCAGGACCGGAAAACTCTGATTACGAAGAGGACCATTTCCGGGCCGAACGTCGCGTACTACGGCAAGCAAGTATCGCTTCCTCCAACTTATTACCGCCCGGATTCGGCTTTCCTCACGGAAGTGGAGCAGCGCAAGTTCGCCGTCCTGGCGGATGGCCACACCCAATTCATTATCGACCTGCACCATTTGTTCTGGCGGGTTGCCGGATTCCACCGGTACGCCAAGAGCGGCATTATGTTGCGGCAGATGGTGCAGAACGTCGCACTCACCGGCAACTCGCAGAGCAAGGGCGGTCCTCAGCCGGGCAACGTTACTCCGCAACCGGGCGAAACTACTGACATTGAGGTCGAGATCTCCGGCGTCTGGGAACTGGGCACGACCCAGGCGCCCACCGGCCTGACGTGCGCCGGCAAGGGCATGGGCAACGGACTGCAGGTCGTTGACGTCGACCAGACCCAAACAGACCCGAACAATTACGCCAACGATCGCTGGCTGCTCTCCGGAACTGTGGATCTGACCAACTCCCCGTACTCAGCCCATGGAACGCCGAAAGAGAGCGGCTCAGGACTGGTGAAGACCGTTAACCTGATGACGTTCGACAACGTCTTCGTGGATTGGGGCGATGGCAGCGTGCAGCCGCTCAGCGCGATTCCCACCGACAACCAGACCATCGACAGCCGTGGAATCAAATTCACGCTGCCAGACCAGATCACCAAGCAGTACGCTCTCTGGCATGCGTACAGTTCTCCCAACAGTTATAAGATTCGCGTCTTCCAGCTTTCGGAAGCAGACGCCCAGCACGTGAGTCCGTCGGCGGTTGCAGCGAGCGCGGATGGTCCGGTGGGCAGTCCCTTCCTGCAGGCGGCGATGCTGCAGAAGATCGCCATGCCCGGCAGCAATTCCGCGCCATCCAGTTGGCAGAATAGCTACCAGACTATGCTGATGGGCGGTTCTGCTTCGCCTGGCGCTGGCGTCTCGCAGGTGGCCAACGACGCCTACATGATCTACTGCTTTCCCCTCACCATCGTGCCGGTCGAAGACCTGGCCGCCGACGGCCCGCTTCACCTCAAAAGCATTGACGATCCCAATTATCCCGGCTACGACGTGGTCAAGCCCCTGAAGATGGAGCCGAAGCCGTTCCATGACATTTCAGGTGAGGAGACAGAGAAAATTCAGTCGGCTGCCACGCGTCCGGCTCTCGGCCCAACCCAGCAGCAGCCAAAGCCGTTGCCTCAAGAGAAGATGGAGATCCGGCCCGGACAACTCTCTCCCGGCGGCCGGGCTGCTGGTGGCCAGACTCCGAGCGGCCCGGTTGCGATCTGCAGCACCTGTGACGACGGCATGGTCGCCGAATCTTATATTCACTTCTACGGCCGCGGACACGTGCAGGTCACCTGGACGGTGGATGGCCAGCAATCTCAGCTCGATTTTGATCTGGGCCCGTCCACCCATCGAAAGAACTTGACCCGGCAGGATGTAGATCCAGGCAAGAAAATAGTCCTTATTCCCATTGGAGGTCCGGGGAATGGGCCGATCGTAGATCAGAGCGCGCCCATTGACTCACAAGCGCTACCGGTGAAGCTGGTCGGCATGCATAGTGTGAAGATTGAAGCCCAGGTCGTCCCCGAGCCTTCCAATCCGAACATTGGAAGCGAGGTCGGCCGCACGCTGGGCCTTCTCGCATCGGGGATCATGGCTGGCGGCACTGGCACATCGAAGGGCGTCTCCCCGGCAGGCGTTGAGCAGGCCAAGTCGCTGCTGAACACTCTGTCTGCTCCACCGGGAAGTAATCTGCCTCCGCTGAAAGTCGGCGTCCTCTCCCCGACTAAGCAAAGCGGCTCTGGCTGGGAGCGGTGCAGTACATAAACGGCGCCCTGCAGGCGATCGTAGGCAAAGCGGCTAGTTTGGGGCCAGATCAGTATGTCGCTTCCAACCCCACGGAGTACCAGGCGGTCGCTTCCGATCCCAAGCAGCCCTGCAAGTTCCTGTTCGCGGTCAGCGATGGCAGCTTTGAAATTGACGGCATCCAGAATCACCTTAAGCAGAACGGAACGAAATACACCGGGACGGGCAACCTGACCGTTCGCTTGGCCAATAGTGCGCACGGCGGATACGACACATACCCTCCCATCCCGGTCAAGATCGACAACTGGGATGTTCCCGACGGACTCAATGTGAGCGCGGGGACCGTCCTCGATGTCTCGCCCAGCCAGGTGCTGACCCAGAGCGTGCCCCGGCTGAAAGGAACCATTGACCGCCTGCAGGGAAAAGCCGGCGGCGATCTCAACGCTACCCTGAGCGTGACGTTGAACGACGATTCGCTCCGCCAGCCCGGCGAAATACCGGTTTCCTGGAACGGCGTCACCTCCGTGCTGCATCCCACCGGCGACTGGATCGCCACCGGCTTGACCCTGCCGCGAACCATCATCGGCTGGAGCGCTTTCCAGATGCAGGGCAGCGGCGTGCAATTGGACCTGAGCCACAACGCTGGCGCTGCTGCGTGCGGCGTGCTGGGCGGGGCGGACTGGGTCGGCATAAATTTGCCGTCGCTGACGGTGTATCCCTACACGATGAACCTGGTCTCCGGCTCGTCGTTTCAGACGCAGGTGCAAGGCTGGGGAGTCAACGATCAGGGCCTGTGCGGCAGTTTACAGACCGGTCAATTCACCGCGCCGGTGATGGCCGGAAGCATCAGTTTCTCCTCCATCAATGCGACCGTTCAATACAGTTCGCTGACCGCGACCTACAACGGCCTCAACGTCTTCGTCCCCTTCCTCAATGCTCATCTGACCGGCAATGCGAATCTGCAGTCGGGCGGGGGCAAGCAGGCGAGCATCACCTTTACGTTCGCCTCGACGCCGGTGACCAAGACGTTCGGCAACGTCGCCTTCACCGCGAATCACTTCAGTTTGACCACACTGCAAGGTCTGTGGGGCGTGCAGGCGGACACCGCCTTTACCTTCGCCGCTGAGAATTCGACTTTCGCCGCACTCAAGCCCATCCCGTTCTTCTTTGGCATGGACGGCCGTGGCTATTTGCCCAGCAATTCTCAGGCCCAGGATGTCCCACTCGGTGGCAGTTCGCACCTCGGACACACGCCGGTGGATCTGATCTCCGCGCACCTGACCGTGCCTACCAGCGGCGCCCAGATTCTCGCAGCGCAGATCTCGACCACCGTACACCTTTCCGAGGTCATGCCGTCCGCGCCCATGCAGGTGAACTACGAACTCGACCAGTCAGGGTCGAATTACACCTCGACCGGCCCGGCCAATTCCCGCGTGGATGTTGACGTTCCCTATCCTGCTGGACAACCTGCCTCCGAAGCTCACATTCACCCTGTATATTCCGGAGGAGCAAATACCGAGTATTCCGGATCCGTGGACCTGACCGAAATCGGCGGGCCGTCAGTGACCGGAGAATTCCGCCTCGGGTATCAGGGCGGACACGATTACTGGCTGACGCGCGTAGGCTTCAGCCTGCCTTCCGGCGTCCCAATTGCTCCCGGCCTCAGCCTTTTCAAGGTGCAGGGAGGGATGGGCCACAACTTCCCCATCAGCGCTTTCGAGAATGTGGGCTCATTGAATGCGGAGACTCCCGACGTCTCGCAGAATTCGTTCCTGTTCATGGCTGGGGCGCGCATCGGGACGTCGGACGAGTTCACCTGCACGGTGGACGGCGATCTCGTCATCAAGACCGGCGGTTCGGACGCTGGCGCCCGCATGGATTTTCACTCCTGGATTCTGAAGGCTCCCGACAACGGCAACGGTGACTTCAAAGGCTATTTCCAGTACGCGGGCGGNAACTTCGACGGNCGGATCTGGGGCCGTCTCGATTTCATGAACAATGCCGCCTATCTNGACCTGGGCAGCGGNCCGAATGATGCTGCCGTCGACCTGCATTTCGGCCCNAGCGGACCTTGGCATGTGGATGCCGGCAAGCAGACGGGCCCGCGCATCCGCGGGCATCTGCTCATTACCGACGCCGACATGTACATGATGCTGTCGCCGGATGGGCTGTCACTCGGCGGCGGCGAATCCATTGATCTGGAGGCCGGCGACAGCTCCATCAATGGCTACATCAGGGGCAACGTAGATATGGGGCTGACGGTCACTCCGCAGCCGCACATCGCCGGGGACTTCTCCGCTTCGGTGTCGGCGGGTGCTTGTGTTTATGTCAGCACGCCCTTGGGGAACGTCGGCGGATGCGTGAATGTCGGCGTGTCGGCCCAGGTCCATGCCGAGTTTGCGCCGCTCGATGTTCACGCCAGCGCTTCGGTTGGAACGCCAGTAGGGGATATCACCGTGACGGTGCACCTATGATTGCGATGAAGCTACGCACGATAATTCGTTGCGCGGTCGCTGTCGTGCTGTTTGCGCTTGCTGCTTCAGCGGGACTGGCGCAGGAAACTCCCGGCAAAATGTTCGCCGCTGGCGACGGCAAAGGTCATGCGTCCTTGTTCTGGTTTCCGCCGCCGGCGCAGTGGCCCGCCGGAGGCTGGAGGCTCTCCGATTCCACCGGGCAGGTGCTCGTTCCGCAAATCAAGATGGCCGATCCGGCAGCCATGGAACCGTTGTCAGTGGAAGATCGCGACATCGTCCAAAAGCTGTCTGCTGTCTTCGCCAGCCCTGATACAAGCCAGCAGCGTAAGCAATTCCTGGCCATCCTGAGCCTGCGAGCTTTCAGCGAGCCGGACTTCGCCCGCGCCCTGGGTCTTTCCTGGACGCTGAACAACGTCTCCGCGGGCAGCAGAACTTACAAAGTCGAAGGTCTCGACTCTGCCGGTAAGCCAACCGTGCAGATGACCAGCTCTCCGGTCGATTCCTCGCAAGCCACAACCCTGCCGCCCGCACCCGATGGAGTGCAGGCCAAGACCGACCGGAACGGCGTCTCGCTGTTTTGGAATCCTCCAGCAGACAACCGCCAAGCCATCGTGGCCTATGCTGTCGAACGCGACGGCGGTGGTCAGTCGGCTGCCCCAGTGACGGCCAAGCCCGCCGTGGTCGGCCTACGGTGGGATCCGAAGAAGCCGTTGCTGATTGACCGCAACGCCCCGGCGAACGAGATGCTGACCTACCGCGTGTTCAGCGTGGACGTGTTCGGCCGGCGCAGCGACGGCGCCTTGATTCGCATCTTCTATCCTGACTTTCGCGCCCTCGAGCCGCCCCAGCCCGTGACGGCGACCGCTGGTACCGGGAAGATTGTCGTCAGTTGGAAAGCAGAAAACAAACCGAATCTCGCCGGATACATTGTGGAGCGCGCCTCACTTCATGATGGTCCATACGAAGTGCTGGATGCACAAGCGTTGCCGCCCGCCACGGCTCAATATGAGGACACCGAAGTCCGCGGTGGAACTACTTATTACTATCGCGTGCGCGCCGTAAATTCCCGCGGAGATCTCGGCAACCCCTCCAGCGCCGCGTCAGCCCAGGCGAAGAATCCGGACGCGCCGCCCAAAGTTGCGGGGCTGGCCGCCGATGCCGGCCAGACGCGGGTTCGCCTGACCTGGAAGCCCGTTGCTTTTCCGATTGCCGGATATTTTGTCGAGCGCCGCGCCACCACGGGACTGCCCCAGGTAGAAAACTGGGTGCGCCTCAACTCCCACGTCACCCCCGAGCCGCAGTACGATGACTATCTTGGCCTGACTTCGGACGCGAAGGTGGAATATCGCATCGTCGCGGTGGCGTTCGACAACCTTGAAGGTCCACCGAGCGACTCGGTGACGGTGGGAATTACGGACCGGTCGCTTCCTTCCGAACCTTTCATCACAGGCGCCAATGGCGCGGAAGGCAAAGCCAGCGTGAGTTTCGAGCCGGCCGACCCGCCAGAGAGGACGGCTCAGTTCCTCATTCTGCGCTCGGGCCGCGCCGATGACATCGGCCTTGTGATCGGCGACCCTCTTCCCGGCACCGCGCGCACCTTCACCGATCTCTATGTCAGCCCGGGAGTGAGTTACTGGTACCGCCTGGTCGCGGTGGACAAGAACGGCAATCGCAGCGATCCCACCCGGCCGGTCGTGGTTCGCGTTGGCCCGCCGGTGATTCCAAAGCCGGCGGCGCCCAGCCTGCAACTAGTGAGCGCCCCGTTTCCCCACGTTGCGTTTCAGTTCGCTCGAGTACCAGCCGGCCTGAAGGTCATCGTGGAACGCGGAGATACGGCGAAGGGGCCCTGGTTGCGCATCGCCGGACCGTCGCCGGCCGCAACCGCCTCCGACAACAGCGCTCCGCCGTCCAAATCCGCCGCATATCGCATCTCGTATGTATCGGCGGACGGCACCGTAGGGCCGCCCAGCGATGTGGTCACAACTCCGAACGGCAAGTGAACTCAGGAGGGATCGCATGAAACGAATCACTAGGCTCGCTGCGGCTCTCTGCGTCGCGTGGACGTTCTGCCTTTCGCTGCACGCCCAGGATGTGACCACCATCTCCAGTTGCCCCAAACGCCCGACCCTGCCGGTCACCGTTCAGGTGGACTGTTCCCACGTCGCCGACGCCGCGACGAAGCAACTCTGCCGGCCCTTTGCCGAGAATCAGGCGTGCAAAGTCTTCTGGGCGTACCGGAACATCACGGGCATCCGTCTGGAAGAATCCTGCCCCGCCATCAAGTACACCATCTACGACAAGGATAAGTTTCCCTACCATGCCGGCGAAGGAGGAGTGGCGCGCCATTGCGGCGCCGATTATGTCGCTGACTATTCCGTGCTCATCAAGTCGGACATTGGCCCCTATGACGTCCACGAGATGCTGCACGTCTATCAGGACGAACTCGGGGCCATCCCGGATGCGCACATTCTTTTCGGCCCCAGCATGGCCGAAGCCCGCCGCGAAATTGACGACCCCAAAGGCTACGAGACTGAAATGTCGCGCATGAAATATGACATGCAAGGCACCGAGACCGCCTTCGCGAAAGGCACGATCAAACCCGACCGCCAATGCGTGGCCGCTGAGTTTTATATCGAGTCCAGTCTTTATCTCAAAGACCCCAAAACCGTCTTCCAGTTCTATCGCAAGCTCGAGCCCGGCCGGGAGCGAGACATGGCGGTCCGCCAGGCACGCTTCACCCGCATGTTCGACGCCGTTTCCGGTGGGACCGCGCGGCAATACCTGCTGCAGCATTGTCCCCGTTTCTAGAGCACATTCTCCGGTGGCCATCTTCAGGACTTGGCAGCTCTGGCCCAGCTTTGCTTCGGTTGCCGCAGTGGCGTTCGCAAGGCAAAACGCCGCGGTCCAGCAATTGCTGCCTCATGACCGCGATGATATTGTGTGGTTGACCGAACTTCGGTGCAGATACGTGTCAGCAGGCCATCAATGTTGAAGAAGCGGAAACAGGCCGGTGCATCCCCGCCAGGAAGCTCCTTGTCGGCTCAGCGCCGGCGAGGCAAGCCCGGTATTCGGCCTTCCGGCCCCACACTCAAGCTGGAAATGACGTTGGAGGAGCTGACGACCTATCTGAACGAGCTCATCGAGAACAGTCCGGTCGCTATTCTGATGCTTGATCCTGCGCATCGCGTACGGTTGTGCAATCCGGCCTTCGAACGGCTTTTTCAATATGGCCGGGACGAGCTGATCAATGCCAATCTCGAGGACCTGATCGCCACCCGTGAATTGACCCAGGAGGCGGTGGACATCTGGCAGCGGGTGCTGCGCGGCGAAAAGGTCTACGCCTCGACCAAACGCAGGCGAAAGGATGGGTCGATCGTCGACGTGGAGATCCATGGGATTCCGCTCCTTATCAAGCGCAAGCTCATCGGCGTCTACGGTATCTACCACGATGTCTCGCAGCGCAAAGAAGCAGAAATGGAAGTCCGGCAGCTTTCCGCCCGGCTGCTCCAGATGCAGGACGAGGAGCGGCGGCGAATCGCGCGCGAGTTGCATGACACCACTGCGCAGAAGTTCGTCGCGCTGAACATGAACCTGACCCGACTCAGGGAGCTCTGCGCCACCGGAGGGGCAGAAGTCGACAGGGTTATTGCAGACAGCCAGAATCTGGCCGAGGAAAGTGCGCGCGAGCTGCGGACGCTGGCCTACCTTCTGCATCCGCCCACCCTGGACGACATCGGCCTGACCTCCGCAATTCGCTGGTATGCGCGCGGATTCGCCCAGCGCAGCGGTATTGAAGTGAACCTGGACCTTCCCGCGGAGCTGGAACGGTTGCCGCGCGACATTGAGACCATGATGTTCCGCGTCATCCAGGAGGGGCTGACCAATGTGCACCGGCACTCGGGAAGCCGAAGCGCAACTATCCGTCTTGCGGCGGACGCGGAACAAATTGTGCTGGAACTCAGCGATCAGGGCCGTGGCATGCCCGCAAAGCTGCAGGGCGCGACCGTTGCCGAAGTCGGCGTTGGTATCGCCGGCATGCGAGAGCGGGCCCGACAGCTGGGCGGACGGCTGGAGATTATTTCCGATCAGAGTGGAACCACTCTGAGAGTCTTGCAACCACAACCGGAGGTCGAGGACTGATGGGCCTGAGCATCCTCATTGCCGACGACCACGACGTGGTGCGGCGGGGCATGAAGTCGCTATTGCAGGCCCATCCCGGCTGGGAGGTCACAGCCGAAGCAGCGAACGGCCGCGAGGCGATCGAATTGGCAAGGAAGCTGAAGCCGAACGTAGCTGTACTGGATGTCACCATGCCCGAAGTGGGTGGACTGGATGCCACGCGGCAAATCCTCAAATCAGTTCCGCGTGTTGAAATCCTCATTTTGACGATGCACGATTCCGAGGAGCTGGTCAGAGAAGTGCTGAATGCCGGCGCTCGTGGATACGTTCTGAAGACTGACACAGGCCGGGATCTGGTCAGGGCTGTGGAAGCCGTCAGCGAGCACAAGCCGTTCTTCACCTCGAAGATCTCCGAGATTGTGCTCGACGGGTTCCTCAAGCGAGACCGGGAACCAGGTCCGGTAAAGGTGCGAACCAGTGTGCTGACGTCGCGAGAGCTGGAAGTGATTCATTTGCTGGCCGACGGCAAGAGTAACAAGGAAGTGGCCGTTGCTCTCGGCATCTCAACCAAGACCGCAGAGGCGCACCGGATCAATATTATGCGCAAGCTTAGTCTGCATTCGATCGCCGAAGTGGTGAGGTACGCCATCCGTAATCAGCTTCTAGCGCCCTAGCCACCAAGCCCCGGAGTTGTCGTCCTGCGCTCCGTTCCACGCCATACTCAGCGCCGCGCCGGCCTTCTAGAAGTTGATTCGAAGTCCGAACTGAATGGCGCGGGGAATTCCTTGTGAGAAGGCGCCCGATCCCAGCCCGTACCGGTTGCTTCTTTCGGCATAGGTTGTCCCGTTCAGTGAGCCTTGAGTGCCCGACAACGCACCGCGAAGCGTGGAGGTGTTCAATCCGTTGGGCGGGTCGAAGTTGGCTTTGTTGACCACGTTGAAGATATCGACGCTGGGGATCAGGCTCACCCTCTCGTATCGAGGAACGTGAATGGGCCATGAGAGGCGTAGATCGTCGGCGATGAAATTGTCGATTCCTACCTCGCCCTGCGGAGCCATTGGGATGCCGGGCACCACCGCCCCGAGCTGCTGCATCTGGCCAGGGGTAAAGAGATTGGCATTGACGAGCGCCTGGCCGGCAGGGGTGAATGTGCCTGCTGTAGTGGTGTTGAAATGGGTAAGCAGGTTGTTCAGGTTGTTCGTGTTGACGCCGTGTCCGAAAGAGCCAAGATTCGTGCCCGGCACAACATCTCCTCCAGATCCGTCTCCGGTCAGGTCGGTCTGAAAAATCTCTGCCGGGCAGGCGCAGGCCACCGGCAGCGTAAGAGTGGCGGGGAGGGCGGAATAGACGCGGCTTAGCCCGCTGACTTCAAATCCACCTTTGAATTGCGCTGCGACCGCCATGGTCAGCATGTGCGTGCGGTCGAGGTTGTTGGGACCATAGTATCTGGTCGGGTTGATGTTATCGGCGACATTTACCAGAGAAGCATCCTGGTCTGGCGACATCGTGTTGAACCGGGAGAGGTTGTAGCCCACGCTCCAGTTGAGAGAGCGGACTCCGGGTCCTGGCGACTGAATCGACTGCTTGAGCCGAAACTGCAGCGCATTGTAAACAGACCGCCCGATGGTGCTGATAATCCCCATCTGCCCGAAATTGGGGTTCAAGCCGGGGAAAGCCCATCCGCTATTAGGAACGACGAATTGCTGCGGCAGACCCGAGGCCGGACTGCCCAGCCCGTTGGCGGCGAAATTATCGATGGTCAGGCCCGCACCAATCGCGCAGGCCACGTTGGCACAGCCCACACTGTTTTCGGTCTTGGTAATCGCGGCCTGGGCGGCGCTGACGTCCAAGGTCTCAGCGGCTCCGACCAGATTCGCGTCATGCACCAGAACGTTGTGGATATTCGTGTTGTGCACGTAGTCGACGGACAGAAACAAGGTTCTTTTCAGTTGCTGCTGGATGCCCACATTGATCTGGGTCGAATAGGGAGTTTTGTAGTTCGGGTCGAGCAGGCCTCCTGAGGTGTTGAAGTCAAATACATTCGGGTCGATGACTCCCGGCGGTCCGTTGGGATTGAAGTTCTGCGACGCAGCCTGCTGCGATGCTTCAAAGGCCTGTTGCGCGGCGACGGCCTGATTGACGACAGAACCGATCGGCTGCCCAATCAGCGGACTCACGTTAACCGTGGTTCCCGGCAGCACTCCTCCAGTACTGATCAGAAACGTATTTCCCAATCCCCCCGGAATGCGCAGCGTCCGGTCAAATAGCGTGACCGTCAGCAGCACGTCATCGTAGAACAAGCCTCCGCCCGCACGAATCGACGTCCTGCCGTTCTTGAATGGATCCCACGCAATGCCGAACTGCGGCGCGAAATCGAGGTTCGGCTGCGTCGGGCGGTTGCCCAGCCCTGGTTGCAACTGGTTCAGCATGGGGATCGCAGGGAGGTCGCTATCAGAGCGCCCTGTCATACGGTTGTATCGCAAAGACATTGTGACTGAGATGTTTGGTTTCACCTTCCAAAAATCAGCAAAGTAAAGCCCCGTGCGATGGACATGGAATCCGCCGTGGGGAAATCCGAGCGCAGGCTTTTCGGAGAAGTACCCTAACCCGTTTCCCACTTCCAATTGCTCCAGAGGATAGTTCAAGGGGTTACTGCGTTTCCCCGGAAATGGACCGCCGTCAGCAATCAGCATCTCCTTATTGTTCGAGTTGGAGTTCAGGAATGGTCCGAGACCACTGAAGCTCCCGAAGGTAAACTGCGGAGTCCAGACATACTCGAAGCCGTAGCGTAACGTGTGGCTATGCACGAGATGAGAGCCGTCGTAGCGAATCTCGTAGTTGCGCTGGAGGGTAGTCTGCGGGGCCAGCCAACTGGGTCCCAGACACAACACATCCACTCCGAACAGACACCGGGGATCGCCGCCAATAGCGATCGCTGCTTGCTGGCCTCCGGGAAAGGGCTGGGGTAATCCTGCAACCTGCGAGCGGGCGTCGACGATGTAATTTCGGAAGCTGAGGTATCCGAAACGGATACTGTGAGTGAATCCGCCGGTTGTGCCGTCCAGAGCCGCGGTATGCACATCGG
>JGI12270J11330_10000569_pt1 | contig 28159 bp, 17 predicted proteins | sample PeaSoiMetSII2010_FD_11330 | JGI IMG/M metagenome (IMG submission 11330)
GAGCTGAAGAAAAGCCTCCTGCGCGAGATCTTCCGCATCCGCCGGGTTGCTGACCATGCGCAAGCACAAGGCGTAAACCCTGCGGCTGTGCATTTGGTACAGGAACTCGAAAGCGGCTGCATCCCCGGCTTGCGCGCAGCGGATGGCTTCCGCCTCGCTCCACGCTGCCGGCTCGGTTGGTCTTTGACGGGCCAACTGTGCAATAGCGGCGCTTCTACCCTTTCGGATGCGCCGAATCCCTCCAAGAGTTGTACCTGGCATGACGTTGGAGGCGCACATATGCAGGAGTAGGAGGCCGAAAGCCCTCCAAGGGTTGCACGCGGCACGCCCACGCCAGCAGGTCGAGCTTATTGTCCCTTGAACGCGGCCATCCGTCCATGGACAAGATAGTGGGCTTTGACAGGAAGAAAGCCCTCAGCGCAGGTCGTGCGTTCCTGAAAGGTAGCGACGAACTCCTGGATTTGGCTTTCCGGAAGCGCGTGCAGGAAGGACTTGAAGAGAACGACAGTCTCCCGCAAACAGGTATTCAGATCGTAGTGCGAAGCTTCGAGGACTTCCCATTCGCGCTCGGAGTCAAGGGAGTCGCCTGCAAGAACTTCCTCCGCGGAGGTCAGAAAGTTGGCCGCGAGTTCCTCGACCAGTTCGGTGAGTGTGGAGATTTTGTGGAGGAACTGGGACCTCCGGGTTAGAAGCACCTTGCTGAAAACGCTGTTGAAACGCGCCACGCGCTGGCTGCGGGAACTCTGAAAATTCTGGGGATCAAGTGATGCAAGATGCGGCGCGGTTCCGAAATGCCGAGCGTGCAAGAGCATGGAGTGGAGCAGGCTGTTCAGGGGGGAGGCAAGCCTCTGGCACAGGGCCGAGGAAAGGCTCAAAACCTGTTGGGCTTTGGCGACGCGGCCATCGCGCCGCAGGCCAAGTGCTTCATCCAGATTGACGCTGAACATGGCATAAGATGTTTCAAGCCGGTGAAGAATCCGTAAATAAGCATGGGATTTATCGCCGTCCAGCGGGGATCTCCAATCTTGAGACACTGATCCGGCGCGCAGAGGGGAAGGGTGGGTCTGCACGTGAAACCTCCGTGGAGCGAGAGCACTGAGTGTATCAAAAATATTAGAAAACAGTAACACTTCTAAATGAGTCAGATTTGGCTAACTGCCGGCACATCGCCCAGGGAGCACGGACAGAGTTCGGCAACGTGGCGCCTGAGGGGATTCCTTGCCCTCGTCAGGCACCGCCTTTATACTCCAAATACATCCCCTTGGAAAGGAAAGATGCACACTTGGAATTCGAGCCGCGGGACCAATTCGAGCAGCGCCACAAGAAGCTAGAACAGATCCAAGCCCTTGGGCATGAAGCATTTCCGAGGGAATTTCGCTGGACGGACAGCCCTGCGGAGTTGCTCAGGGACTATGCCGCGGCGCAGGGGCCCGAGCTGGAGGCCAACCGCAAGGAAACGCGTGTGGCCGGAAGGATTGTGTCCTACCGGCTGATGGGGAAGGCGGGGTTTGCACACCTGCAAGGGGCAGGGAAGCGCATTCAGATCTATGTAAAAAAGGATGTAGTGGGGGAGAAGGGGTTTCAGTTGTTTCACCTACTGGACCTGGGTGACCACATCGGCGTGCGCGGCCATCTGTTCCGGACAAAGACGGGAGAGTTGACCATTTGGGTGGAAGAGTTGTTTTTTCTGGCGAAGGCACTTCTGCCATTGCCGGAGAAGTGGCACGGGCTTGCGGATATCGAATTGCGGTACCGGCAACGTTATCTGGACCTGATCGTGAGCGAGAAGTCGCGCCAGGTGTACCAGACACGCGCGCGAATCATCCGGGAGTTGCGGCAATTTTTTGATGGCCGCGGTTATATTGAAGTGGAGACGCCGATGATGCACCCGATCGCCGGCGGAGCCACGGCACGGCCGTTCATCACGCACCACAACACACTGGACATTGATTTATACCTGCGCATTGCCCCAGAGCTGTATTTGAAGCGTTTGACGGTTGGCGGTTTTGACCGCGTGTACGAGATCAACCGCAACTTCCGCAATGAGGGCATCTCCACCCAGCATAATCCGGAATTCACGATGCTGGAGTTTTATCAGGCCTACAGCAATTACTGGGACCTGATGGACATGAATGAGCAGTTGTTCGCCCAGGTGGCCAGGAGCATCACGGGTTCGACCGTGGTGCGCTATGGCGAGCACGAGCTGGACTTCGGGAAATTTACGCGGCTGACGATGCGGGAAGCGATCGTGCAGTATTGGCCCTGGGGCGCCGAAGCGGTGCCCACGGTGGAGGAGTTGGCCGCACCAGGCGGGGCACAGCGAGCCGCCGAAAGGTACAACGTCTGGGCCAAGGCGAACCACGCGGAATATGCGGCGGCCAAGGGGCACCTTTCGGATGGCGAGTGGACCGGCCTGCTTTTTGAAACGATTGCTGAAGACAAACTGATTCAGCCGACCATTCTCTACGATTTCCCGACGGACATCTCCCCGCTCTCCAAACAGAAGCCGGAGGATCCGGCGCTCACCGAACGGTTTGAGATTTTCGCCGCCGGGATGGAAATTGCCAACGGATTCTCCGAGCTCAACGATCCGGCGGAGCAGGAGCGCAGGTTCCTGGCGCAGATCGCGCATGGCGGAGACGAAGCGCCGAAGCATCTGGATGTGGACTACCTCCGGGCGCTGTGTCACGGCATGCCGCCGACGGCAGGAGAGGGAATCGGGATTGACCGGTTGACGATGTTGCTGACGGACTCGCACTCCATTCGTGACGTCATATTGTTTCCATTGCTGCGCCCCGAAGCCAAGGGGGAAGTCGAGGTGGACGAAACTGCCCGGTCCATGTTCGATGGGAAACGCAAGATTCGCCCCCAAGATGCCGCTCCGGAAGGCGCAAAAGAATAAAAGGACGAATCACACCATGAGCTTCGAATGGTTCGTGGCGAAGCGGTACCTGAGATCGCCGAACCGGCCCACCGTTTTGCGATTGGTTACTGCGTTCAGCGTGCTGGGCGTGGCCGCGGGCGTGGCCACGCTGGTGATCGCGCTGGCGATGAACACCGGCTTCCGGGAAACACTCCAGGATCGCCTGCTGGGCGTTACCGCCCACATATCGCTGACGAGGCCGGGTACCGGCGGAATCCCGAATTACCAGGCGCTGGCCGATCAACTCGGGAAGCTTGAAGGAGTCCGCTCGGTTACGCCGGCGATTTACCAGACCGTGCTCCTGTCGTTTGGCGGCCAGGCGCGGGGGATGGTGACGAAGGGCATCGACGTAGCGCTTGAAGCAAAGAGCGATGAAGCGTTGCAGAAGCTGGCGGCGGGGCGGCTGGATTTCACCTCCGATGGTGAGGGGATCGATGGTCTGCTGGTGGGAAAGCAACTCGCCGACGAGTGGAAAATGCAACCCGGCGACTACGTGACGCTGACCAGTCCGCAAGGAAGACTCACTCCATTTGGGTTGATGCCGCGGACACGGAGGTTCCGCGTGGCAGGCGTGTTCGATTCGGGGTTTTATGATTACGACGAAAACTGGTGTTTCGTGGCGCTGCCCGCGGCACAATCGCTGGCGGGAGCGGGCAATATTGTAAATGTGCTGGAGTTCCGCCTTACGCACCCGGAACAGGCGGAAGCGATTGGTCAGCAGGCGGAGCACGCCGCAGGGCAGGGATTCCTGGCAACGACGTGGATGGAGGAGAATCGCGCGCTGTTTCGCGCGCTACGCCTGGAGAAGCTGGTCACAGCCATTTTCATGGGGCTGATTACCTTTGTGGCGGGGTTGAATATCTTGGTGGTGCTCTCGATGACAGTGACGGATCGTGCGAAAGACATTGCGGTGCTGCTGTCGATGGGAGCGCGGCGCGAGCAGATTCGGCGCATCTTCTTGTACCAGGGTATTGCGATTGGCGCGACGGGCATTGTTCTGGGGCTGGGGATCGGCTATGGGTTCACCTGGATCGCGGGGAGCTATCACCTGATTCCGTTGGATCCCCAGGTGTATGCGGTGCCTTACGTGCCGTTCCACGCCAGTTTTCTGGATGGCATGTGGATCGCGGTGGCGGCGATGGGAATCGCCATCGTTGCGACACTCTTGCCTGCCAAGGAGGCGTCGCGGCTGTTGCCGGTGGAGATTCTCAGATTTGAATAAGGTTTAAAACTGCCCATGCAGGTAGGCCTGCAGGCGGCAGGATTTGGTGCCTGATTTGCTCCTACTGTTGCAAGAAAAGATCATTTCGGGACGCTGGTTCAAGGGGAAGAGAATAGGCGACTCGCTTGGCTGCTAAAGGCCTGAAAAAGAAGTGATTAGTGATGTTCCGAAAAAGGAGAATTGCCCTTCCCAACACCATAGGCAATGAATGGAAGAAAAAGGGAAAAGGAATGGGTTTAGGAGTCTTCGGATGCGAGAGTTGCGGCACTTAACTGGCCGCGACGCGAAGCGCGGCATCCAACTAATAATAGGTTCTCGGGTAAGACTGAGCGCGATGGATGAGGAGCGGAAGTTCCCAGGAGACGCAAAAAACGGCGGCGATGAATTCCCGGCATAACAGCGAGAGAGTGGAGAGCGGATGGAGCGTTCTGGAAGCGCGCGGATTGAAGAAAACCTACGGCACGCGCGAGAAAAATCTGGAAGTATTAGTGGAGGCCAACTTGGAACTCCACGAAGGAGAAATGGTCGCGGTGGTTGCTCCTTCGGGCGCGGGGAAAAGCACGCTGCTGCATTTGCTGGCTGCGCTAGACACTCCAACGAGCGGTACAGTATACTTTGAAAATAAAGCGATTGAAACGCGGGAAGACGCGGCGCTCGCGGAATATCGCAATCGCGCCGTGGGGTTTCTCTGGCAGAGGCATCAACTGTTGCCGGATTTTACGGCCACCGAGAATGTAGCGATGCCGCTGCTGGTGCGAGGAGAGCCACAGGAAGTCGCGCTGCGGGAAGCGCGCAAGTGGCTGGCGGAGGTTGGTCTGCTGGAGCGGGCCGGGCACCTCGCAGGAGAACTTTCGGGCGGGGAGCAGCAGCGTGTTGCAATAGCCCGGGCGCTCGTCACCGGGCCCAAAGTGCTGCTGGCCGATGAACCGACCGGAGATCTGGACGAGCAGAATGCTTGGGCCGTGTTTGGGCTTCTGGAGCGGCTGCACCGCTCGCATCGCCTGACGTCGCTCATCGCGACGCACAACCTGGCGCTGGCCGAACGGTGCGACCGGATATTGGGTTTGGAGCACGGCATTCTGAGGAGTCGCGCGGTGAAAGCCGCAGCGAAGGGAACCCCCGGGGGAGAAGCGAGTTAATCGTGTTCGAACGATACACAGAGAAGGCGCGGCGCGTCATATTTTTCGCCAGGTACGAGGCCAGCCAGTACGGCAGCCCGTACATCGAGACCGAGCACCTCTTGCTGGGTCTGATGCGGGAAGACAAAGCGCTGGCCAGCCGTTTCCTGCGGCAGCAAGGCTCCATCGAATCCATTCGGAAAGAGATTGAAGCGCGCATTACGATTCGCGAGCGGATTTCCACCTCGGTGGAAGTGCCTTTGAGCGCGGAGTGCAAGCGCATCCTGAACATGGCCGCGGAAGAGGCGGAGCGCCTGGGCCACAAGCATGTGGGAACAGAGCATCTGCTGCTGGGCATCCTGCGGGAAGAAAAATGTTTTGGCGCGGAGATTTTGATGGAGCGCGGCTTGCGCCTTTCGGCCTTGCGCGAGGAATTGCAGCGCACCACGGGCGAGAAGACGGCCGCGGCGCGGCCAAAGGAAACTTCCCTGCTGGCGGAATTCAGCCGCGACCTCACCCAGTCAGCCTCCGAAGGGGCGCTCGATCCGCTGGTGGGACGCGAGAACGAAGTGGAGCGGGTGATCCAGATTCTCTGCCGGCGCACGAAAAATAATCCCGTCTTGATCGGGGAACCCGGCGTGGGCAAGACGGCCATTGTCGAAGGACTGGCGCAGCGCATTTCGGATGGCGATGTGCCGCCGTTCCTTTCCGACAAGCGCATTCTTTCCCTGGACCTCTCATTGATTGTTGCGGGCACGAAATATCGCGGGCAATTTGAAGAGCGGCTGAAGACCATCATGAAGGAATTGATGGAAAGCCAGAACTCCATCGTGTTCATTGACGAGCTGCACACTCTGGTCGGAGCGGGTTCCGCGGAAGGCTCGCTGGATGCGGCCAATATTCTGAAGCCCGCGCTTTCCCGCGGCGAGATTCAATGCATCGGCGCGACCACCCCGGGCGAATACCGCAAATCGGTGGAGAAAGACCGTTCGCTGGAGCGGCGCTTCCAGGCCGTGAAGGTCCCGGCGCCCAGCGAGGACGAAGCCATTCAGGTAATCAACGGGGTCCGCGAGCGCTACGAGAAGTTCCACGCCGTGGGATACACCGACGAAGCCCTGCGCTATGCCGTCTACCTGTCCAATCGCTACATTCCCGACCGCTTTTTGCCGGACAAGGCCATTGATTTGATCGATGAAGCCGGCGCGCGCGTGAAACTCCGCCAGGCCTCCGTGCCGGAGGAAGTCGGCGAAGTGCAAAAACGCGTGAAATTCATTACCCATCGCATGGAATCGGCGATTGCCGCGCATGAATTCGAGAAAGCGCGCTTTTATTCCGAGGAAGAGCGCAAAGAGAAGGAAAACCTGCGCGGCTTGCGGGAGCGCTACAAGCTGGATGACGCTTCCACGGGAATCGTGACGCGGGAAGACATCGAAGAGGTCGTGTCGCGCTGGACGGGCGTGGCGGTCACGTCCATCAAGGAAGACGAACAGCAGAAACTTTTGCGCATCGAGCCGGAACTCCACAAGCGCGTGATCAGCCAGGACAAAGCTATCACGGCGCTGGCGCGCGCCATCCGCAGGAGCCGCGCTGGCTTGAAGTCCCCGTCACGGCCCGTAGGTTGCTTCTTTTTCCTGGGGCCGACCGGCGTCGGTAAGACGGAAGTGGCTAGGCGGCTGGCGGAATTCCTGTTTGGATCGGAAAAATCGCTGATCCGCTTCGACATGTCGGAATTCATGGAGAAGCACTCGGTTTCCAAGCTGATCGGGGCGCCCCCGGGCTATGTGGGCTACGAAGAGGGCGGGCAGATGACGGAACGCGTGCGCCGCACGCCCTATTCGGTTATCCTATTGGACGAGATTGAAAAGGCCCATCCTGACATCTTTAATATCCTGCTGCAGGTGTTTGAAGACGGACAGTTGACGGATGGCCTCGGCAATACCGTAGATTTCCGGAACACCATCATCATCATGACTTCGAATCTCGGTGCGCGGCACTTGCAAAAGCGCACCTCGATCGGATTTCAGTCGGGAATCGATGAGGCCAGCCTGAAAAGCATGGAAGATCTGGTGTTGGGCGAAGTCAAGCGTGCGTTCAACCCGGAATTCTTGAACCGCCTGGACGAAGTGATCCTTTTCAATCCTTTGGGCGACGAGGACCTGCTCCGCATCATCGATCTGCTTGTCGGTCAGCTGAACGACACGCTGATTCACCGCCAAGTGCAGGTGGTCTTGTCGCCGGAAGCGCGCCAGTGGATCCTGGAGAAAACGTGTGCGGACCGCAATTATGGTGCGCGGCCGCTGCGGCGGGCTTTGCAGAAGTATGTGGAAGATCCGCTCTCCGAGGCTCTGATCCAAGGGGGAATTCAGAGGCCAGCGACATTGCAGATCTATGTCGCGGGGGAAGGCCTCGCGTTCCGGCCCGTAGTCGAGGCAACCCCGGTCGTCCACTAGCGAATCTGACGCAACAACGTGTGATCATGAAGCGGTTTGCCCTGTTGGGAATCGTTCGGGGTTGCGCGTGCGGCCAGCCCGTGCCGGGTCTGGCAGGAGAATAACATCTTGGATTTGGGGGCGCGGCCTTGAGCCGATCAATGGCCGCTCGATGGATAGTTTGTTTTATCTCTGAAATGGACGCGAAGCGTGCCCTTCGCGCCCGTGTAGCCGCATTGGCAATAGTCCTTTCCTTACTTGCTGGACCCAGTTTCCCTGGTTCCCCCACTCTCGCCCGCCCCCGGGATGAGCATTCCCACGATAGCAAGCCTGCCTACCTCCTGCATGCTTCTCTGAACGAAACCACCTTGGAAGAGAAGATTGAAAATTACCTGGGCCCCGAACCGCAAGCGCAGAGCAATCCTCCCCAGGGGCAGGGATTCATCCAGCGCATCGATTGGGAAGGGCTCCGGCGCATCCGCCGCGACACCGTGAAGGCGCGCATCTTCAGCCGCGAGAACGATCCCTACAACGAAGAGACGCTGCGGCGGGATTTTCTGGCACTGTGGAATACGCAGTTTTTTGAGGACGTCAAGTTGCGCGTGGAAGATTCGCCGGACAAGCCGGGCGGCAAAATCATTATCTTTACCGTGGTCGAGCGGCCGGTGATTCGCCGCATCCGCTATGACGGGATCAAGTCGATATCCGAGTCGGACATCCTGGACCGCTTCAAGGAAAAGAAGGTCGGGTTGACGGTGGAGAGCCAGTTTGACCCCACGCGCATCAAGAAAGCCGAAGTGGTGCTGAAGGATCTGCTGGCAGAGCATGGCAGACAGTTCGCAAGCGTGACGCCGCAGTACGAGCGCATTGCTTCGAGCAACGCGGTGATCCTGGTATTCAAAATCAACGAAGGTCCGAAGGTTAAGGTCGGAAAGATCCTGTTCACGGGGAACCACGTCTTCAGCCGCAGGAGATTGATCCGCTCGATGCACAACGACCGGCCTTACGGGGTTCCCCTGCGCATAACGGAGATCGATGTGCTGGGCAAGACCTACGACCACGACAAGCTCATCGAGGACATTGAGGTGGGCATACGCGGGTTGTACACGGATAACGGCTACTACAAGGTGCTGGTCCGGGACCCGGTCCTGGAGAATCTCGATACCCAAGGCTGGCGGCTGGGCGTACCCCTTACCGGAAGAACGAAAGGGAAGGCGGTCAATATCACCATCCCGATCGAAGAGGGCGAGCGCTACCGCATGGGCACGCTGAAAATCGCCAGCAACGATCCGGACAAGGCCCTTTCCTTGAAGGTGGACGCGCTGAAGGGCGTGTTCCCGCTGAAACAAGGAGACGTTTTTTCTTCCGCCAAAATACGCAAAGCGCTCGAGGAATACGGGAAAATCTACGGGCGGTACGGATTCATCGACTTTGTGCCCACACCGGAAACGGATATCAACGAAGACGCCAAACGCATTGACGTCACCATGAAATTCGATGAGGGCAAGCAGTACTACGTCCGGCGCATCGACTTCACTGGTAATACCACCACACGCGACAAAGTGATCCGCCGCGAATTGCTCATTGACGAAGGCGCGCTCTTCGACAAGCACGCCTGGGAAATCAGTATTTTGCGGCTGAACCAGTTGGACTATTTCGACAAACTGGATGCGGACAAGGCCGCGGAGATCAAGCGCAACACCAAAGATGGCACCGTCGACCTCCTGCTCAAATTGAAGGAAAAGGGCAAGCAATCCATCGGCTTGCAGGGCGGCGTCAGCGGGCTGATGGGAGGATTCATCGGGCTCACCTACCAGACCAACAACTTCCTGGGACTCGGCGAGACGCTGACCCTTTCAGCGCAAGTGGGGCAGTACCAGCGCAGCGTCATGTTCGGATTCACGGAACCCTACCTGTTTGACCGCCCCATCTCTAGCGGCTTCACCGTGTTCTCGTCCTTGTACAAATACGACCAAGCCCAGCAGGCCGCACTTTTGACGGGGCAATCGGTTAGCATTAACCCGCAATACATCCAGAATTACAATCAGAACAGCACCGGATTCACGATGTTTGCGAATTACCCGCTGAAGCGCCGCGCCTTCACCCGCGTTGGTTTGACCTACGGCCTGACGCGAACGAACATCAAGACCTACAACCAGGCCTCCAACCTGCTGTTCACCCAGTTGCAGTATCGCAGCCTTGCGGGGCCCAGCGCTTTGGACGGAATCCTGTCCAGCACGGTCACGGCAACCATCAACCACAACGCCCTCAACAACCCCATCAACGCGACGTCGGGGAAGAGCTACTTCTATTCGGTGGCCTTCACGGGCGGACCCATCGGCGGGAACGTCAACACCATCACCAATACCGGGGAGTACAAATATTTCCACCCCATCAATAAGCGCCGCAATGCGATCGGGGTCAGGTTCTTGGGCGCGTTCACGGCGGGGTATGGCGGGAAGGAAGTCCCCCCGTACAGCCGCTTCTACATGGGCGGGGAGAACGACATTCGCGGCTTCGATATTCGCGGGATATCGCCGGTGACCTACATTCCGAGCGTTGTGCCCACAAACATATCGTTTCCTTACAACCGCGTCGTCAGCGGCCTCCCCGGCGGCACAACTTGTAACGGGGTCGCCTGCACCATGCCTGTACCNCTNGTTGTTAACACCATCGTGTTTCCGGGTGGCGATATAGAGGGGGTGGGGAATTTAGAGTACCGCATCCCCATTGCTGGGCCGGTGAGTATGACTCTGTTCGCAGATGCGGGCACCACAGGGATTGTGGACAAAGGCGCCTTGCGGCTGGACCCGACGGGAGTGGCGAACATCAATTCGCAGTTTCCGCTGTTAAACCAAAAGCCGCAGTTGCAAATCGCGCCAGGCACTAACTTCCATCCGCGGGTCTCCACGGGTGTCGAATTCAATATCAACCTGCCCATCGTGCAAGCGCCGTTCCGGATCTACTGGGCCTACAATCCGGTGCGCTTTCACCAGACGATTGTGGCGCCTTTTGACAGCATCAACACGGACTGGCTGTACAAGCAATGCGTGGCGCTGGGCCCGGAGATGCTCAATCCGTTGAAGCCGCATACCTGCAGCGATATCATCCTCAACCCGATTTCTCCGTACATCGTAAACCCGGGACGCCTGGATTACTTTGAACAACGGAGCACATTCCGGTTCACGGTGAGCCGGACGTTCTAGCAGGTGGCCGGGATGGCGGACTTTTTCGGAAGGGCGCGGGAGTTGGGTGAATAGTGAATAAGGCGGCAAAGAAGCAATCCGGCGGGTGGGCCAGGGGGAGAATTGAACGGCGGGGTGAGCAGCAATATCATGATGAGACTCATCAATCGAGATTCGGCAACACGGTGCGTGGGGGATACCCGCGGCACCAGCATGAGGGAGAAGTGTGTTATGGAGTGGCGTAAGCTCGTTAATTGTGCAGTGGCGGCATTCGCGTGCACGGCCGTGCTCTTGGGCGGGTGCAGCAGTTCAAGCGTGAACGTGGTCACGGTGACGGTCAGTCCGTCCGCGGCAACTGTGATTGTCGGACAGGTGCAGCCATTTACCGCGACCGTGTCGGGAAGTACGACCTTGACGGTGACGAACTGGCCGTGCACGTATTCCTATACGCCCTCCCCAACGGCCTCCAACCAGAACCCCGCTGCGGTGACGGGAAACTGCACCAGCGGGCAGACCCTCAATGGCGGGTCCATCGGCACCTGGGTGATTAGCACGACAGAGGGCTCCAACGTTCTTACCTACACAGCACCTTCGTTGGCTAACTTTCCGAGTCCCCCGCCCACGCTCACGTTTACGGCCACAGCGGACGCAGATACCAAGAAGACTGCGACCGCGACGGTGACTCTGGATTCCGCGATTCGCCCTGCTATTTCGCCTTCAACGACGACGGTTCCCGTTGGATTGACGCCGCCTCCGACCGTGCATTTCACGGGAACGGTGGAGAATTCGCCGGCACAGAACCTGCAGTGGAACTTGGTGCAGCCGAACCCGAGCGACACCAAGAACACCAACAACGACACCGCCAATCCCCTGGCGGTGACGTGCAGCCCAAACTGCGGAACAATGGATACCGGCAACAACGGAATCTATACCCCACCGGCAACGCTCCCCACTGCCACCACTCCGGCAGGCAGCACCACGACAAGTCCGACGACCGTGTACCTCGTCATGTGGTCGAAAACTGATCCCCAGCACTACGCCGTGGCCACCATTACGCTCGTCAGCGCCACGACCAATTCCATCAACTTCACGGGGATTTTTCCAACCACGGTCGCCGCGGGCAGCGCTTATGCGAGCATCTATCTGAACGCCCTGAACCTGCTCAACTCGACACAGATCATCTATGCTAAGCCCGGGCAATCGCTGGATCAGGGGCTCCCCATACTTTCGAACTACATCTTTACCATTCCCATTTCATCGGAGTACTGCACCGCCAGCGCCAGCGGAGTCACACCCGTGGTGACCTGCGGTGCTTCGCTCATGACGCGCATTCAACTCACGTCCGACCAATTGGCGACTGCGGGAACCGCACAAATCGAGATTACCGGGATTCCGGGGACTGTTTCAGCTGGTCCCGGGTGCTCGAACGTGCCCAATGCGGACGGCTCCACCACCACTAGCAACATCTCCTGCTCGCTGACCATCGCGTACGCAAGTCCGGCGCTGGTGGCCGCCTCGCCCGACAGCTTTCCTCAGCCCACTTCAAACACCAATACCAGCATTCAGGTGGACGGAGGGTATTACGGAGGCCCAAACACACCGATCGTAAAATTGCTCCTGGACGGCCAGTCGAATGGATTTGCTGGATCCAGTTCGCGGCAGTTCTCAGGCAGTCAGCAGGGGGGAAACAGCTTACAGAATCCGGGACTGTACGAGATATCCGTGGTGAGCAACGCCCCGCAAGGGTCGCAGCCGCCCTTCACTACGGTGACCACCAACGTGGCCGTGCAGCCCACCTTCGCGAATTTCACCCCGAACCCCAACCCCCCTGTTCTTTGCCCCAACATTCCCGCAGCTCAGAATCCAGCGTCGTTTCCACCGTGTTTGCCCCTCACAGGCACCAACCCCCTTCCAAGCAGCATTGCCCTGGATTCGGCGAACGGTTTCGCGGTGCTAACGGAGCAGGGCACCAACGCGCTCCAGGTAATCGATCTGACGGGGCCCCAGCCGGCGTTGGGTCCCAGCCTGACGATGTTAGGGGGAAGCGCACCGACCAGTATCGCGCTGGATAATCAGATTAGCCTGCCGGGTGCTTATAGCGGCCAGGATTTGGGAGTCGTGGTGAGCAGCGGCGACAGCAAGCTGTATCTGTACGCCATCTCGCGCACGAACATCACGCCGATCGGATCAGGCACTGGCGTTGCAGTGGACCTGAATACACTTTTGCAACAGTCATCCACGACGCAGCCGACACCGTTTGCGGTTGGCGTCGATCCTGGAACGCACTTGGCGGCGCTGGCCTACGCATCTCCCAATGCCAGTACCAATATCGGTTTCATTGTGGATGTGAACCCGAATCTGGACGGCAAGGACACGCACACCTGCTTCGTCAACTCCAGCGTCCAGACACCGCCGTGCGTGCTCGCGCCGGTTTCCATGGTGACGGGAAGCACCCCGCAAGTGGTTATGGAACCCGGAGCGCCGCTGGCTTATGTGACCCCGGGCGGCCAGGGCTCGAATGCGGTCGTGAATCTGTTGCAGCTAGGGATGTCAGCGCAGATCGCCCCGGGGGGAACGACAACCACCAGCGGCGCGGTGCGCGTTGATGGCACCGTAACGATCGTCACCCTGACGCCCCATGGGATTAACCCTGCCTTGGGTGGAACCGTAATCATCGCCGGGTTGCTGCCGGCGGATTTGAATGGCACCTACCAGGTGAACCCGGGCAGCGTGTTAGACCCCTACACGTTCTCCTATTCGCAACCTCAGTATTCGGCCTCTACCTACAATGAGAACAACACGAATACAGCCAGCAGTCCGGGAACGGTGCAGTACGGCACGCCATACTATTCGTTTAATACCACCAGCACTGTGACCGGCGCGGCCATCAATCCGACGACGCGGACGTTGGCGTTTGCGGACCCCAACGCCAGTGCGGCGCAGATTACCTTCATCGGCACATTGGATCAGGCGGTGACGGGATCGCTTACCTTAACTGCTGGGAGCTGCTACAACACCAACATCTGCTCGCCATCGCCGGCTGGGGCGCCGGAACTCGGCTTCCGCTCAATCTCCTTCGATCCGTTCACCAATGTGCTGGTGGCGTATGATCCGAGCGTTAACTCGGGTCCCACTTTTCCGGGCAATGCCATTTCGCTGATCAATCCGGGTAGCGTCGGCCTCGCGGGCGTCGGCTCGCTGCCTTACCGCATCACGGCGGCCATCCCGACTGGTCAGGTGGGCGCGGGCACCTACACCCCCGCGGGGCAGTCCACCCCGGTAACGGTCTATGGCCCGATGATCTACGACCCCAAGTCAAGGTTTGTTCTGGTAGGGAATGCGGGGAGCAACACGCTCAGCTTTCTGAGCCTGGATCCCAGCAATGTATTCAAGAGGGTGTACGTGCAGTCTCTGCAAGTAACCAGTGCGGGCTCGGCGGTTCCCAATTCCCAGGCTGCACTGGGCAACAACCTGGGCAGCAACCACATCACTACCTGCGATCCAACCAGCGCTATCAACTCCTGTATGCCGCAGGCGGTGCAGGTGGGGCGGGACGCCCAGATCAGAGTACTCGGTCAGGGCTTTAGTCTAGGAACCGCGACCGTACGGCTGGATGGGCAAACCAGCGTAACTCCCCCTGGGCAGCAGACTCCAGTATCGATTACCACCACCCCGGTCACCGTAAATGGACAGGTCCTCGACAACGAGGTCGATGTCACGATTCCTGGGGCGTTTTTGTTCGCAGCGCACGATTATGCCCTGGATGTTGTTGTGGGTAGCGTGGTGTCCAACTCCATCGATTTGCACGCCGTGGGCGTGCTGGATTTCACGCTGGGGGTGCAGGGTTCCCCGCCTATCTGCGTCCCAACCGCGTCATTTCCGCAAGGGCCGGAAGGCGTGGCCATTGACGATTCCCTGCACATTGCCTTTGTAACGAACTACGCGTGCAACAGCGTATCGTTGATATCGATCGACCCCTTTAACAGCAGCGTTCCCTATGGCTCCGTGATTAAANCCGTGACCGTGGGCAACAACCCCATCGGCATCGCGGTGATCCCNCGGCTGGGCTATGCGGTGGCGGCAAACAGCGGAGATACACCGAATGGGACTGCCTCCATCATCGACTACAATCACAACAATACGCCGGAGACGGCTGCCATTGTGCCGATTACAACCACCTCCGGTACGACCACAACGACGTTGAACAGTGTGAGCGTTGGACTCGCACCGCTGGGTGTGGCCATTGATCAGGATCGCGCGCTGGCGCTGGTGGCTAACTCCGGATCGAACACGCTCTCTTCGATAGACCTGACCGTGCTCTTGCCGGGGGCCGTCACGACCACCTCGCCCGTCGCGACAACCGTGGCTTTGAGTGGGCCGCCGACAGCTATAGCCATCAGTCCCGACCAGGCGATTGCGGCTGTTACCAACCTGCAGAACACCGGGACCAGCGCTGCTTCGGCAGGAATTGACGTTGTGACGCTCTTTGGCCCTGTGCCGGTTCGCAGCACCACCGCTTCCGTAACATCGCTGACGGCTAGCCTCACAGGGATTGTGTTCGATCCGGCGCCTGCGTTCAATCCGACGCCCACTGACCCGGTGTTCTACGCGACATCAACACAGCAGAACGCCGTCTTTGTGTTCGATCCCAACACTGGAGCGACGAACACCATCCGCGTAGGAATGAACCCGTATTCGCTGGGCTACAACTACCAGACGGGAACGATGCTGACGGTCAACTCGACATCGAATACCAGTTCGGTCATCGATTCGCAGAACCTCAGGACGCGCCAGTCACTGGGAATCAGCAGCCAATCGCAATTCGCCGTGGCGGTGGACAATTGGCTCAACACGGCTGTGATTGCGGACCAGAATAACAACCGCGTGCTGCTGCTGGCTTTACCCAAGTGACGCCAGAGCGAGCCGGCAAAACGGACTGAGCATGTCGCGGGAAGGGAGCGAGCAGGTATAGCGATTGCGGGCACATCGACAAGTCCGCTATACTCTTGTGTTTGTGCTGTGGCTGCTGCAGCCACCAAGGGCGCAATGGTTCCGGGAGCGCAGGTGGAAGCCCGGAAAGACTTGCACGCTACTGGATTGTCTTCGCTCCGTGGGGATCATCAGAGATTGCGACCGGTCAACGGTTAAGAACGCAAAGGGTTGACATTCCTCGCCGCCCAACCGCGGAAATGGATGCGCGGCCCGGAGAAAAACAAGGAGAATACAGTGAATTCGAGAAACGTGATTCGCATGGCTGCGCTGAGTATTGCTTGCCTGCTGGGCACCGCGGCTGTCCGCGCTCAGGGAACCCTGGCGGCGGGCTCCGCCGGCGGCGCAAAAGTGGCGGTGATCAACATACGGCTGGCGATTGCCTCCACCGCCGAAGGCAAGCAGGCATCCGCGGAATTGCAGTCGCAGTTCGCGCCGCGCCAGAACGAACTGGAAAACCTCAACAAGCAGATCAATGATCTGCGGCAGAAACTCGCCGCGGGAACGGTCACCTTGAGCGACGAGGAGAAGCAACGGCTGCAAGTGCAGGGCCAGCGCCTGGCGGCGCAGCTCGACCGCAAGAACAGCGAACTCAACGAGGATGCGCAGGCCGCTCAGGGCGACGTCGTAGACCGCATCGGCCGTAAGATGATGGACGTGCTGGACCGGTATGCCCGGGAGAACGGCTACTCCGCGGTGTTCGATTCGTCCTCGCAGAATTCTCCGATTCTTTATGTCTCGTCGAACATCGATGTCACACAGGAGATCATCAAGCTGTACGATCAGGCCTATCCGATAAAGGCGGCCGCCGGCACAACACCCGCAACCAAGCCAGCGGCGACCACGCCTAAGCCGGCGCCGGCGGCGGCGACAAAGCCGTAAAAAGCAGCGGCAATCTATTGCCTGGCCGAAGAGGGTTGCGGCCTGAAAAAGGCGGCAGCCCTTTTTTGTGCTCTGAACTACGATTTCTCCCAGCTATGGAGCAGACTCGGCAGGAGGCGCCGCAGGTTCGCTCGGTTCGCTGATTTTGTGCGTCGTGTCCACGTCGAAGAGCAGATAGTCGGTCAAGAAGTGCTTGTGGTGATAGCGTTTCCCCCGGAGCTCCATGTACATGTCGGCGCTCCAGGGCAGCCAAAGTTGCTCGTTTCGCGCGGTAAAACTGACCGGGCCATAGTCGACGAGGAGATGGTCCTTGGTGAGCCCAAGCCCTTTGATGGGATCCCGGAGATCGGTTTCAATTCGGAGCACCGCATAACTCGCGCTGGAGATCCAGATGTGTCCCTTGATCGCGATGTCATACGTCGTGTTACCTGCATGCCACGTCCGGACACTTCCGGCTTTCGCGTCGCGTTTTTCTTCGAAGCGAATTTGCCAAGCCGCCTGTCCGCGCACGTTGGTCAATCCTTCACAGGAATAACTGAAGCGATCTCGATAAAACGGCTGCAGGACATTCACGCCCAGGCTGTTAAGGCCGGTGCTTAGGAGGGCATCGGAAAATCCCGACAGGGTATCAGCACCATTGCGAAATTCTTCCAGGTAGAACGAGCCTTTTCCAAAGGGTTGGACGAAAACGACATACGAAAAATCGTGCGACTTCACGGGGCCCGGCCAGCCGTAGCGGTCAATTTCCTGGTGTTCGATGTGCTCGGTGGCCGTGAATTTCTCAAAATCGGCCAATTCCGTTTTCAAGCGCTTCAGCGCGCCGTCCAATATTGGCGCAGCCTTGCATTCCACCCCGGGCGCGACATCGTAAACGGTGCTATCCGTATCCGGCGGGGCCCAGGGAAGTTCAACGACCTTGGCCGGCCTTGTCTCCGGCGCGGGCGGAGCCGGAAGGCTCGCGTCGGATGGGGGGCCGGAATCCAGTCCCTCGCTTTCCATGCGCACCAGCATTTTCTCGGCTTCCGGCACGGCCGGGTCATTTGGAAATGTCTTAAGAATGGATTCCCACGAGTGCTTTGCATCGGCACGCTTGCCTTCGGCGTATTGAATCTCCCCGAGCAGGAATACGCAAGCTGCGCCCTTCTCCCTGGCCAAAGAAACGGCGCGGGAAGCTTCGAATTCGGCATCCTTCAAACGGTTCAGCGCCAGATACGTAGCGGCTAGTTCGTAGTCGGCGCGCCAACCCGCCAGGCCGTGGGATACGGCTTTTTCCAAGGAGGCGACAGCGTCTGCCGGTGCGCCGCTCTGCAGTTGCAATTGGCCCAGTGCGAGCAGAGCCAGCTCGTTGGTGGGATCCACGGCCAGAGCTCGCTGGAAACTCTTTCGAGCCGCATCGCGATGCTGCAAACCGAGTTCCGCTTCGCCCAGAAAATAAATGACGTCCGGATTATTGGGAGCCTTCTGCAAGACCTTGGTAAAAATCTTTCTGGCGGCTTCGCAGCGGCCTTTATTCAGGGCCTCTATGCCCCTCTGCATTTCGCCTCGAAGACTTTGCGCCAAAACAGATTTGCCACTGGGGGCCGCTGGGTCCGCAGCGTCCGATTCCGGGGTGAGGTAGATATACACAGGCAGGCTGCCCTGACTTAATTCGGAGCTGTAGTGCTCTGTCGCTTTTCGGAAACCGGAGCAAGTCACCTCCACCTCGTATTCGCCCTGGCCCAGGTTGGAAAAGTGGGCCGGAGGTGCGCCTTGCGTTGGCAAGGTGGCGTCACAGTTCATAAGCGCGGAAGAGAGGCGAACGGTGGCCGCAGCATCGAGCGGATTTCCATGTCGGTCACGAACGAAAATATCGAGATTAAACTCGACATTGTTTATCCCGGGGCTGGAAACACGGTTGTCATGCTGCATCTCACTTCGGACATGTTGCGCCGGAACCATGTTGCCGGGGCGGGCCCCCGTTTCTGCTGTGGCTGATTCCGGAATAAGGTAGATATATAGGGGTACGCTCTCGTCACTATAGTCGAGGAGATAATCCTCTGTCACCTTGCNAAAACCGGGGCAAGTTACTTCCACCTCGTATTCGCCCGGCGAAAGATTGTGAAAACGAGCTGCGGAAGAACCTTGGGTGATGGCAGTGGCGTGAAAATTCAAGAGTCGGACAGAGAGGCGGACGTCCGCCGGAGCATCCAGAGGATTTCCTTGCCGGTCGCGGACAAAAACCTCGACACTAAACTCCTGATCGCTCGTCCTGGTACTGGAAGCGGGCTTTTCAGGCGGCGAACTCGGTTGCTGCCCCCCTACAGGAGTCAACAGAAAAGCTAAAGCGAACCCCGACGCTGCCCCCCGACCAAGCGGCAGCCAAGACAGGACCCTGGCCGACATTCCGAGCCACTCCCTCCGCTTAAGACACACACTTATACAAATCATACGCTCCAGCGGGTTCCAGGGGAAGATAAGTACACAGCAAGGCTAGGGGCTGACTGGAAGCCGCTTGCCGAGGCGGGAGTTTGCTGGCGCCAAGCCAGCGCCGAGCACGCCGAAGCACGCTCCAGCGCCGAAGCCCTAAGTGAAGCGCCCAAGAATCTCAATTGGAGAAGGCTTGCGGCATCAACAAGGTCGCAACCCTCTTTTCTGTTTCGAACGATCTTCAATGCAGGTTAGGGAGCATTCACAACCGGCGGCGCGGGCGCTTTGGGAGCGCTGACCTTGTGCGTGGTGTCCACGCCGAAAAGCATGTAATTGCTCAAAAAATGCTTGTGGTGATAGCGCTTCCCGTGCAGTTCCATGTACATGTCCGCGCTCCAGGGCAGCCAGAGATGCACATCACCCCCCGTGAAATCAACGGGGCCGTATTCGACCAGGATGTGATCTTTGGTGAGTTCAAGTCCGGCGATAGGATCCCGCAGATCCGTCTCAACGCGCAGAACAGCATAAGTGGCATTGGCGAGCCAGACGCGCCCTTTCACCGGGATTTGATACGTGGTTTTCTGCGTTTCCCATGTCCGGATGCCCAGGCCCTTGGCGTCGCGTTTCTCCTCGAAGCGCACCTGCCAGGCAGCCTGGCCGCGCACATTAGCAAGCCCCTCGCAGGAGAAGCTAAACCGGTCGCGGTAAAACGGCTGCAGGACAGACACGCCCAACGTTATTAGGCCGGTGGAGACAACCTCGTCCGTGAATCCGGTCGGCATGCTGCCTTGCTCGCGATACTCCTCCAGGAAATACGAGGTCTTTCCCAGGGGATTTACGAAAACAACGTATGGAGAGTCGTGCGACTTCATCGACCCAGGTAATCCATACCGGTCCACGCTTTGGTGCTCGATGTGTTCTGTGGCAGCGAACTTCTCAAAATCAGCCAGCCCCGAGTTCATCCGCTGCGTCGCGCGGTCCAGGATCGTTTCGGCCTTGCAATCCACGCCCGGCGCCAAGGCATAAACAGCATCGTCAGTGTCCGGCGGCGCCCACGGGATATCGACAAACGCGTCTAGGTCCATGGCCGGCTCACGTGCGGGAGTTGGCGGGGTCGGAACGGAGGATAGGTCGCCTTCTGGACCTGCATTCGCCACAAGCTCCAGCGCCTTATTGACCTGTTCCACCAGCGGATCCTTGGGAAACGACTGAAGAATGGATTGCCAGGTGCGCTTCGCCACCGCGCGCTTCCCCTCCGCGAATTGAATCTGTCCGAGCAGGAAAACGGGCCCAGCGCTGGCTCCCTTGGCATGGCGAATCGCCGCTGCAACTTCGACTTCGGCGTCTCCATAGCGCTTGAGCTCATAGTAGACCGAGGCCAACTCGAAATTCGCCTTCCATCCCGCGCGGCCCAGAGACACTGCCTTTTCCAGCGACACAACGGCCTCGGCGGGCTTCCCGCTCTGTCGGTCCAATTCACCCAAGGACAGCAGCGCCTGCTCGTTGTTAGGATCGAGCGTCAAAGCGTGCTGGTAATCCTCCCGTGCGGCATCCAGATGCTGCATCTTGTATTCCGCCACTCCCATAAAGTAGGGCGCATCTGTGTTGTTGGGGGCCTTCTGCTCGACCTTGGCAAAGATCTTCCTGGCGGACTCGTATTTGCTCTGCCTCAGCGCTGCCAAGCCCCGATCCATACTCCCGCGGAGCTGTTGGCTCAGGACAGCTGTGCGAGCATGCGTCGGTGTGGCCGCAGGGGCTGATTCCGGCAGCAAGTAGATGTATAGCGGCTCGTTCTCTCTTCTCGCCATCCAGCTGTACTCTTCGGAGGCCTTGCGGTAACCCGGGCAGGTTACCTCTAACTTGTATTGGCCCAGCACCACACTCATGAAATGGGCTGGCTTTATGCCCTGGCTTTCTGCTACCTGGTCGAACAGGGTACGAGCTGTCCTCAAACCCACGCTTTGTTCTACCTCGTCGAATCTCATGCGCTCTGAATAGAGGTGAACGACGGCCGTTTCATCAAGAGGGTTTCCGTGGGAGTCTCGGACAGCGATGTCAAGATCAAACACACCATTATCCTTAAGATCAGTATTAGTAACCTCTCCCGACCCGCGAAACACACCGACTTGACCGCGAGCGGTGGGGACTGCTAGGAGGTAAAGGCCTAGTCCCATCGCTGCAACGTAGCAAAACAGGCGGGTGCCTAGGCGAAGAATGCGAACCTGGTACATGGCAACACCTCTGAGCCGACACACGTTAACCCCTTATTTTATCATATTTCGGACTCGCTCAGATGGGCCGTCGCGGAACGCAGTGCACGAACGAGGACGAGGTGCGCGTGGGAACTCAGGCTGATGTACTAATCCAGGGACCCTTATTCTCTGCCCGGGATTCAGTTCCCCGCTCAGGGCGTGTGTTACCTCAAACCAGCCTCCTCCTTGCCTTGCTTTTACCTTGCTCCCGGAATATACTCATTCTTCGCTCTGAAACGGGTCGCACCATAGAGTGGGCGCAAGCCCACTTTTTTGTTGCCGCCGGTGGGAACGAACTTGTGACCGGCTTAGGCCGGGGAGTCTTCGCGTGAATTTGGAAAAGGTCCGCGAAGCCGCCGAACGTGTAGCATGTTCGGAGGGCTTGGAAGTCGTGGATGTCGAATGGAAGATCGGTAAGCAGCGCTTCCTGCGGGTGTACATCGACCGGGTGCCGTCGGCGAAACTCGCGGACGCAGCTGAGCGCGATGTGCCGCCGGACCCCTTCCCCAAGATCAGTCACGCGGATTGCGAGCGGGTCAGCCAGCAGCTGAGCGTGATTCTGGATGTGGAGGAACTCGTACCCGGCCCGGGCTATATCCTGGAAATCAGTTCACCAGGAATGGATCGCGCGCTGAAAAAGGCCGGGGATTTCGAGCGCTTCACGGGCCGCTTGGCGAAAATTGTGACGAATGAGCCCGTCGGCGAGGCCAAGTTTTTTGAAGGCCGGTTGAAGGGATTCGCGGAAGGAAAAGTCCGCATGGAATTGAAGAGCAAGGAAGAAGTGGTGGAAATACCCTTGGAGACCATTCGAAAGGCCAACTTGGTGGTGGAGTTTTAGGAACAGGAAATGGCGAATCTTCTTTATCAACAAATTGAAATGCTCAGCCGGGAGAAGCACATCGAGCCGGAAGTGGTGATCTCCGCCATCGAAGACGCCATGGTCGTCGCGGCTCGCAAGTTTTACAAGACGGAAGAGGATCTCCGCGGGAAGTTCAACGCGGAATCCGGCCAGGTGGACGTGTTTTCCGTGCTCACGGTGGTTGAGGAAGTGGCCGACCCCAAGCGCGAAATCAGCGTTGCGGATGCAAAAAAGAAAAATCCGAACGCCGAGGTTGGCACGGAAATCCTGACCAACAAACCCACGGACGTGCTGGGACGCATCGCCGCGCAAACGGCCAAGCAGGTGATCCTTCAAAAGGTGCGGGAAGCGGAACGCGACACCATTTACAACGAGTATCACAACCGCGCCGGCGAGCTGGTCACGGTGATCGTGAAGCGCGCGGAAGGCCCCGACCTGATCGTGGATATGGGACGCACGGAAGCCCGTTTGCCGAAGCGTGAACAGTCCAAACTGGAGACCTACAACATTGGCGAACGCCTGCGCGTGGTGATCCGCACGGTGGACCGGGCGGCCAAGGGTCCCCAAGTGATCGTATCGCGTGCGGATGCGGCGCTGGTCCAGCGTTTGTTTGAGATGGAGGTGCCGGAGATTTACGACGGCACGGTGCAAATCCGCGCGGCCGCGCGGGAAGCGGGCGAACGCACCAAAGTGGCCGTGGCCAGCCGCGACAAGGACGTCGATCCCGTGGGTGCCTGCGTGGGCATGAAGGGCATGCGCGTGCAATCCATCATCCGCGAGTTGCGCGGCGAGAAGATCGACATTATTCCTTACAGCGAAGAGACCGTGGCATTTGCTCAAAAAGCCCTTAGCCCGGCCAAAGTCACGCGCGTGCAGATCGTCGATCCGGAGACCAAAAAGCTGGAAGTGATCGTGGAGGATTCCCAGCTCTCCCTGGCCATCGGGAAAAAGGGTCAGAACGTCCGCCTGGCCAGCAAGCTGATTGGCTGGGACATCGATATCAAGAGTGAAGAAGAGAAGCGCCGCGAGATCGAAGAGCAGATGACCGCGTTGACCACGGCGGTGACCCCGCTCACGGTTTTGGCGGGAGTCGGACCGAAAACCATCGAGAAGATCGAGGCCGCGGGAATCACCTCTCTGGAAAAACTCGCTGGCATGACACCCGAGCAGTTGATGGAAATCCCGGGCATCGGCGAAAAGATGGTGGACAAAATCTATCAAGCGGTGAATCGCTTCTACGAAAGCGGAGACGCCGCGGCGGCGCCGCCGGTGGAGGCCGCTGCGGAAGGCACCCAAGCTGCCGAAGCTATCGAAGCTGCGCCCGCTTCAGCAGGCCCAAGTGAAACAGCCAGTGAAGCTAGCGCCGAACCCGGGGCCGAACCCGAGGCGCAAGCCGCCGCCGAAACGAAATCCGATACCGAAGAACCTGCCGCCGAGGCTACCTCCGCGGCCGCTGCCTCCGCGGAAGCGCAAGCTCCGGTGAAACAGCAGGAAGAGAAAAGTTCCTAACGAAGCATGAGTGACGCATCCCAAGTCCGCATTAATGAACTCGCCCGTGAACTCGAGGTCAAAGCTAAGGCCATCATTGACCTTCTTGCGGGGTTTGGCGTAACCGAAAAGAAAACCCACTCCAGTTCCATCCCTGTCGAAGTTGCAGAAAAAGTCCGGCACCACTTGAAGGGTGTTGCCGACGCCGAAGCAGCAGCCAGCGCGGAGCGCGCCTCGAAAGAAGCGGCGGCAAGAGCCGCGCAGAGGCGGCCCGTGCTGCACGCAGCGGCTCCGGCCCCGGCGAAACCCTTGATCCCCGTCGCTGGTGCGCCTGCAGCACATGCGCCAGTAGGCCATCCGGCGGCACATGTACCTGCGGCACATCCGCCTGCAGCCCATCCCGCGGCTCCCGTTGCGCCGAAGGCAGTTCCCACGATTCCGACTGCTGCGCCGGTTCCCGCAGCGCCTGTTGTGCGGCCAGCGGCACCCACAGCTTTGCCAGGTCCTGCGGCAGTGAAACCTGCGGAGCCTGCAGTAGTTCCCGCGCCTGTTGCGGCACCACGGCCAGCGCCCACCCAACCGCCCCGGCCTGCCCCTGCGGCACAACCGGTCGCAGCGCGACCGGCCCCGAGTGCCGCGCTAACAGCTGGACGCCCAGCACTGCCCGGCACGAAGCCCGCAGTAGCGCGCCCTGCAGCCGCAGCTCCTGGCGCGCCAGCACGCACACAAGCTCCTTCTCGTCCGATGCCCACCGGCAACCGTGGTCCAGTTCCCGGCACCGTGCCGGGCAGCGGCCAACGCCCGAGCGGGCCCCGCCCAGGACAGCCCATGCGCCCTCAACAGTCGGGACAGGGTGGGCGGCCATACCCCTCGCGCACCGGCGGTCCAGGTGGACCGGGCGGAACGGGCCGTTCCTTTGGGCAGAGACCCGGGGCGGCGCCGACTGGATCACGTCCCGGCCCGCGCACTCCCGGCCGGCCAGGGATGTTGCCGCCATTCCCAGAAAAGATGCCGGTGAAGGCAGAGCCTGGCAAGCCGCTCTATGCGCGGAGGCCAACGCAGCGCCAGCGCCCCATGGCGGACAAACGGGAGATGGAGGGCGAGCGCAAACTGCATCCGACGCGGCAACGCCAGGGTGCGGGTGGCCGCGGCATGGCTGCGGCGACGATTGCGCCGCCGGAACCTCGTGCGCCTCGTGAAGTCACGCTGACGGAAGGCATCACCATCCGCGAATTGGCGGAGAAGCTGGACATTCGCGCCAAGGACTTGCTGAAGACCTTGCTGGATCGCGGTGTCTTCGCGAGCATCAACCAGGCGCTGGATGTGCCCACGGCGACAGACTTGGCGCAATCGTTTAATGGCGTGGTCAGCGTGGTCTCCTTCGAAGAAGAAATGGTGCTGGAAGTGGCGAAGGAAGAGACCCAGGAAAACCTTAGGCCGCGGCCCCCGGTGGTTACGGTGATGGGCCACGTGGATCACGGAAAAACCAGTTTGCTGGACGCCATCCGCGAAGCGGATGTCGCCGGAGGCGAAGCCGGCGGTATCACGCAGCACATCGGCGCATACAAGGTGCACGTGCAAGGGAAGAACGTGGTGTTCGTGGACACGCCGGGCCACGAAGCCTTTACGCGCATGCGGGCCCGCGGCGCGAAGGTGACGGACATCGTGGTGCTGGTGGTGGCTGCGGATGACGGCGTCATGCCCCAGACGCGCGAAGCCATTGACCACGCGAAGGCCGCCAATGTGCCCATTGTCGTAGCCGTGAACAAGATTGATAAACCCGAAGCGCAGCCGGAGCGCGTGAAACGGCAGCTCACGGAGCTCGGCCTGATGCCTTCGGAGTGGGGCGGCGACACCGAATTCGTGGAAGTCTCCGCGAAAAAGCGCCAGAACCTCGAGAAGCTGCTGGAGATCATTCTGCTGGTGGCGGACCTGCGGGAGTTGAAGGCCAATCCGGACGCACCGGCAAACGGTACGGTCCTGGAATCGCGCGTGGACAAGGGCCGCGGCCCGGTGGCCACGGTTCTCGTGCAGAACGGCACGCTGAACACCAGCGACTTCTTTATCGCCGGATCGGTGTTCGGCAAAGTGCGCGCCATGTTTGATGAACGCGGCAAACCCGTCAAGACCGCGCCACCTTCGACGCCTGTCGAGGTGCTGGGCTTGCAGGGTGTTCCGGAGGCTGGNGACCACTTCCAGGTGACCGAGGAGGCCAAGGCGCGCCACGTCGTCGAATATCGCCAGTCCAAGCAGCGTGATGCGGCGCTGCGTGCAAGTGCCGGCGGCAGAATCACGCTGGACCAATTGCACGAGCAGTTGAAAGCCGGTGAGATCAAGGAACTCCCCATCGTCATCAAGGCGGACGTGCAAGGTTCGGCGGAAGTACTAGCCGAGATGCTGCCGAAGCTCTCCGATGACCGCGTGAAGCTGAAGATCATTAGCGAGGGAGTGGGCGCCGTTACGGAAAACGATGTGCTCCTCGCCTCCGCGTCGGGCGCCATCATCATTGCCTTCGGCGTGCGTCCAGACCGCAAGGCAGCGGATCTCGCGCAGCAGGAGAGAGTCGATATCCGCACGCACAACATCATTTACGAAGTCTCGGACGAGATTAAAAAGGCCATGGAAGGCTTGCTGGAACCCGTCATTCAGGAGTCCTACCTGGGCCGCGCGGAAGTGCGCAATACGTTCCGCATCAAGGGATCGGGAACGGTCGCGGGCTGCTACGTGCTCGATGGGATTATGAAGCGGGACGCACAGGTGCGCGTGCTGAGAGATGGCACGCTGATCTATACCTCGAAACTTAGCTCCTTGAAGCGCTTCAAGGATGATGCCAGCGAAGTCCGCGCAGGCTTTGAGTGCGGCATGGGAATCGCCAATTTCAACGACGTGAAGGTGGGCGACGTTATCGAGTGTTTCAACGTCCAAAAGATCAGTGCTGCAGAGGCCGCAGGCCAGGGCGGCGGGCCCTCCGGCCGCAAGTAATGCTGGCAGATCGGGAAACGGGGATTCCTGGGGCGCACGCCGCGCCCGGAGAATTACCTGACTAAGAATGAGCGGGCAAGAGGGGAAGCCGCCGTTCCAAATACAAACGAGATTCTGAAAGAAGCAGGCTCGGGGCCGCGTATGCCGGTTGGATTGCTGACGTTGGAACTGCACATCGCAGAAGCTCAATCCTTGAAAGACAAGCGGCAGGTTCTGCGCAGTTTGAAGGACCGCTTGCGGGCGCAGTTTAATGTGGCCGTGGCGGAACTGGATTTCATGGATACCTGGCAGCGCTCCGTGGTCGGGGTGGTGACGCTATCCAATGAAGAGCAGCACGTTGAACAAGTGCTGCAGAAAGTTTTGGCGGAGGCCGACCGCATCCTGGGGCCGCTGGTTGTGGGGCATTCAGTAGAGGTATTGTAATTCTGTGCGACGGCAGGCGCGCCTCAGCTACGCCTTATCGGAGAAAAGTAATCTGGTAGTTGGAACTCCAAAGCGGGAGAATCCCCAGCAAGGCAAGCTACAAAGATGAGCCCAGACCATCATCGTCACGAACGCGTCGGCGAGGAAATCGCGCACGAAGTCAACGCCATGCTCGTCGGAGAGTTGAAGGACCCGCGGCTGGAGATTAGCGTGTCCGTCAGCCATGTGCGCGTGCAGCCGGACATGAAACACGCACGGGTGTTCGTGAGTGTGGGGAGCGAGAACGCCAAGGAGCAGGCCGACGCGATCAAGGCGCTTGAGCATGCCATGGGATATATCCGGCATGAGTTAATCGAGCGGTTGCAGGTGCGCCGCGTTCCGGAACTCCACTTCACCCTGGATCTTTCACAGGAGCATGTGGAGCGCATCGAGCGGCTGCTGAAGGAAGCCAAGAGCGAGAAGCCGCCCACTCCTGAAACCAACTTGTAGACGCGTGCGGGCAGTCTGGGCAGTAGCCTGTCTTCCAGAATAAAAGAGCGAAAGAGCTGCTGAAGATTGCACCAGAATCAATCCAAATCGCTGGGAAACGAAATACCGAAATCTAAAGCCAACTCCGATTCCTCCATGCCACGCCAACCCAAGCCGGCTCCTTTCGATGGAGCGCTCGTCATCAACAAGCCCCAGGGCAAGACCTCGCACGACATTGTGGATGCCGTGCGTTACATGGCGGGGTTCCGGCAAATCGGCCATCTGGGGACGCTGGATCCTTTGGCCACGGGTGTGCTCGTTCTGCTGTTGGGCAAAGCGACGCGGCTGGTGCGGTTTTACGCGGGCCGCCGCAAACGGTATGAAGCGGGGTTCCGCTTTGGCTATGCCACCAACACCTACGACTCGGAGGGCGTGGCGCAAAGCCCCGATTGCGCGCCAGTGCTCGATCGCGAAGTTCTGGAACGCCTGGCCACGGAATCGCTGGGACGCTTTCCGCAGATGCCCCCGATATT
>JGI12270J11330_10000587_pt1 | contig 27714 bp, 22 predicted proteins | sample PeaSoiMetSII2010_FD_11330 | JGI IMG/M metagenome (IMG submission 11330)
GCCCCATTCTTGGTTCCACCGAAGGACAGAACGTCCACGCCCAAGTCACGCGTAGCTTCGCGCAGCGTCAGGCCCAGGCTGACGGCCGCGTTGGCAATTCGAGCGCCGTCCATGTGCAAAAACATGTTGCGCTCATGAGCGAAGCGCGCCAGGTCGCGAACCTCCCGCGGCGTGTAAACCGTGCCCATTTCGGTGACTTGAGTAATCGAGATCACGTGCGGCTGAACGTGATGCTGGTCGCCAATGCCGTGATACGCATGGCGGACGGCCTCGAGCGTGAGCTTTCCGTCGGTGGTAGGAAGAGGAATGAGTTTGCAGCCCGTGAATTTCTCCGGCGCACCACATTCGTCGGTATAGATATGGGCGGCTTCGGCGCAGATCACGGCATGATAAGACTCCATCAGCGCCTTCAGGCTTAGGCAGTTTGCAGCCGTGCCGTTGAAGACCATGAAAACTTCGATATCCGGGCCAAAGTGCTGCTTAAATTTGCGCACGGCAGCCTCGGTATAAGGGTCGTCCCCGTATCCCACGACATGCCCCCGATTGGCGGCGGCAATAGCTTGCAACACCCTCGGATGGACACCGGCATTGTTATCGCTGGCGAAGCTGCGAATCGGTTTCATGGCACCAACAATGTAGCAGAGGTGAAGGCCAGGTTCACACTGGCGCATGCGGTTGAGCAGCGCCGACTGTGGAGATTCACAGGCTTCATGAGGGAGCGCTCTTGACAGAAGCATTATGTAACCATATAGTTACGCATGATGGAGGAAACCCGGCTTGGTTGCACATCCAGCGGAGGCTGCCTTCCACGCCCGAAGTGACCCTCCGCCCCCGAGTTTGTACCTACTCCACGGCGTCAATGAGGTCAGCTCTGGGGTCAGCTTGGTCGCGATAACTTTTCCAACCTTTTCGAGTCTAAGGTAACTGCTCGGGAATCTGTTATTTCCGGGCTGGGTGACGACTGTATGAGTCTCGGCTGTTCTGAGGCTTATTATTAGAGTACGAAAAACACAGTGCGAGAAACCATCGGAAGGGTTTTCAGTTCAGGTAATCGCGTGGATTTGACGCCCGGTGCGGCCGCAAGAACCGCGCTTTTGGCGGCGTTGGTTCTGGCCACAATGGGAGTGGCTTGCAGCGGAAATTCCGTTAACGGAGCCCCACCCCAGGGAGATCCGGCGGTTCCGGTCAAGATCCAGGTCGCGCAGTCGGTACCGATCAGCGACACCACGGAATACGTTGCCACTCTGAAATCGCGGGATGCGGCCGTCATCATGCCCCAGGTCGAGGGGCAGATCACGAATATCTTCGTGCACTCCGGGGATCGCGTTTCGCCCGCCACCGTGCTGATGCAGATTGATCCCACCAAGCAGCAGGCCACGGTGAACAGTCAGGAACACGGCCGGGCGGCGCAGGAAGCCAACTTGGCCTATGCTCAGCAACAGTACAACCGGATTAGCGCCCTGGCTGCGGCGGGAGTGGTTTCCAGGCAGGACCTCGACCAGGCAAAGTCGGCGCTGGATACGGCTCAAGCGCAGCTGAAATCGCTGGATGCACAGGTACAAGAGCAGCAGGTGCAGCTCCACTATTATCGCGTGACCGCTCCGTCGACCGGAATCGTGGGCGACATTCCGGTGCACGTGGGCGACCGCGTCACCACGACCACGATGCTCACCAGCGTCGACAAACCCGGCAGCCTGGAGGCCTACGTGTACATTCCGGTGGAACGCTCACCTCAACTCAGGATGAACATGCCGGTGCAGATCGTGGACGGAAGCGGACAGGTGATCGCGGATAGCCGTATTACGTTCATATCACCGCAAGTGGACAACACCACGCAGACCGTGCTGATCAAGTCGCGCATTGCCAACAATGAGGACCGGCTTCGCAATTTGCAGTTCATCCGTGCCCGAGTAATCTGGGGAACGCACCAGGGACCAGTCGTTCCCGTGGTGGCAGTCTCGCGCGTCGGCGGGCAGTACTTTGCGTTCGTGGCCGAGGAGCAGAACGGCAAATTGGTGGCGCATCAGAAACCGCTTCGTCTCGGAGAGATGACTGGGAACGACTACGTAGTGCTCGACGGCATCAGGCCGGGAGACAAAATAATCGTCTCGGGCGTCCAGTTTCTGGTGGATGGCGCGACCGTATCGCCGCAGGGGTAGGGCGTCAGGCTTCGGGCTTCGGGCTTTAGGCTTTAGGCTTCAGGCTTTAGGCGGTAAAAACCAGCGGCAGAATCATACTGGCCTTCGCCACCGGAAGCCTGAAGCCCAGAGCCTGAAGCCGGATTGTGCTTTCTCATGTTCGTTGACTTCTTCATACGACGGCCGGTATTCGCCACCGTTTGCGCTCTGCTGATCATTCTGGCGGGCGCCGTCGTAATTCCCACCCTGCCGATCGCTCAGTTCCCTAACCTCGCGCCACCGCAAGTCAACGTGAGCAGCGGCTATGTGGGCGCGAGCGCGCAAACCGTCGAGTCCGCAGTCACCATCCCTCTGGAGCAGCAGATCAACGGCGCACAGGGAATGAGGTACATGACCTCCGACAGTGGAAATGACGGTTCCAGTTCGATTACAGCGACCTTCGAGCTTGATCGCGATCCCGACCTGGCGGCCGTGGATATTCAGAATCGGGTGAATACGGCACAGGGACGCCTCCCGAACGCGGTCAAAGCTACCGGAATCACGATCACCAAGTCGTCCAGCAACTTTGTTTTTGGCGCCGCAGTATATTCCCCGGATGACCGCTACGATCCCCTGTTCATGAGCAACTACCTGGACGTTTACGTGAAAGACACGCTGAAGCGGGTGCCAGGAGTTGCCGAGGTCTTCATCTTCGGCGAACGCAAATACTCGATGCGCTTGTGGCTGGATCCGGTGCGCATGGCCAGCCGCGGCCTCACCGCCAGCGACATGGTGAATGCCCTGCAAGAGCAAAATGTGGAAGTCGCTGCCGGCCAGGTCGGACAGCCTCCCATCAAGCCGGGACAGCAGTTTCAGATCAGCGTACGGGCCATTGGGCGTCTCAGCGAACCCTCGCAATTTGAAAATATCATTCTCAAAGCGAACGCCGATGGAACCTTGGTCCGGCTCAAAGATGTGGGCCGAGCCGATCTCGGGGCGGAGGACTACAGCTCTGACTTGATTTACAACGGGCATCCGGCGGTGGGTGTCGCGATCGTGCAACTGTCGAGTGCGAATGCCCTGGATGTGGATCGCCGGGCACTGGCGGAACTGGACCGGCTCGCGAAACACTTTCCGCCGGGGATGAAATACGAAAACGCTTTTGACTCGACGGAAGCCGTGGGTCAATCGATCCGAGACGTTCTCGTCACTCTGATCGAAGCCATCGGCCTGGTCATTCTGGTGATCTTCATATTTCTGGAAGACTGGCGCAGCACCATCATTCCATCGGTCACGATTCCGGTTTCGTTGATTGGAACCTTCGCGTTCGTCAAGTTGCTGGGATTCTCCATCAATACTTTGACTCTGTTCGGCATCACGCTGGCCACTGGGCTAGTCGTGGACGACGCAATCGTCGTTATCGAAAACATCGAACGCCACCTCCAGGAAGGTGAGCGGGACCCGCGCAAAGCCGCCTCGGTCGCCATGGGAGAAGTCGCCGGCGCCGTCATCGCCACATCTCTAGTGCTGGTTGCCGTGTTTGTGCCAGTCGCGTTTTTCCCCGGAACCACTGGCATCCTGTTCCGTCAATTCGCGCTAACCATTGCATTCTCCATTTCCATTTCCGCGTTCAACGCTCTCACCCTCACGCCATCACTGTCGGCGATTCTGCTCGGTCGCGAGCACGGAAAGAAAGGCTGGTTCTTTAGGCACGTTGACCGCGCAATCGCCGCGGTCACCGAAGGATATCGCCGCTCGCTGCACGCTTTCCTTCGCTTCCGCCTGGTCGCAGTGGTTCTTTTTCTCACGGGATTGGGGCTCACCTTCGTGATTTCCCAGCGTGTGCCCACGGCCTTCGTCCCGGACGAGGATCAGGGTTACTTTCCGGTCGTGATCCAGGCTCCGCCGGGCGCATCCGCGGACTACGTCCGTCACATCGAAGATCAGGTGAGCGCAATCATGCGCCCGATGCCAGAGGTCGAAAACATTTTCGCCATCACCGGCAACGGTGCGCCCAACCGCGGAATCATTTACGTCGGGTTGCAAGACTATTCAAAACGCAAGGGCAACGAGCATTCCGCGGACGCGGTTGTAAACCGATTACGTGGCTCTGTTTCCGGAATCACTGGAGCCCAGGTACTTTGCTTTTTACCCGCTGCGATCGCCGGTCTGGGCCAGTTCGGTGGCTTCCAGTTTGAAGTGCAGGACCAGGGTTCGCACACCTTGGAAGAGTTGGCGAATGTCACGCAGGACATGGTTCGCCAGGGCAACTCGCGCAAAGACTTGACTGGCTTGTTCAGCAGTTACACCGCAAGCGATCCCCAGTTCCTGGTCACCATTGACCGCGAAAAGGCCAAGAGCCTGCACGTCCCACTGCAGCAGATCACGGATACTCTGGGCGTGTACATGGGTTCAGCGTACGTCAACGATTTCGATTTCAACAATCGCTCGTACCGCGTTTTTGTCCAGGCCGACAAGCAGTTCCGCTCGCAGGCGAAAGACATGAAGCAGTACTACGTGCGCTCGGATAGCGGCGCGATGATTCCGCTCGAGAACCTGGCCACAATCACGCAGACCACGACGCCGCAGGTGATCAGCCATTACAACCTGTTTCGCTCGGCGGAAATTGACGGTTCGCCGGGTCCCGGTTTCAGTTCCGGACAAGCCATCGCCGCGATGGAAGATTTGAGCAAGAAAGTTTTGCCCGGTGGTTTCACCTATGAATGGACGGGACTGTCGCTCGAAGAACTGGCCTCGGGCAGGACAACGATCATATTGTTCGGCCTGGGAGTTTTGGTCGTATATCTGACGCTCTCCGCGCAATATGAAAGCTTCGTTCTGCCCTTTATCGTGCTGCTCGCAGTGCCCATGGCGCTGCTGGGAGCGCTCGGTGCACAAGCGCTGCGAGGTTTGCAGAACGATGTCTACTGCCAAATCGGACTGGTGATGCTAATCGGTTTGTCGAGCAAGAACGCAATTCTGATCGTGGAATTCGCCGAACAGTTGCGGGAACGCGGGTTTCCCTTGGTCGAAGCCACGGTAGAAGCGGCCAGGATTCGTCTGCGCCCNATNCTCATGACTTCGTTCGCATTCATNCTNGGCGTAGTGCCGCTCATGGTCGCCCACGGCGCGGGCCAAGAAGGACGCCATTCCGTTGGAACCACCGTGTTCGGNGGCATGATCATGTCAACGATGTTAAATCTCTTCTTCATNCCGGTTCTGTACNTGATNATCGAAGGATGGCGCGAACGAGGCAGAGCGCANGCCCCAGAACCCGCGCCGGCGCCCGCCGACTGACAGTGGAAGACGGGAAACAAGATGTTCTGCGCGGCAAGCGCCTGTAATGTGGCCAAGCTTTTTCATCCATGATATAGCTGAAACATGGAAATTCTGACGATTGCTCCATTTCTCGACTACTTTGAGAAAATACGCTCCCGTACCATGCGGCTGGTCGCCTGTATTCCGCCCGCACACCTGGAATGGCGCTGCAAGGAAGGCAAATTCACCCTAGGCGACCTGGCACGCCACATCGCAGCCGTGGAGCGATATGTGTTCGCAGAGTCAGTGGCTGGCGGACGCAATCGCTACGCGGGATGCGGGCGCGAGCTAGCCGACGGTTACGACCAAGTGGTCCAGTTTATGGAGCGCATGCACTCCGAATCCATGAGCATCTTCTCTCGGCTTAGCGACGAGGATTTGCTGTGCAAGTGCGCCTCCGCCGATGGAACGCCCATGACCATCTGGAAATTGCTGCGCTCGATGACCGAGCATGAGATCCACCACCGTGGCGAGCTTTACGCTTATCTCGGAATCCTCGGCGTCTCCGTGCCGCTCTATGGATTGACTTCTGAACAGTTGCAAGAGATCGCGGCGAGAGCTTACCCCCAACAGGCGTAGCGGGCCGATGTGGATCTCGCGGGGATCGCATGGCAACGCGGAGCAAAATGCGCCACTACTGTTTGTTTCTCTCTCTAGGCTCTGCCCTGGTTCTTGTCGTATTCGCCGTCGCGCAGACACCTCTAGCGAAAACTCCGTTGCCCAAGTTCGAAGATGTCGCCAAGCAGGTTGGCCTGACCGTCTCCCACATTTCCTCTCCAGACAAGCGTTACATCGTGGAATCGATGAGCGGCGGCGCGGGGCTGATCGATTGCGACAACGACGGCAGACTCGACATCATTACGGTAAATGGATCCACTGTCGACCGCTACAAGCAAGGCGGCGATCCCATGATCACGCTCTATCACCAGGACGATGGCTTCACATTCACGGACATTACCAAGTCCGCCGGACTCACCCGCAAAGGGTGGGGCATGGGCGTGGCTGCGGCCGACTACGACAACGATGGTCTGCCAGACATTTACGTAACTGGCTATGGCGGCAACGCACTCTATCACAACCTGGGCAACTGCAAGTTCGAAGATGTCACGGAGAAAGCAGGAGTAGCGGCGGGAGGATTCAGCACTGGCGCTGCCTGGGCTGACTACGATCGTGATGGGTACGTGGACTTATTTGTCTCGCGCTACGTGCACTTTGACGTGAACAAACTGCCCGACTTCGGAAAGAATGAGAAGAACTGCAGCTTCAAGGGAATCCCGGTACAGTGCGGACCGTGGGGCATGCTTGGCGAATCCGACTTACTCTTTCACAATCGCGGCGACGGCACCTTTGAAGAAGTTTCCAAGAAGGCTGGCGTCGACGACTCCAACAAATACTACGGCCTGGGAGCAATCTGGGGCGATTACGACAACGACGGCTGGCCCGATTTGTACGTCGCCAATGATTCCGGCCCGAACTACCTCTACCACAACAAGCACGACGGGACGTTTGAAGAAGTCGGCATGCTCTCAGGAGCGGCCGTCAGCGGCGATGGCTCGGAGCGGGGCAACATGGGAGTGGACTGGAGCGACTATCTGCACGAGGGCCGCCTCTCCATGTTTGTGACCACCTTCACCGAACAACCCGACAGCCTGTATCGCAACCTCGGAGCTCAGGGATTCTCCGAAGTGAGTTATCCCGCCAAACTCGCCAAGGCCACGTACAACCCGGTAGGCTGGGGAACGGGATTTTTTGACATGGACAATGACGGTTGGCCGGACCTGTTCATCGCCAACGGCCACGTGTATCCGCAAATGGATCTCGTTCCCGGCGCTCCCCGCTATCGCGAGCCCATGCTGTTGTTCCGCAACAACCGCGACGGCACCTTCGAAGATATTTCCAGCGTGCTTGCCGGAATCCCGGAGGCCTCGCGGCGAGGAGCGGCTTTTGGCGACCTCAATAACGATGGGAATATCGACATCGTGGTGATGAATACGGGAGAACCGCCAACCCTGCTGCTGAATCAGGGAGGAAATAAGAATCATCGTGTGCTGTTTAAGTTGGTCGGCACAAAGAGTAACAAAATGGCAATTGGCTCACGCGTGACCGTAAGAGCGGGAAAACTGGTGCAATTCAACGAAGTTCGCGCCGGAGGCAGCTACCTCTCGCAGAACGATCCGCGGCTGCACTTCGGTCTCGGCACCGAAGCCAGAATGGACGAAATAGAAATCAAATGGCCAAGCGGCAAAGTTGAAACCCTGCACGATGTCCCAGCAGATTTTATCTATACGATTATCGAGGGCACGGGCATCCAACAAAAAACCAAATTGCCCGCCCTGCTTAATGTGGGCGCGGGCGTTCCCGCCCGTGCTGGGCCTGACGACAGGAACCCTCGCTAAGCGGAAGCCGAAGGCACTCCAATCCAGCCAAGCGAGTATCATTGAGAACGCCGCGAGCCCCCATGCTGCCATTCAAGCTGGTTTATAGCGACGACTATTATCTTCCCATCGGCGCACACGTCTTTCCCGCTGAGAAGTATCGCCGAATTCATGACCGGTTGCTCGAGACAGGAGTCGCCGAAACCTCCGACTTCGTAACTCCGCAGCCCGCATCCGATCAGGATGTGCTCCTCGTGCACACGCGTGAATACGTACACAAACTGAAAACGGGAACCCTTTCCGCACGCGAAGAATTGGAGTTGGAAGTTCCCTACTCACCCGAACTGGTGGAAGCCTTCTGGATGGCGGCCGGCGGCTCCATCCTCGCGGCCGATTACGCGCTGCAGAATCGCGTTGCCATTAACATCGGAGGCGGGTTTCACCATGCTTTTCCCGACCATGGCGAAGGCTTCTGCATGATTCATGACGTGGCCGTCGCCATCCGCCGCATGCAGCAGGATGGAAAAATCGCTCGCGCCATGACCGTGGATTGCGACGTCCACCAAGGCAATGGCACGGCTGTGATCTTTGCCGGCGCGCGCATCCCGGCGGGGCCGCTGTCCTCGACTTCAGCTTCCACGGTAAGCCCTGCTGCGCCCGCGAATCCACGCAGAGCCTATGCCGGCGACGTGTTCACCATCTCGCTCCACCAAGAAAACAATTACCCCCCGTGGAAGCCACCATCTTCGATCGATGTGGATCTGCCCGACGACATCGGCGATGACGATTATCTAGGCTGGCTCGACAACGCCCTCAGTTCGGGATTACGCCAGTTCGACCCGGAGTTGATCTGCTACATCGCGGGCGCCGACCCCTATCGCGAAGATCAACTCGGAGGCCTCTCGCTGACCATCGAGGGACTGAAACGCCGCGACCAACTGGTCTTCCGCGTCGCCCACGCTCGTGATATTCCAGTCATGGTGACGTTCGCCGGCGGCTACGCGCAGCGCGTGGAAGACACCGTGACCATTCACTGCAACACCGTCATCGCCGCGAAAGAAGTGTTCTCCTGATCTTTGTCATCGTGATCCTTGCCAATGCTGATCCCTGCCGGGAACGAGCTTCGATGAGTTATCCTAATCGGTCGGAAAGTTGGGATCCCCCGGTGCAGCCTTGACTTCTGCTCTGAGAGACACATGCCTTCGAGTGCGCTTGACTACATCACGGTTCGTGGCTTCAAGAGCATCGCGTCGCTTGAGAAGCTTCCGCTGAAATCTGTCAACGTTCTGATCGGTTCGAATGGCTCGGGAAAATCCAATTTCATCGGCGTCTTTGCGTTTCTCCATGCAGTTCGCGAAGGGCGATTGCGAGATTACGTAATCCGGGCCGGGGGCGCAGAAAAAATACTGCACTTCGGCTCTAAGACGACAGAGCAATTTGAGGTTCGGCTGTTTTTTGGAGGACCGGGCGATCTTCAATACCATCTAATACTCTCCCCAACGAACGATGATGGTTTGTTCCCGTCTACGGAGATCGTCTCTACCTCTGATCGTCCGAATTGGCCCCCTCTTGAGGTGCCTCTCCAGCCGCGAAAACGAGGGCGTGAAGCGGGAATCAGCGATCCGCGCAGCAAAATTGCGACGGACGCAGAACCAGAAAGTTTCGCTCAGGTCGTCGACCTTGTGTCGGGCTTAGTGCCAGTGCGTCTTGGTGGCTGGCAACTTTATCACCTACATGACACCAGCCTGTCTTCGCCGATGCGCAAGACAGCAAAGGTCAACGACAATGAATTTCTGCGTCCCGACGGCTCTAATCTCGCCGCCTTCCTCTACTACTTACAAGAGAGGCATCAGACTTCCTACAGTCTAATCAGGCGGACGATCCAGCGCGTAACGCCCTTCTTCGATGATTTCAGGTTAGCTCCCTCCCGACTAAAGCCCGACGACATTGTGCTTGAATGGCGGCACCAGAACTCGGATCAGTATTTCGATGCAGATTCGTTTTCCGACGGCACACTTCGCTTCATTGCCTTGGCCACGCTATTTCTCCAGCCTAAGGAATTCTTACCTTCGGTTATTCTTGTTGACGAACCTGAGTTGGGTCTTCACCCCTACGCCATCGAGATGCTGGCAGCGCTCATTCGGCAAGCATCGGAGCACGCGCAGGTGATTGTCTCCACCCAGTCGTCTCTGCTGTTAGACCATTTTGATCCCGAAGATGTGTTGGTTGCTAACCGCATAAGCGGTGGCACGCGGATCGAGCGCTTAGAGCCAACCCAGCTCCGAGATTGGCTGAAGGACTACAGCCTAGGTCAGCTTTGGGAAAAGAACGAATTTGCGGGCCGTCCGCTCCCGGAGTAAGCATGGCGCGCTTGTTGGTTCACGTCGAAGGCCAGACTGAGGAAGATTTCGTAAATGAAGTTCTTCGAGACCATTTGGTTAGCATCGGCTATCAGTCAGTCAGCGCCCGCATCGTTGGTAACGCCCGTCTGCGCCAGCGCCGCGGCGGCATCCGCCCTTGGACCTCAGTAAGGAAGGACATAATAAACCACCTTCGGCAGGACTCCGGATGCATAGCAACGACCATGGTGGACTTTTACGGCTTACCTCAACAAGGGGACGGTGCATGGCCTGGACGCGCACAGGCCTCAGCATTAGCGACCAAACTTAAATCATCGTGCGTGGAAGTGGCTCTGGCAGAGGACTTATCGAAAGAAGTTGGATCAAGTTTCAACCCGAGTCGTTTCATCCCTTTCGTGGTGATGCATGAGTTTGAAGGTTTATTGTTCAGTGATTGCACGGCATTCTCCCAAGCATTGGTCGAGCAGACCTAGAGACCCACTTCCAACGGATTCGGGATGACTTTGAAACGCCAGAGGACATCGACGACTCTCCGATTACCTGTCCCTCCCGGCGAGTGAAGGACCTCGTGCCAGGATATGAGAAGCCTCTCTTCGGAACTCTGGCCGCCTTGGAAATCGGGTTGTCCAGAATTCGGGCGCAGTGCCCTCATTTTGATAGCTGGCTCAGGCAACTTGAATCAGCTAGCAATCTGGCCGTTTAGTTGGGACGAAAAGCTGAATCCTCCCCCTTAGAAGTGATGTCTGAGCAGCGATAGCTCCGGCTGCTAAAATAGACGCTTACGCCTATGTTCGAGAATCTTTCAGAAAAACTTCAACGTGCGTTCAAGACCCTGCGCGGTCAAGCCGTCCTCACAGAAGAAAACATTCAGGAAGCGCTGCGCGAGATCCGTCTCGCCCTGCTTGAGGCCGACGTCAACTTCAAAGTTGTAAAGCAGCTCATCGACCACATTCAGGAAAAGGCCGTTGGCCAGCAAGTAGCGACCGCCCTCTCACCAGGTGAACAGGTCATCAAAATCCTACGCGACGAGCTGATCGAAACCCTCGGCCGCGATACCGCGCGCTTGAAGTTCGCTTCACAACCGCCGACTGTAGTGCTGATGGCGGGTCTGCAGGGTTCCGGCAAAACCACTACGTCCGGCAAGCTCGCAAACTGGCTCAAGAATGGCGGCCATCGACCGTTGTTAGTCTCGGTGGACGTCTATCGCCCTGCGGCTCGCGAGCAACTCAAAGTGGTAGCGCAGGCCATCAAGGCAAACCTCTACGAAGGTGAAGTCGGCGAAGCCAACACCGCGACGGTCGAGCGCCTGGCCAAAGAAGCGCGCCGCGAGGCCATCAATACCGGCTCCGATGTGCTCATCGTCGACACCGCTGGACGCCTTCACATCGACGACCAACTCATGGAGGAAATGCAATCGCTCAAGCGGATACTCAATCCACAAGAAATCTTGTTCGTCGCCGACGCTATGACCGGACAGGACGCGGTCAATTCCGCCGACGAGTTCCACAAGAAGCTCTCGCTGACCGGCGTCGTGCTAACCAAAATGGACGGAGATGCTCGCGGTGGCGCGGCGCTCTCTATCCGTCAAGTCACGGGCCAGCCCATCAAGTTTATTGGCGTGGGCGAAAAGTACGACGCGCTCGAACCGTTCCATCCCGATCGCATCGTGTCGCGCATCCTCGGCATGGGCGACATTCTTTCGCTGATCGAAAAAGCCGAGCAGAATGTCGACAAGAAAAAGGCCCAGGAAATGGCCAGCCGAGCCCTCTCCGGCGATGGCTTCTCGCTGGAGGATTTCCGCGATCAATTGCGCCAGGTGAAAAAGATGGGATCGATCCAGAGCATCATGGGCATGTTGCCAAGCATCGGTCCCTTCGCCGGATTGCAGAAGCACGCGGACAAAGTCGATGAAAAACAAATTAACCGCGTCGAGGCCATCATCAACTCCATGACTGTCCACGAACGCCTGCACCACGAGGTGATAAACGGCAGCCGGCGCAAGCGCATCTCCCGAGGTTCCGGCACCAGCGTGCAGGAGGTCAACAATCTGCTGCGCCAATATGCCCAGATGCGCAAAATGTTTAAGCAAATGGGCAAAGCAAGTTTCGCCCGCAAGCTGGCCGGCATGAAGCTGCCGGGAATGTAGGGATGCAAACCGCACTTGCAAGCTTGACCATTCAGAGCTACGATTCCCGCGCGAACTTTGGAGGTGGCTATGAAGCACGGCCGCTGGGCTGTCGTTCTGATGGTTGTTTTACCTCTGTTCTTCTCGGTTCTTGGGCATGCGCAACTAGACCGGATCGTGATTCCCGCGGGTACACCGGAAGACCAGGCGCTGACCGCGATTTCGAACGAGCAAGATACGCAGAAGAAGCTGGCGATGTACCAGGATTTCCTGCAGAAGTTCTCGGCGAATCCTGCTGCGGTCGCGTATGGCAACTGGCAAATTTCACAGTCTTACCAGACGGCGGGAGATCTGCAGAAGGCCCTCGAGTACGGCGATAAGGCTTTAGCCGGCTCTCCACACAACCTGGACATTCTGGTGTCGCAGGCAGGCATTGCTCAGCAATTGAAGGACAACGCCAAGGTCTCCGATTATTCGACGCGCGGCGGTGAACTATACAACTCCATTGCCAAGCAAGCCAAACCCGAAGCAATGAGTGACCGGGAGTTTGCCCAGCGCGTCGACGAGGAAAAGAGCGGGGCCAAGAGCTCCTACGACTTTTTGGAAGCGGCGGCGTTCAATGCAATTGCAGAGGAGCCTGACGCCGCGAAGCGTATGGCATACATTGAGCGCTTCACGCCAGCCTTTCCCAACTCCCGTTTTCAGGAACAGATTGCATCCTACGCGATGATGTCGTTGTCGGACCTGAAGGATACGCCGCGGCTGATCTCTTACGCAGAAAAGACGCTGGCTGCCGATCCAAACAACTTGCCGGCGCTGCTCCTTCTGGCCGGCACTTACGCCGATGACCCCAAACCCGGCAGCGTGACCAAGGCAGTTACTTATGCGCAGAAGGCAATCGACGCGGCCAAAGCCGACGCTCCCGATGCCGATCGCACCCGCAAGGTCTCGGCCGGAGCGGCACACTCCACCTTGGGGTACGCCTACATGAAGCAAGATAAGACGGCAGCGGCGATTCCAGAATTGAAATCGGCCTCGGCATTGTTGAAAGGGCAAGACGATCAGCAATATGCGATTGCAATGTATCGTCTCGGTTTTGCATACGCCAAATTGAGCAAGATTTCCGAAGCGCGGGAAACCCTGCAAGAAGCAGTGAAGATTTCAGGACCAGTACAACAACCCGCGCAGGATCTCTTGCAAAAAGTGAACGCCGCCCGCGCGAAAGGAAAGTAGCTTAAGGCGACCACCGATTCGCGCGATGCGATGTTTCCTGCTCTCGCCATCGTGACTAAGGCGTCAGCTTGAACACGGTTCCGCCACCAGAAGCTCCGCCCGCGATAGTCGTGCCGTAGAGGTTGCCGGCCGCGTCCCGGAGCAAATTGGCATTGGGACTTGCCGCGTCCGTCCCGCCAGCGAAGCTGTATAGCACCGTCTCCTTGCCGGTCTTGTCGAACTTGAACACGGTTCCGTGGCCGGCAGCGCCGCCCCCGATCGTGGTGCCGTATAGGTTGCCTGCGGTATCCCGAACCAAACTCGCGTTGGGCTGTCCTCCATCTGCTTGTCCCGTGAAGCTGTACAGCACAGTCTGCTTGCCAGCCTTATTTATCCTGAACACAGTGCCGAAGTATTGGTGCGCCCCGCCGTAGGAGGTCGTGCCGTAAAGGTTGCCGGCTGAATCCCGGACTAAGCCTCCGAAGTAGGGATACCCACCGTCCACGCCTCCGGTAAAGGCGTGCAGCACCTTCTCCTTGCGAGCCGTATTCAGCTTGAACACGGTTCCGTAGCCAACACCGAAAGCGCCGAAGGTGGTGCCATAGAGGTTGCCCGCCGAGTCCCGGACCACACCGGCATAGGGATTTTCGCCATCCGCTCCCCCCTTGAAGTTGTACAGCACTGTCTCCTTGCCCGTCTTAGTCAGCTTAAAGACGGTTCCACTGCCGGATGTGCCACCCTTATACGTAGTGCCGTAAAGGTTGCCCACGCTATCCCAGACCAGTTTCGCGAAGGGATAGGCTCCGTCACCGGCAGTCCCCGTGAAGTTGTAGAGCACAGTCTTCTTGCCGGTCTTACTCAGTTTGAACACCGTGCCGTAGCCAGAGGCGCCGCCAGCCTCGGTCGTGCCATAGAGGCTGCCGGCCGGACCCCAAACCAAACCTGCCCACGGATTTGCCCCGTCTGTCCCGCCGCTGAAGCTGTGCAGAACCGTCTCCTTGCCAGTCTTATCTACTTTGAACACGGTCCCGAAGTTGGAGGCACCGCCGACGGCTGTTGTGCCGTAGAGATTTCCGGCAGAGTCCCGAACCAGGCTTGCATAGGGCTGCCCGCCGTCCACGCCGTTTGAAAACGAGTAGAGAATCGTGAAAGTTTGCGCATGTGCCGATTGAGTCGAGCCAACAGTTAGTACGCATATGATCGCCAACGTCAGGAAGCTTGTCACGCGCCTGAATCTCCCAGAAATCGAAACTTGATGCTGGACTGTGCTCGTCACCTTGCTCCCCCCTTTTCACAGCGCAAGCATCCTACCGTTCTCGTAAGGAATGTCAATAAGAGATTTGGGCTAGTTCCGGCGCTGGGTCGCGGACCCAGCTTGTTTGCATCCGTCCTGAAGCCTGCAGCCCCTTAGACTAGTGCCCCACCAACTCAGCAGAGAGCAAGTTGGCTTTGACGGCAAGATTGTAGGCGCGTTGCAGGTCTCCGCCGTTGGCCGCGTTTTTTGCCTGCTCCATATAGGTCTTGATTTGCTTCACCGTATCCTGCTGGCTCTCGCTGAGTTGACGGCCCGCGATTTTCTTCAGGTTCGCATCGCTGGTAGCTAGCAGTTGATTCGTGCTTTCCATCTGGTGGGAAGCTTGTTGTTTGCTCAGGCCCGGAGACAGATCCACCGTCGGATCGGTTGCGCCTCCGTTACGGATAACGGTTTTGGTAGGACCCGTCCCTGCGGGCGTTGTTGTCGGCGCAACCGCTTGGTGTCTCCCGCGGTGCTTCTTGGTTTTAGCTGTAGTGGGCTGCGCGGGTTTGCAGTCTGACTTCGTACTCGAACCCGCTTGAGAATTCTCTGGACAGGGTGGGGCACCCTGGGTTGGCAATTGCGTTGGCGCGGCTGGTTGGTCCGGAGCTTTTTGCTGATCGGTTGGAGGTTGGGCGTCCGAACTCTGCGAAGACGGACTGCTCGGTTGGCTCTCCTGCGACTGCGTCGACAGCACGAGGAGAGCGACACTGGCCTCCGACGAAGGTAACAGCAAACACATTCCGAGGATGGCGGCCAGAGGCATACTCAGTTATTCGCTGCTCGCAGAAAAAGTAACAGCAACTCAGGTCTTGCAGGCTGCGGTAAGAGTCGTCGAGGACGCGAAAAGCTTACCTCGGGGGATAGAGCGCGGACTCATTTTCAACGACTAGCGGCCTGTCGCGGTGAGTTCGTTACCGGTCCGCGGAATCCCTCAGGGGCTAAAGCCCGCGTCATTATTAGCTCCGGGCGGCACGGCTGAAGCCGTGCCCTTCCCCAAAGCAAATAAACCGATCGCCCGCTCTAGTAATGATTGTTCTGCGACAAGCCACTAGCGGCCCGACTAAAGTCGGGCCCTTCCCAAAACCTGCCTGAATCACACTCTTTCCCCAGCCTACTAGCGAATTCTACCGCCGAAGGGAAATCGCTGCACTATTCGCCTTGATCGGCGAACCCAAAGATCGGCCAGCCCCACAGCTGGCAAACAAGAGTCGCGAATAGCTAGCCGTACTCAGGAATTTGGAACCGTCAAGCTCGGTACGACGGCCCGGCCATTGCCGCCGTCGGTCTCGGCTCGGATCTCGGCCACAGGCAGGCGAAGGCGGAAGGTCGTGCCCTGCCCTTCCACGGTCTCGAAATCGATCGAACCGTAGTGCCACTGCAGAATCTTACAAGTTTGGGCGAGACCTTGGCCGCTGCCGCCCTTTTCTTTCTTGGTGGTGCAGTAAAGTTCAAAGACCTTGTCTTGGATTTCATGAGGGATGCCATCGCCGTCGTCACGAATCTCCGTAATGACAGCATCCCCATCACGCCGAGCTGAGATGGTCAGTTTTCCTCCCCGAGGCATCGCTTGCACGCCGTTGAGCACTACGTTCATGACGGCTTGCTTCATCAAGTCGGGGTCCACCTTTACGCTCAAGGGATCGGGGCCAAGTGCGCACTTTACCATCACGCCGTGTTGCTCAGCGTCGGGCGTAGCCAGCATGACCACATCATCGAGCAGTCGGCGGAGATCGACTTCCTCGAGATGCAGATCGCGCGGTCGAGTGAAGTCCACTAGTATCTGGACCACACGATCCAGACGATGAATCTCATTGCCGATAATGTCCATGTGCCGGCGCGTATCGGGATCGATCTGCTTCAGCTTGCTTTGCAGCAATTGCAAATGCAGCACAATCGCATTGATGGGGTTCTTGACCTCGTGAGCGACGCCACGCGTTGTGCGGCCGGGAAAGGACATCTGGCGGGATTTTTCGACTTCGTCCTTAATGCGCCGTACCGACTCCTTATCCCGCAGCGTCAGTAGGGCGATCTGAGAGCCCCGCTTCTGAATGAAATCCAGCGATACTTGTACCATCCTCCCGCCCGCGGACTCGACCTCGTGCTGGGTGATGGAGTGCCTCTCTTGAAAACCCGCTAGCACCAATGCTCCCAGGGAAGAATCCACCTTGAAAATCTCCTCGACGGCGTGGCCCAGCAACTCAGCTCGTGGGCGGCCGAGAAAACGTTCCACGGAAGCACTCACCAGGGCGACACGCGAGTCTCGGTCGAACAACATCAGCCCATCCTGCAGATTGCCCATGATCTGGTCTACATCGTCTTTCAGCGCTGAAAAAATTTCCCGGGTGTCGCGCATCTGACGTCCCAGGTGAGCAATCTTCAGGGTTACCAGACCGTACTCATCGTGTCCGGCATCTTCCTCGTCGACCGGTTCAGAGTGGCCAGCCGTGGCACTGTCTAAGCTTCGGCTGATGCGCTCCAGTGGCCCGAGCGCGATGTGCGAGAGTCCTGCGGCCAGTAACAGAGAGAGGAAGATCGAGATGCCAGAGAAGATTACGGCATGTTGCAGCCGCGGGGTGATCTCGTTCTTAAGAAATACGGTTGAGACGCCCAACCGGATACTGCCGAATGCCTCACCGTTTAACTGCAGGGGTATGCGCACATCGTAGACGGTGGGCGGGTTGTAAACCAGCCGCAACTGCTTGCGGAACTTGGCATCCTGCACGATCTGAAAGTCAGGACGGTCGGGAACGGTTTTGCCGATCTGGTTAGGAATGCTGTGGAGAATCGCCTTGCCATCAGCATCTACGATGGCGGCGTCGTAGATAATCGGCCAGTCGGTTACGACCGATTCCACCATTGTATTCAGATCAAAGTTGGTCGCCAGATAGTCGTCAATCGCGCGCCGGACTTTTGCAGGCTTGCTGGTGTCAACGTGGGTGCTGGTGAAGTCTGGGAGCTCGCTTGCAGCAATATGGGCGAGTTCTGAATTCAGGTGGTTCGCCGTTTCATGCGCAGACGTGACCCGCTGGCGCAGTATCTCCGAGACGTAAATATAGGAAAACGACGACACCAGCGCTGCCACCAGAAAGGTGATGGCGAGCACGATCTGGGTTTTCCGGCGCATTCCTCAATTAGACCTTATGCAAAACCATCAACCTGCCGAGGCAGGCGAGGGCGTCCACACCCGTGCGGGCACCAGTTCGAATTCATACTCCATCAGGGTTGCCGGATTCTTCCTTGACCAAAGCCGCGTCGGCCGCCGCATTGCCGTATTCCTTAAGCTTATTATGCAAGGTTTTCAGGCTAATGCCGAGAATCTCCGCCGCCCGCGTCTTGTTATTGCTGGTGGACTCGATGGTCTTCAGAATCAGGCGGCGTTCTGCTTCCTCCACGGTCGTACCCACACCCAAGTGAATGGCATCGGGATCCTCGGATGAGGTGCGAACCGTGGTCTGGCCGAATCCGGGTGTCAGGTGCTTGGTTTCAATCACCGCTCCCTCGCACACGATCACAGCGCGCTCCAGAGCGTTGCGCAACTCGCGCACATTTCCGGGCCATGAATAGTTCTGGAACAGATTCAGCACCGCCTCGCTTACCACTGCCACCTTGCGCCCATGTTTAGCACTCATGTCCTTCAAAAGCGAATCCACCAGCGCCGGAATGTCATCCTTGTGCTCGCGCAAGGGTGGCATATGAATGTTAAAAACGTTCAGCCGGTAGTAAAGATCGTTGCGCAACTCCCCGCGGGCCACGGCCTCCTCGGGCACCTTGTTGGTTGCGGCAAGAACGCGGACGTCCACGGTCGTTTCCACCTTGCTACCCAAGCGGCGGAGCTTGCGATCCTCCAGGACGCGAAGGAGCTTGGCCTGGGTGCCGACCGGCATTTCGCCGATCTCGTCCAACAGTAAGGTTCCCCCTTCCGCCAGTTCAAAGCAGCCGGTGCGGCGCTCCAACGCTCCCGTAAACGCTCCTCTCTCGTGGCCAAAAATCTCGCTCTCAATCAGGGTTTCTGGAATCGCCGCACAATTGATAGGGACGAACGGCCGGTTGCGGCGAGGACTGAGTTCATGGATAGTACGTGCCACCAATTCCTTGCCCGTGCCGCTGGCTCCGGTGATCAACACCGAGGCGGTGCTCGGCGCCACCATTTCAATCAGGCGGAAAAGCTCCTGCATTTTCTTTGACGCCCCAACCAGACTCCCAAGCGATCCGGCGTCCCGCAGTTTCCGCCGCGTGATTTCGAGTTCCACCCGGGTTCCAAGCAGCGCCGAGGCGTTCTGCAGAATGGTGCGCAGCCGGTCGGTGTCGATGGGTTTGGTGATGTAGTCGTAAGCCCCCATGCGCATGGCTTGTACCGCGCTGTCAATTGTTCCCTGCGCCGTTACTACGATCACCGCGATGGTTTTACTGTCATCGGCAATTCGCTCCAGCAGTTCCATACCGCCCATCCGCGGCATCTTGAGATCGGTTACAACCAGAGAAGGCGACCAACTGGAGACCTTTTCGAAACCTTCGGCTCCGTCTCTGGCAGTCTCCGCACGATAGCCCCACGAGGAAACCAGTTCGGCAAGCCCGGTGCGCTCGTTCTCTTCGTCCTCGACGATCAACACTTTTTCTTGGCTCATAGACCCAGGCTCATACGCATCGCTCGGGAAAGAGACGCCCCGCAATCATTATTAAGGGTTGCCGCCATTGCTGCAAGCGGGATGCGTTCTTTCTGATGCGTGGAAACAACCCGAGGGACGGCCAGACTACCAAGATTCAGCCGACTGGTCCTACCTTCGTCCGAGGAGGTCCGTAGGAGCCAGTTCTGTTGCTGAGGATCAGGCCCCACTCAAATCTCAAATCAAGACACATTCTCCTAGTTAGTCGCTGGACGCGGCGAATAGCCTTCAAGTAGAATACTCTGCTCTGAATTTCTTATTATGAAACCGGCATTTCTTTGGATTGTCTGCAAGACATTAGGGAAGTAGAGACGGTGTAACGGTTGCCATGCGGTGGATTCCCAATCTTGTACCCGTGCATGGATACAAAGCTGGAACTGAATAGGTTCAAGTTTTCGGAGGACGATATGTCGTTTCATCCCAGGATAAGAAGCGTGCGTGTGCTGTCTGCCAGTTTCTTGCTGTTGTCAACCGTGGTTCTGCTCGGGGCCGTCACCCTGGCGCAGGACGTGGAAGCCCCGAAGTACGAAATCTTCGTAGGCTATCAGTGGCTGCACCCGGGCGCCACTGTTCCAGCCCCCTTCGGCAACTACAACGCTCCAACTGGACTGAAGCTTCCAGATATGGCCGCGGGCTTTGGCACCGCCTTCACTTACAACTTCCAAAAGTACTTCGGACTGGAAGGCGACTTCGGTCACAACTGGGATAACTACGAGACCACTCTTTCGACCGGTCCCAAGTTGACCTTCCGGACCGAAGAGGCCAACTACTTTTTGCATACTCTGTTGAGCTACAACCGGCTCAATGTAAACGGCCTGCCCACTGGGAACGGCATTGGCGCGATTCTGGGTGGCGGAATGGATCTGCACGTCACTCATAATTTCTCTCTGCGACTCTTTGAAGCAGATTATGTATGGGCCCGGCAGAACTATGCCTCGGTCGTGTCTTCGGCGTTCCCAGATCTCCGGCGAGTCACGCTTGAGGGAGTGCGGCTGCGTACTGGCTTGGTGTTCAACTGGGGCTATCCTGAGCTGGTTACGCCGAGTGCAAGCTGCTCGGTGCAGCCCAACGAGGTCATGGTGGGCGAGCCCATTACGGCCACCGCCGCTACTACCAACTTCAATCCCAAGCACACCCTGAACTACGCTTGGAGCGGCACTGGCGGAAAAGTTACCGGCAAGGATAATACCGCCAGCATCGACACCACAGGAGTTGCCGGCGGCAATTACACCGTCACCGCCAACATCACAGATCCCAAAAAGAAGACCGGCGGAGAGGCCACTTGCACCGCGAACTACACAGTGAAGGAACCGCCGAAGAATCCGCCGACCATGTCTTGCTCGGCCAGCCCGAGCGATCTGCAGGCGGGCGGAAGCGCGACCATCACTTGCACCTGCACCAGTCCGGACAGCGTTCCTGTGAACGTTGGCAATTGGACGGCCAGCAGTGGCAGCATCTCCGGTACCGGCAGCACAGCCACGCTGAACACCACCGGAGCGTCCGCTGGTCCAGTCACCGTCAGCGCGACTTGTACCGATTCGCGCGGCCTGACTAGCCAAGCCTCGACCCAGGTGACGGTTGAAAATGCACCTCCTCCGCCTCCGCCGCAAGCCAGCAAGCTGGCCGAGTGCGGCTTCGAGAACATGGCCAAGATCAAGAAGCCGTGGCGCGTGGACAACGAGTGCAAGGGCAAATTGGACGACGTTGCCAAGAACCTGCAGCAGAATGCGGACAACAGGCTGGTCATCGTTGGCAACGCCGAACCCACCGAGACGCGCAAGAACCTGGCGGCTGAACGCGCCGTCAATTCCAAGGCGTATCTCACCGGCGGCGAAGCCAAGCTGGGAATTGATCCCAGCCGCATCGAGACCCGCACGGGCAGCGCTGGCAGCATGACCGCTGAATACTGGATCGTTCCCGCTGGCGGAACATTCTCGGAAGCCGGCACGCAGCCGGTGGATGAATCGGTAGTGAAAGCAGTTCCGGATCATCCCCATGCGGCGGCGCCCAGGAACAAGAAGAAGACGACGCCATAGGGCGAGCGCAGGTTGAGTCCGTCGAAGACTGGCTCGTTGAGACAATGGCCGGTCGAGTGCCACACTCGACCGGCTTTTGTGTGCGTGCACGTGCGAACTGATGACGATCGGCCGGGCAGGCGAGCGACTTGCACCGCAGGCTATGGCCGAATACGCTTGTGCCTTAGTGGAGCTAATGCGAATCCGCCGCATCCAATCCGGGAGGGACAAGGCTGACCATGAAGATTGCAAATGACGTCACCGAGTTAATCGGTAACACGCCGCTGGTCCGGCTTAACAAAGTCATCGAAGGCTGCGCAGCCCAGGTGGTGGCGAAACTGGAGAGCTCGAATCCTTGCGCCAGCGTAAAGGATCGCATTGGCGTCAGCATGATTACGGCGGCGGAGCAGGCCGGAAAAATTCAGCCCGGAAAAACCGTGCTGATCGAACCCACCAGCGGCAACACTGGCATCGGCCTGGCTTTCGTGGCGGCTGCAAGAGGGTACAAACTCATCCTGACGATGCCGGACACTATGAGCCTGGAGCGGCGCGTGTTGCTGCTGGCCTTTGGTGCGGAAATCATCCTTACTCCGGGTCCAAACGGGATGAAGGGTGCTATCGCAAAAGCTGAGGAGATCCTCGCCAAGACGCCAAATGGCTTCATACCGCAGCAGTTTGACAACCCGGCCAATCCCAAGATTCACCTGGAAACCACCGGGCCCGAGATTTGGAATGACACCGACGGGCGTGTCGATTTCCTGATCTGCGGCGTTGGCACCGGCGGGACCATCACCGGCGTTTGCCAATACATCAAGCCGAAGAAGCCTTCGTTCAAGGCTGTTGCCGTTGAACCGGCGGACAGCCCGGTGCTCTCCGGCGGGAAACCTTCGCCCCACAAGATCCAAGGCATCGGGGCCGGGTTTGTGCCCAGCATTCTACGCCGCGACTACATCGATGAGGTCGTCACAGTAACCAACGACGACGCGGTCGACATGGCTCGCCGCCTCGCCAAAGAGGAGGGTCTTCTGGTGGGGATTTCGTCGGGAGCTGCCGTGGTCGCCGCTCTCAAAGTCGCCAGGCGCAAAGAGAACGCGGGCAAGCTGCTGGTGGTGGTGCTGCCGGATTTCGGCGAACGCTACTTGACGAGTATTCTGTTCGATGCGCTCCGCAACCAGGCACTGCAGATTCCAACATCGACGATTGCGGCTTGATTGATGCCTCATCTTGCAGCCTCAATTCGCGAGGACGTGGCCACGGTGCTGGAACGCGACCCTGCAGCCAAGTCCAGCCTGGAGGTTTTTTTGTGCTACTCGGGGCTGCACGCGGTGTGGTTCTATCGCATCAATCACTGGCTGTGGAACCATCGTTTCTTCCTCGTGGCGCGATTCCTCTCGCAAGTGGCGCGCTTCCTTACCGGAATCGAAATCCATCCCGGCGCCAAGATTGGTAGACGGCTGTTCATCGATCATGGGCTTGGGGTCGTCATCGGCGAGACCGCAATCGTCGGTGACGACGTCACCTTGTATCAGGGTGTCACTCTCGGTGGAACCGGCAAGGAGCACGGCAAACGGCATCCCACCATTGAAGATGACGTGGTCATCGGCGGTGGAGCGAAAGTGCTCGGTAACATCACCGTAGGACGGAACTGCCGGATCGGCGCCGGTTCGGTCGTGCTGCGAAATGTGCCGGAGCATTCCACCGTGGTCGGTGTCCCCGGGCACATCATCTTCCGCAACGGCGAACGGGTGGTGATCACCGATCCCAAGCAGATTAACGACCCGCTCTCCGAGGCCCTGGCGGCGGTGGCGACCGAAGTAAACAAGTTGCGCGAGCGAGTGCAAACCCTCGAAGGCTCAGAGGTCGCAAGTGAACCGCTCTCCGCATCTTTGCAGCGGATCATGGAAGACATCGATTACCAAATTTAAGCTTGCAGCGCAGGCGTTAAACAGCAGTTCCCTCCGCTCCGCCTCTCAATCCCTTCGGGGAGGAAAAGCTCTGGTCGGGCCTGACAAGCCGTGACGGGCTTCCACTAATAGTGAAAAATGCTTTGATCCGCCGTCTTCCCATATTGGGACGGAGTTTACTGTTTAGTATCGGGTACCCCCCTCCCCCCTTTTGGCTGCAAAATCTTGAAAACAAACGACCTATAGATTGACTATATGTGCTAGATCTTTGAGTTTACGGGACTTACACGCAAAATCTAGAGAACATGGGAGTTAGCAGCCCGTGGTGAAAGTCCAATCTCCGACCTCAGCGCCTAAAGGCGCTCTCATAAGGCCACACTTACGGCATGCCTGAAGGCATGCCCTTATACGAATCTCACTTGCGCCACGGGCTGTTAGGGCTGGGGCGCGACTGGCTTGCGTCCCATTTTGGAATCAGCCAGGGGTCTGGAAACTACCCCATCGCCTGGATATCAAGATTGTCAAAGATCTGGATTATTCTGAAGATAATGTATCCTGTAGTAGGTTATCCGGTTGTGGGGCATGCCGTCAAGGATAAAGCGGTGAGGAACTAAGGCTCGGGACACGGTCCCAGGTCTCGAAAACCGAGGCTGTGACGAAACTCGCGCCGTCGGCTAAGCGGGACTCGGTACCGGGCTTTCAGATGCCGCCGTTACGCGGATGGAGCACAGTTTGTCTCACCGTCACGTATCTTATAGATAATCTATACGTTCTTATATTGTCGTAGTTGAAGCGACGAGATCAAAGAGAAAGGGGTGGGTTGCGGAGCCGGTTGCGGAATCTCGCACTTCCACGTTTGCATCGTCCGGGTGAGCCTGAGACCGCCGTCGTGATGCAAGCACCCGCCCCTTGCGAAAAAGCCGCAAGGAGCGGGGCACCCAAAACCTAATTTTCTTCCGCTGACGTCGGGGCACGCGGCCGCTTGCCAGAGCGGGCAAACCGCGCTACGGTTTTAGGCGTATGAGCGATTTACGAAACCAGATAAATAGCCTCTCCGCTGCGGAGAAGGCAGAACTACTCGATACCGTCTGGGAAAGCCTGGAAGCGGACGCGGCATTACTGACGGATGCGCAACGGGCAGAGCTCGATTACCGCATCGCTCGGCATGAGCAAAACCCTACCGATGTCATGCCTGGGAACAAGTCAGGGCGGGGCTGTTTAAGAAACCGTGACGCTACCGGTCGTCTGGATACCAGAGGCGAATGAGGATTTGCAGGAAGCGCGGGCATGGTAACACAACATACGCCCGGAGCTTGGGGAGCGTTTCGCGCGGGCGGTCGAGGGCACGGTTGAGGCAATCGCAGAGCATCCATTGCAATTCCCTGTGGTCTACCGGAGCCGTCGCCGTGCGGGAGTGCGGCGGTTCCCCTACGGAATATTCTTCGAGGTTCAGGAGCATCGGATTGTCGCAATCGCCTGCTTCCACGGCAGGCGCAATCCGAGGCGCTGGCAGTCGCGGTAAAAAGGTCTGCTGTCGCTCGCAAGGAGCGGGACACCCCAGGCCTGATTTTTCTTCTTCGGGTCTGGGCACCTGCCGACGTCATATAAAAGCCCCGCCCCTCTCGCAAAGAACGCGAGAAGGGCAGGGCACCCGCTTTTGAGGGTGGCGAAAGCCTGGGCCAGCCCGCTGGTCTGCATGTTTTTTTACGACTTGACCGGCGTAAGCCCTATAATGGCAAAGTTTTCGAGGTACTTTTCTTCTTCAATGAACTGGCCGACTGTTTTCACTTTTTGCTTCGTCTGGCCCTGAGGCTTGAAATCCAGCGACAGGTGATAGCTCGGGCTCTTTGAGAACTTGCTGTTGAAGTAGTAATGCAACCCCGACGCAACAACCGACGCAGGAAAAACATGGATTGAAGGCTCGTGTTCCTTGCTTGATATATCAACACAGCAGACAAAGCGCGCCTCTGGTGGAATATCATCACTTCTTGGATTGGCGTATTTCTTCTGAAGCATCCAGCGGCGCGGATAGGCTGAGGTTGATTTTACCTCAATGAAAGCGACCTTTCCGTGCTTGTCGAAAGCCAGAATGTCGTAGCTGATCGTTTCGCCCCATTGCAGGCTGACCATATAGCCACGATGAGTTAGGCGAGATGCTACCAAGAATTCGCCGGTCAACCGATTCAGATTCTTTTTCTCGTTTGATACTTTATCCGATGGCTTCTTTGGCACGTAGGCATTTTAAGCTATTGCAAGCTTACCGGCTGGCGCTTTTTATCGCTTGGTCAATCTCCAAGGGCGCCATGGAAAACGCTACATGTCGGGACTAGGCTTCTTGGGAGAAGTCTTTTGCAAATCATCTTGATGCTTCAGGTATTCGTCTAGTGCAAAGACAAGCGAAGAGGTGTCCAGATTTCCACTGTATTCCTCTAGGTGAATTGAAGATACGCCGTTGTCCCAAAGGAGCACCTCTCCTGTAAAGTGCGCACCCATCCTGTTCTGTAAGCCTTTTGTGGTTTTCTTGGTGGCCTCTCCGAACTTAGCTATCAAATTGTCGCGTAGAAACACATAGTCGCTGTGCCGGGCGGTGTACATCAGCCACACGAAACGATCTTCAGAAAAGGTGGCCTGTTTCATGTCCATACGGATATTCGCGTAGGTAATGAAGGTTTCTCTGCCCAACGTCATGCACATCCCGCTCCACTTAACCGAATCCCTAACGTGGTAGAAATTATTCAATCCGTTAACCGCATCCTTGTCGCCACACTCGGGATTATTTTGCCGGTACACCGATATTGCCTCACCCAGCGCATCGCTCTTTATGTGATACGGCTCAAGGGCCGTAGCTGTACGAGCTGAATCTTGCCCGAAAAGAACTGCTGCAGAAAGCAGCATGAAAACGAGATTTTTCATATCCGCAAGCGTCGCCTCTTGCTATGCCGCAAAAGCGTAGTAGGGGACAGTGTGGATTGTCAATCGGGTCATTCGTACCAAGTCAGACCAACAGACTGATCCGATAAGGAGAGTGAAGCGAATGCCTGTGCACAATCAGGTATCGGCCTCGGCGCGGCTCTTTCGCGAAACTTCCGTTCACCTGGCGCTTAACATTCCACCACATGGCAAAAAGACCTCCTACCTATATATAACCACGCTTCAGCGCGGTTGGCGGTTATCTCATCAGTCCGTTGTGTGTGGTCTAATGATTTCATGACCGATCTTGATCAGTTGCGGCGGGAGAAGTGGCATTTGGACGGACATGCCGTGCGCACCTTCGACGACGCCCGCTTGTTTCTCGAGTCGGTCGGGTTCTGCATGATGTATCCCATGCGGCAGCCGGTGCTCGTGCCCACTTTCATTGGAGCCTGGGTGGGTTCGGATGAGCAGTTGCCTGACTGGCAGCACGCTTTCGCCGATCCGCGGGCCCAGGAAGCTACCGAATTGATGGTTCGTTTGTTGCGGGAACGCGCGGCTTACGAGGCCAACCGGTTCGACGAGAACAATGCCTTTTTGGTTGCGGCTTCTATCTTTCCTTATTTCTATGCGCTGGTGGGAGAGCGCAATCCCAAGTCGGCGCCGAAACCGAAGCCGCACTCGGATTACTCGCAGCTGGCTTGCGATGCGTTTGAGTTGATCCGGCGCGATGGTCCTATCTCCAAGCACAAGATGCGCGATGTGTTGGGGGGCAGCGTGTCGTTCGTGGCTCTCGATCATGCGCTGGGCGAATTGTGGTCGCGGCTCCGCATCACGCGGGTCGATTACAATCCCTCCGAAGGCGCGTTTTGGGATGTGCTCTATCGCTGGTCGCCGGATGCGGTGCGGGCCGGGATGAACCTATCGGTGGGAGAATCGCTCTCTGCACTGCTGTCGAAATATTTGGATTGCGTGGTGGCCGCCGATCAGCAGGAGCTGGAATCATTTTTCGGCAACTTCGTTCCCCGCTCGCGGGTGAAGGAAGCCATTAACGCGTTGCTGGCGGCGCGCGAGTTGAGCTTCATTCGCGTGGGCAACCGGTCGCTGATTCAAATCGCACCATCGAGAGCAGAGCAGGCTCCGCGCGCTTCGGGACCACGACAAGAACGCGGGCCACGGAAAACATCCACGCCGCCGCGAGTTTGACCAGCAGGAGTCCAACGAGAGCTGTCATCCTGAGCAACGCGAAGGATCTGTGCATTCTGATGCTGCGGGCAAAATGCATAGATCCTTCGCTAGCGCTCAGGATGACACGTTCCTAGCCTGCTTAATTCACCAGAGCTGAGATAGGCGTATGAGGAAGCGTAAGCAGGGTTGATGGAGGGGCAGAGTCGGTCCGGCGAGGCGAGGGCTGAGG
>JGI12270J11330_10000600_pt1 | contig 27451 bp, 18 predicted proteins | sample PeaSoiMetSII2010_FD_11330 | JGI IMG/M metagenome (IMG submission 11330)
GAGCCGCTCGGGGCATTGAGCGTGACCTGTCCGGAATTGGTCTGTCGATTGATGCAGGCACCGGAGGTTAGGATCTCGTGGGTCGTGGTGCGGTGACCGTCCTTGTAGTCGTGCTCGCCAGTGATGTTGCCGCTGGCGTCGATGGTGATGCTGCCTGCATCGGTTGCCGGGCCGCCGCCGCGGAAACCTGCAAACAGATACGCGAACTGGCCCTGCAGCAGGCAGGTGTCCTGCGGCAGTACAGTCATCGTAATGGCTTGCGAGACCACACGGCCCAGCGCGTCGGTGGCCTGAACCGTGAAGGTGTAGCTGCCGGTCGTCGTCGGTGTGCCGGCAATGGCGGTCACGCCCGTCGTACTGCCAGCCAGCGTGATGCCAGGCGGCAGCGCGGCCGAGCCCGCGGCCAGGACCCAGGTGAAGTTAACCTCGCCGCCGGCGATCGTGATCGCGGCGCTATAGGGCACATTGACGTTGGCCGGGAACAGCTGGGTGGGGTTCATCACCGGGGTGCCGAGCACGATCAAGGTGACCGAGGCGACAGTGGCAGCGTTGACCACTGACGTCGCCGTGACGGTCGCATCGACCGCGCCAGTCGCCGAAGCCGGCGCGTTAAAGGTGGCCGAGGTCGGGGTGATGTCGGTCAGGGTACCGACACCCGACAAGCTCCAGATCACGCCGGAGTTGTTGACGTCGGCGGTCACACTGGCTGACACCACGAGCGTGGTGGCTACCTGGATCTCGGTGACGCTACCGGGAGTGGACAAGGCGACGCCGGTGCCGACCCCGATATTGCCGGTGACACCGCGATTGCTGTTGTTGCTGCAGGCGACCAGTGTCAAGGCCACGGTTACGGGCAACAACAAGGCTCTGCCCACGGCGCCAAGGCGCCATGGCACTCCAGGACGAATCACGGTCAACGACTTCTCCTCAAATCCGGGAAATCTGGTTCGGTGCGGCGGCACCGGAGGCGCTCGCACGCCGCCGGCTACGTTCTTCGAGCCGCATAGCATATGCGACCCTCGAGCGGCGAGTCAGTTCAAAACGTGCCGGCTCCAACGGCAGCGGCCCGAAGCTGTCGCCGCCGGTACAGCTGCCAGAGCGCGAGGACGGCCAGCGGCCACAGCCACCGCGGCTCAAGGCTGCCGACGCCGCTCGCCTCGCCCAGGGCGGACCTGATGGTCGTGGTGGCCGAGGCGGTACGGCCAATATTATCGGTGATAGTCAGCGTCACGCCGATGGAACGGAACGAGGGCACGACCAGCGTGGCGATCGCCTGATCGGCGTTGATCAGCTGGTCGCTGGTCGCCGGGTCCGTGGTCCACTGGTAGCTGACGATCGAATAGCCGCTGGCCGCCGTGCTGGCGCTGCCATCGAGCTTGATGCGCTGGCCGGGTGAGCCGGTGGTGCTCGAGGGCGTGATCTGCACGAACATGCCCGCGGCCGCCAGCACCGCGCTCGCGGCGTTGAGCATGCCGGCACCGCAGGTGGCGGTAGTGCACACGCATTCGGCCGGAGCGCTGGGTTCGGTGAAGTTGCCGTTCGAATCGGTGGTGGTGGCGGCGAGCGTGCATTGCGTCGTACTGGTCGAGGAGGCGGTCGGGAATGCCAGCGCGCTCGACTCCACGCGCGCGATGATCTGCGCGGGCGTGAGACTGGGAGTCGTTGCCAGCATCAGCGCGGCCACACCCGAGACCATCGGCGCGGCGTAGCTGGTGCCGACGTTGGCGGCGTTGTCGGGATTGCCGCCGGCGTTCAGATAGCTCTGATTGAGCAGCGAGTAGGTGTAGAAGCCGGGCGTGGTCGACGGGGTGGTCGTGCCGGCGTCGGTCGTGGTCTCGATGTCGTAGAGGCATGCCTGATTGGCCAGGGTGTTCACGCAGTTGCCGCCCGGCGCGCCGATGGTGGCGGCCGCGGCGCTGCTGCTCAGGTTGCTGTAGGGCACCTTGGTGCCCGACTGGCGCAGGCCGACCACGGACAGCACGCCGGCGCAGTTGGCCGGTGCATCCAGGGCGCCGCCTTCATTGCCGGCCGCCGCGACCACGAGTATGCCGGCGGCAATCGCGGCGCCGATCGCGCTCTGTTCGGTCGCCGAGCAGGCGGTATTGGCGCCCAGACTCAGGTTGATGATATTGGCCGCCGGGCTCGCGGCGATCGTGCCGGCGTCGACCGTGACGGGCTGGCCCGCCGCCCACATGATCGCCGCCGCGATGTCGGAAACCCGTCCCGAACACTTGCCGATCGCGCGTACCGGCAGCACCGTCGTCAGGGGCGCGATGCCGGCGATGCCGATACCGTTGTTAGTCGCCGCGCCGATGACCCCGGCGACCTTGGTGCCATGCCAGGAACTCGGGGCCACGGTGCTGCAGCCGGCATTGACGAACAAGGTCATGGCGGCATCGGTGGCGTCGATCCAGTCTCCCGGATCCGAGGCGTCCGCGTGCCAGCCCTCGCCGTCGTTGGCGAAGTAGTAGGTCGCGGCCGAACCCGAGGCGCTGCAATCGGCGGTCGTATTGCCGCCAGTGGCGGTGGTGAAGTTGCCCTGATCGCAGCTGACGAAATCGTAGCCCGGCTGCAGCTTACCGGCCAGGTCCGGGTGATCCTCGATAATGCCGGTATCGATCACAGCGACCACGATGCTGGAGGCGCCGAGGCTCGTCTGCCACGCAGTGGTGGCCGACAGCGCCGAGGGCGCCGTCGATGAGCTCGGCAGCAGATACCACTGGCCTTGCCAGCTGCCGTTGTTCAGGTCGGGGTTGCTGGCATTACTGGGATCGGTGCTGGCGAGGAAGTGCGGATCATTCGGCAATGCGTCGGCCGGGAAGGCCTGGATATAGCGGTAGCCATCGGCTTCCGCATACTCGATGCCGGGATCGGCATTGAGCCGCGCCAGGATACCCTGCATTTCCACATGTGTCGGCGTGTAATCGAGCCGCATGACGTCCGTACTGCCGAACAGATTGTGCACCGGGCTGACTTGGATGCCGGTCGCTGCGCTCAGCCGGGTCGCGCGGTCCCTCACGTCCGCGATCTGTACCGCCGCGACGCCGGTGGTGCGCCACTTGACGATGATGTGGTCGGTCAGCGATGGGTCAATCGACTGATGCCGATAGGCGACGCTGTCCGCGGCCTGCGACCCCTGCGGCCCTAAGCCGCTGATCAGCAGCGGTAATGCGGCGAGAGCGGCGGCCCTCAGCTTTGGCGCAGCATTCTTTGCTTCTGGCATCAATCCACAGCTCCTGCAGGCGGATTGCGCCATTAGACCACAGAGCCCGCCAGAGTTCGCCCGCGCCCCCGGCCAGCTTTTTTGCTCTCGCGGCGCCGATAGGCGTGTTCGCAGCGCTGTGAAATACTCATGGCGCCGCTGCACCCGCGGCGCGGCGGAGGCGGGAGATTGTTGCAGCGCTCGGCGCTATCAGCAGACGCGGCAATGGCACTATGTCGACCTCGAGCTGAGTTCGCCGAATCTGGACCGCGCGTGCTTCGCTCATCCGGCGCTGCCGCCGGGAACGCCCGCGACCGCGGGGCCGGCCGAGGACTGCGTGGTCGATAAGATCGATCAGTTCGAGGCCCAGCTCAGCAATCCGCACACCAGCACCGACGAGCGGCGCCTGGCGCTGCAATTCCTGTTGCACCTGGTCGGCGACGTGCATCAACCGCTGCACGCCAGCGACGATGCGGATGAGGGCGGCAATCTCAAGCGGGTGTCGGCGAGGGGCCTGCACGCGGCCAGTCTGCATCACTACTGGGATACGGAACCGGTACTCATGCCTCCGCCCGCACCGTCTAGACGCAGGCTCCCGGCCGCGACGCCCGCCGATGGTGCGCTCCGGCGCCGGGATTGCTTCAAAATGGCCTGCATGAATCTTGCAGCCCTGAGCTGATACGAAGGTGGCGGCTTAGGCGGGCGATTGACCAACACAGGCCAACAACGATGACCTCAGCAGTCTCCACCCATCTGGCGGATCAGCGGCTAGCCGAAGACGATCGGGTCGCGCTGACCAAGGACGCGCTCAAACGCTCGTTTCTCGACAATCTGTTCTACATGCAGGGCAAGTTTCCGGTCCTGGCCACCGCCTACGACTATTACATGGCGCTGGCCTACACGGTGCGAGACCGAATGCTGCAGCGATGGAATAGCACCGCATCCGCGTACACGCAGCAAGGCTCGCGCACGGTGTCGTATCTGTCGGCCGAGTTCCTGATGGGGCCGTACCTCGGTAACAATCTGATCAATCTCGGCATCCATGACACCGCGCGTCAGGCGGTCGCCGAGCTGGGCCTGGATCTCGATGAGCTGTTGCGCCAGGAGGATGAACCGGGTCTGGGCAACGGCGGCCTCGGCCGGCTGGCGGCCTGCTTCATCGACTCGCTGGCGACGCTGCAGGTGCCGTGCATGGGCTACGGCATCCGCTACGAATACGGCATCTTCCAACAGGAAATCGTCGATGGCTGGCAGGTCGAGCGAACCGACAAGTGGCTGCGCTTCGGCAATCCCTGGGAAATCGTGCGCCCGGAATGGGCGGCCGAGGTCAAATTCGGCGGCCATACCGAGCGCTATACCGACGAACTGGGTCGGGTACGCGTGCGCTGGGTGCCGGCGCGCGTGGTCAATGGCGTGCCGTATGACACGCCGATACTCGGCTATCGCGTCAATACCGCCAATACCCTGCGCCTGTGGCGCGCCGAGGCGCCCGAGTCGTTCGACTTCTCGGTGTTCAATCGCGGCGATTATTGGGGCGCCGTGAATCAGAAGGTCATGTCGGAGAACATCACCAAGGTGCTCTATCCGAACGACGAGCAGGTCAAGGGCAAGGAACTGCGACTCGAGCAGCAGTACTTCTTCGTCGCCTGTTCGTTGCAGGACATGCTGCGCATCACCCGGGGGCAGAAGATCCCGCCTGAGCGCTTCCACGAAAAGTTCGCGATCCAGCTCAACGACACCCATCCCTCGATCGCGGTGGCCGAGCTGATGCGGCTGCTGGTCGATGAGCTGGCATTGGACTGGGACGCCGCCTGGGCGATCACGCGCCAGACCTTCGCCTATACCAATCACACGCTGTTGCCCGAGGCACTCGAGCGCTGGCCGCTGGACCTGTTCGGCCGCATGCTGCCGCGGCATCTGGAGATCATCTACGAGATCAATGCGCGCTTTCTCGACGAGGTGCGCATCGCCTTCTTCGGCGACGAGGAGCGCCTGGCGCGCATGTCGCTGATCGATGAGAGCGGCGCGCGCTACGTGCGCATGGCGCATCTGGCGACGGCCGGCAGTCACGCGGTCAACGGCGTCGCCCAGCTGCACACGGAGCTGCTCAAGAGCGACGTGCTGCGCGATTTCCACGATCTGTGGCCGCAGAAGTTCAGCAACAAGACCAACGGCGTAACGCCGCGGCGCTGGATGGTGCTTTCCAATCCACGGCTATCGCAATTCATTTCACGGGTCATCGGCGATAACTGGATCCGCCATCTCGTGGAGCTGCGTCGCCTCGAGCCGATGATCGAGGATGCACAATTTTGTGCCGAATGGCGCGACATCAAGCGCTCGAACAAGACCGCGCTGGCTGTGATCATCCGCGAGCGCACCGGCGTGGTGGTCAACCCCGCTGCCATCTTCGATGTGCAGGTCAAGCGCATCCACGAATACAAGCGCCAGCATCTGAACATCCTGCACGTGATTGGTCTGTATCACCGCCTCAAGACCGATCCGCAACTCGAGATCCATCCACGGGTGTTCATCTTCGGCGGAAAGGCCGCGCCCGGATATCATCTGGCGAAATTGATGATCCGCCTGATCACTGCGGTAGGCGACATCATCAATCGCGACCCGGGTGTGCGCGACCTGATCAAAGTCGTGTTCCTGCCGAACTTCAACGTCACCAACAGCCAGCGTATCTATCCGGCGGCGGACCTCTCGGAGCAGATTTCAACCGCAGGCAAGGAGGCCTCGGGCACCGGCAACATGAAGTTCCAGATGAACGGGGCCCTGACGATCGGCACGATGGACGGCGCCAACATCGAGATTCGCGAGGAGGTCGGGCCGGAGAATTTTTTCCTGTTCGGCCTGACGGCCGCCGAGGTGCAGGCACAACGTGCCGGCGGCTATCGGCCCATGGACCTCTACCACAGCCAGCCCGAGCTGCGCGAGGTCATCAATCTGATCAGGGACGGCTACTTCTCACGCGGCAACAGCGAGCAGTTTCTGGGCCTGGTCGGCAATCTGCTCTATTACGACCCCTACATGGTGCTCGCCGACTATCAAGCCTATGCCGAATGCCAGCAGCTGGTGGATGCAGCCTATCGCGACATCGATCGATGGACGCGCATGTCGATTCTCAATACCGCCCGCTCCGGCAAGTTCTCCTCTGATCGTAGCGTCCGCGAATACTGTGGCGATATCTGGAAGGCCACGGCGGTAGCGGTGCAGTTGAACCACCAGGGGGAAGTCATGGCGCTGCCGCCGCACTGATCGCGGCGATACGCCCGCTGTCAGCCGCAGACCGCCTCGGGCGGCGCCGAGCCCGTGGATTCGCGCACAATCAGCGTGTGCGGATGCAGCAGTTGACGCGGCGCGCCGGTGCCGTCGCGGCACACTTCCTCCAGCAGCAGATCGACCGCGGCGCGCGCCATGGCGGCTACGGGCTGATGAATCGTCGTCAGCGCCGGCCACACGCTGGCCGCGATTGGCGTGTCGTCGAAGCCGGCGATCGACAGGTCCTCCGGCACCTCGAATCCGCTGCGGTGCGCCAGCGACACCGCGGCCGCGGCCATATCGTCATTGGCGGCGAAGATGGCGGTCGGATACGGCTCATCGGCCAGCAGCCGCTCCGCCGCCTCCAGTCCCGAGCGATAGGTGAAATAGCCCTGCTCCAGGCGCACGCTATCGGGCGCGATGCCGGCGGCCGCAAGCGCTGCGAGAAAGCCCTGCAGCCGCTGCTGGCTGACGGCGTGACTCGGATGGCCCTTGATGAAGCCGAAGCGGCGGTGGCCGAGCGAGAGCAGGTATTCGGTCAGACCGCGCGCCGCGGCCGTGTTGTCGATCCGGATGGTCGCCATCCGGTCCGAGTCGTAGCCTGATGCCACGGCGACCGCCACCACGCCGGCGTGCTGCACCTCGGCCAGGACGCGCTCGGACTCGCACAGCGGCGGCGTCAGGATCAGACCGTCGATACCTGCCTTCAGCAGCTTGCCAAGAGCCGCTGCCGCCATCTCGCTCTCGCCGCAGCGCTCGACCAGCACCTGCGCACCGGTGCGGCTGCTCTCATCGAGCGCGCCGAGCAGCAATTCGCCTAAGTAGCCGGTCGAGGGGTTGTCGTAGAGCAGGCCGATGCGGCACGGCACCGAGCCCGCCAGGCTGCGCGCCGCGGGGCTGGGCGCGTAGTTGAGCGCGCGGATCGCCGCGTGCACCAGTTCGCGCGTCTCCGGCTTGACGTTGCTCTCGCGGTTGATGACGCGCGAAACCGTCATCGGCGAGACGCCGACATGCGCCGCCACATCGCGTATCGTCACGCTCTGATTCGACCTTCGCCGCTGCCGCTGCCTCGCCATCGCATATCCTTGCGGCTATGGTACCGCTTAGAAATTTGCCCCAGCAATCAATCGTCGCCCTGCTCTGGTGTGCGGCCAGCATGCCGGGCGTCCAGGCGGGATTCGCGGCATCCCCTGATGCCGGGCGCGGTGCGGCGCACGCGGCACTCTGGCCGCGCTCACACAGCGTCGGGTTGGTCGATCCTGCCACCGAGAGCTTCGTGACCGAGCTCATGAGTCGGATGAGCCTGGAAGACAAAGTCGGTCAGACCATCCAGGCGGATATCGGCTATGTCACGCCCGAGGACCTGCGCAGCTATCCGCTGGGTGCGGTGCTCGCCGGCGGCGATTCGCGGCCGACCGGCAGCATCGATCGCGCTGCGGCGGCGTGGCTTGCGGCGGTGCGCGCATTGCGGGCGGTATCGATCGAACCGCGGCCGGGGCACACGCCGATACCGATCCTGTTCGGTGTCGATGCGGTTCATGGCAACAACGCAGTATCGGGCGCCACCATCTTCCCACACAACATCGGGCTCGGCGCCGCGCATGATCCGGCGCTGATCGGCCGCATCGGCGCCGCCACCGCGCAGGAGATGGCCGCGGTCGGTATCGACTGGACCTTCGCACCGGCGCTGTCGGTGGCGCAGGACCTGCGCTGGGGCCGCAGCTACGAGAGCTACTCGCAGGATCCGGCACTGGTGCGGCGTTACGCCGGTGCAATGGTGCGCGGGCTGCAGGGCGAACCGAACGGTACACAGGGTGTGCAGAGCGGCCACGTTGCCGCGACGGCCAAGCACTTTCTGGGCGACGGCGGCACCAGCGAAGGTATCGATCAGGGCGACACCGAGGTCAGCGAGCGGGAGCTGATCCGCATCCATGCGCAGGGCTATCCGTCCGCGATCCAAGCCGGTGTCATGACCGTGATGGCGTCGTACTCGAGCTGGCGGGGGCGCAAGATGCACGGCAACGCGAGCCTGCTGACCGGAGTGCTCAAGGGCCGCCTGGGGTTCGAGGGTTTCGTCGTCAGCGACTNGAACGGCCACGGCCAGATTCCGGGCTGNACCAGCACCAATTGCCCTGCCGCCCTGTTGGCCGGTATCGANATGTACATGGCGCCCGACGGCTGGAAGGAGTTGTTCGACAATACACTCGCGCAGCTGCGTGCGGGTGAAATTCCGCTGGCACGGCTGGATGATGCCGTACGCCGGATTCTGCGCATCAAGGTAAAGCTGGGTTTGTTCGAAGCCGAGCGGCCCTGGGAGGGGCGGCTGGATGTGCTCGGTTCGAGCGCACACCGCGCGCTCGCGCGCGCTGCGGTACGCGAGTCGCTGGTGCTGTTGAAGAACCATGGACAGGTGCTGCCGATCCGCGCCGCGGCCCGTGTACTGGTCGTGGGCGATGCTGCCGACGATATCGGCCGCCAGTGCGGCGGCTGGACCTTGGGCTGGCAAGGCAGCGGCAACAGCAACCGCGACTTTCCCCATGGCGAGTCGATCTACGCGGGAATACGCGCCGCGCTCGAGGCCGGCGGCGGCAGCGCGCAGCTCAGCATCGACGGCAGCTATACCCGCAAGCCCGACGTCGCGATCGCCGTGTTCGGCGAGCAGCCGTACGCGGAAGGCGTCGGCGATCTGCGCTCGATCGAGTATCAGGCCGGCGAGCGGCGCGATCTGGCGTTGCTACGGCGGCTGCACGCTGCGCACATTCCGGTGGTGTCGGTGTTCCTGTCGGGCCGGCCGCTGCGGATGAATCCCGAGATCGACGCTTCGGATGCATTCGTGGCGGCCTGGCTTCCGGGCTCCGAGGGCGGCGGCATCGCCGATGTGCTGATCGGCGATGGCCGCGGCGGCGCGCGCCACGACTTCAGCGGCACGCTGTCGTTCGCGTGGCCGGCGAGCGCGGCGCGCGGCGGCGCCGCGCCAGTGCGCGCCGCGGCGGCGCCCAACCCGAAGTTCACGCTCGGCTATGGACTTCGTTACGCTGATCGCCGGCGGATGGGTCGCGTCGAACCCATGAGGTAATCCGATTTCTTCTGAAGACTGCGTAACTGACGGAAAACCATCGGGTATTTTGCGCTGTTGCGGGAGTGTGGCGGTGCCCTGGCAATGCTGCCGCGCTAGGGAATGTAATACAGCTCGAACGATTTGCCGACCCGTTGCACCGGCCGGTACTGCATCAGCCAGCCGTAGCCGGCCTGGTTTTCCTGCAGCGTGAGCATCGTGATGGCGACCCACCCGTGGGCCGGCTCATCGGGCTTGAGCAGCGTGTAGGGCGGCAATGCCTCACGCGACAGGTCAGCGGTGCCTTTGTATCCGAGCCAGAGCTGCCGAACGCCGCGCGCGGCCAGCACCTGCTCGAGGCGTCGCAGGTCCTGCCCGCCCCAGTCCAGATCCGAGTCCACCAGAATGCGTTCGGGGTGATCGCCCGCGAGCGCATTGAAATAGGCCAGGTAGTCCGGATAGGCGTAGGCGAGGATCGCGATCTGCCACAGCACCAGCGCCGCGATGGCGGCGCGCGCCAGGCGCGCGTGCCAATGCTGCCAGGCGGCGCACACCGCGTAGCCCGCGCCCATCGCGAGCAACGGATAGGCGATCAGTACGTGCCGCACGCCGATGTTGATATGGCTGTATACGCAGCAGAACATGAGTATCGATGCAAAGCAGAGGGCCGGCGCGAGCAGATAGACGTTGGCGCCGCGCCAGCCGCGTACCGCGAGCAGCCCGAGTCCGCTGAGACCGAGCAGCAGCAGCGGTAGCGGCGTCTTGACCGCGAGCGCGACGAGATAGAAGTACCACCAGCCGTTGCCGGCGGTGTGTCCGAGCAGGAACGACGGATGGCCGTGTTCGTTGTGCCATTCGACGCCGAGAAAATTCAGCGGCACCATGGAGAAGCCCAGCGGCAAGGGCACGCGTGCCGCGAAGCGGTAGGCCAGATCGTGCAGGGCGCCATGGTGGCCGGCCAGAAAGTCCAGTGCCGGACTCGGCGCCAGATCCGGTGTCGTCAGATAAACCAGCTTCGGCCCGTAGATGCCGACCATGATCACCAGGGTCAGCAGCACAGCGAGTGCCGCAGTGCCGAGGCGCCGCTGCAGCATCCAGCTCAGCCGCGCGCGGCGCGCGAACAGCAGTCGCAGCGCGATCAGGCTGAGCCCCGCCACGCCGATGAACGGTACCGCCGACATCTTGGTAGCGACCGCCAGGCCGGCCGCGAGCCCGAGGCGCAGCCCCGCAGCGATGCTGGGAGCCTCGAACCAGCGCAGCAGCAGGTACAGGGTCATGATGGTCATGGCGGTGACCGGCACGTCGAGCGCGACCACCGCGGCGTGCCCCAGGATCACCGGCGTGCTGACCAGGAACAACAGCGTCACCAGGGCCGCGGCCTCGCCGTACCAGCGCCGCACCCACAGCCAGCTGGCCGCCAGCAGCAGCAGCAGAAATGGCAGCATGCCGAGCCGGGCCAGCGTCAACAGCTCGTTGTAACTGGCCGGGGAGTTGTACAGCAGATCGCGGCCCTGGGCCTCGCCGATCGGCATCGGGTTGCCATGGACACGCGCTCCGGCCAGGTACGGGCCGATGGCGGCCGCCAGCCGTGCCAGCGGCGGATGCTGATTGTCGTATCGATACTCACCGCGATCGATCAGTACCAGCCCGGCGGCGATATGCTCGGGCTCATCCCAGAAATTGCCGAAGAAGTGGTAGGTGCTGATGCACAGCGCGCAGGCGAGCACGGCGAGCAGCGCCGGCGCAGCCAGGGAGCAGCGAGTCGGCCAGCGCATTTGCCGGTGCCTTCCATTGGTAATCAAGGTGAACGAGCTGCCAATTCTGCCTTGCGGCGGCCGCTCGCGGTGCGCGATCTGGGATATTGCGGGAATGGGGTGCGCTGAAGTAGTGTGCCAAAGTTTTTTTGTCGCGATAGCCGGCAGGCGCAAGTGCCCCCAGAATGCTCGATGACTACGACCGACGCCCAGGCCTGGGTGGTCCATAAGTTTGGCGGCTCAAGCGTCGCCGATGCGCGCTGCTTCGAACGGGTTGCCGCCATTGTGGAGTCGCAGATGGTGACGGCAGCCTCGGGCGGTCGGCAGACCCAGCCGCGCCTCGCGATCGTGCTGTCCGCCTGCAAAGGCGTGACCGATGCGCTGCTCGAGCTGGTGGCGCTGGCGGAGGGCCGGGATGCCGACTGGCGCCAGCGACTGGCGGTGCTGCGTGATCGGCACGCGGCGATTGCCACGGCATTGCTCGATGAGGCCACGGCCGCAGAGTATCTGGCCGAGTTCGATCGCGATGTCACGGATCTGACCGGCGTACTGCAGAGCACGAGCATCATGCGCTCGGCCGCCCAGACGGTGCGCGACCTGTGCTCGGGCTACGGCGAGATCTGGTCCACGCAGCTGTTTCGCCGCTATCTGCAGCGGCGCGGCATTCGCGGCGGCGTGCAATGGCTGGACGCACGGCGCTGCGTTACGGTGGAGTGGGGACCGCTCGGCCCGGCGGTGCAGTGGCTGGAATCCAAGCTCAAGCTGCAGGGGCTGCTGCCGCCGCAGGCGCCGGTCACGCTGGTGATCACGGGCTTCATCGCCAGCGACCCACGCGGGGTTCAGACCACGCTCGGCCGTAACGGCAGCGATTTTTCCGCCTCGATCTTCGGCGCGTTGCTCGATGCGGCGCAGATCCATATCTGGACCGACGTCGACGGCGTGCTTTCGGCCGATCCACGTCGCGTGCCCGACGCGCAGGTCATCGATTCGCTGTCGTACAACGAGGCAATGGAGCTGGCCTACTTTGGCGCCAAGGTGATCCATCCGCAGACCATGGCGCCGGCGGTAGGCCGCGACATTCCGATCTGGATTCGCAACAGCTTTGCGCCCGACAAGCCGGGCACGCTGATCTGTGCACGACCGAACTCGACCCTGCCGGTCAAGGGCATCACCAGCATCGAGGACGTCGCGCTGGTCAATCTCGAGGGTGCCGGCATGATCGGCGTGCCGGGTACGGCGCATCGCCTGTTCGGCGCGCTGCGGGAGGAAGGCATCTCGGTGATCCTGATCTCGCAGGGTAGTTCCGAGCATTCGATCTGCTGCGCGATCCCGCAGGCGCAGGCGGCGCGTGCCAAGAGTGTGCTCGAGACCGCGTTCGCGCGCGAGCTGGCCGAAGGCCAGATTCAAAACGTCGACGTGACACCGGATCTGGCGATTCTGGCGGTGGTCGGCGATGGCATGGCCGGCATGCCCGGCGCCGCGGGCAAGGTATTTGGCGCCCTGGGCAATGCGCACATCAATGTGCGCGCGATCGCGCAGGGCGCTTCAGAGCGCAACATTTCGGTGGTGGTCGACGCCAGGCATGCGACGCGGGCGCTGCGGGCGACGCACGCGAGCTTCTACCTGTCGCCGCATACCCTGTCGATCGGTGTCATCGGTCCGGGTACCGTTGGCCGCGTGCTGCTCGATCAGCTCGCGAGCCAGCGCGAGCGCCTGGCGCGCGAATTCAAGATCGATCTGCGCGTGCGCGGCATTCTGCGCTCCAGGCAGATGCGACTCGCGGATTTCGCACTGCAACTGTCGCACTGGCGCGAGGAGCTGGAGGAGCATGCACAACCGGCGGATCTGGCGCGCTTCGTCGAACACGTAGGCGTGGACTATCTGCCGCATACGGTGCTGATCGATTGCAGCGCCGACGCCGAGGTGGCCGGGCATTATCGCGATTGGCTTGCGGCAGGCATTCATATCGTGACACCGAACAAGAAGGCCAATAGCGGCACACTGGCCTACTACGAGAGCCTCAAGGCCGCGCGCCGCCAGAGCGGCGCGAATTACCTGTATGAGACCACGGTCGGCGCCGGCCTGCCGGTGATCCAGACGCTGCGCGACCTGCGCGAAACCGGCGATGAGATCACGCGCATCGAAGGCATCTTCTCCGGCACGCTCGCCTATCTGTTCAATGTCTATGACGGCACGACGCCGTTCTCGGCCATCGTGCGCGAGGCCAAGCAGCGCGGCTATACCGAGCCCGATCCGCGCGATGACCTCTCGGGCACGGATGTGGCGCGCAAACTCATCATATTGGGCCGCGAGATGGGCTTGCCGCTCGAGATGAGCGATGTCGAAGTCGCCAGCCTGGTGCCGGAGGATCTGGTCGCCGGCAGCAGCGAGGAGTTTCTGGCGGGGCTGTCGCGTCATGACGCGCCGATGAAGCAGCGCTATGAAGAGGCGCGCTCGCGCGGGCGGGTGCTGCGCTATGTCGGCGCGGTCTCGGCCAACGGGCGTGCCACCGTGGGCCTGGTCGAGCTCGAAGCGCGCCACGCCTTCGCCAACATCGCGCTGACCGACAACGTGGTGCGCTACGCAACTGCGCGCTACTGCGATAATCCGCTGATCGTGCAGGGACCGGGCGCCGGGCCGGCGGTAACCGCCGGCGGCGTGTTTGCCGATCTGCTGCGCCTCACGACCTACCTCGGAGCGCGACTGTGAGCAGCGCCGCGGCAGCGCAAGCCCGCACCGTCGCGACGGCCTTTGCGCCCGCCTCGGTCGGCAACGTTGCCATCGGATTCGATATTCTCGGCTTCTCGGTCGATGCGATTGGTGATCGCGTGACGGTGCGGCGCAGCGCCGCAGCCGGCGTGACGATCAAGTCGATTCGCGGCGTGGTGCAGGATCTGCCGCTCGAGGCAGCGAAGAACACCGCGGGACGGGCGGTCATCGCCATGTACGAGGCGCAGCCGCTCGGTTTCGGCTTCGAGCTCGAGATCGATAAAGGCATTCCTCTGGCCTCCGGCCTCGGCGGATCGGCAGCCTCGGCGGTGGCCGCCGTAGTCGCGGCCAACGCGCTGCTGCCGCAACCGCGTCCGCAACTCGAGTTGCTGCAGTACGCCATGCAGGGCGAGGCGGTCGCCAGCGGTTCGATGCACGTCGACAATATTGCGCCATCGCTCTACGGTGGCCTGGTGCTCACGGTCGGCATCGACCATCCGCGGGTCAAGCAGATTCCCGTGCCGAGCGCGATCCGCGCGGTGATCGTGCATCCGCATATGTTCCTGTCGACCCGGCAGGCGCGCGCTATTCTCAAGGGCACCGTGGAGATGGCCGATTTCGTCTGGCAAACGGCCAACCTTGCCGGTTTCATTTCCGGCTGCTACACCAACGATCTGGATATGCTGCGCGAATCCTTCGAGGACGTCGTGATCGAGCGGCAACGCGCCGCGCTGATCCCCGGTTTCGGGGAGGTGCGCCGCGCGGCGCTGTCCGCCGCAGCGCTCGGCTGTTCGATCTCGGGCGCCGGGCCCACGGTGTTCGCCTGGTGCCTGCAGGAGCATGCGCCCGCGGTGCGTGAGGCCATGGTGCGTGAGTTCTCGCATCACGGTCTGCAGTCCGACCATTGGATCATCGCGGTCGAGCCCCGCGGCGCGCGCGTCGTCGGCTGATGCTGTTCGCCAGTACCCGCAACCCGCTGCATCGGGTCGGTTTTGGAGCCGCGCTAACGCAGGGCCTGGCCGGCGACGGCGGCTTGTATGTGCCGACCGACTGGCCGAAGTTGACGCCCAATTCGGATCCCGATGACCTGGCGGCGCTGGCGCTCGAGCTGCTGCAGCCGTTCGTCGCCGGCGATGCGCTGGCTGTCGAGCTGGCCGCGATTACCCGCGAGGCCTTCAGTTTTCCCGCACCGCTGCTCATGCTCGGTGATAGCGGGCGCCTGGACGTGCTCGAACTCTTTCACGGCCCGACCGCCGCGTTCAAGGACTTCGGCGCGCGGTTTCTGGCCGCGGCGCTGACGCGGGCGCGGCGCGGAGCCACCCGGACGCTCAAGATTCTGGTGGCCACGTCGGGCGATACCGGCGGAGCGGTGGCCGCGGCCTTCCATCGGCACAGCGGCATCGAAGTCGCGGTACTGTTTCCCAAAGGTCTGGTGTCGCCCACACAGGAACGACAGCTGACCTGTTGGGGCGAGAATGTGCGCAGCTTCGCCGTGCGCGGGCGTTTCGATGACTGCCAGCGCCTGGTGAAGGAGGCGTTCGGCGATCCGGCGCTGCGCGAGCGCTTCGAGCTGTCGTCCGCCAACAGCATCAACCTCGGCAGGCTGCTGCCGCAGACGGTGTATTACTGGGCGGCGAGCCTCAAGATCTGGCGCACGCATGGCGAACCGGCGTCGTTCGTGATTCCGAGCGGCAATCTCGGCAATGCGACCGCCTGTGTCTGGGCACGTCGGCTTGGGGCGCCGATCGATGCGATCGTGCTGGCGCACAACGCCAACCGCACCGTGCCCGATTATCTCGAACAGGGCGTGCTGCGACCGCGTCCAAGCGTGGCGACGCTGTCTTCGGCAATGGACGTCGGCAATCCAAGCAATCTGGAGCGATTGGTGGCGCTGTTTCCGGACCCGGCCGCGCTGCGCACGGCGCTGCGCGCGGTATCGATCGACGATGAGGCCACGCGCCAGCGGATCCGAATCGACTTCGAGCGCTACGGTCGGGTCTGGTGTCCGCATAGCGCCGTCGCGGCGGAAGCCTACACGCGGCTCGCACCGAATGAGCGCGCGCATGGCCGGTGGGTGCTGGTGGCTACGGCGCATCCGGCCAAGTTTCGTGAGATCGTCGAGCCGCTGATTGGCGCTACGCTCACAATGCCGCAGAATCTGGCACGTCTGTTCGATCGGCCCTCGAGCTGCACTGAGATCGAGGCTACGCTGGATGCCCTGAATAGCTCGCTATAACGTATGGAGTCTCTGCCGCCTGTCAATCTGGATTTCGTCGCGGCCGCAGTCGCCGCCGCCGCATTGCTCGCCGGCCTGTTCCTGCTGTGGCGCTGGGATCGGCCCCGCCGTGTGCGCGCGGCACGCGCAAGGGCGATCATCAACTGCGGCTTCGAGCATTTGCGCAATGTGCTGGTGCCCGACGGCCAGGGCAACACTCTGCATGTGGATTTTCTGCTGCTGACCGCGCGCGGCCTGGTGGTGATCGATCTGCGCGATGTCGAAGGCAACATCTTCGGCGGCGATCAGATGACCGAGTGGACCGTGATGCGACGCGCCCTGCGCTACACTTTTCCGAACCCGCAGACCGGGTTGTACGATCGAATCGCGGCCGTGCGCGCAATAGCGCCGGAATTGCCGATCGAGGGCTGCGCTGTGTTCACCTCGAGCGGCCGCTTTCCCAAGGGCTTGCCGAGCCACACGCTGATGCTCGATTCACTGCGGGCGGAATTTCCCGCGTCGGACCGTCACGCCATGAGCGCATTGCTCGAACGCTGGATGCCGGCCTGGAGACTGATCGAAAAATCGGTGGCACCCAGCAAGCTCGCCGCGCCGAAGGCGGCGATCTAGCAGCGCGGGCCGTGGGGACGAAGCCTAAGCATCCGGGAAAATGCCGCGCACGGCTGGCGCGCCATGCGGTGGTTGCGGCGATTGCGGCCGCGCTGTCGTCGCTGGGGATTACGCTGATCCAGGCGCAGCAGACGCCAACCGATGCCGGCAATCGCCGCGGCGGCCAGGGTTTGCACGATAAGGATACGGCGTCGCCGATCAAGCACGTCATCGTGGTCATCGGGGAGAATCGAAGCTTCGATCACGTCTACGCAACCTATACGCCTCGCCCCGGACAACAGGTATCGAATCTCCTGTCGCGCGGCATCATCAGCGCCGATGGCACACCGGGCCGCAACCACGCCGCCTCGGCGCAGAGAGCGGCCACCGACACGCGCCGCTACGCGATCAGTCCCGCCAAAGCCTACGGCTACCTCAATATCCCGCCACCGGGAACCCACGGCGCACCGAGCGCGCCGAGCGATAAGACTCCGGCGCCGTTTGCGACCATGGCGGCCGCCAGGGCCGCCGAGCACGACCTGGCGGACGACTACTACCCGTTGCTGCTCACGGGCGCCACCGGTCTGCCGGCCGACGTGATCGATACGCGTATCGCGAACTACGAAAATCTCGGCCCGGGCGTCTTTCAACTAACACCTGCGGTCAAATACGATGACTATGCGGGCAATCCGGTGCATCGCTTCTACCAGATGTGGCAGCAGAGCGATTGCAGCGTCGAACACGCGAGCGCGGCGAATCCGAGCGGCTGCCGCAGCGACCTGTACGCCTGGGTGGAAGTGAGCGTGGGTGCCGGGGGCAACGGCAAGCCGCAGCCGTTGCCGGTCACCCATATCTCAACCGGGGAGGGATCGACGGCACTGGCGTTCTATAACATGCAGCAGGGCGACGCTCCCTACCTGAAGGAACTCGCCGATCGCTACACTCTGAGCGACAACATGCATCAGTCGGTCCAGGGCGGCAGCGGCGCCAACCACATCATGTTCGGCTTCGCCGATGCCATCTGGTACAGCGATGGACACGGCCACCCCGCGACCCCACCTGCCAACCAGATCGAGAATCCGGATCCGAAGCCCGGTACAGACAATTGGTACGACGAGGACGGCGACTTGGGCGGCAGCTACAGCGCCTGTGCCGACCTGAGCCAGCCGGGTGTGCCCGCGGTGGTCAATTACCTCGAGTCGCTGGCGCGCCCGATCAATCCGCGGTGTGAGGCCGGACACTACTATCTGCTGAATAACTACAATCCGGGCTTCAACGCCGACGGCACGCTGGCAAGCCAGTATTCCGCGTTCACGATTCCGCCCAGCTCGGTGCGCCATATCGGCGACGTGCTGATGCGGGCCGACATCTCGTTCAGCTACTTCGGTGCCGACTGGAACATCTACCGGACCGATCCGGCGGCTGCGAATCCGTACGACGCTTATTGCAACATCTGTAATCCGTTCCAATACGCCAGCGATATCATGACCAACGCGGCGCTGCGCCAAGCGCACATTCACGATACGGATGTGTTCTACCAGGACATTGCCGAGGAGACCCTGCCGGCCGTCTCGATCGTCAAGCCGAGCGGCTTTGTCGACGGCCACCCGGCGTCTTCAAAGCTGGACCTGTTCGAGGGATTCGTGAAAAAGATCATCCACCAGCTGCAGGCGCATCCGCAGCTCTGGCGCGATACCGCGGTCTTCGTCACCTTTGATGAAGGCGGCGGCTACTATGACTCCGGGTACATTCAGCCGCTCGACTTCTTCGGTGACGGCCCGCGCATCCCGCTGTTGATCGTCTCGCCCTACACCGAGGGTGGGCTCGTCAATCACGGTTACGCCGATCACGTGTCGATCATCAAATTCATCGAGCGTAATTGGCGGCTCAAGCCGATCACGGCCCGTAGCCGCGACAACTTCCCGAATCCGAAGACCCGCCGCGATAATCCCTACGCACCGACCAACAGTCCGGCCCTGAGCGATCTGTGGGATGCCTTCCATTTCAATGACGGGGCATTGTCGCGTGCGCCGGGCGAGAGCCGCGCGTCGCGGTGAGCGGGCAGGTGGCAAGGCGGCGGTATCGATGGCTGTCGTTCACGGTTGCGGTCGCCGCCTTGCTGGCTGCAGCGGCCGGCTGCGCACGCTCGGGAGCTGTCGTTCGCGGTCGCCTTTCCAGGCCCGCCGCGGTATCGAGTCCTGTTTTCTGGCACGGCGCAGGGCAATCGGATCGGCGGCCAGGCGCAGGCACAGGACCTCAATGGCCGCAGCTTTGCCGGACATGGCGGCGAGGTTTCGCAGCAGTACTACACGTGGACCGCCGTGCGGATGGCGCCGTGATCGATTGCACTGCTAGGTCGCCATTAGCCGGTCGGCAGTTTGCGGAGGGATTGAGCGATAGGGAGCATTTTTTGTAATTAAAAAATGCTCCCTATCGCTCAATCCTCCTACGGCCTGCGGGCCAACTACGGAGGGCGATCTACCACGGCGAGCTAGGACGGTGCCGCGGGCAGGCGGAGCAATGGCCGCCTGCTCGAAAAATCAAGCAATTGCATGCAGCTTATGATCCATCGTAGAGAGCCGCCGGGCGGCCCCCTTGAACCTGGTTTCTGCGCCCCTAACGTAACCGGTGTTCGAGTGGGCGCAACCAGCTGAAAGCAGGGGCTGACATGTTTGCTAGGTTTACGAGCTTGCAGAATTCGCTGCTCGACGAGTTCTGGCGCCTGCAGCAGGAAATGGAGGAACTGCCCGGAGACGGACTGTCTTCCTCAGGTGGAATCAGGCCATTGCCGCGCGGCTCATTCCCGGCCATTAACGTCGTTCGGACTCCCGAGGAGATGCAGGTCTACCTGTTCGCCCCGGGCCGCGATCCGAAGAAGCTGGATATATCCATCCAGCAGGGTGTGCTCACAAGATCGGGCGAACGGCAGATTCCGATCGACGAGAAGGCGACTTATTACCGTCAGGAGCGCTTCGGCGGCGAGTTCCGCCGTGCCATCAGCCTCGGGGAGGATGTGGAGGCCGAGCTCGTCGAGGCGAAATACCGTGACGGCATCGTGCAGATCAGGCTGCATCGGCGCGAGTCTGCAAAGCCGCGCCAGATCGAGATTCGTTGAGAGGGGGGTGACACATCATGGCCACGAACACTACGGCGGTTGCCGGGCGGGAGTCCCTGACCGCGGCGCCGCAGCAACGCGGGCGCGCTACGGAATCGGCGATCCGCGCGCCGGTCGACATCTTCGAGGATAGCGAGAGCATCACGCTGGCGGCGGATATGCCCGGGGTGCCCAAGGACCGCCTCGACGTACGCGTGGATGGCAACACCTTGTTGCTTGAGGGGACTGTGCAGTTCGAGCTGCCGGAGCAGGCCGAGGCTCTCTACGCCGACGTCCGCTCGACTGTCTATCGACGCAGCTTCGTACTGAGCCGAGAGTTGGAAGCGGAGAAGGTCCAGGCGAATCCTAGGGACGGCGTCCTGACCGTGCGGATTCCGAAACGCCTAGAGCTTCGCCCCCGAAAGATCGAGGTTCAGGGGCCCTGAGCGTCCGCCGCCGGCCGCGAGCGGGAAGCATGGGCTGGCGCGGCGCTTGCCGCTGCGGCTGCACGCTGACCTAAGACCGTGTCACGGGGAGGGCGAAAAATGCCCGCGCATTCGCGCCGGTGTACGCGGCGCACTGTTCGAGACTCTCGCCGCGCGCGGCCGCGAGCGCCGCGGCCACATGCGGCAGATACATCGGCTCATTACGGCGAGATCTTGGTTTTGGCTTCAGGTCGCGCGGCAACAGGTATGGCGCATCGGTCTCGAGCATCAGGCGATCGGCTGGAATCCGCGGCACCAGCGCCTGCAGATGGGCGCCGCGGCGCTCGTCGCAGAGCCAGCCGGTGATGCCGATCGACAACTCGAGTGCCAGATAGTCCTCGAGTTCGCCCGCCGCCGCGGTGAAGCAATGTGCCACGGCGCCCGCGAGCTTGCGCCGGTGCTCGCGCAGCACGGCGATGAAATCCTCGTGCGCGTCGCGCTGATGCAGGAATACGGGCTTGCCGCTCTCGGCCGCGAGCTGCAGCTGCCACTCGAAGGCGCGCAGCTGCGCTTCGCGCGGCGACAGGTTGCGGTAGTAATCGAGCCCGCACTCGCCGGCGGCGACCACCTGCGGCTGCGTCAGCAGCTGGCGCAATGCCGGCAAATCGGCGGCAGTCAGCTGCGCGGCGTGATGCGGATGGATGCCCGCCGTGGCAAACAGCGTGCCCGGATGGCGGTGCGCGAGTTCGATCGCAGCGGCGCTGCCCGCCACGCTGGCGCCGGTCACGATCATCTGCACTACCTGGTGGCGGCGCGCGCGCTCAATCACCGCGTCGCGGTCGCGGTCAAAACTATCGTGGGTCAGATTGGCGCCGATATCGATCCACTGCATGTCGCTACTGTAATGTGAAGCGGCTCTGCCTGATATGATCGCAGCTGCATGGCCGGGCAGAACCGTATGTTGCGACAATTGCAACTCTGGGACTTCGATAGCAGTGAGCACGCCTGGTCAGTGCGCCAGAGTGTGCGCGCGCGCCGCCTCAGCGTGCGTGTGTTCCGCAACGGCGGCGTCGAGATTGTCGTGCCGCCACGCACGCCGCCGAGGCGCGTAAGCGAATTTGTCAGCGAACATCGCGAATGGATCGAGCGCCAACGACGGCGCGCAGTACCCGCGGTCGACTGGCCGCTGCCGCCCGACGTATTGTCATTGACGGCGATCGATGAAGAATGGCGCTGCAGCGCGATTGCGGGCGCCGGGCAGGTAGGCCTGCGCGAGATCGCCGGCTATGAGCTGCAGCTCAGGGGCCGACTGGATGACCGCGCGCGGCTGCGGCGCCTGCTCGCGAACTGGCTGGTCGAACGCGCGCGGCGGCGCCTCGAGGGACCGCTGCGGGCGCTCGCTGCGCAAATGGCGGTGGCACCCGGGCGCCTGGAGGTGCGCCGCCAGCGCTCGCGCTGGGGCAGCTGTTCGCGCCGCCGCACGATCAGTCTGAACGTCTGCCTGCTGTTTCAGCGTCCCGAGGTGCTGCGCTACCTGATGATCCACGAGCTCTCACACCTGCGGCACATGAACCATTCGGCACGCTTCTGGGCCGAGGTCGCGCGTTACGAGCCCGACTGCAAAGCGCTGGATCGCGAGCTGCTGCAGGGCTGGCGGCGCGTGCCGTCGTGGATCTTCAAATGAGCGACCCGCCCTCAAGGCCGGAGCCGCCACCGCTGGCGGGAGATGGTGCCACCCGCGTCGATCTGTCGGACGAGGCCGTGCACTGGGATCTGGGCAGCTCGCTGTCCTACAGCCAATACCTGCGGCTCGATCGTCTGCTCGACGCCCAGAAGCCGCTGTCCACCGAGCACGATGAAATGCTGTTCATCATCGTGCATCAGGTCTCCGAGCTGTGGATGCGGCTGATGCTGCACGAACTGCACGCCGTGATCGAGTGTGTACGCCGCGACAATCTCGATCCGTCTTTCAAGATGCTCGAGCGCATCGGCCGCGTGCAGGCGCAACTGCTTGCGGTATGGGAAGTGCTGTCGACCATGACGCCGGCGGATTATTCGTCGTTTCGCAACCTTCTGGGGCGCTCATCGGGCTTCCAATCGGTGCAGTACCGCCTGCTCGAGTTCACCCTGGGCAACAAGCACGCGGACATGATCGAGGTGCACCGGCGCGATCCCGAAGCCTACGCGGCGCTGGCGCGCGCGCTGGCGGCGCCGAGTCTATACGACGAAGTATTGCGGCTGCTGTCGCAGCGGGGCTACGGCGTGCCGGTCACATCGCTGGTGCGCGATTTTACTCAGCCCTATGAGCCCTCGAAGCAGGTGACCGGCGCCTGGCTCGGCGTGTATCACAATGCCGTCAAGGATTGGGATCTCTACGAACTCGCCGAGCGCCTGGTCGACCTGGATCATCGTTTCCAGATCTGGCGCTTCCAGCACATGAAGACCGTGGAACGCATCATCGGCTACAAGCCGGGCACCGGCGGCACGGCGGGCGTGAGCTATCTGGCGAAGGCGCTGCGGCTCAGGCTCTTTCCTGAGCTTTGGGAAGCGCGGACTTCGATGTAACGACCAGGCGTGCCGGGTGATAGCGCCGCCACGGCCGCGAGAGCGGCGGCGCGGCCGGGTGCAGCCGCTGCCAGTGCCGCTGCCAGCGCCGCTGCAGCCGGCGCATCATTTTATTCGTCGGGACTGATGGCCAGCGCGCGTGCGCCACCGCAGGGCCCGTACATGCGGGCTACCGCGCTGGGTCAGGCGCACCGGCGCGTTGACCAGATACGCTTCCCGCACGAGCTGCATGTGGGCCAGATCGGCGCGGCTGTCGCCGTAGGCGTACACGCGGCCGGGCGCGTCACGTGCGATCACCGCCGCCAGACAGCGGCGCTTTTCCTCGCCGCGGCAATTGGCGGTCGCGAGGCGGCCGTCCAGACGGCCATCGGCGCGCCAGCGGACCTCACTGCAGATGGTCTCATCGAAGCCGAGCGCTCGAGCGATGCGCGGCACGTACAGATCGGTACTGGCCGACATCAGCAGCAGCCGATCGCCGCGCGTGCGATGCATCGCGATCGCGCCGAGTGCTTCCCCGTACAGGCCCTGATGCAGCAGTCCGGCGACGAAGAGCGCGGCCCAACGCTCGACGCTGGCGCGTTTCGCGCCGCCCATCGTGGCGTGAATCAGCGCACCCTTGAGGATGCCGCGATCGCGATTGAACACAAATCTCGCAGCCGCGGGTAGCGCCAGCAGCACACGCGGCAGCAGCCAGGGGCGGCGCCACAGAAAGCCCCACAGGAAAGGGGCGAGGGTGTCACGCCGCGTGATCGTGCCGTCGAGATCGAATACCGCCAGGCTGCCGCTGTTCAAGGCACGCGCTCGGAGGGCGGCTCAGGCGGCGCGGCTCTGGCCTGCGAGCTCGCGCAGCACGAACGGCAGGATGCCGCCATGGCGGAAGTATTCGCGCTCCTTCGGCGTATCGATGCGCACGCGCACTTCGAAGCGGATCGGACTGCCGCTGGCCGGCGTGGCGAGCACGACAGCGGTGCGTGCACCACTGCCGTGAAAGCCCGTGATCTCGTAGCTCTCGCGGCCGCTGAGGCCGAGCGACTGGCCGTTGCGGCCGTCGATGAACTGCAGCGGCAGCACGCCCATGCCGATCAGGTTGGAGCGGTGGATGCGCTCAAAGCTCTCGGCGATAACGGCGCGCACGCCGAGCAGCATGGTGCCCTTGGCGGCCCAATCGCGCGAGGAACCGGTGCCGTATTCCTTGCCGGCGATGATGATCAGCGGGGTCCCGTCCGCCTTGTAGCGCATCGCGGCGTCGTAGATGCTCATCTGTTCGCCGGTCGGCAGATACTCGGTGATCCCGCCCTCGGTGCCGGGCAAGAGCAGATTGCGCAGCCGGATGTTGGCGAAGGTGCCGCGCATCATGACTTCGTGGTTGCCGCGGCGCGCACCGTACTGATTAAAATCGCCCGGCCGCACGCCCTGTTCCATCAGATAGCGCGCCGCCGGACTGGTCTTGGCGATGTTGCCGGCCGGCGAGATATGGTCGGTAGTGACCGAGTCACCCAATAGGGCCAACACGCGTGCGCCGGCGATCGCGGCCACCGCCGGGGGCTGCATGGTCATGCCCTCGAAGTAAGGCGGATTCTTGACGTAGGTCGACTTCGGATCCCAGGCGTAGATCTTGCCCGCGGGCACCGCGATGCCCTGCCAGCGCTCATCACCGGTAAACACGCTGCCGTAGTTGCGCCGGAACATGCCGGAGTTGATATTGCGCTGCACGTAGTCGGCCACTTCGGTCGGCGCCGGCCAGAGGTCGCGCAGGTACACCGGCTTGCCATCGGCACCGCTGCCGAGCGGCTCGTTGTTGAGGTCGATGTCGAGCGAACCCGCGAGCGCGTACGCGACCACCAGCGGCGGCGAGGCCAGGAAGTTCATCTTGACTTCGGGGTGCACGCGGCCATCGAAGTTGCGATTACCCGAGAGCACCGAGCAGCCGATGATGTCGCCGGCCTTGACGCCGGCGGAGATCTCGGGCTTGAGCGGGCCGGAGTTGCCGATGCAGGTGGTGCAACCATAGCCGACCAGGTTGAAGCCGACACTGGCCAGCTGGTCGAGCAGCTTGGCTTTCTCGAGATAGTCGGTGACGACCCGCGAGCCGGGCGCGAGGCTGGTCTTGACCCAGGGCTTGGAGCTCAGACCGAGGCGGTGGGCGTTGCGCGCCAGCAGTCCGGCGGCGATCAGCACATAAGGATTGGAAGTGTTGGTGCAGCTGGTGATCGCGGCGATCAGCACGGCGCCGTCGCGCAGTTCGAAGGAGTTACCGTCGACACTGACCGGCGCCGTGCCGGCGACAGCAGGGTTCCTGCGGGCGCGTTCCTCGGCCATGCGCGTGTGATGCTTGCGGTAGGTGCTCTTGGCGATGCGCAGCGGTACCCGATCCTGCGGGCGGCTCGGGCCGGCGAGGCTGGGCTCGACGCTGCTCAGGTCGAGTTCGAGCACGCCGGTGTAGTCGGCAGCCCTCGCGCCATCGACACGCCACAACCCCTGGGCGCGCGCATAGTCCTCGACCAGCTGAATGTGTTCCGCCGAGCGGCCCGACAGCCGCAGATAGCGCAGAGTTTCTTCGTCGATCGGAAAGATCGCACAGGTGCTGCCGAATTCGGGCGACATGTTGCCGATCGTGGCGCGGTCGGCCAGCGGCAGATTTGCCAGGCCATCGCCGAAGAATTCGACGAATCTGTCCACCACGCCGTGCTTGCGCAGCAGCTCGGTCACGGTCAGCACCAGGTCGGTCGCGGTCGCGCCCGGAATGAGGCTGCCGGTCAGCTTGAAGCCGATGACCTGGGGGATCAGCATGGTCACGGCCTGACCGAGCATGGCTGCCTCGGCCTCGATGCCGCCGACGCCCCATCCGAGCACTCCGAGGCCGTTGATCATGGTGGTGTGGGAGTCGGTGCCGACCAGGGTGTCCGGGTAGGCCTGGCGCCGGCCGCGGTCGGTGTTCTCGAATACGACCCGTCCGAGGTACTCGAGATTAACCTGGTGCACGATGCCGGTGTTGGGCGGCACCACCTTGAAATTGCGAAACGCCGACTGGCCCCAGCGCAGGAAAGCGTAGCGCTCGGCGTTGCGCTCGAACTCGATGCGATTGTTGTCGGCGAGCGAATGCGCGGTGCCGTAGCTGTCGACCTGCACCGAGTGGTCGATCACCAGCTCGGCCGGCACCAGCGGGTTGATCTCGTCGGCGTTGGCGCCGAGGCGCGTCATGGCTTCGCGCATCGCCGCCAGATCCACAATCGCCGGCACGCCGGTGAAGTCCTGCATGATGACACGCGCGGGCGTGAACGAGATCTCGTACGACGGCGCGGCCTGCGGCTCCCAGTTCAGCAGCGCCTCGATATCGGCGCGGGTGACGTCGGTGCCGTCCTCGAAGCGCAGCAGATTCTCGAGCAGGATCTTGAGAGAATACGGCAGGCGCGCGACTTTTTCCGCGCCCAGCGCAGGCAAACTCCAGATCTCATAGGAATGAGCGCCCGACTTCAGGGTTGTGCGCGCTTTGAAGCTATCGCTCATTATGCCTCCGGCTGCGGCGCGCCACGTGGGCGGCAGATTAAAATCCGCGGATTATATCGGGGGCTCGCGGCGGCGGGTACGCCGACATCTGCTGCTTCGCCTCGATGTGCTGCTCCGTTTTGAGGCGAACCTGTTCGACGGCGCCGCCGCCCAGGCAACGCCCCTGCTGGTAGAGCACGGCGAACTGACCGGGCGTGGCTGCGCGCTGCGGCGCCTCGAATTCGATCCAGGCGCTGCCGTCGGGCCGCACCGACACGGTCGCCGGTTGCTCGGGCTGGCGGTAGCGCAGCATGACGCCGGCATCGAAATTGCCGGTGCGCGCCGCGCAGAGCCAGTTGAGCGGCCCGGTCGCCACTGCGCTGGCCTCGAGCCGATGCTGCTCATGCCGCTGCACCACGATCAACGCGTTGCGCGCCGTGTCCTTGTGCGCGACATACCACGGCTCCTGCGCGCAACCCCGCGCGCCGCCGATCGCGAGCCCGGCCCGCTGCCCGAGCGTGTAGAACGGCAAGCCGCGGTGCTCTCCGAGCGGCCGTCCGTCGAGTGCTTCAATCGGCCCGGGCGCGCGCTGCACGTAGCGGCCCAGAAAATCCGCGAATGGCCGCTCGCCGATGAAACAGATGCCGGTGCTATCGGGTTTGTCGTGCACCGGCAGGCCGGCACCGCGCGCCAGTTCGCGCACCTGCTCCTTGAGCAGCTCGCCGAGCGGGAACAGCACGCGAGCGTAACGCTCGCGCGCGACCGCGTGCAGGAAGTAGGACTGGTCCTTGTCACGATCGCGCGCCTGATAGAGCGCCAAGCCGTCCTCGAGCTCGAGGCGCCGCGCATAGTGGCCGGTGGCGAACAGCTGCGCGCCGAGCCGCAGCGCGTAGTTCAGGCACAGGCCGAATTTGATCTCGCGATTGCACAGCACATCGGGATTCGGAGTACGGCCGGCGCGGTATTCCGCCAGGAAATGAGCAAATACCTGCTCGCGGTACTCATCGGCAAAATTCACCCGATGCAGGACGATGCCCAGCTCGGTGGCGACACTGCGTGCGTCCTGGTAGTCC
>JGI12270J11330_10000610_pt1 | contig 27290 bp, 37 predicted proteins | sample PeaSoiMetSII2010_FD_11330 | JGI IMG/M metagenome (IMG submission 11330)
TTGGGCGAAGGTTCGTGGTTACCGTGAGGGCGAGAACCCGGCACGATGGCGGGGGCATCTCGACAAGCTGTTGCCAGCGCTGTCCAAGGTGCGGAAGGTCAAGCACCACGGCCGCCCTGCCCTACGGCGAATTGCCTGCCTTCATGGCTGCCTTGCGAGCCAAAGGCGGCATGACTGCGCTGGCCTTTGAATTCACTATCCTGACTACTGCCCGCACTGGTGAGGCTATCGGCACCCGTTGGAGCGAGTTAGATTTGCGCGAGAAGGTCTGGACTATCCCCGCTTCTCGGATGAAGGCCGGCCGAGAGCATCGCGTCCCGTTGAGCGGAAGAGCGGTGGAGATCCTCGAGGAACTGGCGAAGGTGTCAGACACGGTAGCCACGGCCTACGTCTTCCCCGGCAACAAACGGGACCGTTCGGTCGGCAGCACAGCTTTCCTGATGCTGCTGCGGCGCATGGGCCGCGGTGATCTGACGGCGCATGGCTTCCGCTCGACGTTTAGGGATTGGGCGGCCGAGCTGACCAACTTCCCGAGCGAGGTTGCCGAGATGCCGTTAGCGCACTCGGTCAGCAGCAAGGTTGAGCAAGCCTACCGCCGCGGCGACCTGTTCGAGCGCCGTCGGCGCCTGATGGCAACTTGGGCGCAATTCTGCGCTCAGCCGGCAGACACGCGCCGAGGTAGCGTAACGAGACTGAGAAATCGCGGCGGCTAGGCTGATCCCCGAACGCGCGGTTTCCGCCCGCGCTGCTCCGTGAACCTCCTGCGGATTCGCCACCCGGAGGGCGCGCCAATTGAAGGACAAATCACCCGAGCAACTTGCAATAGCTAAGAGCTATTTCGATGAATCCTACTGGCCCGTGGATCGGGTGCTCATTTGGATCGAGTTCCGCCTTCTTGAGTTCACCAACCAGATCGCTCGTGTCGAGGTGCATGGTGACGCCGCAGCCAGGGCAACAGCATCATCCTCTGTTCGCTCATTGGACGCTCACTTGCTTAGTTCAGCGGGGGCTTGTCGACGCGAAGCACGTTTTCGGCGTCTAGCAGGTACGCACAGGCTGCGTAGTGTTTGTCGTCAAGCTGAAGAAACCTGTCTTGTTCCTCCTCACTTGGCGGCTTCCGCTCCGCCTCTGGAAGAACGCGACAGCGCAGGTAAGCTTCGTACCAATTGTTTTCCTCATACGTTAGGCCGCGCCGAACGCGATTGCCCTCCTTGTCGGTAGTAAATTTTTGGTCGTGGACTTCATCGCTCATTGTGCACTGCGTTCAACGTCAGCTGCTTGGCCAAGACCTTAACACGAAAACGAGACCGCCGAAGCCATGCGGAACCCGATCGCACTGCGTGTTGAATCGCGGCTGGCTTATTCCGCGAGAGAAGTCCGGCCTCGGAAGGCAACGGGAACGGAACACGGACGAATTAGGGGATGATAGTGTCACGAGGATAAAGATAAGGCCGATGACGGACGCAGCGCCGGCTGCCCAGAAAGTCCACTTGAGATACCGGTTTTCAGCACCGCCCTGGGTCTCTTTTCGGAACCCCTGGTGTTTCGTATACCGTGACGAAAACCCAAGGCACCGAATCCATAAAGACCTCTTGGCGAAGAATCCTCGCTCCCGGAAATAGAGGGGGCTGCTGGTCCGGTTCCGCCATGTCCACAGAGATATACGTAAGATATCTTTCAGCCCGCACGTCAAGGAGCGGTATCTCGATTACGTCTTGGAAATCTGAAGCTTGGCACGGCTTATTGATCTTGCGCGGTTCATCGGAGGCGACACCGATGGTCACCACATTCTCCGTTCCCCCGAAGCTGGCATCAGGTTTTTGACGGTGCTTCACATCGAATTTGTGATTGAAGCTCTTCTGATGACGCTGTCCCGAAGCATGAACGCTAGTATGCGGCTTCCAAGTAGGGTCATGATCGCGAGGAAAGTTGACATACACGTCTCCGCTCGCGCGGCGACGGATACTGATGACAAGAAAAAGATCACCGCCATCGCGGACCGCAACAGCGGCATATAGGCTATCCGGGTTCACTTGACCGCTCGAAGCCCCAAGGGTCTGCATCTCGGGCTCGCGCTTACCACGTGTTCGGCTTGTAAACCAAGCAAGGTGGTACCGGAATTGGCACCGGACAGTGTGGGAAAGGACGGGCTTGTGACAAGCGCACAGATTAGAGCAGCTCGGGGATTGCTGGACTGGACCGTTCGTGACCTATCGGAGCGCGCTCGCGTCCCCCGCAACACGGTCAGCAACATCGAGACCGGTGCGTATGCTGGCGCCCCCCAGACGCTGGAAGCGATCCGCCGCGCCCTCGAGTATGCTGGCGTCGAGTTCACCAATGGCGATGCGCCGGGTGTGAGGTTGAGGACGAAATGACGAGCCCCGAGTCAGCTTTCCACGTCGAGGTGGCGGACGACGAGATCGTCGTGAGCCTGCCCGAGTCGCAGTACTCAGTAACCTATTACAAGCCGGAAACGCGTCCCCAGCTGCTCGCAAAGCACATCACGGAAAAATACGATCCGCACGTTCCGATGACCGTGTCAGAGTTCCTAGCCAAAGCCTGGAAGCTCGCCAACGACAAGGCGCGCGAGCTGGGATGGATCAAATAGCCGAGAGAACTAGCAGATGGGCGGCGCTGGCCACGATGTGAGAGAGGCCGCCCCATCCCCCCGTGTTGAGGAATAGGACAGCCTCCCCAAAAGATGCCCCCGGTCCTTGGAATCCGGGATGAGATAGGGTGGGCGTTGAATCAGGCAGACCTGCAGCTAAGTTGAGGCCATTCAGTGTGGTGTGCCTGTGATCTCGTAGCGTATGGCTCCACCGAGGCACCCACCGGTTAGCTTGGTCATCACCCCCTCCTGTTACCTTTCCGCCTGAGGTTCAGAGCCCAACACAAAGGGCTGCGAAGGAAGGCCGCTAACGGCTCCTAAGCGGACTCTGGCAACCCCGTCCACGAGCATGTCCATGAGTTCACGCCCTAAGACTACCGAGGCTGCATAGTCGGCTTCCACTCACGCGCGAGATTCTGCGCTTCGGCGATCTGCGCCGGGGTCATATTTTTTGCTACTTCGTCTCTAATGAAATCCGCGGATTGATTGCCTTGCGCGGCAGATAAGCTTAGCTGCCAAGGATGCTAGCGCCGGGCTAGGCCGCGCTCGACCAGCCGGCGGATAGCCTCGGAGCGAGACGGCAGATCACGCTGCTTTTTTCGCCAAGCTTCAATAGCTGCCCTCAATTCGGATGGCGCGCGGAAGCCTAATAGGGGGTTCTTGCCCGTTGCGGGTCGCCCGCGCTTTTTAGGTTTAACCGTTATTGACATGGGATAAAAAAGGATATACCCAAAATAGGCAAGCCGGGCAAGAGGTATCAACTCCTGCCCGGCTCTAACCCTCAACATGGAGGTTACCCATGTTTCAGGCTACCTATATAAATACTACAATTGCGTCTGAGCCGCCCCGCAGCGGCAACTGCCCCAAACCCAAATACGGTGTCACGCGCAGCCAGGTGATGAAGCGGGCTTGGCAGCTGGCCAAGCTCAATCGCGGAAACGTCAACAACACAGGTCGCGAGCGCCTGGGCCAATACATGCGAATGGCATGGGACGAGGCCCGTCGCGGAGAGACAGAGAACTGGACGTTCCTTTCTCCCGAACACGAGGCGCGGTGCCTCGAGCGCCAGCTTGTCGCGCTTCAAATACGACGACCGGCGCACGTCGGCGCATTACGCCCTGATGCAGTCGTTGCGCGACAGCGTTAGGTCACTCCGCGCCGTCATCGGAGGTGCCCTATGAGCACGACAACCCTGGAAACTGCCAAACCGATCCGGCGCCGTTCCAAACAGGAACCCACGCCGTTCCTGGATCCAGCAACCATCAAAGAGCGCTTTTATGGGCTCAAGCTCTCGGGCCATTGCCTGCACCCCGTGTTCAAGGATGGCGACAAGGTCATCTTCGACCGCGAGGCACCGTTAGTGAATGGCTGCTTCGGGAATTTCTTTTACCGACCGGAGCTGGTGAAGCCGGGGCAGCTGTCGATCGCGCTCAAGAAGCTGATCTTCGCCCCGCCACCAAAGCAGCGGCGGGCACGAAGGCGCTGGCAGCGTTATTGAGCGGCACGTAAGAAGTTATCAGTGGCCAGTAATGGCTAAACAATTGATTGAAAAGCATAAAGCTCAGAGCTGAGAGTTTTTATGTAACGTGTCGTAACGAGCGGGCTGAAGTTGGCGATTCGTTCAGCTCTAAAGGGGAGGCTTAGGATATGGCTATTGGCGCGTCGCCTTTGGCTCCGGCCCAGAAGGTTCCTCGGTGGCGGCGATTAACGCTCGCGCAAGTCCGATGGCTATCTCTGGGCTCATCCCAAACACCAGATTATCCCACTGGCGGGTTGCGTGCCTCTCGGCGCTTGTTGAGTACGTTATTTTCATCGCAACGCCCTCCGGCAGACGACCGGTATCGTAGGTCACGACAAAAGGTAGCACGCCCTCATCGTCGTCCTGATTTTCCATAGGAGTTCCTCACCTGGGCGCGAGCACGTCGGGGCTCAGGTTCGCGTGAAGAAGGATATGTGGCCCACCGAAAGCCTCGGGCCATAGTGCCGCACGGTATCGCACGCAACTGCTTCGACGTCCTTCCAATTGACCCCATATTCGGCCCCATGTCGCTGAGCTTGGCGTCTTGCAGCTCGTGGCGTCGGGGCGACGGTAACGCACGACAGAAACCGATATACCTTCCCGTCTTTGCCCTCAAACCGGCCTTCGGTGACTGTCCAGAGGCCAAAGACCTTAGCCTTGGCATCCTCTTCTCGCCTGAGTCGAGCGCGCCGCCGCTGCTGGCGCTCGGCTGGCGTCATTGGCTTTTTTCCGATAGGTGGGCGTCCCATGCGAGCAGTGTAATTGCGTGACGCCGGTGTGTCACTAAAATAAACTTGCCAGCCCACATGTAAAGGCGCATTCTTCCAATGCGCGCCCCGGCCGAGTGTGTAAGACCCGGCCGGGACGACTTGCCACCATCAACCCGCGTGTGGAGGGCCGACGATGACCAAAAAATCCATTAGCACGAATCCGTCTCAAGCTTCGAACGTGCTTACGTTTGAGAAGGCGCAGGAGATAGACGAGCAGGTTGAAAAAGAGCTTGAGGAAGAGCGCTGGGAACAGACCTGCGCATTCAATACGCTTTATGCTGACTATCTAGTCGCGCGGGCTAAGTCCATTCGCCCCGGCAAGTCCGATGATGAAAACGACAAGGCTTGCGACGAGGTCGGGGCGCTCACCTGGCAGATCATTAACTCGCCCGCGCCACTGTCATACCACGTCGATTACAAATTCGAGATCATGCGCGAGATCATAGAGCAGCGTTTCGTCGATGGCCGCGCCCGCGCCATGCTGGAGAGCATCCGCAACGACGTTGTGGAAGAGGAATAGGGCGATGACAGCGCTTCTATGGCTTCGGCTTCGCTGTTGGCTTGCGAACCGCTTTATTGACCTGTCTTGGCTTGCTTGGTTCTTCATGGCGAAGGGCACCGCTGCGAGGCTGTTCGGCGTTGCGAAGCGCATGGTGCCACAGCGGTAGGACTGCACAGGGGCGCCGGCTTCGGCCGGTGCCTCCACTTCCGATAAGGCCCCTTCCCGACTGTAAAAGAGGGCTCTAAAAATGCTGCAAGAGCTGATCGTCGCCGAGCCGTTGATGCCGGCAGTTCTGTCGCTGGAGGAGGCCGCAGGCGACTACGCCAGGGCCTCCAAATCCACTTCAACCAGACGGGCATAGGCAAGATCGACGCTGCCGACTTCATGGCCTGGTGCAGGCGCCATGGCCTTGAGCCGTTGCCTGCGAGCGTAAGCACCGTAGCAGCATATCTAGCGGGATTGGCCAAGTCAGGACTCAAGGCTTCCACCATCACCCGGCGTTGTGCAGGCATCCGGTACATGCACCGCATGGCGGGACACGAGCCTCCAACGAACAGCGAGGCAATTAAGGCGGTGCTCTCCGGGATCAAGCGCAGCATCGGGACCGCCGTAACACGCAAGGCACCGGCAACCGCAGAAGCGATACGCGCTATGCTTGAGGAGATGCCCACTGACATCCGCGGGCTTCGTGACCGAGCGTTGTTACTTCTTGGTTTTGCAGGAGCGCTCCGTCGTTCCGAGCTCGTTGCTCTCGACGTGGCAGACCTAGAAGAAGGCCCCGAGGGTATGCACGTCCATATCAGGAGATCGAAGACCGATCAGGAAGGTGCCGGCGATTTCGTCTCGATCCCGCACGGATCCCGGCTTCGCCCTGTGGCAGCCATCAAGGCTTGGCTGGGAGCCGCTGGCATCACGGATGGTCCGATCTTCCGGCCGATCAGGAAAGGCGGTTTAGTACTCCCCGAGAGGCTCACGGATCGCTCTGTCGCGGAGATGGAGATAGTGAAGAAGCGAATTGAGGCGGTGGGGTTTGACCCGACTGTTTTCTCAGGCCACAGCTTACGGGCAGGCTTCGTCACCTCGGCGCTCGCATCGGGCGCCGATATTCTGAGGGTCATGGACGTGACGCGGCATCGAGAGGTCAGCACGCTTAAGACCTATGACCGCCGCGCGAAGGCGTTCAAGGGTCATGCGGGGGAGGCGTTTCTATGAGCGAGGACACCTATCGAGGGACTGACGATTTATTCAATAGCCTGATAGCTGTAGTGACCGGTTATCCGGCAGATGCCGGAAGGCTGGCGACAATAGAACTGCTTGCCGCCATTTGCGTGCACCGTGGCAAGCAGTATGGGGACATCGAGAAAGGAAAGGCAGTGCTGGAGCAGTCGATTGAGACGCTTCGTGTTGCCTTTTCTCAGGTTTGGGACGGCACTGCTTATCCAGCAGGAGCGGGTGATTAGGGCCTGGTGGGGAAGCGTTCCTATGAGTGACGACTTCACTCTGAAGGCCGAAGACTTAGACATCCTAACGGAGCACGACGAGACGCTGCTCTTCACAATGTTCGCAATGCTCAGGATAGTGATGGCGCTGGGTTACATGGTCCCCGGAGATGTGTACAGCACATTGCGAGAAAAGGGCCACGAAGTGCCCGCCGATCAAGATCTGTCCGACGAGGCGCAAAACACAAGGGACATAAAAGAGCTGCTGGAGCTCATGGAGCGCTGTGAGCGTGCAGGCGGCATTGCGCTGATTGTCGGCGAGTAGGATCCTTATAGCGAGTTATGGCCGGAGGGCCGCCTGTGGTGGTCTCTCCCCGTTGTTCACAGCCTAGCGACCTAGCCTCCTCTGCGGTTCAGACGGCAAGGTCTCGCCACTCAACAACGGCGGTGAGGACGGCGCCCTCAATCTCGAGGAATTGATGCTCATGAGCTACCGGTCAGCGCCATGAGTGAGCCGCCGCTTCCGCGCCCCGCGCCTTCACGCTAGCAGGGCGCCAATAGCCGAAGTAAGATGCTCCGCAGAGCCTGGGCATGACCGATGAGACTGCGCTGTACCTGTTTGCCGCCATTCTGTGTAGCGGCTGCGGCACGACTATCGCCGCGCGCGCGCCATGCAATCGATGTGGATCGGCAAGCCGGCGGATGCTTTCTTTACGGCCCACGGTGCCCCGCAGACCACGCATAATCTCGACAATGGTGGCCGGTCTACATCTGGGAAACAGCCGCTGTAGTAGGCTCCCATGAGCGCCTGCGCTGCAGCGCCGATATTGTGACTGATCCGCGCGGCATCATCACCAGCATCACCCCGCGGGAGGACACGATTGGCAAGTGGCGCCTTTCACGGTGTGCCGAAATTTTCTGATGCGGAATCCGTAGGTCGCGCTTTCGCCGAGGCAGAAGAGCGACAATCAGAATCGCCGCCATTAGCTGACTGCATCGGTGGGTAAGACTTCGGAAGCGGGTGCCGGCGAGTCAACATTGCGTTCTGGGTAGTGCCTCACTTTGAATTATTTGGGCCTCTGGCGAATGGATCGGCGTACAAAGGTGCTGCTAGGCAACGGGGAGAGATGTCATGCGAGCCGGTAGAATCGTGGTGACCGCTCTTGTGGGCACCCTGCTCTTAGCTCCCCCGATGCTAGGGCATACTCAAGCTTCTCATGGAAACTGGCATCATAGGCAAGTGCATTATGGGCTCAACTCCTCCATTTGCGGCGCCCCTCGTTTCGACTTCTGGTATGGCTACTACTATTATCCCGGCTGCCGTTGCCTGGATCACGGATGGTGGCGTCTCTGCCGCGCCGGTTAATGTAGGGCACTTCCGCCCGGAGAAATTCTGCGCTGGCGCGCACCGGTGACGGGGTGCATGACGTGCAACATTTGGTGGTCGCTTAGTGGCACCGACAAAGTGCGGCTGCCAGAAGAAGACCTCCGCGCACTTCATAAACTGCGACGCGACTAACAAGAAGGGCGCCAGCCGAAGCTGGCGCCCCTGCGAATTAGGCTCAGCCCGCTTACCAACGGCCGCGCCGGTAAATGAGCCGGAGAATAAGCAGAAGCACCAGCGCACCAACAGTGGCACCGATGATCGCGGGGACAATTCCCGCGCCGAGATGGATCCCCAAATGTGGTAGTAACCAGTCTCCAATAAAAGCGCCGACGATGCCAATAGCGATGTCGGCAACCACGCCGAAACCAGTCCCTTGGACGATTTGCCCCGCAAGCCATCCTGCGACGAGACCGATCAACAAAATAATCAAAAGAGTTTCGCCTGACATGATTTCCCCCCTGTATGCGAGCCCCATGGCCGCATTCGCAGTTTAACTCGGCTTTCGGGTGAGAACTACGGGCCATAACCGCTCACGCCGCCGCTGTCTGGGGTCTGGTTCGTCCCGGCGCCCTTTTGTGGTTAACGAGCAACGGCCAAGCGCCACAGCTCTTTCGTTCAGACTTTATTAGAAATTTAGCGCTCTGATTCGCTGGTTCACCGAGGGTGCCCACCTAGAGAGGCAATGGGTGAGCTGAGGGGGTACGAGTCCGCCGCGGGGTTCGTGCCCTCTCCTAATCACGGCGGGACGACGAGGGATGCGCTCTGTTGAGATTAGCTTCTGTATTTTGGTAGCGACGACAGCGCTAATTGTCGGCTTTGCCTCGCTACCTCGCAGATTTGTTGCGGCGGTGGGCGTCATTGCCACGGTCGCTGCGCTTGCTGCGGTAATTTTGATCGAGGGGTAAGAAGAAGCCCGGCCTAGGAGCAAAACCGGGGTTCTCTGAGTAAGGACGGGGATGAGGTTCATAATCGCTACCATCGCGCTTCTCGTGCTCGGCTCAATAGTCGGCTCAGTAGCCGGTTTTATCTTTTGGCCCGACCTGGCTCATTCATCCGCAAACTGGCATCGGCCGCATCATTGACCGTCGGGTCTCAGGGGTGGGGTGTTGGGGTAGATAGTGTCTAGAACCCCGAAAACGACGGGCGGTCAGCCATCCGCCTTCCAAGGATGCTAGCGCCGGGCTAGGCCGCGCTCGACCAGCCGGCGAATCGCCTCTGGTCGCGAAGGAAGATCGGATTGGTCGCGTCGCCATTTGTCCAGCGCTCGAAGCTGCGATGGTGACATTCTCACTCCGATGGCTTCATTTGTGCCGGTGCCCGGCCGACCCCGCTTTTTTGATTGCACGTTATCAGGTTTCATGGTTATATGATGACGTAAATTAGCGAGCCGAGCAAGAGGTGTGAACTCTCGCCCGACTCTAACCCTCAACATGGAGAAGAGCCATGTTTCAGGGTGACGACAATCATACCACGACTCCGGCCACCTCGCCCGCGTCGGTGGCTGTGTCCACATTATCTCCCAAAACCAAATATGTCGTCACCCGCTCTCAGGTGATGAAGCGGGCTTGGCAGCTCGCCAAGCTCAATCGCGGAAATTCAACAACACAGGTCGCGAGCGCCTGAGCCAATACATGCGGATGGCTTGGGGCGAAGCGCGTCGCGGAGAGACCGAAAACTGGACGTTCCTTTCTCCCGAACATAAGGCGCGGTGCCTCGAGCGCCAGCTTGTCACGCTCCAATACGACGACAGGCGCACAATCGGCGCATTACGCCCTGATGCAGTCGTTGCGCGACAGCGTTAGGTCACTCCGCGCCGACATCGGAGGCACGCTATGAAGCACCTCACCCGCCGTTCCGTCACGACTGGCGCCATTGCGGCTGTGACGATCCTCCCCGCTGTGGGGCTTTCTCTTAGCCCCACGAAGACTCAACCCACCCAGGACAAGCTCCTAAAAGTGATCAACCACTACAAAGCCGAAGTAGCTGCCATTAACGCCGTCCACGATAACCTAGGCGACGATGAGATTGACGCCTGGACCGATAATGCAGACGCAATTCTCTCGGAGGCAGCCGGGCTTCCGGCTCTAACGGCGGCGACTGCGCTTGCTGCGCTCGATCTCGTGGTCGAGGAGGAAGATATCGGAGAGCACTTCAAAGGGCTCATCGATGCTGTGCGTGGCTATATCATCTCAACGGGGAGGGGAGTATGAAGCGCACCTCTATTTTCTTCAACAAAGCAATCGGCATAAGGCTCGCTGCGCTGCGCAGCGGTCATAGTCTGGAGGTGAGCGAGGCCGCCGCCAAGGCGGGCGTCACCGCAAGGAGCTGGCGCAAGTGGGAGAGCGGAAGTCCATGGGTCTCCCCCCTGCCGTGGATTCATGTCGCACCCGAGGGCTAAGAGGTCATTGAACTGCGGCCGCCAGAGGCGCGTTCGGTATGGGATTTATCAAACTGATGCCGCAGACTTCACGGGTCCGTGATGCCAGCGGCTCCCAGCCAAGCCTTGATGGCTGCCACAGGGCGAAGCCGGGATCGGCATGAAGGCTATTTCGGCAACATCCACTTACAAACCTTCGGACCCGTTTGTAGAAAAGGGGAAAAAAGCACGATAAATCAACACGAAAAAACTCGAGTCCACTTTAGTCAGTTAATCGGAACGCAAGCCTAGGCTATAAGCGCGAGCGTGCAGGATCGCCAGCGAGAGACCCCCGATGCATCGCGCCGCGTGCTTGAGCGCGCGCAAGGTGTGCTCGCCGAGCAGATGGCGCAGCCCCTGCCGCCCGGCCTCTATTTGGTCGCAACGCCGATCGGCAATCTTGCCGACATCTCGCTTCGGGCGCTTGCTGTGCTGTCTCGCGCCGATCTGATCGCGGCCGAGGACACGCGCCACAGCCGCAAGCTTCTTTCCCATTTCGGCATCAAGGGCGAGCTCACCCCCTATCACGAGCACAATGCAGCGAAGGAGCGGCCGCGGCTGCTCGCCCGAATCGGGGCCGGATTTTCCGTGGCACTCATCTCGGACGCCGGCACGCCCCTCGTCTCCGACCCGGGTTACAAGCTCGTATGCGAGGCGGTGGACGCAGGCTTAGCCGTGACCAGCATCCCGGGCCCTTCAGCGGTGATGGCCGGGCTGACGAGCGCGAGCCTTCCTACCGATACCTTCCTGTTCGGCGGCTTCCTGCCACCGAAAGCGGGCGCACGGCACAAGCGGCTCGAAGAGTTGAAAGCGGTGCCGGCCACGCTCGTTTTTTTCGAAACGGCGTCGCGTCTCGCCAAGAGCGTTGCCGATATGGCTGAGGTGCTCGGCCCGCGCGAGGCGGCGCTCGCCAGAGAACTCACCAAGCTGCATGAGACTGTTACGCGCGGGAACCTGACCGAGCTCGCGGCCCTGATCGAGCCGGGCACCGAGCTCAAGGGCGAGTTCGTGGTCGTGATTGGTCCGCCCAGTCCGGAGGACGCTTTTATCGGCGATGACCAGATCGTGGCGGCCCTGAAGCAGGCACTGCAAGACGAGAGCTTCCGCGACGCCGTGCGGAGCGTCGCCGAAAGGTTCAAGCTCAAGCGGAGCCGCGTCTACGAACTCGGACTTGCGCTTGCGCGGGAAGGGCGCGACGAGCCGTGAGAGACAAGCGCGTCAGGGCCTATCGCCAAGACTTATTCGCGGAAGCGGTCGCGGCGCTCTTGCTTCGTTTCAAGGGCCACCGCATCCTCGCTCGGAGGTACAAAACTCCGGTGGGGGAGATCGACTTCGTGGCGCTGAAGGGGAAGCGGCTGGCCTCCGTCGAGGTCAAGCAGCGCAAGCGTTTCGAGGATACGAGCTGGGCGTTGCCCAAGCGGGCGAGGCGCCGCATGGTCCGGGCCGCGCAATATTCGCTGAGCAGCCATCCGGATTTTGCCGGCCACGACATTGCTTTCGACGTGGTGCTGGCAGCGCCTTAGGTCTGGCCGCACTATATCGAGAACGCATTTCCTATTTGACCTCGCCAGCCCTTTGGCGCGAGCTTCGCCGCCGCACCGGGCTTGAGCGAAAGAGCATTATGGCACTCAAAGTCGCCTTCCAGATGGACCCCATCGAGCGCATCGATATCAGGGGCGATTCGACGTTCGCGCTGCTGCTCGAGGCGCAATGGCGCGGTCACGACGTGTTCTATTACACGCCCGACAATCTCTCGCTCCGCGACGGCAAACTGATCGCCATGGGCCACAGCCTTACTGTCGAGGACAGCCCTGGCGACCATTATCGCCTCGCACATCCGAGGGAGGAGGATCTTTCCCGCTTCGACGTGGTGCAGCTGCGGCAAGACCCGCCCTTCGACATGGCCTATGTCACGACCACGCATCTGCTCGAGCGCATCCATCCCAGGACGCTGGTGGTCAACGATCCGGCGAGCGTACGCAACGCGCCGGAGAAAGTGTTCGTGCTCGACTTCCTCGACCTGATGCCGCCCACCCTCGTCACCCGCTCGCCCGACGCGATCAAGGCCTTCCGCCAAGAGCACAAAGACATCGTGGTGAAACCGCTTTACGGGAACGGCGGGGCCGCGGTGTTCCGCGTTCCGGAGAGTGACACCAACCTCAACTCGCTGATCGAGCTGCTCGGCATCACCTTCCGCGAGCCGATCATGGTGCAGCGCTATCTCCCGGAGGTGCGAAAGGGCGACAAGCGCATCATTCTCGTTGACGGCGAGATCGCGGGCGCCATCAACCGGGTGCCGGCTCCTGACGAGACGCGCTCCAATCTGCATGTGGGTGGCAAGGCCGAGCCCGCGACCCTCTCGGCGCGCGACCGGGAGATCTGCGCTCGGCTCGCGCCCGAGCTCAAAAAACGCGGACTGATTTTCGTCGGCATCGACGTGATCGGCGACTATCTCACCGAGATCAACGTCACCTCGCCCACCGGCATCAGACAAGTGGCGCAGTTCGGCGGACCGGACATCGCCGCCATGATCTGGGACGTGGTCGAGGCGAAGGTGAGGTCCCAATCCGAAACGCGAAAACAGTAAGCGATGACCACCGACCCCAAGCATCTCGGAGAAATGTTCGACGCCCCACACCGACGCGGGGTTCAAGACGCGCGACATCGACGCGACGATGGCCACGATGAGCGATAGGCCGCATGTGACCCATGTCCCGGTGATGACAGGCGGTTATGGGCGCGACGCGGTGCGCCGCTTCTACGAGACCTGGTTCATCGTCCATTGGCCGGAGGATACGGAGATCACGTCGGTCTGCGCACCGTCGGCGAAGACCGCGTCGTAGACGAGCTGATCATCCGCTTCACCCATGATTGCAAGATGCCGGCGCTCCTGCCGGGCGTGCGACCCACGGGGCGCAAGGTGGTGATCCCGTTCGTCGTGGTCGTGGGTTTTGAGGGAGGCAAGGTCGCCTTTGAGCGCATCTATTGGGACCAGGCGTGTTTGCTCGTGCAGCTGGGGCTGCTCGATCAAAGCACATTGCCGGTGACCGGCGCCGAGCAGGCGGCGCGTCTGCTGGATCCGTCATTGCCCTCCAACACGCTGATACCGGGGGCCCGGACATCAGGCTGCGGACCTCGGCTCAGACGATGTTCCCTTATTGTTCTTGCGACCCCGCTGGAGATTGACTACTTGACTGCACAATCCAGGTTCGCTATCTGCCGGAACCGCGTGACGGGCCGGGGCTTTAGGAATTTGGGATGATCCGGTGCGGGGATCTGATTTTGGGTCCGATGTGGCCGCGCGGTCCTATGCAGCGAGTTACATGGGAGGTAAAAGGCTTTAGTAGGACTAAATGTTCTATGAAGGCTGGAGGTGGTGGGACTTGAACCCACGGGCACGGACTGGGAAGACCTATCCCCGCTAACCTGCCACCCCCAAAGAGAGTTGAGATCGGCGGTACGCGGTACAAGACCGCCGCTTCTCTAACGAGGACACCGCCAGATCGGCGTTGCCCCCGGCGGGTGGAGGAGCCGATAGGCCTCTTCACTGCTCTACCGAAGATAGGCTTTGGGCGTCTTTGTCTTGGGGACTAGCGCCCTTAGCCGTCCTCGGAAACCGACCCCACTCGAATCATCTGGGATGTCGGCTGGAAAAATTCGGCTGGAAAAATATAGCGGAGCGCTAGCGGGGGAGTCTCTAAATCCTGTAAGGATCGAACCGTGAATAACGGTGATGAACGCAAAGAATCTGAGGATAATCCCGCCTTCCAGCGGGTCGTGCGCTATTTCCTCGGGCATGCGAAGCCAAAGGCCGCGGGCGCGGCCAAGCCCCACGAGGAATCGAAGATCCGGAAGCCCAAACCTAAAAAGCGACTGCGGTGCCCAATGGATTCGGAAGCCGACACCTAGTAGGTGCATAATGGATTTCTCCAAAATAAAGAACGATTTCGCCAGTGAGATCAACCGGCAGCGGAGGCATATCTGCCGGGGCAAGTTCAGATTTCACTACCCTTCTTGCTGGCGCAAAGCAGATGCGTGGCGTGGAGCCATTTGCTGAGAGGGTATATGCGAGCGCTCGTACAACGTGCCCACGCGGACCGTGAAGCGCTTCCTACAAGAGAGAGCGTTGCCCTCTTGGGTGAAACCCTCCGGGTGAGCCTTGCTCGGCCTTGAGTGCATGGGCGCGGCCTTCACATGGTCACGCTTGTTGCAGAACGGACAAACGGGACCATCTGGCCACCGCTCGGCTTCTAGCCAAACGCGGGCCTTTTCCTCGTCATGGAAGATTGGATTTGAGAGATCGGCTTTGCTCATTTCTTAAAAGCCCTACAAGTTCTTCAATGCAATGCGGCGCAAGCGGTACAATCAGAAGTTTGTTATCCCCTGTTTTAAAGTGCAGGCGGACGAGGAAGTCTTGATTATTGGGGAGTGCCACGGACTCTACCCGCTGGATCACCGGTAGTTCGAAGGGGCCAGTCCCCTCTAGCTCAACCCTTTTTGCCATTTCATCCCTCCATATTCGCTCAATATTTTGTGCAGTCAAGGGAGCCGCCTGATAGCGGCCGTGAAACTGTCCGCCGGCGGCGGTATATCCCCAGGCTGTCATACAGACTTCGAATTGGTTTGCTAACCGGCCCTTGTTGTGGCCGAATCGGGGCTGCCGCGCGCGGAGTTGCCTCAGTCGTTTCGGCGTCGCGCGGCCGCCCTCCCTTGCAGCGAGCCGGGCTGAGACATGCCAATGAAGCTGACACCTGGGAGCATTGCGGAGCGATTCCGCAGCAGCCCAATGTTTCCGGGCCTGATGTTGCGGTCAAATCACGCCGGATTGCTGCCCTTTACGAGGCGTTGGCGCTTCAAGCCCCGAGGGCTCGGCGCCTGGCAGCCTCCCAAGATCTATGGCCGCATCGGTAATTTGGAAGTGCGACTGGCTCGCAAGCGCGGCGAGATCAGACAGGCGCAACGACTCCGCTACAAGGTGTTCTACGAGGAAATGTCGGCCGTGCCCGGCGCTCTCGCCATGCTGTCGCGGCGCGACGAAGACGCCTATGACGCGGTCTTCGACCATCTGCTCGTGGTCGACCGCGGCGACGCCATGAACGGGCACCGCTGGCGGCGGCCCCGCGTGGTCGGCACCTATCGCGTGCTGCGCCAGGAGGTCGCCGACCTCTATGACGGTTTCTATACCCAGGGCGAATACGACATTCTTCCCCTGATCCGCGCCAAGAGCCCCGACTATTCGTTCGTGGAGCTTGGCCGGTCCTGCGTGCTCAAACCCTACCGCAACAAGCGGACGCTCGAGCTGCTCTGGCAGGGCGTATGGTCCTATGTGCGCGAGCATGGCGCCAACGTCATGATCGGCTGCGCGAGCTTCGAGGGCACCGACCCGAGTGTGCATGCCGCGGCGCTGAGCTACCTCTACCACACCTCCCTCGCGCCCGAGGATTGGCGGGTCAGGGCGCATGACCGTCGCCGCGTCGACATGAACATGCAGCCCTTGGCGGCCGTCGACATGCGCGCGGCGATCAGGGGCCTGCCGCCGCTGATCAAGGGTTATCTCAGGCTAGGCGCCTATTTCGGCGATGGGGCCGTCATCGACCATCAATTCGGCACCACCGATGTCTTCGTCATCATGCCCGTCGAGGCGATCCGGACGCGCTATTTCGCCCATTTCGGCGCGCCGGATGAGCTTTCGTCTCCCATTGCGGCAGAGTTCGCCTCGCTCAACTAGCTTCAACGCCAGCCTGAAGGCGGCGCTGCCAGAGCCCCGCTTCCAGGAAGTGGCCCGGCGGTCTTGGCCGCGGCATTTGACGCTTCGCGAGCCGACCCCTAGATTTCCTACCGTCATGCGCCACACCGACGTCAGCGCCTTAATATCCGTGAGCGATGGAGCCGTGGGCTTGCGTCAGCTCAACGAGCGCTCGCGCGAGATCTTCAAGCGCATCGTCGAGACCTATCTCGCCACCGGCGAGCCGGTCGGCTCACGCAATCTGAGCCGGGCGCTGCCGATGACCCTGTCGCCGGCCTCCGTCCGCAACGTCATGTCGGATTTGGAAGCGCTCGGCCTCATCTATGCGCCGCATACGAGCGCGGGGCGGCTGCCCACGCAGACGGGCTTGCGCCTTTTCATCGACGGGCTGCTCGAGATCGGCGACGTGAGCGAGGAAGAGCGGGGCCAGATCCAAAGCCGCATGGCGGGAAGCGGCAGGCACCGAGCCGTTGAGGAATTTCTCGCCGAAGCCGGCGAGATGCTGTCCGGGCTTTCGCGCTGCGCAGGAGTCGTGCTGGTCGACAAGCAAAGCAAGACGCTGAAGCAGGTCGAATTCGTCAATCTTGGGCCCGGCAAGGCGCTCGCCGTGCTCGTGGGCGAGGACGGCGATGTCGAGAACCGCATCATCGCCCTGCCCGAAGGCCTGCCGCTCGCCTCCCTCAGCGAGGCCTCCAACTACATCAACGCCCGCATCGGCGGCGTGACGCTCGCCGATGCGCGCAGCCGTATCGAGACGGAGATCGAGCAGCGGCGCGCCCAGCTCGACGAGCTCACCGCGCGCGTGGTCACCGAAGGTCTCGCCACCTGGTCGGGCGACGGCGACGAGCAGAAGAGTCTCATCGTTTGTGGGCGCTCGCACCTGCTCGAAGACGTGAAGGCGATGGAGGACCTGGAGCGTGTGCGGCTCCTGTTCGAGGACCTCGACACAAAAAAGGACTTGATCCAGCTTCTCGGTCTCGCCGAGCGCGCCGAAGGAGTGCGCATCTTCATCGGGTCGGAGAACAAGCTGTTCTCCCTCTCCGGCTCGGCGTTGATCGTCTCGCCCTTCAAGGATACCGAGCAGAAGATCGTCGGCGTGCTTGGCGTGATCGGGCCAACGCGGCTCAACTACGCGCGCATCATTCCCATGGTCGACTACACAGCGCGGCTGCTCGGGCGTCTTGTCCCTTGATTTTTGCCGGCTCACGGTGGATATCCCGGTGAGCTTCCGTCGAGGCCCTTTTTCGTAAGCGAGCCCATGTCCGACGACAAGACCGATCCGCGTGAGGCCAATGAGGATCCCGCGAACCCCGCCAATTCTCAGAGAGCTAACCCGCAAGGCGATGCCACCGATTCGACGGCGCAAGCTAGTGCCGAACTTGAGGCCCTGATCACCGAGAACGCCGATATGCGCGACCGGCTGCTCCGGACCATGGCCGACATGGAGAATCTGCGCCGGCGCACCGAGCGGGAGAAAAGCGACACCGCGCGCTATGCCGTCTCCAATTTCGCGCGCGATATCCTGACCGTGGGCGACAATCTCCGGCGCACCATCGAGCACGTCCCGGCGGAAGCCGCGAGCCAGGATCCGGCTCTGAAAAGTTTCCTCGATGGGGTAGAGATCACCGAGCGGGAGCTCTTGAATGCGCTCGAGCGTCACGGCGTCACGCGCATCGAGCCGCTTGGGGCTCGCTTCGATCCAAACTGCCATCAGGCCATGTTCGAGGTGCAAGACCCGGCGGTTCCCGATGGGACTGTCGTCGACGTGATGCAGGCGGGCTACGTTATCGGCGACCGATGCCTTAGGCCCGCTCTCGTCGCGATCGCCAAAGGCGGAGCCAAGCCCGGTACGCCCGGCCAGGGCGGGGAGGGCCCGCGCAAGGCCGCCAATGACGACTTTCCGAGCGGGGAAACGCAAGGGAAAGACGAGCCCCCGCGCCACGAGCCGCCCGGCAAGGGCTCCGGCGGCAGCAAGGCCTAGTCGGGCTTCGTCACTCTTCGCAAAGTCAGGTTGAAGCGGCCGCCTTCGGGCAAGAGGTCCGAGCTGGCGGGAAGGATGCGGTCGATGCCGTGATAGGCGAGCCGGTCCTCGCCGCCCAGGACCACCACATCGCCAGAATTGAGCTCAAATTTCCGCGTCGGGCCTCGGCGCGACAGCTCGCCGACGCGGAAAATGGCCGTGTCGCCCAGCGACACCGAAAGCACCGGAGCCGAAAAATCCTGCTCATCCTCGTCGCGGTGAAGGCTCATCTTGGCGCCCGTGGCGTAATAATTGACGAGGCACGCCTCAGGGGAAGCGGGATAGCGGGCGACCTCGCGCCATAGCTGGAGCAGGGTTGGCGGCATAGCCGGCCAGGGCTTCCTCGTCTCCGGATGGGTTGCCTGATAGCGATAGCCGCCCTGCTTGTCCGAAACCCAGCCGAGCGGCCCGCAATTCGTCATGCGCACCGAGAATGGTTTGCCTGTGCGTGGCATGGTGGGCGCGAATAACGGCGCCTCGGCGATGATCGAGCGCAAAGAGCGCAGAAGGTCCATTTGCCCTGCTCGATCGAGTCTTCCGGGGAGATATTGCAAGGACACGCCTTCGCCTCCAGCCTCCATCATCCTACGATCTGCCACAGTGCGCGTTTATGAGCGATCCACGAGGTGACCATGGCGAGGGCTCGCAAAGCCAATCCCGACGGTTATGTGCATGCGCGCGACGCGAAAGACTATCAGCGTCTGCGCGATCAGGCGCGCATGTGGCAAGGCGCGACGGCAGAGGTCCTGGACAGCGTCGGACTCCAGGCCGGCATGAGCTGCCTCGATGTGGGCTCGGGACCCGGTGCGGTGATGCGGCTGATGGCCGATCGCGTTGGCCCGGAAGGTTGCGTCACCGGCATCGAGATCGATGCCGCGCTGGGCGCCCAGTCTTTGCAGGAGCTCCGCGCCGAAGGCGGCGCTCGGTTCGAAATCGTAACGACGGACCTGCACAAACTCGATACGCTTGCCGGCGCCCCCTTCGACCTGAGCTTCTGCCGGGTGCTGCTCATGCATATGCGCGACCCCGTGACGATCCTCGAAAAGATGCTTGGCTGGACCAAGCCGGGCGGCACCGTCGTGGCGCAGGAGTTCGACTTTGGCGCGATCGCCGTGGAGCCGACGTGTCCGGCAATGGGCGAATTCAACCGCGTCTTCGAGGGCGTTTTCCGTGGCCATGGGCGCAATATGCGGGCCGGGCGCCAACTCCCTGCGCAATTCGAGGCCGCCGGCCTAGGCGCCCCGGACGGCACCCGGGCCTCGGTCAATTTCCTGCCCCTCGCCGAGATGGGCAACATGCTCATCGGCGTTTATGACGGTCTTTATGCGGCCGGAGCGGAGCTTGGCCTCGCCGATCCGGCTCGGGCATCGCAGTTTCGCGCCGAGATGGCGGAGGCCGCCACCGATGGGCGCTATTACTGTCTGACGCCGGTCCTGATCGCCGCTTGGAAGCGTATTGATTGACAAACGCGCACCCGATCCCCTGCTCAACCCGCGCTTATCCTTGCGACCCATAGGCTTGGCTCCTATATAACCGCGGAAACCTGCCGGATGAGTCGGCGGGCGCGCCGATAGTGTTAGGGGACCGGTGCCACGCGGCTGAACGCGGGGCGCGCGTCGAAAGTTAGCCGGGTGCCGAGTCTTGGGCCCGGACGGTCTGCCAGAAAGAGAGGCTACGGATGGCGAAAGTGATCGGAATCGACCTCGGCACAACTAACTCCTGTGTCGCGGTCATGGAGGGGAAGAACCCCAAAGTCATCGAAAATGCCGAAGGTGTGCGTACCACGCCTTCGATGGTTGCCTTCACCGAGGACGGCGAAAGGCTGGTAGGGCTTCCCGCCAAGCGCCAGGCAGTCACCAATCCCGAAAATACCTTCTTCGCCATCAAGCGTCTCATCGGGCGACGCTACGAAGACCCGATGGTCGAGAAGGACAAGAAGCTCGTCCCCTACAAGATCGTGCGCGCCGACAATGGCGACGCCTGGGTCGAATCCCGCGGCAAGAAATACTCGCCCTCGCAGATCTCGGCCTTCATCCTGCAAAAGATGAAGGAGACCGCCGAAGCCTATCTCGGCGAGAAGATCGAGCAGGCGGTGATCACCGTTCCAGCCTATTTCAACGATGCCCAGCGCCAAGCGACCAAGGACGCCGGCAAGATCGCCGGGCTCGAGGTGTTGCGCATCATCAATGAGCCGACGGCGGCCGCGCTCGCTTACGGCCTCGACAAGAAGAAGGAGAGCAAGACCATTGCCGTCTACGATCTCGGCGGCGGCACTTTCGACATCTCCATCCTCGAGATCGGCGACGGCGTATTCGAGGTGAAGTCGACCAATGGCGATACCTTTCTCGGCGGCGAGGATTTCGACATGCGCCTCGTCGACTATCTCGCCAATGAGTTCAAGAAGGAGAGCGGCATCGATCTGCGCGGCGACAAACTCGCGCTGCAGCGGCTGAAGGAGGCTGCCGAGAAGGCCAAGATCGAGCTGTCCTCGACGACGCAGACCGAGATCAACCTGCCCTTCATCACCGCCGACAAGACCGGGCCGAAGCATCTCACCATGAAGCTCACCCGGGCCAAGCTCGAAAGCCTCGTCGACGACCTCATCCAGAAGACCATCGGTCCCTGCCAGAATGCATTGAAGGATGCCGGCCTCAAGGCTGCCGAGATCGGCGAGGTGGTTCTCGTCGGCGGCATGACGCGCATGCCGAAAGTGGTCGAGACCGTGAAGAACTTCTTCGGCCGCGAGCCGCATAAGGGCGTGAATCCCGACGAGGTGGTGGCGATCGGCGCCGCGATCCAGGCGGGCGTACTGCAGGGCGACGTCAAGGACGTGCTCTTACTCGACGTGACCCCGCTCTCGCTCGGCATCGAGACCTTGGGCGGCGTGTTCACGCGGCTGATCGACCGCAACACCACGATCCCGACCAAGAAGAGCCAAGTGTTCTCAACCGCGGAAGACAATCAGAACGCCGTCACCATCCGCGTGTTTCAAGGCGAGCGCGAGATGGCGGCCGACAACAAGCTGCTCGGTCAGTTCGATCTCGTCGGCATTCCCCCCGCGCCGCGCGGCGTGCCGCAGATCGAGGTCACCTTCGACATCGATGCGAATGGCATCGTCAATGTCGCGGCCAGCGACAAGGCTACGGGCAAGGAGCAGTCGATCCGCATCCAGGCGAGCGGAGGCCTGAGCGAGGGCGACATCGACCGCATGGTCAAGGAAGCCGAGAGTCACGCCGAGGAAGACAAGAAACGCCGCGAGCTGGTCGAGACCAGAAACCAGGGCGAGGCGCTGGTGCATTCGACGGAGAAGATGCTCCGCGATTTCGGCGACAAGGTCCCGCATGGCGACAAGAGCTTGGTGGAATCGGCCGTTGCCGAGCTCAAAACGGCGATCCAGAGCGAGGACAAGGACCTCATTAAGCAGAAGACCGATGCTCTGGCGCAAGCCTCGATGAAGCTCGGCGAGGCGCTCTATCAGGCAAATCAGGGTGCCGCCTCAGGCGAAGGCGGCAGCGCCTCGGAGGGTGGCGGCGACGGCCAGGACAATGTGGTCGATGTCGACTTCGAGGAAGTCAAGGACGACGACAGCAAGAAGTCTGCGTAAGGGACGGTTTGACGGTATTGGCGCGGGGCCTGCACGTCTTGTGGTCTCCCGCCTGAGCCCAACAGAAGAGGCTAAACGCCGCCGCCATGGGTGAGCGGTCGGTGTGAAGGCCGGAGGGGCAATGGCCAAACGGTGCTACTACGAAGTTCTTGGTGTCGCGCGGGGCGCTCCTGATCACGAGATCAAGGCGGCCTTTCGGCGTCTCGCCAAGGGATGTCATCCCGACAGCTGCAACGGCGACCACACGGCCGAGCACCGCTTCAAGGAACTCAACGAGGCCTATGAGGCGCTGAAGGACCCGCAGCGCCGGGCGGCCTATGACCGCTTCGGGCACGCCGCGTTCGAGGGCGGCCTCGGCGGCGCGGGCGCCCATGGCTTTGGCGCCGATTTTTCCGCCTCCATGTCGGCCATGTTCGACGATCTGTTCGGCGAGTTTATGGGCCAGCGGCGCCCACGCCAGCGCTCGGCACGGGAGCGGGGTGCCGATCTCCGTTACAACATGGAGATCACCCTTGCCGAAGCTTATGAAGGCAAGACGGCGCAGATCCGCGTACCGACGAGCGTCACCTGCGAGGCCTGCACGGGGTCCGGCGCGCGGGCCGGCACCGCACCGACCACCTGCCGCACCTGTGGCGGTATCGGCAAAGTGCGCGCGAGCCAAGGCTTCTTCACCATCGAGCGCACCTGTCCCTCCTGCCAGGGACGCGGCGAGGTGATCGAGAGCCCATGCCCAGCCTGCAACGGGACAGGCCGCATCACGCGCGAGCGCACCTTGTCGGTGACCATTCCCGTTGGCGTCGAGGACGGCACGCGGATCAGGCTCGCGGGCGAAGGCGAGGCGGGGTTGCGCGGCGGGCCCGCCGGGGACCTCTATATCTTTCTCTCGATCAAGCCGCATGAGTTTTTCCAACGCGACGGCGCCGACCTGTTCTGCCGCGTGCCGATCGCCATGACCACCGCCGCGCTTGGGGGCCAGATCGAGGTGCCGACCATCGACGGCGGCAAGACGAGGGTGAAGATCCCGGAGGGCAGCGAGAGCGGCAAACAGTTCAGGCTCAAAGCCAAGGGCATGCCGGTGCTGCGCTCGAAGCAGCTAGGCGATCTCTACATCCAGGCGGAGGTCGAGACGCCGAAGAGCCTGACGCGCAAGCAGCGTGAGCTGCTGAAGGAGTTCGAGAACGCCTCCAACGCGAACACCAACCCGGAATCGACAGGCTTTTTTGCCCGCGTGAAGGAATTTTTCGAGGGCGAGTGACGCCTGCAGCACTCACCGCTTTTGCATAGCTTTGGCGTAGAGTAGCCTCGCCTGCGCTCTCCGCTTAAATGAGCGCCACATGATCGGGATCGCCATGACCGACGGCGCGACAACCCTCAAAAGCCCCATCGTCAATCAGGCGCAAGGCTTGACGCGGCCGGTCCTGCATACGGCCATGCGGGCCACGGTCGGCGTGGTCCTGGTGCTGGTCGTCGCTGCCGCGCTCTGGTACGCGCGGACGGCGATATTTCTCGGCTTCGCCGGCATTCTGTTTGCGATCGTGCTCCATGGGGCGAGCAGCGCGCTTTCCCGGATTACCCCGCTCCCGCCTCTCGCGGCGCTGTCCATCGTCGTGGCGCTGATCACGGCCTTCTTCGTGGTGGTCATCGCCACCTCGGGGCCGACCATCGCCCAGCAGGTCACGCAGCTGGCGACGAGTATTGCCACCGGCGTCACCAGTTTGACACACGAAATCGTCAACGCGGCCGATCAGCGGAACCTCTTCCAGGACGTCGATATCACCAAGCTGTTGAGCCAGTTCAGTCCATGGGGCATCGCCAGCGGAGCGACCTCGGTCGCCGTCGTGCTCTTCGGCGTCGCCAGCGCGTTGCTGATCGTTCTGTTCTTTGGCATCTACTTTGCCGCCGACCCCCACACCTACGTCCAGCTCGTGGCGCGGATCGCTCCTGAAGGCCGGCGGAGCGACGCGACAACCATGCTCTATGAGACCGGCGATTTGCTGCGGCGCTGGCTCATTGGCCAGGGCATCGCCATGGCCGTGATCGGCGGCGTCACCTATGTGGGCCTCTTGATCCTCGGCGTTCCGATCGCCTTCGTGCTTGCGCTGTTCGCCGGGCTCGCGGGCTTCCTCCCTTACCTTGGACCGATCATCGGCGCCGTGCCCATGGTGCTGGTGGCGGGTGGAGAAAGCTTCACGCTTGCGCTGTGGGTCACCGGGCTCTACGCCGTCGTGCAGTTCCTGGAGAGCTACCTGCTCACGCCCTTGATCCAGGCGCGCGCGGTGTCATTGCCGCCGGCCGTGGTGATCCTGAACCAGCTCGTGTTCGGCGCCCTGTTCGGCATCCTTGGCTTGGCACTGGCAACGCCGCTTGCGGCCGCGGCCATCGTCCCGCTCCGCGCCCTGTTCGGGTCGAGCAATCCTGAGACCCCCTAAGCCGGCACGCGCTTCGCTTGCGAGCGTGCGGCTTGCCGGATAAGTCTGTCGCGTGGCCTTAACCGGAGCCGGATTGATGCGGATATTGTTCTTCGCCGGCAGCACGCGCCAAGGGTCCTACAACAAGAAGCTTGCGCGGCTCGCGCAACACATCGCCTCGGCCAACGGCATCGAGGGGGTGTTCGTCGATCTCACCGATTATCCGATGCCGCTCTATAACGGGGATCTGGAGGCCGAGCAGGGGCCGCCGCTGAAGGCGGCCGAGTTCAAAGCGCTGCTGACCGAGTATCAGGGCGTGTTCATCGCGAGCCCGGAATACAATTCCTCGGTTACGCCGCTGCTCAAGAGCACGCTCGACTGGGTGACGCGGGTCAGGGGCAAGGGCGAGACTGGACTCGAAGTCTATCGCAGCCGGGTCTTCGCCATCAGCGGGGCGTCGCCCGGTAATTATGGCGCCATGCGCAGCCTGTTGCATCTCCGCCAGATCCTCGAGGTCGGCATCGGCGCGACGGTGATCCCGCAGCAGCTCGCCCTGCCGCGCGCGGGCGACGCCTTCGAGGAGGACGGCGGCCTGAAGGACAAGGCGCTACAAGCGGCGCTCAAAGGCGTGGTCGAGGCGCTCGCCGTCGCCGCGCGGAAATCCGCATCCCCATGACCGCCGCCAAGAACCGGCTGATCGTCGCGCTCGACGTGCCAAGCGTCGAGGAGGCGCGGGGGCTCATCGACCGGCTCGGCGATAGCGTCGGCGTCTACAAGATCGGGCTCGAGCTCTTGTTCGCCGGCGGGCTTGCGCTTGCTGGCGAGCTCGTGGACCGAGGCGCTCACGTCTTCATCGATGCCAAGCTGCTCGATATCGAGGCGACGGTCGAGCGCGCCACAGCCGCGGTTGCGGCCACGGGCGCGCATTTCCTCACCGTGCATGCGGTGGACCGGAAGACGCTCGATGCGGCTATGCGCGGCCGGGGGGAAAGCGGGCTCAAGCTGCTCGGCGTGACCGTGCTGACCAATCTTGGGGCCGCGGACCTTGTGCAGCAAGGCATCGACCATGCGCCTGCCGAGCTTGTCCTGCATCGGGCCATGCTTGCGAACGAAGCGGGCTTCGATGGCGTCGTCGCATCGGGGCAAGAGGCGGCGGCGATCCGCGAAGCCGAGGGCGACGAATTTCTCATCGTCACGCCCGGCATCAGGCCTGAGGGCGGGGCGAGCCATGACCAGGCGCGGATTGTTACCCCAGCAATCGCCATTGCCGCCGGCGCCAACTATCTCGTCGTCGGCCGGCCGATCACGGCCGCGCCGGACCCCCGCGCCGCCGCTATCGCCATCAGCGAGGAGATAGCGTGGGCTTTGGCGCGACAGACCCCAGCTGGGCCTTGAGCCGACCAATGCCCCCGACACGCGGGTTTCGTGACATACCACTTCGCTATCGAATTGGAAGCCACCCGGCATTTCAGCTCGACGACCAAATTCTCCATTGTTGGCATGGGGCCGATACGGCCTCGCTCGCACGAGCAGCCAAGAGGAGACAGTCCAGGTTCGCAACCAAGTCGGAGCTTGCAGCCCAGGACGAAGGCGTCTTCCGCGTGAAGAGCGCTTACCCCATGGCCGAGACGTTAAAGCGGCTGAAGATGGATATCGCGGCGAAGGGTATCCCGTTCTTCTCCGAGATCGATCAGTCAAAGCTCGCTTCAGATGCTGGCGTCAAGCTGCGCCCGTCCACGCTGCTGGTGTTCGGCAATCCGCCGCTCGGAACGCTGTTCCTCACCTCCGAACCCGCGGCAGGGCTCGACTGGCCGGTCAGGCTCCTCGTCCATGAGGATGAGAAGGGAGACGTCTGGGCGGTGTACACGGATTTTGGCTGGATCGCGCGTCGGCACGGGATCAAGGATCGCAACGATGCATTCGCCACCGCTTCCGGGTTGATCGCCTCCATCACGTCAAGCGTAAAGGCCAGATAGCCCTACGCTCGGCACGTGCCCGAAAAGTCAGCCAAGTCTGTCGAACGTGGCAAGACGGGTGGCGATCAGGCTCAAAAGGGTCTCGGCGTCGCCTTCGATCGCAACCTGTTTCAACCGCGACTTACCACCTTGCGCGACCTTCACGCTCGAGGGCGGAAGTTTGAGCCAGCGCGCGATGAGCGTTTCGAGCGCCGCATTGGCGCGTCCGCTTTCGGGAAGCGCGCGCACGCGGGCCTTGAGCGCGCAATCGCCCGCGTAATCCTCAAGCCCCACGATCTCGTCGCGGCTCGCCTTCGGCGTCAACCGCACGGGCAGCGTGACGCCAGCGCCGGAGCGGCGAAGGTTGATCTTTAGGCTTGCTGCACTCAAAGGCCGCCGGACGGCTGGACGGCCGGCAGAATCCAGCCGAGCAGGACCACGTCCCGGATGAACAGCAGGAACAGGATCAGGATCACGGGCGAGATGTCGATGCCGCCGAGATTGGGCAGGATATTGCGGATCGGGCGAAGCGCTGGCTCCGTCAGCCGGTACAGCATTTCGGCGATCATGAGCACGAACCGGTTGTTCGTGTTGATCACATTGAAGGCAACGAGCCAGCTCAAGATCGCGCTAGCGATCACGACCCAGATATAGAGGTCGATGACGAGAATGACGAAAGCGATCAATGGACCCATGAAGCCCCTCCTCGGACGGTGCATCATCTAGCGGAGAGGCGGTGACGAGAGCAAGCCTTGCGTCTGCTTCCTCTGGGGCTCGCTTGACAGGCCGGAAGGCCAATCCCTAAATGGCGCCTGTTTCCGGGGGCCGTAGCTCAGTTGGGAGAGCGCAGCAATCGCACTGCTGAGGTCAGGGGTTCGATCCCCCTCGGCTCCACCAATAACCAAAGGAATTTGCT
>JGI12270J11330_10000620_pt1 | contig 27147 bp, 21 predicted proteins | sample PeaSoiMetSII2010_FD_11330 | JGI IMG/M metagenome (IMG submission 11330)
TGACGGTGGGCACGACGCTATTCGACTATGCGGAGAATTTCTGCTTCCTGGCGATGCTTCGAGATTATCCGCAGCGACTGGACGGCGTCGCGCGGGTGGCGAATATTTTCACGCTCACAAAATGGGCTTTCGCGGTTTTCAGCATGGTCCTGGTCGTCATCGGCGCAGGCGGATTACTGATTCGGCCCCGGCAAACTTCTGCTTGAGAAGCTTTGCGTGGCCTCCAAAGGGATTGTGTCGCAGCTACGGCGCTGTGTATTTTCGGCGATTGGTTCCCAGCCCTGACGGGCTGGGCTAAATTGTGCCGCGCCTGCGGCGCTGGTCCGAGGCGTTTGGCTGAGAAGGCGCCATTCAACACGCCACGCGGTACTTAGTTCAGCGACGGGATTTGGGCGCGAGGAGCCGCTCGACCTGCTCCAGGTGGTTGATGTCGTGTCCGGCCATCATTTGCACGATGCGCTCGATGGATTCTTCGCCACGTTCGTCATGCATGCCGTGATGTTTCCATTGTTCAGGCGAGAGCATTTTGTAGAGCGCCAGGTTGGTTTCGCGTAGAACGCGGAACTGCTCGAAGGATTTGCGGGGGTCGCGCTTGCCGTAATGTCCAGCTGCGACCCAGGCATTCTGGTCGAAGGCCTGGATGGGAGTACCCGGCGCGCCGAGGATCGCACGAATCCTCCAGCTTGTAACAATTTCCGCATCGGCGAGATGCGCGAGGATCTCGGCGACCGACCACTTGTCCGGTGCCGGCCGTTTACGCAGTTTGGCCGGGGCCGCGCCCTTGATCAGTCGCGCCAGCTTCTTCGCTGTTGTGGCTTGCACTTTCAGGGGATCCTGGCCCGCGAGTTTGCCCTGGATCCGCTGCACGTACTCCTGAACGGTTTCTTTCATTTTGAGCACACCCCCACCATCCGTCTTACAGGAAAGTACGAGTGTAGCCAAGATAAAAGGTTCGTTGAACCGCGACGCGATCTAGTCCGACCAGGCCAGATAGCCCGGCACGATAATACCCACCACGGGAACGATGATGAGGATGCCCCACCAATTGGGCTTATTGCGCGCCTCGGCCACGGCCATCCAGACGATGATGAAGATGACGAGGTTCACCGCGGGAATCAGACAGAGAATGATCCACCAGATTGGTTTCTTGGCGATATTCAGCACCAGAACGATATTGACTATGGGAATCCAGGCGAGCCAGGCATTTTCGGTATGGGTTTTTTGCGCGATGGTTTGGATTGCCAGCGCCATATAGACATAAATTGCTACTGCAAATATCAAAAAGAAGACAAAAAAGGCGCCGGCAGCGGCAATCGCCGCGGCGCGGTGATCTTCCTGGGCAAAGACACCGCCAGCGGACAGCAGCGTAACCGCGAGTGTCGAGGCCCACTTGATAGGGGAATGCAGTTTCAGAGAGAAGGTCATCGAGATTTCCTCCTGGGGAAGCAAGGGAACGTAGCAAGCTTATGGTGGACTGTATGAGAGCTTGCTGCGCGAGTCAAAGCAATTCCCCCAAAGAGTTTCGTAAATTGCAAGGCGATTAGTTAACGCGGATTGCAATAGCCCGGGTGCCGCGCGCTCGGCCCTGCTGGTGAGTGTTGCGATTCTCTTCATGTTGTGGGTGAGGCTACGATTTACCAGTGGTAGGCGTGCCACATGTCGTCGATGAAGGTGGGTTGAGAGACTTCACCGTCGAGCCAGTATTGCGTTTGCCCCTGGCGTTCCCAGTTCGCGCTGTAGTCGTAGCCGCTTTGGGCCAGGATTTCCGCCACTGCCTGGGTGTCATCCTCGGTCATCCAGCGATTGACGTAATCGAAGAAGGCCGTGTGGTTCCAGGTGCTTTTGCCGTTCACCAGGTAGGCCGCGAGAGCTTCACCGACCCAGGAAACGGAGGTGCAGCAGCGGCGATAGGCTTCACCCAATTGTTCGCCGGGCGGGGTAAGGATGGGCCAGATTGCGGGCTGCAATTGTTCGTAGGGCCCGTACAGGCCGGCACTCACCGGGGAGGAGTCGGCGGCATGCACGCCGTAATGACCGCCATAAATGACTGTGGCTCCCTGCCAGGCTTGCTGGTAAGTTCCGGCGGGCGGCAACTGATTGATGTACAGGGTCTGCATGTCCTCGCCGAATTCATCCGGGTAGGTGGTCGAAACGTTCTTCATCCCCGAGTCATTCAGCAGAATGCCGGCCAAGATGATCGGGAATTTCCTGCCGCTGCGGTGTCCGCCAAACGCCGGCCAGCCGTAACCCGCCTGCACACAACCGTAAAGATCGATCCCGTACTGCACTAAATAGTTGGTGAGATTGACCTTCTGATCGGCCGGAAAGTTCAGCATCAGAAGGAGCCCCGCGTAGGAATCGGCAAAGGCAATATGCTGGCCGTAGCTGGGCATGTAGTTGGCCGGTGCATCGAACAAGAAGGCGTTCGTATCGATCCACGGCTGGCGGTAGAGAGCTTCGTATTGCGCGAGCGTCGGTGTATTGGAGGGATTCGGTGGCGCAAGAGAAGGCAGCAAATTTCTCTGCAAGCTATTGGCGTGGTAGATGGTCTGGCTCCGGTCGCAATATGAAGGGCGGAAGGCGTCTGTGGAAGGAGCAGACGCGAGAACGGTAAGAACGGAGTCGGAGGCCACCGGACTGGCGCTCATGTCCGAAGCGCGCATCACTTCGGGGACGGAATGAATCGTGGGCAAACTGATCGAGGAAACCAGCGCGTCGCCCGGCTTGAGGGAGATCGGAGGATAGGAGCGCAGGGTCGCGTCGAACCACCAGGATTCGTCCGTGCCATCATTCAACCGGGAATCGAATCCGCTCTTGCCATTGGCGGTTGGCAAATCCACCACCGAGCCGTTCAGGTAGGGCGAAGAAGTAGTGGGCTGCGGGCTGATGGCGGTGACGGTGACCGGTCCCACGACATAGTAATCGCCATTTACAAACTGGCCGACCGGGACAGCTTCGCTGAAAGTCCAAGTGACGCCATCCTTGGTGATGGATGCGGCGGTGCCCGGAGGCGGAGCGGGTGCCGTGATCGCGACCGATGCCTGCGCGAACTTGGTGGTGTCAGCGGCGCTGGTGGCTGTAACGGTGTAGTTTCCCGCCGTACTTCCCGCCACATATAACCCCGTTGAAGAAACCGTGCCGCCCGTGGCGCACCAGGTTACAGACGTGTTGGAAGAGCCGGTGACTGTCGCGGAGAACTGTTGCGACGCCCCTTCAGCAAGCGGAGCGGACTTTGGGCTAATGGCCACGATAACAGAAGAAGGTGGAGGGTTTTGCGAGGGTGGCCCGCCAGCACTGTTGGTCGAACCCCCGCATCCAGAGAGGACCAAAAGCAAGAAGAGCAGGGTAACGTATCCCATAACCTGCAGTGAAAGAATGCTGGCGTCAGTGTTCGGCAGCCGCACTGAGGCAGTCGATAAGACAGAGTCGCGACGCGGCATGGTGTGAACTCCCCAGAACAGGCTAACGGTACGCGGAGCGGCGCAGAACTGTACCGATGGACAGATTTGGCGCAGGGGTCAGGCTGTGTTCAACCAGCGGCGCGCTCACTGTATCCGTCTGACAGCGCCAGGAGGGAAGGGCGCGTTACGCCTGGTGGAGTTGGATCTCCGGCATGGGGAAATCCTTGCGGTTATCGGTAAAGAGAGTGCAATGGTTTTCGATGGCGATGGCCGCGACAATGGTATCGGCCAGGGTTAGCGTGCGCCCCTTTTTTGCCCAGGAATTCTTCAACTGACCAGCTATGCGCGCGGCGCTTTCATGCAACTCGAAACACTCAAGTCCGCCTAAGAATTCAGCAGTTTGCGCTTCCTCGCCGGGACGCATGCCTGTGTAGACTTCAGCCACATTGAGCACCGAAGTGGCCAGGGAATGCCCGTCGCGCAGCAGGTTTGCCAACAGGCTGCGGCGGTTGTTTCGGGCACGCAAAACATCAATCAAAACTGAGGTATCGAGGAGAATTTTCATGCGGTTGATAATCAGGTGCGCTTGAGTTTGCGCGATTCTCCCTGCCGCCGCAGTTTGCGCACCCAGGAAGCAGCGCCCCTGGCGAGTTCCGGATGATCGTGTTCCTTCCAGGAGGCTGATTTGCCTTCCAGGAAGCGAAGCAATTTTCGGCGCCGGACTGCTTCGCGGGCCGTCTCCACGAGGAAAGCGCTGCGCCCACGACGTCCTGCAAGTGCATCAATTTCCCTCGCAAGGTCTTCGGGAAGAAGTATATGCGTCCGCTTTGTTCGCTTGGTCCTCATGGATGCATTATGAGTGTGCCATAGATGTGTGCCAAAAGGAAGTGTTTGGCGCTTGATTTGCACGAAGATTCCAATCGCTACGGTGCAAATTACTTACCCCCTGACCTCAGAGGAGTCTCGTTTCACCATTATTCCTGCATCGCCCATCTTTTTGCGTGCAGGCACATCTAATTGGAGTAACCTTTTGCTTTCCGCCCCACTGCAGACCGGAGGTGCTGATGGCCGCGGCGCGTTCTTGCCCGTTTTCAGTTGTGGTTCTGCTGGCTGGCCTCGCGCCATTCTTGCTGCCAAGCGGCGCGGGGCCTGTGTCTTCCTTGGCGAGCGGCGCTCGAAGCTCCGACTTCAATCCGAAGTCAGTGCGCGTCTATGTGGCACCGTTCGACATAAACGCCGCACCGGACAAAGAGCCGGCCGCTGTTTCACAGGCACCTGTCCCTCAGAAGTCGCAACCCGGCGCGCGAGCCACCGGCGAATCACCGCACGTTCTTCAGGATGCAGCGCCCAGTTCCAAACAAGCAGAACGGCTCAAAGCCTTTTTCGGCGAGGCACTTGTTCAAGCGCTCCGGAAGAGTGGATTCAACGCGGCACCTCAGGAGAGTTCCCGCCCGGAAAAGGGCGTGCTGCTGAAAGGGGTATTCGCGGAGGTGGATTCGCAAAGTCACAACTGCCTGGCGATTCTAGGAGGCACGGCCCCCGCGCCCAAATTCGTCCTATATGTTGGGGTCTACAATCTGGCGCGCCCCGATCAGCCGCTGTACCGGGTCATGACCATGGAGAATTGCGATGCTCCGTACGGGCCGGTTATCAATCTGAACAACTATATCCCTATGGATAAATACGAAGTCAGCAAAAGCCCCACGGAGGATGAGGTGCGCAAGATCTGCACGCATGTCGTGGCGAACCTGAAAGCTCTCCTCAGCGTTAATTCGGCGGCCTTCTCCGACTAGCGCCGATCCAACTTCCTCCAGCAAATCCCTTTGAGAATACTCCCCGTGTTCGCCTCAGATGCTTGGACGTTCATTTGGCCCAAATAGTTGGAACGGCACTAGCCGGGAAAGCGGATACAACCGGTTCCTTCCTGGCCACATCTACTTGGGAAGCTAGCTTGCAAATCACTGCAGCATGCTTGAAAATTAAGTGCGGTCCTCTTTTCGCATGGTGGCGAGGGGCCGCCCCGAAAACGCTCATTCGCGGGAGGCACGGAAATGTTGTTTGACGTACATGCCATCTTCCGCCGACTAGCCCGGCCAGCAGCACTCACACTGGCGCTGCTCTCGCTCGCGTTCCTCCTGCAGGTAACGCCGCACGCCCATGCCAATGGCCAGGACGAAGCCGCCTGCGGGCTCTGCCAGGTTGCCCATCTGGGCGTCACGCCGGCAGTGGCGGTTGTTTCAGTCAGCATCCCAATCGTTTCTTTCAGTGCAGTTGTAATTCACTCGGTGGTCAGCTCCGCGGAGCCGCCTTCCGGGCATTCCTCTTCCCGCGCCCCGCCTCTTTCCTTCGCGTCGTAAATCCCACCCAGGGTAGTACCTCGTCGCGCGGCTCCATTTAGCCGCGTGCCCGCTGTATTGGCAGCGGTTTCTATCAACACAAACACGTCACGCGGACGTTTCCATGAGGAACCGGAGGAAGTATGCGATACGCTTTTCGAGCAGCTGTTCTTTTTGCAGTCCAAGCGATTTTTGTTGCCTCGGCGGTATGGGCGCAGACGGGTAACTCCGGATCCATAGAAGGGACAGTTCTGGATCCTTCGGGGAAAACTGTGGCCAACGCCACGGTGGAAATCACCAACGTGGTCAGCGGCCTTGCACGTACTACGAACACGGCTAAAGACGGCTCATTCCGTTTCACCAATGTGCCGTTTAATCCGTACCACCTGAGCGTGAGCGCCAGTGGATTTGCGCCAGCTTCGCAGGACGTTGAGGTGCGCTCCGCCGTGGCCACCAAGGTGGACATCTCCCTGACCATGGGGAGCTCCAGCACCACGGTTATCGTGGAATCGAGCGGCGCGGACCTAGTGGAAACCGATTCGACGTTTCACACCGATGTGGACCGCTTACTGTTCCAGAATGTGCCGCTGGAGAGTTCGACCTCTTCGGTCAGTTCGCTAGTAACGCTGACGACCCCAGGGGTTGCAGCCGACTCGAATGGATTGTTCCACGGTCTGGGCGACCACGCGTCGAACTCGTTCTCGGTGGACGGGCAGCAGATTACGGATCAGCAGAGCAAGGTCTTTTCGAATCAGATTCCATCGGAGTCGATTCAATCGCTGGAAGTGATCTCCGGCGCGCCGCCAGCGGAATTTGGAGACAAGACGAGTCTGGTCATTAAGGTGACGACGCGCTCCGGGTTGGGGGTCGACCAGCCGCACGGCAGCGTAAGCACATCGTACGGTAGCTTCGGCACGCCGAGTATTTCGGCTGACCTGGCGTATGGGGGCAAAAGCTGGGGCAATTTTATCGCGCTCAGCGGACTGCAATCCGGCCGCTTCCTCGATCCCCCGGAACACACCGTCATGCACGATAAAGGGAACGAAGAGAACTTTTTCGACCGCGTGGATTATAAATTCTCCGACGCGAACACGCTCCAGTTGAACCTGGGTTACACACGTTCGTGGTTTCAAACCCCGAATTCCTTCGACGCGCAGTATGCCACCGCATGGAACGGCCTGGTCGTGGACAACGGAGGGTTGGGGCCTAACGGCGAGTTGGTCGGCCCCGCGGATCAACATTCCAGGATCGGGACCTTCAACGTGGCTCCGACCTTCGTTCACCTGATCGGCACGGAGGCTGTGTTTACCATCGGCGCCTTCGTGCGCCAGGACCAATACCATTACTACCCAAGTGCGGATCCCTTTGCGGATTTCACTCCCGATCTGCAAGCCGAGAGCATCGGCCAGACTCGCCGGCTGACCAACGCCGGCCTGCGATCCGATGTTTCTTACGTGAAGGGCATGAACAACATCAAAGCGGGCATCACCTACGAACACACCTTTCTCACCGAAAACGATTCGCTGGGAATTGTGGACCCCACCCTCCTGCCGTCCTTGGTTGATGCCAATGGCAACCCGTGCCAGGTGAGCGGCGTGAATCTCGCCGCGCCGTGCTCCACCCTGGCTCCTTACGACTTGGCAGCCGGAGGCAACTATTACCTCTTCCGCGGGCACACCGACGTCAAGCAACTTGCGTTGTATTTGCAGGACACCATCACAAAGAACAACTGGTCGTTCAACCTCGGGATTCGCGGCGATTTGTACAACGGCTTGTCGGTCACGAAGCAGGCGGAGCCCCGCGTGGGCGTCGCGTACAACATCAAGCGGACAAATACGGTGCTGCGACTCTCCTATGCGCGGACGCTCGAGACTCCCTTCAACGAAAACCTGGTTCTGGCCAGCGAAGGTTGCAACGACCCCGTGGTCAATGCCCTCATGTCGTCGCTGCAAGGCTATCCTTGCATCACGGCTCCCTTGACTCCGGGTTTTCGGAATGACTTCCATGCAGGATTCCAGCAAGCCTTCGGCAAATATCTGGTCTTCGACGGGGAGTACATGTGGAAGTACACGCACAATGCGTATGACTTCAGCATTTTGGGCAACACGCCGATCACGTTTCCGATTGAATGGCACAACTCGAAAGTTCCCGGGTACATGCTCCGGGCAAGCGTGCCGAATTTGCACGGATTATCCGCATATTTTGTGGCCTCCAGCGTGGCAGCGCGGTTCTTCGAGCCGCAAGTCACGGGCCTAGGCGCAACGCCCGCGGGAGTAGGCGGAACGGGAGTCTTCCGCATCGACCACGACGAACTTTTCAACCAAACCACCCATGTGCAATACCAGCCGTGGAAGCGCGGGCCGTGGGTGGGCGTCAATTGGAGGTATGACAGCGGACTTGTGGCGGGCCCGGTTCCCTGCTTTGGCGGGAGTTGCGCGGGTGACCAAAGCGATCCGGGTTATGTAAACGTTTCGGGACTTACGCCCGATCAGCAATTCCAGGCGGGTTTGTTCTGCGGCAGCGTGAAGGCAGCCCCGCCAAGCGCGAGCAATCCGCTGGGAGTTCCCATCAGCGCGAACGGTTTGTGCTCCGCATCCCAGTATGGATCAACGCTTCTTCAGATACCGAAGCCAGGCACCGAAAACGACGACAAGAATCCGCCGCGCGTCGCTCCGCGTAACCTGTTCGACATTGCCGTGGGCGAAGACAATTTGTTCAACGGCGACCGCCGCAAGTGGAGTCTGCGCTTCACCGTGATCAACCTGGCCAATAACTATGCGCTCTACAATTTCCTTTCCACGTTCAGCGGCACACACTATGTGACGCCGAGAACTGAAACGCTGGAATTGGGCTTCCACTTTTAGCAGATCCGCCGTCCATACACGATTCCCCAGGAAGAGAACTGGTGTTCCTGGGGCTTTTCGTCAGCACAATTTCAGATAAGCGACGGCACGTGTTGCAGGACGGGTGTCAACATGTCGAGAAACCAATTCGGCAGCGGCCTGTCATTCGAGGGGGATGGAATTTACGCGCTTTGCGGATAGAATCAAGGGAGCTATGAGCGCCACTTCAAAGTCTCAGTCCACTCCCAAACTTCGCATCGGCATCGATCTCGGCGGCACGAAAATCGAATTCATCGCCCTTGAGTCCGATGGCCGCGAACTTCACCGCCACCGCGTTCCAACGCCACGGCATGATTACGACGGCACGGTGCGCGCGATCAAGGAAGGCGTCGAACTCATCGAGCGCGAACTGCATCGCAGCGCCACGGTCGGCGTGGGCATTCCCGGCTCGATTTCCCGTATCACCCACGCGGTGAAGAACGCCAACTCCGTATGGATGATCGGCAAACCGTTCGACCGCGACCTGGGCGACGCGCTGCATCGCGAGGTGCGCTGCGCGAATGACGCCAATTGCCTGGCGGTTTCGGAAGCCACGGACGGCGCAGGAGCGGGCCAGCACGTTGTCTTTGCGGTCATTTTGGGGACAGGTTGCGGCGGCGGCATTGCCGTCGATGGCCGCGTGCTGAATGGACGCAACGGCGTGGCCGGGGAATGGGGTCATACCGTCCTGCCCTGGATGCACCCCGACGAATTCCCCGGACCCGCCTGTTTCTGCGGTCTTTATGGCTGCATCGAGACGTTTATTTCCGGCACCGGCCTGGAAGCCGATTACGAGCGCGCCACCAAAACCCGCTTGACGGGCAAAGAGATCATGGCACGTTGCGAAGCCGGCGAAGCGGCGGCGGAAGCCAGTTTGGAGCGCTACGAGGATCGCCTGACCCGCAGCCTCTCGCAAATCGTGAATATCCTCGACCCGGACGTGATTGTCCTGGGCGGGGGCGTATCGCAGGTGCCGCGGCTGTACCGGAATGTGCCGCAACGATTGAAGAATTACGTGTTCGGGAGAGAAGCCGATACACCGGTGCTGGTGGCCAAACACGGCGATGCCAGCGGCGTTCGCGGTGCCGCGTGGCTCTGGCCGCTCGAATCTCGATAAGCATTGCTAGAGCCCGCCTCAGCGCGCCCTGCGTGTTTGCAACGAGAAGGCGCCGCGGATTGGGTGTGCGTCTGCCGCTCCTGGAATTCGCTCCGCGACAAGATGNAGCAATGCGCAGAGTTTGCGGATCAATCGCCACTCGCCGCCTTGCTCATCTNGGCCATCCAGGCATCGGCGCGNCGCTGCATCTCTTCGGGCGTGACGTCTTCCACATGTTGGCTGAATCCCCATTGGTGGCCAAACGGGTCGCGGACTTTGGCATAGCGATCACCCCAAAACTGGTTTTGGAGCGGCATTTCGACTTTGCACCCGGCCTTCACCGCGCGGTCGTACAGCGCATCCACGTTCTCGCTGTAGATGACTAGGTAAGCCGACTGAGGGCCATTAGGGTCCGGGGCATTAGCCATGCCCGGGAATTCGTCACTCAGCATCAGCCGCGAATCGCCGATCTGCAACTCGGCGTGCCCGATGCCGCCGCCCGGGTCCGACATGCGGCCGAGTTCCTTGGCTTCAAAGACCTCCTTGTAGAAGTCAATCGCGCGAGCCGCATCCTTGCACACAATGGATGGCGTGATGGAATGGTACCCGTCTGGGATTGCCTTGACTGCGCACATAGATCCTCCTTGAGAAATGTGAGATGGACGCGCAGTAGGCAAAAGCAACGGGTCTTTAAACGGCAGAGAGCGCTGCGCGCGGACATCTTGAATACGCTCCTTCGGCGAGCAAGTCAAGGGGGAACTTCAATGGAGAGAAGACGCCGCAAACGCCTGGGGGAACGGTGAGGCGCGCTTGGCGGAAAGATTCAGTATTCGCGGTAGAGTCGCGGAAACTGCTTCTTCAGTTCGGCAATCTTTGGCAGATCGTTGATCTGGATGTAGGGGCTGTCCAGATGATGCCTCAAGTAGTCCTGGTGATACCCTTCCGCGGGGTAGAAAGCCTTTAACGGAAAGATTTGCGTTACGATCTTTTGTGGGAAGACCTTCGCGGCATCCAACTGTGCAACGTACGCTTGGGCAATGCGCTTCTGCTCCTCGTTCGAAAAAAACACGGCGGAACGGTACTGCGGCCCCCAATCGGGGCCCTGCTTGTCCAGCTCCGTGGGATTGTGGGCCACGGAAAAGAAGATCATCAGCACCTGCCCGTAGGTGATCAGCGAAGGGTCAAACACGACCTTGACGCTTTCCGCGTGTCCCGTATCGCCGCGCCCCACCATTTCGTAATGCGCCGTTTCCGCTTCGCCGCCGGAGTAGCCCGAGGTAGCCGAGACGACTCCCCTGGTGTGCTGATAGACCGCCTGCATGCCCCAGAAGCAGCCTCCGGAAAGAACGGCCACTTCCTGACTCCTTGCAGTGGCTACGGGTTCATCAACCGCGGGTATCGGAAAAGCCGTATTGGTGCGCGCTGCGATTGCGCCGGAAGGGCCGAAAAGGACGGCCAATACCCCTGCGACAGCGATTGTGGCGATGCGGAATCCGTGACCATTCTTCATGTTTAGAAGTCCTGGGCTAACTCCGGGGACACTCTGTCAGTCCCAATCTCCTTGCGATTCCTTGGATGCAGGAAAACATTCCTGGGATTCACCTCCGCGTTGGCCTTACCATGCAGGCAACGGGCGTGCCCGCTTCCGATTCCATGGGAGGGAGGAGACCCGCCCGAGTTTACGACAGATTACGGCCCCTGCGATGACAGTCGTTCAAAAAATGCCGGTCCTGTTCATCGGCCATGGGTCGCCGATGAACGCGATTGAGGACAACGCCTTCACGCGAGTCCTGGTGAAACTCCGCGATACGCTTCCCGCCCCGAAGGCGGTCTGCGTGGTCTCGGCGCATTGGGTCACTCGCGGCAGCCAGGTTCTGACCGCGGAGCATCCTCGCACGATTCACGATTTCTTTGGATTCCCCCAGCCGCTGTACGAAGTGCAATACCCGGCGCCCGGCGCCCCAGAAGAAGCCAAGCGCCTGGCTCTGGAGCAGCACCTGATCTCCGACCACCAATGGGGACTCGACCACGGGGCTTGGAGCGTCTTGCGCCACATTTATCCAAAGGCGGATGTGCCGGTGTTTCAACTGAGCCTGGATCACCAGCGCACCTTTGCCGAACACATCGCTCTTGGCCGTGAACTGCAGAAATTGCGCGAACGCGGCGTGCTCATCCTTGGCAGCGGGAACCTGGTCCACAATCTCCACCGCATCAACTGGGAAATGGGAAACTCTGCGTTTCCCTGGGCGCAGGAGTTTGACGGCAAAGTGAAAGAAGCGATCACCAGGAGAGATCTGGAATCGCTGGGAGAGCCGGACCGCTGGGGCTCCGCATTGCTGGCCGAAGCACACCCGACACTCGAGCACTATGCCCCGATTTTGTATTGCCTGGGGAGCACAGACGAGCAGGACAGTGTTACGTATCCTTATGAAGCCATTGAGTTTGGAACGATCTCGATGCGCATGGTTTTGTTCCAACCGCAGGCTTCTCCGCAGTCCTGACTTTCTTCCCCACGATCTGCTCCTACTTGGGTCTCCGCGGGGACTCTCCGTGGAACCTGAGGCTTCGTTGCGGCATCCTACTTGGCACCCGGAAACCGCAGACCTGGAGGAATGGAACGATGCGCACCCCGATCTTTCTCACCCTGGCTTGCTGCACCGCCGTCCTCGCAGCGAGTTCTGCCAGCGCCCAAGTGACCTACGGAAAGAAGCCGCAATTGCCTGCGCCTTTTACGACAGAATCGGCGGGCAACGGTCCCTCCGAAAGCAAGCCGCCGGCGGGGTTCCTGCCGAGCGTCCCGGCCGGATTCCACATCAATATCTTTGCCAAGGATTTTAAGGTGCCCCGGTTCCTCGCGGTTGCCCCCGATGGCGATATCTTTCTTGCGGATACAGGTGCGGGAAAGGTCGTCGTTCTCGGCGACCCGCAGCACACGGGTGTGGCACAGCGGCGGGAAGATTTCGCCGTAGGCTTAAACCGGCCGTTTGGCATTGCCTTTCACGAGGACTACGTCTATGTCGGCAACACCGGCGAAGTGGTGCGCTTTCGTTACGACAAGCAGACTTCCAAGCGGCTAGGCGAAGCCGAACACATCTTGGATCTCCCAGCGGGCGGAGGACACTTTACGCGCACGCTGGCGTTTAGCAAGGACGGCAAGAAGCTCTACATCAGCGTGGGTTCCTCGTCGAATATTGATTTGGAGAAGGATCAGTGGCGTGCCGCGGTGCTGGTGTGCGATCCGGACGGAAAGAACGCACGCATTTTCGCCAGCGGCTTGCGCAATGCGGTCGGCCTGGCGGTCGAGCCATCAACCGGCGAGGTTTGGGTCAGCGTGAACGAACGGGATGAACTGGGCGATAATCTGCCGCCGGATTACTTCACCTCGATAAAGGACGGCGGCTTCTACGGCTGGCCCTATAGCTACATTGGAGACAACGTCGATCCGCGCGTGAAGCCGCAGCAGCCCGACCTCGTCGCCAAGGCCATCATCCCGGATGTGCTGCTGGGAGCGCACGTGGCGCCCTTGCAGTTTGCGTTCTATACCGGCAAGCAGTTCCCGGAATCGTACCGTGGCGGCGCGTTCGTGGCGGAGCATGGCTCGTGGAACCGCGCTACGCGCGCCGGCTATCAGGTAGCCTTTGTAGCGTTCAAGAACGGAAAGGCTTCGGCCGATCCCGTGCCGTTTCTAACGGGGCTGGTGCCAGATCCCGGCGGCAGAAACGTGAATGGCCGCCCAGTGGGCGTGGCCGTGGCTCCCGATGGAGCGTTGCTGGTCAGCGACGATGGCGCAGGCGTGGTCTATCGCGTCAGCTACGCGCCCTGAGCGCCTCTCACCTTCGTTTCGGCGGCGGCTCGCATCTGCGAACGCATGTCACTGCACATTCAGAGTCAACAAAATCGGTGTCAGCGGGAGCGGCTTGCTTGAGCCGCTGGGAGTCGCTGTCGGCGCCAGGGTGATGGTCCCGGACGGTGTCTGGAACTTGAAGGTGGCGCTGGCGACGCCGCTATTCGCATAGTTGGGCGCGATCGCCATGGCCTGTACGGTGGTCAACGAACTCAAAGGAATGGCCGCCTGGTAAGCAGGAGAGGAAGCCGCGGGAGTCGAGCCATCCGTGGTGTAGTGGATGGTGGCGCTGGCCGTGGCGTCCGTGATCGTCACGGATTGCGCTGCGGTAAACGTTCCGCTCGCCGGCGAAATCACAGGCATTGCGGCACTCTGCGGTGGCGGCGGGTTCTGTAGCTGCGAAGAACCGCCACCGCCGCTTCCGCAACCAATTCCCGAGAATATCAGCGCGGTCATCAGCAGCACTGCCGTGAGGGAGGCTAGCCACCGCGGTAGCGCCATCGTCTGGCTGCGTGAGTGCAGCGTCAAGGCAAACAGCAGCAGTACGGCAATGAACACCAGTGAGAAGCCCGGTTGCGGGGGCAGGCTGGCGAAAGGTTGCCGCGGCAGCCTCGGAAAGATTGCCGCCTGGGAGGGAGACAAAGTGGAGATCGAAACCATGAAAGGAGTCGCGGCGCCGTTGGCTACAGCCACGCTGGCGGGAACAGTGCAGTGCGCGCCAAAGGGAACTCCCGAACACACGAAGGTGATTGTCCCCGTGAAACTCGGGCCCGGCAGGGCCTGCAAATCGTACGTGGCTGTTTGCCCGGCGGGAACGGTGGCCACTGTCGAGCCTCCGTTTGCGGAGGCGTTCAGCAGCACGGCGGGTGGCGCGTTACCGTAGAGGTTGATGGCCTGCGGAGAGTTTGGCGCATCGTCGGTGACACTGACTACGGCGCTGAGAATGCCGTTGTCGCTGGGGGAGAAGGTGACGGAGATGCTGCATGTGCCTTGGGAAGCCAGCGGAGCTGTGCAGGTGTTCGTCTGGGTCCAATCCTTCGCGTAAGAGCCGGTCAAGGTGACACCTGAAAAATGGAGAGTTGTGCTTCCCGTGTTGGTTAGCGCGATCCCTTGCGGAGTGCCCGAGGTGCCCTGCGTTTGGCTGCCAAAGCTCAGGCTGCTGGCGGACAAAGAGACCTGAGGCTGCGGCGTACTGCTCGTGCCAACCCCGGAAAGTGTGACCGTTTGCGGGCTCCCCGGAGCGTTGTCCACCACTTGCAGGGTCGCCCCGAGCGCTCCCGTGGATGTGGGTGTGAAACGGAGGGTTACCTGGCAGGCGGCGTTTGGCGCGAGGACGGACGTGCAGGTATTTGTTTGGGAAAAACTGCTGGTGGCATCGCCGACGATCGCCAGAGAAGTAAGCGACATCGTGATATTGCCGAGGTTGCTCAAACCAATGCTTTGGGAAGCGCTCTGCCCGACTGGGGTTTGCGGGAAAGCTCCGCTGCCCGATAGTTCCAAATAGGGGCCAGAAGAAGCCTGCGGGTTGGTATTGGTGATGAAAAGTCCGGACTCATAGTAGTTCGACGAGCCATCGCTGAAAGGCGAGCCGGAAAGTTCGCTGACTGCGCCCGTGGTTGAGTCCACCTGGAAACCATGCAGGGAACCACTGAGCAACGTATAGAGATAGGGGCCTTGCGGATCAGCCACGGTCACCTGGCCAAAAGGAAAGGGCGTTTCCGTGGAACTGCTAAGCTGCGCCAGCGCCCCGGTCGTCTGATCAATGGAGTAGGTATTGAAGCTCGGCGGTGCTCCACCTACGTCGACATAAAGAAAATTCCCGCTGGGATCCACGACGAGAGTATAGGCAAACGTCGCAGGACCCAGATAGACCGAAGACGTTAAGGTGACAATCCCATCGGCAGGCGGGATCTGAAAGGACGAAAGCCAGCCACCATATTGGCCATAAGCTTGAAACAGAAAACGCCCCAGCGGGTCCATCGCGCTGGCCTGGGAAGGCGCATCGGGCGTAGCAACCGTCCTGAGGTTGATTAGTTCGCCCGTGCTCCCGTCGATGTCATAGAGATCAAATCCCGCGTAGGAACTGCCTCCACCGGTGCCCAGCGCGACGTAAAGATGCCTGCCCGCAGGCTCGACGAAAAGATTCACCGGCTGCGCATCGAAATCCAGGGTCCCCTGGAAGCCGAGATCCAGCGTGGGGGAGCTCGGATTTGAAGTATCAATCACGTAGGGGGTGATGGAGCTTTGGACATTCGGATATGTCTGGTAATCGCCATTTTGAAAGCCAACATACACATATTGCCCCGTGGGTTCCGTGGCGATGGAAAGGGGATTCGATGGAATCACGCCGGGGTTCACTGTCGGAATATAGTCAATGGGAGAGCGCGGCACTTCCGTCAGCGCGCCGCTGGCCGCATCGATTGCATACATGGCGATGCTTGCGGGGCCGGCGACAAATAGAAATTTGCCCTGTCCATCCACCGCCATGGGCGCAGCGGCGTGCGCGGGAAAGGGACTTAATGATGGAATCGGAGTAAGGGAACCCGAAGTGGAGTTTTTGTCGTACCCCGAAATGACCGCTGCACTTGAATTGTTCGTGGGAGTCCCGGTGGCATAGACGTGCTGCTGGGGTGTCTGGCAAATGCCCACACTGGCCATGCCGAGGAGCGGTAATAGCGGGGCGCACTTCCGCAATAGAGATTGCAAGGAGACGTAGGACGACGCTTTCATCGCGCGCTACTCCTGAACGAGTAAAAATGTTTGGGCCTGAGAGGGAACCGATATGACGGTAGCGTGATGTAGATAGGTCGTCAACCTGGATTGTGCAAAGAGAAACATAAGAGGAAGAGAAGGCCTGTTCCAAAATGGAACACCGCCCCTTCTACCACCACTTTCGATTGTTAACAGCTGTTAATGTTCAATTTCCCGCATTTCGGCTACTCTTTTTTGCTTATGCCACCATTCACGCTGGATGTTGAGAAGTCTGCCGGTAGCACCGACGAAGTGACTGTGTACCACCTGAAAGGGAAACTCAGCCTGGAAACCGTCGCGGGCTTTATCCCAAAGCTGCGCCCGGAGACCGCGAAGCACATGGTTCTGGACATGAGCGGAGTAAATTTCCTGGATTCCGCGGGAGTGGGCGCGCTGGTGTCGCTGTTTGTGAGCCGGCGGAATCAAGGGAAGACCTTTGCGCTCGCGGCCCTGCCTCCGCAAGCGACCGCCGTGATCACGGTAGCGGGCTTGCAGAAGCTGCTGCCGGTTTCCAAGACCGTTGCAGAAGCCAGCGCGAGCAAATCGTAGTTTGCCCAACGTCGTTCGTCAGGGTACAGCTGAACCGCTTGCGGAAAGACCACAATACCGTCATTCGGAACGGAGTCTGCGGAGTGAGGTACGATTTTCCATCGCACGTCTTCTGTGCGATGAATCCCTCTTTTCTTGAGTTCCCGCCAAAGAGAGATTCCTCGCTTCGCTCGGAATGACGATCGGACGGGAATCAATCAGTGCGGCGTCCAGTTCGGATGGCTGGTGAACAAGCCATCGACGAAGCCGATTTGGTAGGAAATGAACAAGCCGAAGCCCAGGCTCAGCAGGCCGGAAGCCGTCACCAGTCCCCGAGTCATCCAGGCAAACCGCGAACCCGCATAGGTGAACGGCAGGGAGAGCGCCGCCGTAATCAGGATCATTCCGCCGACCGTGCCCACTCCGAAGATTAAAAGATACAGGACGGCCCAGCGCGGGCTGTGAATCGTGGTGAGAACGAGGAGCGCTACGGCGGCCGAACCTGCCAAGCCGTGCACGATGCCGATGAACAGGGGCCGCAAGGAATGAAAGAGTCCCAGCTTGGCGAAGGGGCTGCTCAGCCAGCGAGGCGCGGCGAGCGAGTCCGCGTGGTGTTCCTTCGCCGGGGCGTGCTCATGCCAGTGGTAATGCAGATGAGAGCCGTGNTCATGGATGTGCGCGTGNTCGCCGGTCAGGTGAGGATGCGCGGGAGAGAATTTTTCGCTAAGCCACTNCGTGACACCCGCGAGGTTTAACACGCCGAGGAGCACCAGCATCAGGCCGACGGCCAACTCCATGGTGAGTCCCACACGCGGCGGAATCACCAGGTTGAACAGGATGATGGCGGCGCCGACCACCAAGATGGTCAGCGTGTGGCCTACTCCCCAAAGTGCGCCAATCAGCGCCGCTTTGGAAAGGGAGCGCTCGCGGGTCACGATGGTGGACACCGCGATGACGTGGTCCGGGTCCGTGGCATGACGCATGCCCAGAAAGAACCCGATGACGAGAATGGCCAATCCGCTGATCATAGGTCGCCGGTGAAAACGCGGCTGCTTACAGGATAATCGAGAATGGCGCCAAAGAGCGAATGTTTCGCCGGTGGGTCGGATGACGCATCTGGGAATTACCCCCTGGTAGCTCGAAACGAACCGCCAGGAGCGGCCACTCGTACACCTTGAGCGTTTAGGATAATTCCGCTCGTGAACGGGGCCAAGGTGACCTGGGTCACTGCTGTATTCGGTGGATTTAGGGTATTGAACATCTACTTGTGTCCCCAAAGAGCAGTCCTCACGATGGGATGCTCCACCCGCTAAGGTGAGTTCCAGATTTTCCGTTACGGATTATTGGACGACATGACGAGTTAGTATGCCGGGAGGTCAACCATGATGGACCCGCTGGAATGGAATGAAGGCACGGTACACATGGAGGGTCATTTCAGATATCGGATCCAGATTTTCGTGGCATGCGTATTGCTGGTGCTGTCTTCCGTTTTCGCGTGCTTCGCGAGCGGAGCTCAGCCGGGGAAGACGGTACCGAAGGAACCCGAGACGAACATTCGGATCCTCGTACTGGTCGATGCAACCAAGCCTCTCACCGTACGTTACGAAACGAAGGGCGGAGTGATCTTGGGCAACCTGTCAGTTATCGGCCTCGCTCCCCTGTTGATCGAGGCGGCGGCCACTTCCCTGGAAAAATCAAAGAATCGCAGGCCTTGCAGCAAACCGTGGGCAAGTTCGAGCGCAGGCCGGTTATGGAGGCCGGGATTGCGGCCATGTTCAAGGCCAGTACGCCATACTTCGAAGCTGTCATTCCGCCAGATCCATCCCTATATACCGGGGGAACTGGGATCGATTTCAACAAGGCACAAGCTGACGGCTTTCCCTATGTTCTTGTCATTCGTGAAGAGTTCGCCGGGATGGCCACGATGTGGGCCTGGGGAACACTCTCTGCAGGTTCCTACGTGCATTTCAGACTCATGGATACCGCAACGGGAAAGGAACTCGCCAAAGGCCAAACCAACGCCTTCGCCTCGCGGGCGCAGAAGTTAGATGCCGCGACCACGGACCGTTCCATCTTCGTGGCGGATTACGCTGCCGCAGTCGCACAGGAATGCATACACATCTACGGCGAGCTCTACAAGCAGGGGCAGCTCCACTCGATGGCGGAGGCCCATGGGCTGGGGAAGGAGGTGCCGGATACCGCGGCTCTTCTCAGGAAGTACGAACAGCTATTCAATTACGATTTCACGCTCCCGAAGGACTGGCACCAAGTGGCGGGCTCCTCGAAATACCAGTTGTTTTTGGAACCAAAGAACGCAGACCGGGCCAAATTTGGTGTCAATTTCACGATGGATCTGCTCATCGAGGAGTTGGGGCAAAAAGTCCAGGATCTGAACGAATACATCAGGATTGTCTTTGGCCGTTTGCGGGACCAAGGTTACGCGGTGGATACGGCGATCTCCTTTGACGCGTTGGCTCTGAACCCGCCGTACACCGCCTTCGTGATCGATCGGCCAAAAGGAAGCGGAAAAGAAGTAGTGCTATTTCGCCGTTTGGATGACCCATTCGTGGTTACCTACCACGTCGTATTCCTGGAAGACTACGATGGCTTCTTGAAGAAATACGGCCAAGATCTCCAATTGCTGATCAACCAGGCGAAAATTACGACTCATCCATAGGTCTCGTGAACGCGGGATTAAATGTGGAGTTTACCGCTCAGCACTTCTGAGGCGATTAGCTCGGTACCCCCTTTAGGATGCGCATGAATTCCGTGGCGGCGTGGGGGAGGCGCGCGCCGCGGCGGGAGATGATGTAGAGATGCCGCGGAATCATCAATTGGCGGATCTTCAATTCCTTCAGCCAGCCGTGCTCGATTTCCCAGGTTACGCACATCCGCGGCACGATGGCCACGCCCATGCCCATCTGCACGAAACGCTTGATGCTCTCGATGGTGGGCATTTCAATGGGCATATTCAAAGGCGTGCGATGCCGCGCAAACAGTTCGATCACCTTGCGGCGGAATGGCGATTCCACGATATGCGCGATGAAGTTTTCCTTGGCTAGCTCTTCGATCTCCACCTCCTTCTTCTTGGCCAGGACGTGCTTAGGCGGCACCACTAGCGTCAGCTCGTCCTTCAGGATCTCCGTGGCCTGCAATTGCGTTTCGCGCGGCACAAAGGAAACGGCGCCCAGGTCCAGGCGGTAATTGACCACCTCGTGTGGGATATCGCGAGAGAACATGCGATGCACGCGCACCTGCACGCCCGGATGCAGTTCGCGGAATTGCGCCAGCGCGGGCAGCAGCGCGTGAATGGAGCTCTCGTTGACGCCCAGGGAAAGCTCGCCGCGCTTGAGCCCATCCAGCTCCATAAGGCTTTTCTTGACCTCGTCGCGCAGGTTGATCAAGCGCTCGGCATATTCGCGCAAGAGCGTGCCGGCATCGGTCATGCGCACGGGGCGGGCGCCGCGGACAAAGAGCGGCTGGCCCAGGGAATCCTCCAGCTTGCGGATGGCCAGGCTGACCGCGGGCTGCGTGCGGTAGAGCCTTTCGGCGGCACGAGAGAAACTGCCTTCCTTGGCAACAGTAAGGAAAACCTGCAATTCGCCTAGATCCATAGCGATAGTGCCCCTTTTCGGGCGCGCAGACGAATGGCCCGCCGCGCTGGGGCCGGCGGTGGAGACTCCCGCCTCCCCGGTCCCGTGTTCCCCTAGTATAAGGCAGGATTATGAATTATAGAACCAAGATAAATTGGACTAAAGCCCTCGCGACGTGCGTTACTGGACTTCTAGCTTCGGGGGTACCCATGAGCCACGTCCGCATTTTCGATACCACGCTCCGCGACGGTGAACAGTCGCCGGGCTTCTCCATGAACACGGAAGAGAAGATCCGCATGGCGCACCAGCTCGCTGCGTTGGGCGTGGACGTCATCGAGGCGGGCTTTCCGATCGCTTCGAAGGGCGACCTGGAAGCTGTGATAGCCGTAGCCAAGGAAGTCCGTGAAGTGCCGATTGCGGGGCTGGCGCGGGCTCGTAAGGACGACATCCTGGCCGCCGCGGAAGCGTTGAAGCCGGCCAAGTATCCGCGCATGCACGTGTTCCTGGCCACTTCCGATCTGCACTTGCAGGCCAAGCTGCACATGACGCGGGAGCAGGCGCTGGAAGCCATCGGCTCGATGGTCAAGCTGGCGCGGAATTTCGTTCCGGAAGTGGAGTTTTCCGCGGAAGACGCGGGGCGCACGGAAATTGATTTTCTTTGCAAGGCTTGCCAGGTGGCCATGGATGCAGGCGCCACGATTTTGAATCTGCCGGACACCGTGGGCTACGCGGTGCCGGAAGAGTATGCGGATATGTTCCTGAAGGTGCGCGCGCACCTGGGCGATCCGGATCACATTATCTTCAGCGCGCATTGCCACGATGACCTGGGCCTGGCGGTGGCGAATTCGCTGGCNGCCGTCCGCGCAGGTGTGCGCCAGATTGAGTGCACGGTGAACGGCATTGGCGAACGCGCGGGCAACGCCGCCCTCGAAGAAGTGGCCGTTGCGCTTGCAGTGCGCAAGGAGAGCTTTGGCATCGCCACGAAGCTCAAGCTGGACGAGCTGTACAAGTCCAGCCGCCTGCTGACTCAGATCACCGGAGCGCAGGTGGCTCCCAATAAAGCCGTGGTGGGCGCCAACGCCTTCGCGCATGAAGCCGGTATTCACCAGGACGGTATCATCAAGAACCCGCTGACCTACGAGATCATTTCGCCGGAGGCCGTGGGCGTGCCGTCCCGTTCGCTGGTGCTGGGCAAGCATTCCGGACGCCATGCGCTGCGCATTTCGCTCACGGAACTTGGCTACGAGCCGAATGACGCCGAACTCGCCGAATGCTACCGCCGCGTCACCACGCTAGCCGATGCCTCCAAGCAGGTGCGCGCGCGCGACCTGATGACCATCGCCCATGAAGTGATGCGCCGTAAAGGCGTGCCGGTGGCCAGCGAAGCCGCGTCGGCGCTCTGACCCGCGCTACACTCTGTAGCAGGCTGCTGAAAACCTCGAACTCGTCATTCCGAACGGAGTCCGCGAAGTGAGGAATCTCTCTTTTCTTGACATCCTGATCGAAGAGGGATTCCTCGCTTCGCTCGGAATGACGGCGAACCGTATTTCTCAGCAAGCACTAAGAACGGGGACGCCACGATGAAGTTGAAGAAAAAGATTGTCCTTTTGCCGGGTGATGGCATCGGCCCGGAGGTGACGCGCGCGGCCGCCGGCGTGCTCCAGGAATGCGCGCGGGAATTCCAGCATCAATTTGAAACCATCGAACTGCCGATTGGCGGCGCGGCGATTGATAAAACCGGAAGCCCGCTGCCCAACGAGACTTTGGACGCTTGCCACAAAGCCGATGCGGTGTTTTTGGGCGCGGTGGGAGGGCCGAAGTGGGATGCGCTGGCGGTGGGGAAGCGGCCCGAAACGGGCTTGCTTGGTTTGCGAAAAGGGCTCGGCCTGTACGTGAATTTGCGTCCGGTAAAAGTGCTGGAGCCGTTGCGCGGAATTTCGCCGCTGCGCCCGGAGCGCCTGGGCGATCTGGACATCGAAATTGTGCGCGAACTGGCCGGGGGAATGTACTTCGGCGAGCGCGGCAACGTGAACGAGAAGGGCGTCGAGCGCGCCTTCGACACGGAGTCCTATTCCACGCCGGAAGTCGAGCGCATCGGGGTGTTTGCCTACAAACGCGCGGAAGCCCGTTCGCGCCGGCTGTGTTCGGTGGACAAGGCCAACGTCCTGACGAGTTCGCAGCTTTGGCGGCGCACGGTGACGGCGATGAGCGCGGTGTACCCGGACGTGAAGCTCGAGCACATGTACGTGGACAATGCCGCGATGCAGCTCACGTTGCGGCCCACGCAATTCGATGTGATCCTTAGCTCCAACATGTTTGGCGATATTTTAAGCGACGCGGCGGCCGCGCTGGTCGGCTCCATCGGCCTGATTCCCTCCGCCAGCTTTGGCAGCAGCGCGCCGCTGTTTGAGCCTATTCACGGCTCCGCGCCGACGCTGGCCGGGAAAGACGTGGCCAATCCCATCGGCTCGATCCTGAGCGCCACGATGATGCTGCGCGATACGTTTGGCCTCAGCCTGGAAGCCGATTGGGTGGAACAGTCGCTGGTGCGCGTCCTGAGCGGCGGCTATCGCACTACGGACATCGCCGAACCCGGCACGAAGACGGTGGGCACCGCGGCGTTCCTGGAAGTTCTGCACCAGGAAATGCAACGCACCTTCGAACACGCCGAAAAATACGGCTGGGGCGTGTGAGCTAAATCCTTTCTCGCCCGAATCCTTGCAATTCAAAAGAATCCCACTCGCAGGGCAACATGATTGGGTCATATACGTCCGGAACGGAGCTAAGATAACAGGATGGAACAAATTGAAGCTGTTACAGCCAAAGGCGAAGGCACCTGGGGAACGCAGAAATATGAGGTTGCGCTAAAAACAAAGGTTCGGACATATCACGATTCACTGAACCAATTTAGTAGGAAGGTTTTAAGCTACTCATTCACGTTTGGCGCTCCATCCGGTTCAATTCCTGACAGCCGCTCTTTCCCCACCGAAGAAAAACGCCGTTTGTTCCTGTCAAAGTCGTTTACCGAACTATCTTTGAAGGGAATTCCAGAGGCTAGTCAGCAATGGAAGAGATTGACTTCTCCCGTCCAGTCGATTGTGGGCCGCAAGTTGACTGCCGTATCCTTCGTCGTGGACTACTTACAGTTGGAATTTTCGCCATACGGGTTTTTGATTTATAACGGGCCTATCCTTTCGATAGACGGTAAAACAATCCGATTCGCCGAAGAGGGTTACCGAGAGTGTCTGCGTGCATTCGTTGGCAAGCAAGTTTCGGGAGTTGATGAGTATCTCGATAAAGGCTTAGTTCTAGAGTTCCTAGATGGGTCTTCTTTCAGTGTGCCTCTCAAGGTGGGCGCCGATTTTCCGTCCCCAGAAGTCGCCGAGTTCTCTGGCCCGAACATCAATGGATTCATCTGGCAAGCAAACGAAGAGCCATTTGACTAATCCGCGGTGGTCGGAAAGTGACCCATTCATCGCAATTTTGTTCGACGGACAGATACACGCGTAGGTGCCTCGGAACGCGCGTAGAACCCCGCCAGCGGGTTGCGGGAAGCGCTTGGGGATGCTAATTTTGATAACTCCAAGCGGTCTGGACGCGCGTGTATGGGGGCCCTGAGCAATCGGGAAGCGGCCGGGCCACAGTTCCGGACCAGCGCAGAGCGCAGCAGCAAAAGCGGCCGGAGTGGCACAGGGTTTGAGGACGCCCCTGTCCCCGAGCGGTCGAGTCACAAGAAAAAAAGATGCCGGATCATTCTCCCAACCTGAATGGCAGTGCCGCCGGGCGTGTGCGCGAGGCGAGCTACTGGCGCGTGGAAGGCTCGCTCTTCGAGATCAGCGCGCTGCGCAGCGTGGGCTTCTTCAACTGGAACAGCCAAAGCTTCCTGGATCGCTGGATTCGCCGCGGCGGCATGGCGGCGATGCTGCTGCTGCGCCCGCCGGCCTATCTCTCCAGCCGCACGTTTGCCACGCGGTTTCTCCACAGTGTGCTGCGGGGAATCACGCGCGACCGCCTGGATCTTCTTGGCGAGGAATATTTCCAATACGTCCTGAAGCCGGCGATGCGGCAGGAAGCCGTGCAAAAGCTCGTGGATGCCGTGCGCAACGGCGAACGCGTCATCCTGGTCGGGCAGCTCCTGGACCATATTTTGCGGCCCATGGCGGAGTATTTCAGCGTGCAAGGCTTCATCGGCAACCGGCTGGAGTTCCGCGACGGCGTGGCCACCGGGCGTTTGCGTGAGCCGGTGATCCGCCCGCGCGGCCCGTTCGCGTGGCTGGCCAGCGGTTCGGCGGACGGACACGTCAGCAAGGACAAGCTGCTCTCGCAACTGGATTGGAAGAAAACGCCTGAGCTGCTGGAAACGGCCGTGCAACCCGTGGCGCGTCCAAAGCCGCCAGCGGGGCGGCCGGTGGAACTCTTCAGCGATACGCCGCGCGTGGACCGGCTGAACGTGCGCGAGACGCTGGCAGGGAAGCACCTCCTGCTGATCGGCGTGACCGGCTTCATCGGCAAAGTCTGGCTGGTGGACCTGCTGGAAAAAATCCCCAGCATCCGCAAGATCACGCTGCTGATCCGGCGCAATCGCACCACGGCCGCGCAACGCCGGTTTGAGAAAATTGTGGAGGAGTCGCCTACCTTCGACACCCTACAGGATCGCCACGGCGCCGGGCTGGCGGCCTTCCTGCAAGACAAAGTGGAAGTGGTGGAAGGCGATGCCAGCCAGCCGGGACTGGGCCTCGACGCTGAAACGCAGGCGCGCCTGCAGCAATCGGTGGATATCATCGCCAACAGCGCGGGGCTCACCGATTTCAATCCCGATTTGCGCGATGCGCTTTCCTCCAACGTCGACTCCGCGAATAACATTCTCGAGTTCCTCCGCCAATGCGATCATGCCGGGTTGATCCATCTTTCCACGTGCTACGTCGTGGGCATGAAAGATGGACGCGTCGGGGAAGAGCTGCGCGAGAATTACAACCCGGCGAATCACCCGGATTTTGACGCCGAGCGGGAGATTGCCTCATTGCGGGAAATGGTGAAACGCGTTGAGGAACGCGCGGAAAGCGCGGAACTCGCGAAGGCGCTGCGCCGGCAGGCGCTGGGCCGTAGCGGCGACACCAGCAAAGTGGCGGCCGCGGAGCTCGACGGCGTGCTGATCAGAAACCGGGCGCGCTGGGTACGCAACCATCTGGTGCGAGCGGGGCTGAAGCGCGCAGAACACCTGGGCTGGCCGAATACTTACACGTTCACGAAAAGCCTGGGCGAATCGTTGTTGGCGCAGCGCGGCCGCGATCTCCCGATTGCCATTGTGCGGCCCTCGATCGTGGAGAGTTCCACGCGCTCGCCCTTCACCGGATGGAATGAGGGGATCAACACTTCGGGACCGCTGTCGTACCTGCTGGGCACGAATTTCCGGCAACTCCCCTCGAACGCCAGAAAATGCCTGGACGTGATTCCCGTGGACATGGTGACGCGCGGGATGACGCTGATCGCGGCGGCCCTGGTGCGCAAAAATGCGCGAATCTACCAACTGGCCACTTCGGGGATCAATCCCGTGAACATGGGCCGCTCCATCGAATTAACGGGGCTCGCGCACCGCAAGCACTACAAATCGCAGCCGGGCATCGACCACTGGCTCAAGGTGAAGATGGAAACCATTCCCGTGTCCAAGGTGCGCTACGAGCGCATGTCCGTCCCCATGCAAAAGGCGGTGGTCTCTCGCATCAACAAGGTCGCGGAGATCCTGCACTTGGGCAAACCGCCGCTGGCCAAAACCGAGCGCGACCTGGGGCGCGTTGAAAAAATCATTCGACTCTACGAACCCTTTATTCTGCACAATGAGCATGTTTTCGAGTGCGAGAATGCCCGGCTGCTCTCCGCGGCGCTCCCGCCCGAAGAGAAGGATATGTTCGACTTCACACCGGAAACGATTGACTGGTGGGACTACTGGATTAACATTCACATACCGGCGCTGCGGCGGTGGTGCTATCCGCTGATGGAAGGGCGGCCGCTGGAAGCGCGCGAGCCGCGTGCGCTCGATTGGCCCGGGGTTTCCACGGGAGCATCGGCGGCGACGCGCTAAGGCGCAACGCGATCCTCATATGGCCATTTTCCTGACCGGCTCGACGGGATATCTCGGCAGCTACCTGGTGGCGGGACTCTTCACGGGGCACCCCGACCGCCTGAACCTGCTGGTGCGCGCGAAGTCCGAGCAGAAGGCCCGCGAACGCCTGTGGCAATCGCTGCAACTCCACTTCGCGTTTCCCGAGTTCCACGAATATCTCGATTCGCGCGTGCGCATTTTCCGCGGCGATTTGACCAACGAACGATTCGGCTTGGGCGATGAGGAATACCACGCGCTCGTGGATTCCACGGATTCCATCCTGCATTGCGCCGCTTCGCTGAACCGCAAATCCGAAAAGCAGTGCTTGAACGTGAATCTGCGCGGCTCGCTGGAGGTAATTCAACTGGCACGGCGCGCGCAGAACCGTCACGGGCTGCGGCGCTACTCGCACGTGTCTACCGTTGCAGTCGCGGGAAAGCGGCAGAACGAAGTTGTTACGGAAGACGCTTCGATTGACTGGAGCCGCTCCGACTACGACCCCTACGCGCGCACGAAGAAATTCTGCGAGCACATGGTGCATCAGCTCTTGCCGGACGTGCCGCACACCATCTTCCGCCCCGCGATCGTGATGGGTGACAGCCGCCGGCCAGAAACG
>JGI12270J11330_10000621_pt1 | contig 27113 bp, 24 predicted proteins | sample PeaSoiMetSII2010_FD_11330 | JGI IMG/M metagenome (IMG submission 11330)
TGGCGCCCCGTAGGGGTTTCGAACCCCTGTTTCCGGCGTGAGAGGCCAGCGTCCTGGGCCACTAGACGAACGGGGCATTCCGTTTCGGTAAGTCAACTCAAAGCTATAGCTTGGCGTCCCGAACCCGATCAAGGCTTATTGCGGCTTGAGCCTCACACGCGCGACGATCTTGCCGCTCGCAAGGTCGATCACCGCGATCTCCGGCCCAGCGTTTCCATTGAGCTGCACGGCAAGCTGGTTCCCGTCGAGCGACACCCCGGCCAAGGTTGCATCGCGCGGCACGGGCAGATCGATGCTAAGCTCCCCCTGCCCCGGCATGAGTGGCGCGCTCGCGCCTACGCCTTGTGCCGACCGCGAGGCTTGATAGACAATGGCGGCGAGCACGAAGGCGAAGCCCCCGACGAGCAAGATGCCCATCACGATGACAGCGAGCTTGAGGATACGCACCTGACGTGGGGTGAAGACCATCCCCGGCACGGAGCTCAACTCTGGCTCGCCGACCGCAGCCATTGGCTTGATACCTCATGCCTGTTTCCACCGAGCGCCTGACGGCAGAAGCCGATGAGAGCCATTCCGGCCTCAGGCTCGACCGCTTCTTGAGCGACCGCTTCCCGGCGCTGAGCCGCACTAGGCTGCAGAGTTTGATCAAACAAGGCCGCGTGGTGCTCGACCGCGCGACCATAGAGGACGTGAAATACCCGGTCAAACCGGGCGACCGCTTCGAGCTGACCGTGCCTCCAGCCGTCGTGAGCGCCAAGCCGCGAGCGCAAGCGATCCCGCTCAATGTGGTCTATGAGGACGATGCCCTCATCGTCATCGACAAGCCGGCGGGGCTCGTCGTGCATCCTGGCGCGGGCAACCTCGACGGCACCCTCGTCAATGCGCTCATCGCCCATTGCGGGCCAAGCCTGTCGGGCATCGGCGGCGTGGCCCGGCCCGGCATCGTCCATCGCCTCGACAAGGACACGAGCGGCTTGCTGGTCGTGGCCAAGACCGACGAAGCCCACCGCGCGCTTTCCGAGCAATTCGCCGACCATGGCCGCTCGGGCGCTCTCGAGCGGGGCTATCTTGCGCTTGTCTGGGGAGCGCCCCCGCGGCCGCATGGCACGATCAGCGCGCCGATCGGCCGCCACCCGACGAGCCGCACCAAGATGGCGATCGTTCCCCGCGGTGGACGCGACGCCGTGACCCATTACCAGGTGATCACGACCTTCGGCCGCAGACGGGGCGAACGTGGGCCGGAGCCGGTCGCGTCGCTACTCGAGTGCCGGCTCGAAACGGGCCGCACCCATCAGGTGCGCGTCCATTTGAGCTCGATCGGCACGCCCTTGATCGGCGATCCGCTCTACGGCCAGGGCTTCAAGACCAAACTGCTCAGCCTGCCCGAGCCTCTGCACAGCAAACTTGCCGGCTTCAAGCGCCAAGCGTTGCACGCGGCAAGATTGGCCTTTATGCATCCCGTGACCGGCACCTTACTGGAATTTAATAGTCCGCTACCTGATGATTTCGCAGGAGTGGTCGAGGCCTTCAAGGAACTGTGAAGGCCCGCCGGTCTTTTATCCTTAAGCCAAACCATCTATAGAGAGGCGCCGGGGGGTATTATTTGGTGGAAAGATGCGGCCAGTCAAGGCTGCGGGAGAATTACCCTCATGGCCTCGCAGAGTTTACCGAGTGTTGGCGCGCAGGGCGGACTGACGCGCTACCTCGAAGAGATCCGGCAGTTTCCGATGCTGGAGCCGCAGGAGGAGTACATGCTCGCCAAGAGCTGGCGCGAGCATGGCGACCGCGATGCGGCCCACAGACTCGTCACCTCGCATTTGCGGCTCGTGGCACGCATCGCCATGGGCTATCGCGGCTACGGCCTGCCCATCGGCGAGGTCGTCTCCGAAGGCAATGTCGGCTTGATGCAGGCGGTGAAGCGCTTCGATCCCGACCGGGGCTTCAGGCTCGCGACCTATGCCATGTGGTGGATCAGGGCCGCGATCCAGGAATACATCCTGCGTTCCTGGAGCCTCGTGAAGATGGGCACCACAGCGGCGCAAAAGAAGCTGTTCTTCAACTTGCGCAAAATCAAGGGTCAGCTGAAGGCGCTCGACGAGGGCGATTTGCGCCCGGATCAAGTGAAGCGCATCGCCACCCAGCTCGGCGTTACCGAGGAGGACGTGATCTCCATGAATCGGAGGCTTGCCGGCGACAGCTCGCTCAACGCGCCGGTGCGCAACGACTCCGAAAGCGGCGAGTGGCAGGACTGGCTGGTCGACGACACCATGGACCAGGAGACCGCGCTCGCCGAGTCGGAGGAGAAGGAGAACCGGCGCGCGATGCTCAACGATGCGCTTAAGAGCTTGAATGAGCGCGAGCGCCGGGTGTTTCAGGCGCGCCGGCTCGCCGAGGAGCCCTTGACGCTCGAGGAGCTGTCAAGCGAGTTCGGCGTGAGCCGCGAGCGCATTCGCCAGATCGAGGTGCGCGCGTTCGAGAAGGTGCAGAAGGCGGTACAGAAGGCCGCCGCCGCGGCGGCGCCTGAAGCCGCAGCCGCCGGCTGACGCCCCCGAGGCGTGCGCACCGAGGGGGGCTGCTCACCAAGGCCGCGGCCGTGAAAAGCTTCAAGACCGAAGGCGTCGAGATCGCCTATCTCGACAAAGGCAAAGGTCCGACCGTCATCATCGGCCATTGCAGCTCCGCCTCCCACAAGGAGTGGCTGCCTCTGATCGAGGAGCTTGCGCCGGAATGGCGCGTGCTCGCCCCCGACTTCATCGGCTACGGACAGTCAGAGGCTTGGCCGGGCAACAAGCTCTTCTTCGGCACCGCCGATCTCGCCATCTTGCTCGATCTTGCCAAGAAGACGAAGCGCCCGCTCCACCTCGTCGGCCACTCTTATGGCGCGGCCCTGGCGCTTCGGGCGGCCCGGGAGCTTGGACCCAAGGTGAAGAGTCTCGTCCTCATCGAGCCCGTGGCCTTCAACCTGCTCCGCGTCGAGCACCGTCCCGAATGGGCCGAGGTCGAGCGGCTCGGCGTCGCCATGCTGACCGCGGTCGCAAACGGCGATGATCGCGCGGCCGCCGCGGCCTTCATGCGCTATTGGCTTGGCCGCTTTCGCTGGTGGCTATCGCCGGAGCGATTCAAGGCCGCGATCACGGCGACCATCGGCAAGGTGGCGCTCGAATTCACCATCGCCATCGACGCGCAGACGAGATTGCACGACTACGCAGGCGTCGTGGCCCCGACCCTGCTGGTCGTGGGCAGCAAGACGCGCGCACCGGCCCGCGCCGTGGTCGACATGCTGAGCGCGACGCTGCCGAATGCGACGGTGAAGGTGCTAAAGGGAGCGGGCCATATGAGCCCGTTCACCCATCCTTCCGAGCTGAACCGGCTGATCCTCGACCATCTCGCCGCTCAGCGCTGATCAGCGGACCGTCCTCGTCCGGCAGATCTTCCACGTCGCGCGCGAACAGCTCCTCGAGCTCCTTGGCTTGCGAGAGCGCGTTGGCGCGGACCTTCTCGAGATCCGTGTAATATTGATAATCCTGGTAAAGCCGCTTTTCGTCGAGGCGCTTGAACGTCTCGGTCAGCCGCCTCACCTCGGCTTCGCCGAGGCCGAGGCTCCTGAGCAGCTTCCGCGTCAATTCCAGCGACGCGAGAAACGTCTCGCGCTCGATGATGGTGACGCCAAGATCCATCAGGCGATGCACATGGGTGCGGTCGCGCGCGCGCGCATAGATCGGCAGGTCAGGAAAGTTCTGCCGCACCGTCTCGGCCACCCTGAGCGAGTTCTCGACATTATCGATGGCAAGCACGAAGGCGGTCGCCTTGTCGGCCTGAGCCGCACGCAAGATATCGATCCGTCCGGCGTCGCCGTAATAGATCTGAGCCCCGAACCGCTTCACGAAATCCACCTGCTTGATATTCGAATCGAGCGCGGTGAAGGGAATTTGGCGGGCGCGCAGCACGCGCGCGACGATCTGACCGAAGCGTCCCAAGCCCGCAATGATGACATGTCGGTCGCCGCCGGGTGGCATATCATAGTCAGGCGCTTCCGGGGCGGCGCGGCGGCGAATCATTTCGTCGGCGAGCAGCAGCATCGGCGTGGCGGCCATCGACAGCGTCACTGCGAGCGTGAGCAGGCTTGCCAGAGATTGGCCGATCACCCCGGCAAGCGCTCCAGCCGAGAACAGCACGAAGGCGAACTCGCCGCCTTGGCTGACCACAAGCCCGAGCCGCACCGCCGCCTGGCGTTTCAGTCCCCACCAGCGCCCGAGCAGAGTGAGGATGATCGCCTTGATGGTGACGAGGCCGATGACGATGGCGAGCAGCAGCAACGGGCTGCCGACGAGCACGGTCAGATCCATCGACATGCCGACGGCGATGAAGAAGAGCCCGAGCAGCAATCCCTCGAAGGGGGCGATATCCGCCTCGATCTGATGGCGGTATTCCGAATCGGCAAGGAGCGCCCCGGCGATGAAGGCGCCGAGCGCGGCGGAGAGGCCTGCCGCCTCCATGACCAGGGCCACACCCACCACCGTGAGCAGGGCGCTCGCCGTCATGGCCTCGCGCACCCCGGTGGCCGCGACGATGTTGTAGAGCCGGTTGAGCAGCACGCGGCCCACCACGATGACGCCGAGGATCGTGCCGATGGCCAAGGCGGCACTGCCAAAGTCCATGGCCGGGCGCTCCGCGGCGCCGGAGGCGAAGAGCGGCACAAGCGCGATCAGCGGGATGGCGGCGAGGTCCTGGAACAGCAGCACCGAAAAGGCGAGCCTGCCGTGGCGCTTATTGATCTCGCCCTTCTCGTCCAGCAATTGCAGCGCGAAGGCGGTCGACGACAGCGATAAAGCGAGCCCGACGAACAGCGCCTCACGGTTGGTGAGGCCAACCGCGAGCCCGATCGCGGCAAGCACGATTGCCGTGGCGACCAGCTGGGCGGAGCCAAGCCCGAAAATAGCCGAGCGCATGGCCAAGAGCCTGACCGGGCGAAGCTCGAGCCCGATCACGAAAAGCAGCATCACGACGCCGAATTCGGCGAAATGGAAGATGTTCTCGACGTCGTAGAGCGAGTAGATCAGGCCGATGCCGAACGGGCCGATGACGATGCCGGCGGCGAGATAGCCGAGCACCGAGCCGAGGCGAAGGAAACGGCCGAGCGGGGCGGCTATGGCTGCGGCGGCGAGGAACACCGCCACCTGGATCAGTTGTATCGACACCATCGCTTGTCTTGGGCTCCCGAGCGTCTCGTATCATGGCGAGCACATGACTCGCCAGCGAAGCTCTCCTGCATCGCCGCATTGCCCGCGACTGGCATTGGTTCTAGGATTGCCTATCGGGGGCCTCCTGCGGCCGCCCCGTGAGGCAGCCTTGCCCAAGCGCCGCTCCGTAGCGCTTTTGCGCCTAATTTGCGGAGTGTGCTGCCATGGGATCCAAAATTCCTCCCGCGACCATTTCACCCATCGAAACGCCTTTCTTCAGAGACGCCCTCGCCGTGTGGGCGAAGATCGGCGTGCTGTCCTTTGGCGGCCCTGCAGGCCAGATCGCGCTGATGCATCGAATCCTCGTCGAGGAGCGCCGCTGGATCGCCGAGGACCGCTTCTTGCACGCGCTGAACTTCTGCATGCTGCTGCCGGGACCCGAGGCTATGCAGCTTGCGACCTATGTCGGCTGGCTGCTGCACGGCACCTTGGGCGGCCTTGCCGCGGGCCTTCTCTTCGTGCTGCCCGGCGCTTTCGTCGTGCTGGCTTTAAGCATCGCTTACGCCCTTTTCGGCCATGTGCCGCTTGTCGAGGCGGCGTTTATCGGCATCAAGGCCGCCGTTCTCGTGATCGTCATCGAGGCCCTGCTCAGGGTGGCCCGGCGCGCGCTGCGCCGCCCCTACGATTGGGGAATCGCCGCAGCGGCGTTTGTGGCTATCTTCTGCTTCGCGGTGCCATTTCCTTTGGTCATCGCCAGCGCCGTGCTGTTGGGCTATCTCCTTGCGGACACGCAAGCCGCGGCTCCGTCGCAAGCGCAAGCCGAAGCCGCTTCCGTGCCGCTCTCGGAAACCTTGCGCACCGCGAGCCTGTGGCTTGCGCTCTGGATCGTTCCCCTGCTCCTGGTCACTTTCGTATTCGGGCGCGACCACATCACCACCGACATCTCCCTCTTCTTTTCCAAGCTCGGGCTACCGCCAAGGCGGGGAGCCCAGACTCGGCTTTGGCCTGCTTGGAGCCGCGATCACGCTCTGGGCGACGTTTACGCCCTGCTTTCTGTGGATCTTCGTGGGCGCTCCCTATATCGAGCGTCTCAGCAGGAGCCCGCGACTCGCCGGCGCCCTCAGCGGCGTCACCGCCGCCGTGGTCGGCGTCATTCTAAATTTGAGCCTCTGGTTTGCCCTGCACGTCTTCTTCGCCAAGGTGGGGGCGGAATGGCGTGGCCCATTACGGCTTTGGCTGCCCGACCTCTCGACGATTGACCTCGAGGCGGTGGTGCTTGCCGGCCTATCGGCAATCCTCCTGCTCTGGCTCAGGGCCGGGATCGTGAGCACGCCTGGCCTCGCGGGCGCCGCCGCGCTTCAGTACCTCGCGACCCCGAACGTCAAATATTAGGAGCTGCGTCTCAATTCTTTTGCACGATGCAGGCGCCGCCGCTTGCGCGAAGCTTCGCGCAGAGGGTGCCGGCATCGTCGCGGCTGTCGGCGCCGATCTGCACCATATAGAGATCGCGGCGCCCGCGGCTCAAATTGCGCTCCGGCAGCACGAAGGGCTCTCGCTCCGACAGCACCGAGGCAAAGCGCGCCTGCAACCGGGCGAATTGGGAGAGCGCCTTGGCCTTGGAGAAGGAGGTCGAGACCTGGATGCCCCAGGGCCGCCAGGCGCCGCTCGCCGTCAACGGCTCCGTCTCATAGACCGCCCGCACCACCAAAGGCGCAAGCTTGCGGCAAGACTCGACCACTTGCTCGGCCGGGCTTTGCAGCATCTCGGGGAGCTCGGTCTCCGGCAGCTTCCATTCGTCGGCGCTGCGGCCGGTGACGAAAAACACGTAGCCCTCGGTCTCGGCAGGAAGACTGCTCTTGCCCGCGAGCCAAGCCCGCACCCGCTCGGCGCCCGCATTATAAGCCGCCGCCGCGAGGCCGATATTGCCGAACTCGTCGCGGAGATCGGCAAGCAGGCTCGCGGAATGGACGATCGCCGCTTTCGGCTCGAAGGGATCGTCGAGGCCGCGGGTCTCGGCCGTCGCCGGCATGAACTGAGCGATGCCTTGCGCGCCCTTAGGGCTGACCGCGCCCGGATCGAAGCGGCTTTCCTTCCAGATCAGACGCACGAAGACCATGGGCGGCAGGCGCGCCGCGACCGCCTCGCGCTGCATCAGCGGGCAGACGATATCGACGGAGGGCGTGGGCCCAGGGGCTTGTCCCGCAGCGACTTCGGCCGCGGCTTGCACGCCGTCCGCCACATCGTCCCCGCGCGCTGGCGCCGCGGCAAGAACGAGCGCCGAAAGCAGGGCTGCCGATGCGATCCTCGTCATGGGCCCGACTGTGGAACACGGTCTGAACCAGGTCCAGCCAACCCACGGAGTGCCGGAGGGTTCCCGGCCAGTAGGGTGCTCGCGGCTAGCTTGCGATCAGAAACACACCGGCCACCGCGGCCACGAGGCCAACCATTTTCTGCCACGTCACGGGCTCATGCAGCACGAGGACGCCCAGCACCGCGCCGCCGATGATGAACATGCCGTAGAGGGGCACGACCACCGTCGCCGGCCCGAGCGCCAGCGCATGGAACAGCGAGCTCACCGCAATCGTCAGCGAGATGCCGGCGGCAAGCGCCCAGAGCATCCCCGGCTGGCTGAATTGCGCAATGAGCACCTTGAGCTCGTCGCGCGCCACGACGATGGCGAGGACGAAGATTGCGACTATCGCCGTCGCCACCGCGAGCACCACGAAGCTCGGAATGCCCGCCCGCTCCACGAGCTTCACGAACAGCGTCGTGAAGGAATAGCCCGTCATGCCGATCAACGCCCAAAGGACGTAGGAGTGCGCCATCGATCCCTCTCTGTAGCGTGCGGTGTGTAATCACGGAGCTAAGCGGCAGCGCGCCAAGGCGCGGGCATCGACCCCTATTCCTCGTCGTCGACGACCTCCGTCGAGGGCCGGTCGTCGCCCGGGTCCAGCTCCTCGTGCCACTCCCCCTTCTCGTCCTCATATTCGATGGTCTCGGTCACGCCCGGGACCTTCTGCTCGGCCGCCGCTTTCTTCGCGGCGGCGAGCGCGTCCTCGTGGCGCGGATAGGGCTCGGAGAACACCTCGCCCACCTTGTAGGCCCAGCCGCCGTCATGCTCGACGATCTCATAGACAACTTTGCTCATGCGCTTCACCGCCTTTTGGGTAGGAGAGGAGTATAGCCCATAACCAAGGCCGCGACCGCCGCGTTCCAAGCGCGGAAGGCGTCCTCGGCCTCGGTGCCCTCGAGCCATTCACGCGCCTCTTCGAAGCTCATCCCCTCCCCCTGCGCCTCGCCGAGACCGTCGACAAAGTCGCGGGACGCCCTCGGGCAGCAGCTGAAATCGCGCCGAAGCAGCGGCGCACTTCGCCCCGACAGGCGGGGCGCCGGCACGACGCATTGCCGCAGAGCCGCATGCGTCGTCGCCTGTTACGAAGAGGGCTCCTTTTGGCTGGAGAAACCTGTTCAAGGCCTGATACCCTACGGCATCAGGGAAAACTTTACGCCGCATCTTGCGGGGAAATCATCGGAATGAGACCGGGCCTGCTGCTCATCACAATGGGCCTTGCAACGTCGGCAACCATTGTTGCAACGTCGGCTATTGCAACGCATGTTTCGGTTTATTTAAAAAACTACTACACGGATTATGAAATTGTCAGAGATTGCTCTGACCACGACCATTTGACAGCAGCTGATGCGGAAATGGCCAAGAATGCAATATCAAAGATTGAGGCGTACTACCTGCATCAAGACCCATCGATCAACAAAGATAGCTTGTGGAAAGAAGCGGCTTCTAACAAAGACGCGGCGTTAAAAATGATAACGCTCACAAAGAAAGTAGATCCTCGACAATTTTGTCATGCGTCTCTGGATGAGCTCGTCGAGAGACTACATCAGATTGACTCCCCTGCTGAAAGAAAGAAGGGCTCCTGAATCGCAGCGACTCAGCCCCGAGTTGCTCGATTAGAAAGCGACCGCTTTCATGGTTGAGGCGTTGCGCTATCTGGAGTCTGAGCTCTTGGCGACGCTCACCCAACTACGTCAGGAAATGACGGTCGGTCAGGCATCGCAGGTGAACGTGGAGTGTGCCGTGGTGAATGGGGTTCGCAGCAGTGATGCCTACGCAGCGAGCCTATTCGCTCAATACACCATAATTTTGCGGACAGTCTGGGCTATGGTTGCGGCTGCTGGATGGCTCGCTGCATCGGCTTGCGGAGCGTCGGCCGACGTGGCGGTGCGCGGCTTGTTCCTTGCGACCAAAGAATGCCCGGCATTTCAGTCTTTCAGGAAGGCAACCAATCCGGGCGGTGTCAAAATCGAGGCGGGCCATTCCTATCCTCTGCTAGCAAAGAACGCGCCGGAGCCAAGCCATTACCGCGTTCGCGTCGAAGGCGCTGCTCCACCGGAGCGCTGGGTAAGTGTCGATTGTGGGAGCTACAAGGACGAGGGAGCGAGCGACGGTTTGCAGACGCCGCGTGCCGGCAGCGGGTCTTCTGGCGGACGCCCCGCTGAAGTCGTTCTCTCTCTCGGCTGGGAGCCCGGTTTCTGTGAGGGCCACGCGGAGAAGCCTGAATGCGCGAGCGAAACCCTAGGTCGCTTGGACGCCACCCACTTCACGCTCCACGGCCTTTGGCCGCAGCCGCGCAGAAGAGAGTATTGCAACGTGAGCCAAGCCCTCATCAACACCGATAGGCAACGTAATTGGCAGGCGCTCCCCGAAGTCGATCTCGCCGCAGATACACGGGCGCGCCTTGTCATCGCCATGCCCGGCACGCAGTCGTTCCTTGACCGCCATGAATGGATCAGGCACGGCACCTGCTATGACCGGAGCGACGCCGAGACCTATTTCCGCGAGGCCCTGTCTCTCCTCGATGAGGTTAACGGCTCAGCCGTTCAAGCATTATTCGCCGCCAATATCGGTCAGGAGATAACGGCTGGTGCAGTAAGAGGCGCGTTCGACGTGGCTTTCGGTGCGGGCGCTGGGGATCACGTCCGGCTCTCTTGCAAACGGGACGGGTCTCGGCGGCTTATCACTGAGATCACCATCGGTCTGGTCGCTCAGCCAGGCGCGGGCCATACGCTCGCTGACCTCGTGAAGGCATCAGCGGCCACTGATCCGGGATGCCCGGGTGGCACAGTTGACCCAGTCTGGTTCCAGTAAAGCCGCTGAGATGCAGAGTCCGAACGCGTCGCTAGATCCCGTGCCAATCACCCGCGATGCCTAACGGTCGCTGCCGCATGCACGGCGGCAAGTCGCCTGGCGCCCCCAAGTGAAACCGAAATGCCTGGAAGCACCGGTACTACTCGGCAGAGTCGACCGCGCTGCGGAGGATGGTTCGGCAACTGATGTTGGACGCGAGAGACACTTTAGAGCTCAGCTAGGCACTTGTGGGGCTCGTTGACGAGCCTCGCGATGCTTGACTAGCGATGCATGTCGAAGAGAACTCACGCCTCTATTTTTCACCACTTGGCTTCGGAAGCAGGTCCGGACGATAAACTTCGAGGTAGCGCTCGATGAAGCTAAGGCTTGCCGTACGCACTGGGCGGTACCACTTTGTACTGCTCTTGCAGCTCGTTGACGATCTTGTAGTGCTGCTCGGTTCCATTGCCGTAAACGTCGCAGAGGCGCGGGAGCCTAGCTGATCGTGAGCGCGTCCAAGCTTCCGCATGAGCTTGCACCCTAATCCCTTGCGCCCTTGTTCGGCCAAAGCGGAGGCTAGCTCGCGGTCTGCGAATGTCAGCTTCGCGCTGGGGCGGGCCGCACAGCACCGCGCGCGATCATCCCTGAGAGGACGCCGATAAGGGGACCGCATACCGGGTGAACGCCTCGAGGTCCTCAAGCGTTCGCTCGACCTGGACCGCTTGCATGATTGGCTCCTCCGAATCGTGGGAGTTTTAAACAGCACCCACATCCATGGCACTCATGTGCAGGTGGAGGACGACGACGCCGAGCATGCGCGCTCGATGACCGGCCGGCGCCGCGTCTAGGCCCAACACCGCCTGCGTGAAATGATCTGATTTCATCGTCAACGATCGAGGGTCTTGGTGCCGGCCGAAATCGAGGCGCCGGAACTCGCGCGAGCCTCTTCAACACGCCAATTGCGATCTTGCCAAGGCAGGCTCAAAGCGCTCTTGCCCGCCCTACCCTTCCTCCACATAGACCTCACTGCCCAGTGCGCGGAACTTGGCGCTCATCTCCACCATGCCGGCCTCCTTCTCCTTGAGCGCGGCCGCGTAGTCGCGCACTTGTTGCGTGATCTCCATGGAGCAGAATTTCGGCCCGCACATGGAGCAGAAATGCGCAAGCTTGTGCGCCTCCTTGGGCAGCGTCTCGTCATGATAGGAGCGCGCGGTCTCCGGATCGAGCGAGAGGTTGAACTGGTCCTCCCAGCGGAAGTTGAAGCGCGCTGCCGAGAGCGCGTCGTCGCGCGCCTGCGCGGCGGGGTGCCCCTTGGCGAGGTCGGCCGCGTGGGCCGCGATCTTATAGGCGATGACGCCCGCCTTCACGTCGTCGCGATTCGGCAGCCCGAGATGCTCCTTCGGCGTCACGTAGCAAAGCATGGCGGTGCCGAACCAGCCGATCATCGCCGCGCCGATCGCGCTCGTGATGTGGTCATAAGCGGGCGCGATGTCGGTGACGAGGGGGCCGAGCGTGTAGAACGGCGCCTCGCCGCATTCCTTCAGCTGCTTCTCCACATTGATCTTGATCTTGTGCAGGGGCACGTGCCCTGGCCCCTCGATCATCACCTGGCAGCCGCGGTCCCAAGCGATCTTGGTCAGCTCGCCCAGCGTCTCGAGCTCGGCGAATTGCGCAGCGTCGTTCGCGTCCGCAATCGAGCCCGGCCTCAGCCCGTCGCCCAGCGAGAACGACACGTCGTAGCGGCGCATGATCTCGCAGATCTCCTCGAAGTTCTCATAGAGGAAGCTCTCGCGGTGATAGGCGAGGCACCATTTGGCCATGATCGAGCCGCCGCGCGACACGATGCCGGTGACGCGGTCGGCGGTGAGGTGGATATAGGCGAGCCGCACGCCGGCATGGATGGTGAAATAGTCGACGCCCTGCTCGCACTGCTCGATCAGCGTGTCTCTGTAGACCTCCCAATCGAGCTTGACCGGATCGCCGTCCACCTTCTCCAGCGCCTGATAGATCGGCACCGTGCCGATCGGCACCGGGGCATTGCGGATGATCCATTCGCGCGTGGTGTGGATGTTGCGCCCCGTGGAGAGGTCCATGACGGTGTCGGCGCCCCAGCGGATCGCCCATACCATCTTCTCCACCTCCTCCTCGACGGAAGAGGTGACGGCGGAGTTGCCGATATTGGCGTTGATCTTGGTGAGGAAGTTGCGGCCGATGATCATCGGCTCGCTCTCGGAATGATTGATATTGGCGGGGATGATGGCGCGGCCGCGCGCGACCTCCTCCCTCACGAACTCCGGCGTGACGAAGGCGGGCAGCGAGGCGCCGAAGCTCATCCCGTCGGCGAGCTGCGCCTCAGCCTCGGCGGCCTGCGCCTCGCGTCCGATATTCTCGCGATGCGCGACATGGACCATCTCCTTGGTGACGATGCCTCCCTTCGCCAATTCGAGCTGGGTGACGGGATGGCCCGGCAAGCCCTTCAGCGGCTGCCGGTTCACCAGGAAGGCGCGCTCGAGATGCGCAGGCCCGACATCGCCATTGTCCTCCGGTCGGACCGCGCGGCCGCGATAGGCTGCGACGCCGCCGCGTTCGGCGATCCAGCGCTCCCGCAAAGGCGGCAGCCCGCGATTGACGTCGATTTCGGCCTGGCCGTCGCTGTACGGGCCGGAGGTGTCGTAGACGCGGAACGACGTTCCGTCGGTCAGTGCAATCTCGCGGAATGGCACGCTGACATCGTCATGGCCTTCAGGCGCGGAATGCACCTTGCGGCTCCCCGGCAAGGGTCCCGTGGTGACCTTGGGCGGCGCAACGTCTTTGGCGGAGATCGGCTTGTTCATCGTCAGGCTCCCGTGGCTCGGGGGCGCTGGCGTTGGGGCAGTATGAGCGTTCCCTGTCCCTTCGCCGGCATGACCCGGATCAGGTTCAAAGGGTCTCCGCGGGCCTCAGCTCAAGGCAGCGGACTCTCAGCCCCTACCCTGGGGCTCCCCTCGGAATGAGGTCAGTGTAGGCGCGGGGGCCGGCCCGATCAACTCGAATGCCCGGACCGCGCCGCGCTCGCCTTGCGCCGCGGCCGCTTCGCGATCTTCGGGGCGCTCGAGCCCGTGCTCTTGGCCGCGGCAGAGCGATGGGTCGGCCGCTTCTTTCCGTCGGCCCAAACATCCTGATATCCCATGACCGTGAGGAACGCGCCGAGCGCGAGGACCACGATTGCGGTCGCGATCGGCCAGGTTCGATGCGCGATGAGCGATTCCCCCACCCGTTGCACGAAGGACGTGGCCAGCAGGCGCAGAATGCCGCCGAGCAGAGCTAGCCAGCCGAAAACGGTGACGAGGACGCGCCAATCGCGCACCCAAACATGATGTACATTGAGGATGGCGAGGCCGATCGCGAGCGTGACAATCCCGGAGAAATAGATGAGCGCCGAGTTGCGCAAGAACTCCCCAGCGATGACGCGAAACGCTTCGCCTTCCAAGAGCAGGCAAAGGCCGACGACCACGAGCACAGGCCCCAAGATGCGCGCGATGAATGTCGATGGCGTCATGCGTCCTTCCTCCCATGCGGCCCACCGGCCGGCTCGCAGGATGCGCCATCGGGAGCCGGGCTGACGCCAGAGCCGCACCATCTCGATCGACTGCATCACAGCGTGAAGGGCGCCAATCCACATTCGGCCAGGCTTCTCCAGCGCCCGGGTCAATGTGAAGCCGATCGGATGACAAAGCAAGGCGCCGGCGGCGAGTGAGCAGTGCGCGGCGCAAGCATCGCTGGGCCCTGCGAAGCTTAACCTCCCGGGCCATCGACTGGCCTTCCGGTAAAACGTAGCATTCCGCCGAATCCTTGGCAGGTAACGGAAATCTTGCGAGATGCGGCTATCCAGTCTAAGCCTCCGTCATCATTCTGCCGCTCTTCACCTTGCATTGCGGGCTTGGAGGCTCTCCCTGGCCGATCCACCCCCCGCCGCAACCCGAGGTAGATCAAACGTGAATCAAGACGCTTCGACTGAAGCCCGCGCCGGCACGAGCACCTTCGCTACCATTCGCTGGATCGCGCTGTTCGTGGTCATCGCCGCGACGGTGGGCGGCGCCTTCGCCTATTGGCGCTATAGCGAACTCTACCCCACCACCGAGAACGCCTATACGGGGTCGAATATCGTCCGCGTGGCCTCTGAGATCAGCGGTCCGGTGATCCGCATCTACGTGCAGACGGACGAGAAGGTGAAGTCCGGCAATCCCCTGTTCGACATCGATCCCACGCTTTACGACGCCTCTTTGCGCAATGCGCACGCACAGTTCGATGCCGCCGCCGCCGCCGCCGGCACCGCGGCCGACGAGCTGAAGGCAGCCGCGACCAAGCTCGAGGAGAAGCGCACAGCGCTCGAGGACGCGCTCAAGACTTATCGAGACGCCAAGGACGTGCAAAAGCCGGACCAGCCGCCGTCGGATCAGCTTACCACGGCCGAAAAGGGATGGCAGGACGCGCTGCAGGCCTACAAAGACGCAGAGGACGAGTTCACCAAGGCACAAGACAAGCCGCTGACGGTGACCACGCCCACGGTGCAGCTTCGCGGTGCCGCAGCCCAGCTCGACAAGGCGATCCACGACCGGGTCAAGACCCATGTGACGGCCCCCGCCAACGGCCTCGTCTCCAATGTGACCTTGCGGCCCGGCGCCACCGTCCAGGCAGGCGCGCCGCTGTTCGCCATCATCGAAGCCGACCCGTGGTGGGTGGACGCGAATTTCAAGGAGACCGATCTCGCCCGCGTCAAGGTCGGACAGAAGGCTAAAGTCCACCTCGATATGTATCCCGACGTCACCTTCGACGGGGTGGTCGACAGCATCAGCGCGGGCTCCGGCGCTACCTTCTCCGTGCTGCCGCCGGAAAACGCGACCGGAAATTGGGTTAAGGTGACGCAGCGCTTTCCCGTGCGCATCGGCATCAACAACCCCCCAACAGAGGCCGACAAGCCGCTCCGCGTCGGCGCCAGCGCCTCGGTAACGATCGACACCACCCAGGACGGCAAATGACCCGGCGCAAACCCGCGGCTCGTAAGCCGCGCTCGCCGAGCAAGCCCGAAGAACGACCGCGCGAGCCCCCCCGGGAGCAGCCCAAGCCCTCGGTGGCGCTTGTCGTCGCCGTTGTGCTCACCGCCATCCTCGAAGTGCTCGACATCACCATCGTCAGCGTGGCGATCCCGCACATGCTCGGCACGTTCGGCGCCACGTCCGACCAGATCACCTGGGTGCTCACCTCTTATCTCGTCTCGGCCGCCGTGGTGATGCCGCTCACGGGCTATCTGTCCGCCCGGCTCGGCCGGAGGCGATTGCTGATTTTCTCGATCGTCGGCTTCGTGATCTCCTCCGCATTGTGCGGCGTCTCCTGGAATCTCGAAAGCATGGTAATTTTCCGGCTAGCCCAGGGCATTTGCGGCGCGCCGCTCGTGCCCTTGAGCCAGGCCATCCTGCTCGATGCCTTCCCGAAAGAGAAACATGGGCAGGCGCTCGCCATTTTTGGCCTGGGTATCATGGTCGCCCCGGTGCTCGGGCCCACCTTCGGCGGCTGGCTGACCGACACCTTCGTCTGGCGGGCTGTGTTCTACATCAATGTGCCCATCGGCCTGTTCGCTCTACTGCTCGCCATGGGGCATTTGCCGCGCACCGAGGTGAAATATCTCAAGACCGATTGGACCGGCCTCATTCTGCTGGTCCTGGCGGTAGGGTCGCTGCAGCTCGTGCTCGATCAGGGACAGACCCGCGATTGGTTCAACTCGCGCTTCATCCAGATCTTCACCGCCGTCACCCTGTTCGCGGGCACGGGCTTCCTGATGCGCGGATGGAGCAAGCGCGACAACATCGTCGATCTGTCGCTGCTGCGGGATCGGAATTTCGCCGCGGGCCTGCTCGCGATCACCGCCTATGGCGTGACCCTGTTCGGCACCGTCGCGCTCTTGCCGCTCCTCACCCAACGTCTGATGGGCTATCCCGCCATGAGCGCCGGCCTGCTGTTCGTCCCGCGGGCGATAGCGAGCGCGATTGCCCTTGCTGTCACCGGGAACTATCTCATGCGCTGGATCGATTCGCGCGTCCTTGTCGCCGCCGGCATCGTCCTGTCGGCGGTCGGCACGATCATGATGGCGGGTCTGTCGCTGCAGGCCGATTCCTGGGCCATCGCCTCGCCTGGCATCCTGGCGGGCATCGGCATGGGACTGTTCTTCGTGCCGCTGACGGCCGTGGCCTTCGGTAGCGTGGAAAACGACAAGCTGGACGAGGCCGCGGGCCTTTTCGCCTTGATGCGAGGCATCGGCTCGTCGATCGGCATCGCCGTGGTGAGCTGGCTATTCGTGCGCCAAGGTCAGGTGCATTGGGACAACCTCATCGCCCACATCAATCCCTTAAATCCGGCGGTGCCGCCTTATCTCTCTGCCCTTGGGCTGAACGCCCAGTCGCCGAGCGCCATGGTCGCGGTGGCACGAGAGATCGGCCGCCAGGCGCAGATGCTCGCTTTCGTCGACCTGTTCTGGTTCATCGGCTTGGTCACCTTCGCCATCCTGCCGCTCGTTTTCATGATGAAGCGGCCGACGCGCGAGGGCGTGTTCATCCCGGCCCACGTCTAGCGCGGGCGCGATTTGCGGGGCAAGCCCCGGCGGCAAGCAGGATAAAGCGCTAAGCCGCGCTACCAGCAGACCTTGGCGCCCGAGGTGCAGACCACCGGCGACACGACGCCGTGCCAGCAAACCGTATAGGACTTTGGCGTCACCACGTCGGGCTTCACATAAAGCTCGGCCGACACAGAATCGCGCCAATAGGGCTGCGGACTGGCCCGCATCGCGCTCACGGTGATCGCGCCCTTGTTCTTCGCCTTGAAGTCGCTGATCGCTCCGGCGAGCGCCGCCTGGGAGCCGCTCAACGCATCGGGCTTGTCCCAGCCATCCGCGGTTCCGGTGAACTTGCTGCAACCACCCGCGCTGGCCGGCGCCGCCGCGGCCACGCAAAGCCCCACCACCACCAAAGCAAAAGCAGTGACGCACAAGAACGACTTCATGTGAGGACCCCCTTCCCACCGTATGAGAAGCTGTAGGATATAGCGGCGTGAGGCTCTTGCCAGTACCCTGCCGTGACCAACTTATCGGTTCGCGCCGTCCTGTAGCGTTTGTGCCACAGTCTGAATGCACTCCTCTAAGACGCGAAGTCCGCCAATGACGTCAAATGGAGAAGCTGTATGGGTTCCGTTGACTTGGGAGGCGCGCGAAAGGCACGAGGCACCCCCATGGCAGCGAAACTCGTCCTTGTAACCGGGGCCTCGAGCGGCATCGGCGCGGCGACGGCGAGGCGCTATGGCGCGAGCGGCGCCCGCGTGCTGCTGCTCGCCCGCAATGCCGAGCGCCTCGGCGCCGTGGCCGACGCTATCCGGCGCGAGGGCGGCGCGGCCAGCGTCTTTCCCGTAGATCTCTCCGATGCGCTGGCCATCGAAGAGGCGAGCGCCAGGATTACGCGCGAGGCTGGCACGCCCGATATTCTCATCAACAATGCCGGCGCCGGCCGCTGGCTGCCGCTGATCGAGACCACGCCGCAAGAAGCGCGTGCGATGATCGAGGTGCCGTATCTCGCGGCCTTCACCCTCACCCGCGCCGTCCTGCCGGCGATGCTTGCGCGCCGGAGCGGCGCGATCGCCTGCATCACCTCGCCCGCCTCCTACCTCACCTGGCCCAATGCTTCCGCCTATATCGCCGCGCGCCACGCGTTAGCGGGCTTCACCGCGGCGCTCCGCAGCGAAGTGAAGGGGAAAGGCGTGGATGTGACCCTCGTCGTGCTTGGCACGGTCGAGAGCCCTTACTGGGAGCACAACCCGGGAAGCCGGGAGCACCTGCCTCCTGCGGATCCCCGCTTGGTGCCGACGCTCTCGCCCGACGAGGCCGCGGAGGCGATCTTTGCGGGCGTCAAGCAGCGAAGGCGAACCGTGGTGAAGCCTGCCATCTTTCGCGCTCTCTTCCTGCTCAATGCGCTTGCCCCCGGCCTTGTCGCAAGGCAGCTTCGGCGCGCCTCGCGGCAGCGGTGAGCAGCACTGAGACGATCGGACGCACGCGCTCATGAAGGCTGGGAAGGACTGACATGGCGGGAGCGGCAGTAATCGAGACTGAGCTCGAGGGCACGGCGCTCCTCACCAATCCTCTCCTGAACAAGGGGACGGCGTTCTCGGAAGAGGAGCGCACGGCCTTTGCGCTGCATGGCCTCTTGCCGCCCCATATCGGCAGCCTGGACGAGCAGGTCGCCCGCTCCTTGCAGGGGGTGCGCACATTCGAGACCAAGCTCGAGCGCTATCTGTTCCTGCGCGGCTTGCAGGACTCCAACGAGACGCTGTTCTATGCGCTGCTGACGCAGCATCTCGCCGAGATGCTGCCGCTCGTTTACACGCCAACGGTCGGCGAGGGTTGCCAGAAATTCAGCCACTATTGGCGCTACCCAAGGGGGCTGTTCCTGAGCTGGTCCCATCGCGACAGCATCAAGCAGATTCTCTCCCATCCCCGCTTCGATCCCGTCGAGGTCATCGTCGTCTCGGACGGCGAGCGGATATTGGGCTTGGGCGACCAGGGCGCGGGCGGCATGGGCATCCCCATCGGCAAGCTGTCGCTCTATACCGCTTGCGCCGGCATCGNCCCCGCCACGACCTTGCCGATCCTGCTCGATATCGGCACCGACAATCAGGAGCGGCTCGCCGACCCGCTCTATATCGGCTGGAAGCACGAACGCATGCGCGGGTCCGACTACGACGATTTCGTCGAGGGCTTCGTCGCGGCGGTGACCGAGCGGTGGCCCCGCGTGCTCCTGCAATGGGAAGATTTCGCCAGGGCCAATGCGGGGCGTCTCCTCGCGCGCTATCGCGACCGGCACTTGACCTTCAACGACGATATTCAAGGCACTGCGGCGGTCGCCGCCGGCACGCTGCTTGCGGCGGTGAAGGTCACGGGCGTGCCCTTGACCGAGCAGCGGATTGCCGTGGTCGGCGCGGGCTCCGCCGGCTGCGGCATCGCCTCGCTTCTGCTGCGAGAGATGACCGAGGCGGGCTTGGGCGAGCGGGACGCGCGCCGGCGTCTCTTTGCCGTCGACCGCGACGGATTGCTGGTCGAGGGCATGGCGGGCCTCCTCGATTTCCAAATGCCCTTCGTGCAGGCGGCCGGCACCGTCGGCGCCTGGTCCCGCGAGCATCCCGACAGAATCGGGCTGCTCGATGTGGTGAAGAACGGAGAGCCCACCGTGCTGATTGGGGTCTCCGCGCAAAGCGGCACCTTCACCGAGGCCGTGGTGCGCGCCATGGCCGCCCAGACGCCGCGGCCCATCATCTTTCCGCTGTCGAACCCGACGTCTTGCGCCGAAGCCACCCCGCAGGATTTAATGACATGGACCGATGGCCGGGCAGTAATCGGCACGGGCAGCCCTTTCCCGCCGGTGACGCGCGACGGCAGGTCCTTCATCGTGGCGCAGACCAACAATGCCTATGTGTTCCCGGGAATGGGTCTTGGCGTTTTGGCGGTCAAGGCGAGACGCCTCTCGAACGGCATGTTCGGCGCGGCGGCCAGCGCGCTTGCCGAGATGTCCCCCGCCATGCGGGACCGCGACGCGAGCCTGCTCCCTCCGGTCGACGACTTGCGCAAGGTCGCGGTGACGATCGCGACGGCGGTCGCGAAGCAGGCGCGGGCCGAAGGCCTGTGCCAGCCCTTCGAGGATGCGGCGCTCCCCGGCATCATTGTGGCCAAGATGTGGGAACCGGTCTATCGGCGCTATCGCCGCAAGGCTTAAGGAAGTCAAGAATGAGCGACTGGTTGCTCAACCTGCCTATGGTGTGGATGACTCTGGTCGTATTCGCCGGCACCTATTTCGTTACCGCGGTGCTCTATTGGGTCATCACGAGATTGGCGGTGAACGATCGAGCGCTTGCGTTCAAGGCCCTGTCGCCGGGGATGTTGCCGCCGCTCGGAATCATCTTCGGCCTTCTCGTCGGCTTCATTGCCGCCCCAAGTCTGGAGCGACTTCGACCGTGCAAAACTCGCGAACCGCAGTACTTGCGCCATCGCACTCACGCTGTTTGCGACCGGTATTGCACTCTCGGTGCTGCTGATTGCGTCTTACAGCCGGCCCTTCACCGGCGATATTTCGGTCGGACCGGAGCTGCTGCAGCAGGTGCTCGGCCGCCAGCCGGGAGGCGGCAAGTGACAGGACGATCGAGCAGGGTCGTCACGACTCCTCGGGTTTCCCCTGATCACCAGAGCTGAGGCCGTACGCTTGCTGTAGCGGTGCGTGGCCTAGCCCCGCTCAATCGCCGGGCGGTCAGTTGTTCAGGAATCTCGATACGCTATCCGCGATTCCGTTGCCTCTGCTGGCGCTCCAGCGGGGCTGGTTACGGCGTGGATCCGGTCTCTCGCGCGGATCGTCAACAACTGGCGGGGGACCAAACGCCACGCTCTCGCCGAACAGCGCGGCCGCCATGCGCGAATCGTGGCCGTAGATATCGGCAAAGCTCGAGATCGAGCCGTCATCGTTCACCCAAAGGGTGAAATAGGTGATGTAGACTGGGATCTTCTGCTTCAGCGCCACGTGCTGGTCCTGGCCGTTCTCGATCGCCGAGGCGACATTCGCGGCCGACCAGCCCTGGTCCTCCTTGAGCAGAATGAGGGCAAGCTGGTCCGGATTCTGCACCCGCATGCAACCATGGCTCTCGGCCCGGACCGTCTGCGCGAAAAGGGCTTTCTGTGTGGTGTCGTGCATGTAGACGTCATGCTTGTTCGGAAATACGAATTTGACCGTACCAAGCACGTTGTCCGGGCCCGGCGGCTGATAGATGTTGAGGCTGCGGATATCGATGCGGCTCCAATCGAGCATTGCGGGGTCGACCTCCCTACCGCCAATATTGATGCGAAGGCCGTTGCGCTCGAAAACCGAAGTGTCCCAGCCTCCGCTGAACCACTGGCCGCCTCCCCCTCTGATCGTGGGTAGAAGCTCGTCGGTCTTGATCGAGTTCGGAACGTTCCAGTAGGGATTGAACACGACCTCCTGCATCTCCTTGGAGAAGATCGGGGTCTGCTTGTCGGGTTTGCCGACCACTACCCTCGTGCTGTGCACGACCTTGCCCCCATCGACCACGCGGAGCATGAACTCGGGCACATTGACGGTCACGTAGAACGGCCCAAGGTCGTCGGGCAACCAGCGCCAGCGTTCCATGTTGAGCAGGATGAGCCGCGCCCTGGTCGGGTTCCCGGTCTGCTGGTGCTGCTGATTGAGCAGCCGCCGCATGCCGGGGCCAATCATGCCGTCTGGCGTCACGCCGTGGTCTTCCTGGAAGCGCTTCACGGCCTCATCCACGGAGGTATCGAACAGCGTCTCCTTGCCGGAAGCGCCGTCCTGGGCCGCGCTCGGGATTTGAAGCCGTTTTCGGAGCAGCGCCACCTGCTCTTGCTCGACCCCGAGCTTGAGCACCGGGCCATCGGGGATCGTGACGACATTCTCGTTGGGGTTACCTCCCCTCGCCGCGACCAAAGCCTTGCGCAGGGCTTCGAACTGAGGCTGGTCGGGCTGGAAGCTCCGCAAATACGCTGCGGGGTCCGCGCGAATTGCGAGGGATTCGAGCAATTGCAAGGGGTCCGGTAGCGCCAGCGTCGGATCGAGATTTTCGTCGAGGCGCTCCGGATCGAGCCGTCCCCCTCGTGCGTCGCGGGCATAATGGAGCGCGGCAACGCTGATCTTGGTCTCGGCGTCGGCGAGCCAATTGATGCCGTCGCGATTATTGGCGTCGAATCCGTCGCGTTTGGGTAGGTCGTAATCGGAAGAGCGGAGGCCATAGGTGTCGGCCTTGGCGATCTCCTCCATCACGGATTTCGCTCGGTCGGTCAGGCCATTCTCGTCGACCCAAAGCAAACGCGCCTCGGGCGCCGAGTAATATTCCACGAGCGCCTCTTGCCCACCCCTCGCTTCGGCGCTCCTGCCGGATTTCTCGGACAGACGGTTCATCGAGATGCCGACGGCCTCGGTCAGGCTGATCAGCGCCGCCGGCCCGTCAGGCTCCGCCGCCTGGGAGGGAATCGGCAATGCGACGGCGACCCAGAACAAGGCAAGCGCCGTGCGAGAGAATGACCCCACAACCCCGCTCCCGAGTCTCGATAGACCCCATCTATCGCATCGACGCCGGCATGCGAGCTGACTGCCGGTGCCCCGTTGCCCGTAAGCCCATTCCCATGCGAGCGCTTTGCGACTCGCTCCGATCATGCTTGCGAGTATAGCCGTCACAACTTTGCGCGCACACCGCGGCAAGACCATGGCAGAAATCTTGCGGCGGTGGCCAGCTCAAAATCCCGTAATACCGGCTCAAAATCCCGGCATTATCAGTTAGCTTCGCGCTTGCCGGGGGCGCTTATCGCGCCAAAAGCAGCACCGCCGTCTCACCGATGACGAGACAGCACAACAGAATTTGCCAAAACAGGCGGACGCGCTCTGAGCCGCCCGGCGGTCGAAGTCAGCGCCGGCAGGCCGGGCTGAGGGGGAAGCTCAGGAGGCGAGCTTGAGCTCGGCCTGGTCCTTGCTGCCTTCGGCCCCTGGCACGGCGACCTTTGCCAACGGCAGCGTCGCCGAAGCGCCGAACTTCTTGAGCAGCCGCTTCATATAGGTGCGGAAGCGGTAATGCTGGATCTCGAATTTGTGCCAGGGCGTCCCCTTGTCGGGAATGCCGTGGCCGATATCGGGCTTGGCGGTGGCCTTCAACTTGCAGAACCAGGCCGCGCGCGCCGGGTCTGAGGCGCAAGCCACGATGAAGCTTGCAATCAGCTTCGCCTGGTAATCGGCGAGCTGCCACACCCCGCCTTCAGCGGGCTCGAACAGGCCGGCCACGAACAAATCGTCGAACTCGCGGTGGAAGGTGTGCATGAAGAGCTTCGAATTGCCAGCCTCGTCGAGAATATAGCTCTGATCCATGAAGGGGAAGCTTGGCTTGAAGCCCGTGGCGTAGACGATGAGGTCGATCTCCTCTTCGCTGCCGTCGACAAAGCGGACATGGTTGCCGTTCAGACTCTCGATGCCGGGCTTGGTCATGATGCGCCCATGCACGATGTGATCGAGATAGGTGGTGCAGGCGGTTGGATGCGCCTCGAACAGGTCGTGGTCCGGCGCCGGCAAGTCGTAACGATAATGCGACCCGACAACGATGCGCAACCCCAGTCGATAGAGTTTGCGCATCACCGAGCGCGGTAGCGGCCAGCGGCTGGTTAGATCGATGAAGGTATCCGTTGGCTTGCCGAAAACAATCTTCGGGAAGAAAAAGTAGCTCCGCCGCATCGAGTGCACGGCTCGCGCGCCGTCGTGCGCGGCATCCGCCAGAATATCGACGGCGGAGTTTCCTGCCCCCACCACAAGCACGCGCTTTCCCTTAAGCTGCTCCTTCGACTTGACGTCGTGAGAGTGGAGGATCTCGCTGTCGAAGCGTCCGGGGTAGCTCGGCCAGTTTGGCTCCCAATGATGGCCATTGGCAACGATAAGCCCGTCATAGAAGCGCGGGGTCGCTTCGTCTTTGATCTGAACACGCCAGTGTCCGTCGACCCGCTCGGCGGAGGCCACCGTGGCATTAAAGGTGATGCGGTCGTAGAGCCCGACCTCGCGCGCATAGGCGCGGAGATAGTCTTGCGCCTGCGCCCGGCTCACATAATGCGGCCACTCCTCCGGGAAGGGGTAGTCTGGGTAGCGCGACAGCTTTTTCGATGAGTTAAGGTAGGTCGAGCCATAGACCGCATGCGGGCTGTCTGGATTCCAGATGCCGCCCACATCGGCCTGCGCCTCGAAACAGTCGAACGGGATGCCGCGCTCGACGAAAGTCTTGGCCACGGCAAGCCCGCAGGCGCCGGCGCCGATGATGCAATAGTGCTTCAAGTCGCCCCCTCGCATTTGCCCGCTCTAGCTTTCCCCTTCGCCCCCGAGCCAGCTCGAGTGTGGATAGCACAGAACCTTAACGCCGAGCCAAGCCTTCCCCGGGGCCCCTTGGCATTGTCGGGAGAAGCCGGAACCTCCTTGATCTCCGTCAAATCCCTCATGCTTCTCTTCCGCTCTATGGGCTAGGCGCTGTTGCCCGCAGACCATACGGCTTGCTAACCGTAACCGGCGGCTCGCCGCCTGATTTTGGCGAAGCTTTGCTTTATGGTCATGCGGGCGTGCCTTGCCGGGGGACCTTATGGACATCAAACACGACGTCACGATCCGGAGCTGGGACGGCACCTGGACCTACCGCCCCAAAGTCCTGGTCACGCCGCAAACGGCCGAAGATCTCGTCGAGGTCGTGAGGAGCGTGGTGCGCTTCCCCTCGCCCGTGCGCCCGGCCGGCTCGATGCACTCCACGGCGCGCATGAATGGCGATGACGGCGGCACCATGGTCGACATGAAGGCCATGAACCGCATTCTCAGATTCGGCGAGGACAGTGTGACCGTGGAAGGCGGCGCGACCTATATCGTCGTGTCCAATGCGCTGAAGGAGCGCGGGCTCCAATTTCACGTCACCACCGAGATCGGCAATGTCACCCTTGCCGCCATGGCCACCGCCGCCACCAAGGACAGCTCCTTCCCTGGCGGCTATGGGCAGATCAGCTCCTATGTTAGCGCCATGCGTCTCGTCACGCCAAGCGGCGACATCCGGGAGATCAACGAGCGCGACAACCCGGAAGAGATGCAGATCATGCGCTCGAGCTACGGGCTCCTCGGCATTGTCTTCGAGGTGACCATCAAGGTCCGTCCTACCACCGCGCTCAGCGTGCGCCACCATTCCATGGGATTGCCTGAGTTCCGCAAGCGCTTCCCTGTCTACAAGGCGCAAGGCTTCGCGGTGATGTACTACGTCTTTCCCTATGTGCGCCGCGTGCTCGTCGAGCTCAGGAAGGACAATCCCGCCGTTCCGCCGAAGTCGCGCCGGCGCTGGACCTACCGCAACCGCTTCTGGCGCAAATACGGCCCCGCCATCACGCTCTGGATCCGGGCACGCACCGAGAATCGCAAGCTGCGCGACCTCGCCGACAGGCTCCATTTCTTCATCCTGCGCCAGGGGCTGGTCCGCGTCGTGCGCAGCGACGCGACCTGGCCGCACGCCCAGATCATCAACTACCCGCGCGATCCGGGCCCGTTCAAATATCTGTTCAGCATGTGGGCCTTCCCGGAGCGGAATTTCTTCAAGATCCTCGACGAGTATTGCGACTTCGTCGACGCGCATGACGCGGCGACCGGCTTCCGCTGCGACCTACCTTGCGTCGGCTACTCGATCGTGCAGGATCGCGAGGCCCTGCTGTCTTATAGCTGGGACGGAGCCACGCTCTCGATCGATCCCGCCTCGACCGGCGGTAAGGAGTGGGAGGCGTTCCTGCGCGCCTATAACGATTTCTGCAGCGCACGGGGCGGCGTGCCCCTGTTCAACCAGACGCCGTTCCTGACCCGCGAGCAGGTGCGCAAGGCCTTTAGCGGACGGCTCAAGCTGTTTGCCGATTACCGCCGCCAGGCCGATCCCGAGGATCGCCTGCTCGACAGCCATTTCCGTGACCTGTTGTCCAACTCGTAAGGGAAATCTCTAACGGGCGCTGCGCGGTTGCGGGGGGCCGCAACAACCGTCTCGCCCTTGATTGGGCCGAGACCCGTCTGCCGTTAGTACAGTATGAGGTCGAGCGACGGCGCGTCGTCGGCGATCCGCGTCAGGAGGCAATGCACCTGCCCGCGATGATGGGTCTGATGGTTGAAGACATGCAAGAGCGCGAGCGAGAGCTGTTGCTCGATGTCCGCCGGGTTGCTGATGGTCCGATAGCGGATGGTGCGGTCGAACTCCGCCGGCGTGAGCGACGCGACATAGGCGATGATGCGTGCGTCCTCCGCCTGGCGGGCCGCGCGCAGGCCCACGAAATCCTCATGGAGAATCGCGTCGAGCGCGGTCGGCGACGAACCCTCGCCGGTGAGGCGGTGCATCCAGATGCGATCCCCCACGAGAAGGTGGTTCAACGTTCCGTGCACCGAGCCGAAGAAGGCGCCATGGTCCGCGCGGTAATCTGCATCGAAGAGTACGGCGGCCGCGCCATACAGCCGTTCATTGGCCCAGGCATTGTATGCGGCAAGCATCTCGAACAGCGGTTTCATGATTGCCCCATGCGCGCGGTGAACCAGCGGATCAGCGGGAAGGACAGGTTGCGCGGCAGCGAGCGCACCGTCTTCAAGAAGCCTGCCACCTGTGGGGGAAAGGCAATCTCGTAAGGCTTGTCCCCGAGCCTCTCGAGGATCTTCCGCGCGCATCGCTCCTTGCTCATCACATAGAGCTTCTTGTTCGGTGCGTAGGACGCGTTCAGCGGCGTATCGACGAAGCCCGGATTGATGAGGGTAACGTCGACGCCTTCCGGCTCCAATTCGAGCTTGAGGCTCTCGGCGAGATTGATCACGGCCGCCTTGCTTGCGCCATAGCTGCCATTGCCGGGCCAACCGGAATAGCCGAACAGCGAGCCCATGATGGCGATGTGGCCGCTTTTTCGCTGAAGCATCGAGGGCAGCACCGCGGCGATCGCATTGATCACCCCGTCCACATTCAGCGCCATGGTGCGGTGGAAGCCCTCGAGATCGATATTGCGGATGTCGAAGGGCACATACATGCCGGCGCCGAGCAGCGCGAGATCGATGGCCCCGAGCTCGCTTTCGATCTTCGCGACGCAAGCCTTGAGCGCGTCGGGATCAAGTACATCGGCGGGAAAGGCCTTGATCCGATCGGCGCCGGCAGCAAGCGCATCGAGCCGCTCGCTCGGCCGCGCCGTC
>JGI12270J11330_10000642_pt1 | contig 26779 bp, 26 predicted proteins | sample PeaSoiMetSII2010_FD_11330 | JGI IMG/M metagenome (IMG submission 11330)
CNACCTGGGTGGTCGCCCCGCCCTAGCCGCCGTTACTTAACCAGAAAGGGGGTGACAGAGTCTCGTTGCAGTTAATACGACATTTTCTCGTTGCAACAACATGTTGGTCTGCGAGTTAATGCCCAGTTCGTCGGCGGAGGAACCGGCCTGAACTGTGCTGGTCGCGTTCGTTTTGCCATTGATGACGGTGACATTGCCGCTGATGATGTTTACGGCACAGATGGTATGAGTGAAGGAGTTCACCGCCACATTTGCCGGATAACTCCCTGCCTGGACGGTCGCAGTCGCGTTACTTGCGCCATTGATCACGGTTACGGTGTTGCTCTGACTATTGGCAACGTAGATTTTGTTGCTTACGTAGTCGATTGCGACCGACAACGGTTCTACGCCCACATTCACGGTAGTTGTAGTCAGCTTGGCGCCGTTGACGACGGTGACCGTACCGTCGCCAAAGTTGGCGACATAGATTTTGTTGGTGTAAGGGTTCACAGCCACCGCGTAGGCGGTGTTTCCAGTGGGAACCAGCTTGACGGCTCGGGTGGCGCCGTCGATTACGGCCAGGTGATTGTTGACGCCGTCCACGGCGAAGATTTTATTGGTGAAGGGATTGACGGCTAGCGCTCCGTCCAGCGACTTTTGCTGGTTCGAACCCAGCGAAATCTTAGTCGTGGTGTTGGTAACGCCATCAATTTCGGTTACCTCGTTCGCAGGCTCATCAATGGTGTAGATTCTGTCGGTGAAGGGGTTCACGGTGATGGCTTGGGGATAGGTTCCTACGGAGACGGTTCCATGGAATGTTTGCGCCACCAGGGCGGGAGTTAGAAGCAGCATCCAGGCGGCGATGACGAGCTTTCGGTAGCTAGGCATTATGCTCCTTAAAACGAAAAGCAGTGAGAGGGTGAATTCGGGGGGGCCCAATCGGCTGGAAGTATAACCCAAGAAAATTTCCGCGACAACTGAAACATGCCCCCAAGAAGGTGGCCGGTCAAGCCAGCCGGCGCGCGTGCTAGACTCGGTTTAACTTGCGGCCATGCGGATCCTCACCCGCTACATTCTGCGCGAAGTCACGGCTCATGCCCTGATCGGTGTGGCAGTGTTCACCTTCGTGTTGTTCACTCGCGACCTGGGACAAATCCTCGAACTGGTGGTTCGCAATAGCGCGCCGTTGCCCAGCGTGGCCCAGGTTTTCTTTTTTATTGTTCCTGTCACGCTTACCATCAGCATTCCCGCGGGCGTGCTGGTCGGGATTCTGATCGGACTGAGCCGGTTGGCGGCTGACAGTGAGATCACGGCGATGCGGGCCAGCGGCATCGGGGTGTGGAGCTTTCTCCGCATTGTCTCCATCTTTGCGGTGGTGGCGTGGCTTCTTGCTCTGGCCAACGGATTGTATCTGGCGCCCCAGTCCCAGGCGGCCATGGTTCGGTTGCAGGATCGGCTGAAGTCCTCGCAGGTGTCGTTCGAAGTGCAGCCGCGAGTGTTCTATGAAGGTTTTCCCGGGCTTGTGCTTTACGTGCAGAACGTAAAAGCGGCGCAAGGTGCAGCCATTTGGAAGGGCGTATTTATCGCCGACACCAGCATCCCATCTTCCCCGAGAATCACGTTGGCACGGCAGGGGATTCTGGTAAGCGAGGGGCCGGAGACTCTGCATCTGCACCTCACGGATGGATCCACGCACGAGACTGATCCGAAGAGCTCTGACCACTATCAGATTTCTACTTTCGAGCAGACGGATATTCCGATTCCCCTGCCCCAGGCGGACAATGCCAAGGAGCAAGAACTCGTACCGGTCTCGCAAATGGGAACCTGGGAGCTGTGGCGGCACGCCCGCGAGCAGAAAAACCAGACTCTGGCGCGCTGGTACCTGATCGAGTTCCATCGCCGCTTCGCGCTGCCCACGTCGTGCCTGGTATTGGCGCTGGTGGGAATTCCCCTTGGCCTGTCGTCCAAGAAGGGCGGGAAGTCGACGGGCTTCGTGCTCGCAATTCTGCTGGTGTTCGCGTACTACTCGGCGTCGCTGGTTGGAGTTTCGCTGGCCCGGCAGGGCAAGTTGTCGCCCGGCTTCGGAGTTTGGCTGGCTGACATCGTGTTCTTCCTGGGCGGCGCTTTCCTGCTGTGGCGCGCGGAACATAGGCCATTTGAAGTCTCTTCCCTGCGCAGACTATGGCATCCATTTGGGACAGGAATGCTCGAAGCCGGTGGGATGCCCTTCCGCAACCACCGCGCCGAAGACGTCTTCCAACGAGCTGCCACTCGGCGTCGCGTGTTCAGCGCCCGGTTCCCCATGATCCTGGACGACTACGTGCTGCGCGATTTTGGCATGAACCTGGCCATGGTCGTGGCCGCGTTCCTTATGCTGCTGCTGGTGTTCACACTATTTGAGTTGCTGGGAGACATTCTCCGCAACCAGATTTCGCCGCTGGTGGTGGGAGAATACTTGCTGAACGTTTCGCCCTATTTCGTTTACAACATCACACCCTTGAGCATCCTGTTGGCCGTTCTGATTACTCTTGGTGTGATGCAGCGCTCCAACGAAATCACCGCGATCAAGACCACGGGCATCAGCATTTACCGCATCATCACGCCAATGTTGGTGGCTGCGGCCATCCTAGCCACAGGGCTTTTCTTCGCCGACCAGTTTTATTTGCCGCATGCCAACAAACGGCAGGATGCGCTCCGCAACCTGATCAAAGGGAAGCCGGCGCAAACCTATCTGAACCCCGACCGGAAATGGATTTTCGGACAGCACTCGGATATCTACTATTACCAGTTATTTGATTCCGATCGCGATCAGTTCGGGCGGCTTGCGGTTTTCCAATTCGACCCTGCCACTTTCCAATTGACCAAACGAATCTACGCTGACCGGGCGCATTGGGAAGACAGCCTGCGGCGTTGGGTTTGCACCCAGGGATGGGAGCGCGATCTGCGCGGCCCCGCGATCGAGAACTATCGCACCTTTGATGTTGCCACCTTCCCCGTGGTCAGCGAGCCTCCTACCTATTTCAAAAAGGAAGTGAAACAGTCTTCGGAAATGAACTATCAGGAACTGCGCCGTTATATCCGCGATTTGCAGCAAAGCGGCTTCGACGTGATACGCCTGCGGGTTCAGCTGCAAAAGAAATTAGCCTTCCCGATCATCACGCTGGTCATGGCGGTGCTCGCCATTCCCTTTTCGCTGGCTTCGGGACGGCGTGGCGCAATCACTGGGGTTGCCGTGGCCGTGGGTATCGCTGTAGTGTACTGGACGGTGGCCGGACTGTTCGAAGCCATGGGAAACATCAGTCAGTTGCCGCCGGTGCTGGCGGCCTGGTCTCCGGATCTGATCTTTGCGTTGGTGGGCGGATATTTAATTCTGCAGGTGCCTACTTAAGATCTGACGGATGGTGGCCGACTCACCAGACTCGGCTCTACGGCATCTACATCATTTCACGGCAACGGCTGAGGTCTGTCCGAAGGTCGTAAACGGCATGCCGGAGACGTTCAGAAGTCCGTTCGCGGTAGTGAGCGTGTAAATCGAAACCGTGCCGGCGCCGTTATTCGCCACGTAGACATAGTCAGTGGGATTGGTGGTTGTGTTCCCGATGTTCGTCCCTGTGGCTCCAGTGCGAACCGCGATCGACACTGGAGTTGTGCCGGTGGAGATCGTACCTGGAGAAAGTGGTGTCAGAACACCGCTTCCGGTACCGTATGAATATTGAGAAACCGTGTTCGAGCCTTTATCAACCACGTAGGCAAAGTTAAAATTCAGGTCGAACGCGATGGCCACGGGACCGAGGCCAGCAGGGAATGGGGAGCCTGCTACCTGGGTCAACGTACCATCTGGAGTGTTTGGGTTGGTGCAACTGTTCACCACGTTATCGCAAATGGCAAAGACGGAGACGTTGTTGGAGTCGGCGCCGGCATTGAGGACGTAGAGAAAACCTCCATTCGGAGAGATGCCCAGTCCCGAAGGCGAGGTCCCCACGGTATAAAACGGCACCCCGAGCGGAGTGAGCGCGCCCGATGTGGAATTGATCGAAAAGGCCGAGACGAAATTAGTTAACTGGCTGGCGACGTACAAGAACTTTCCCGAGCCGCTGACCGCTACCGCCGATGGCAGCGTACCGTTCGGATACGAAAGGCCGACGGGAATCGTGGTAAAGGGCGAACCGGGCACGGCTGTCAGGCTGGTGCCACTAATGGAAAATGCCGAAACGTTGCTTGATCCCTGGTTGGCCGCAAACAAAAACTTGCCGGCGGGATCCATGGCCAGGGAGGTGGGAGTGGTTCCGTTGACCTTGGTTTTGTTGCCCATGGTGAGCGAACCGTCCGAATTTATGGTGTAACTGTAAATGTCGTTGGAGCCGCTATTCGCCACGAAGACCGCATTCGTGCTTGGAGTCACGGCGATGGCGGAAGGAACCGCACCGGTTCCCACGCTGTTCCCGTTCGCACTCAGCGCCCCGGTACCCAGATTCACGGTGAAGGCAGAAACCGTGGTGTTGGCCTGCGCCGTCACGAAGAGAAGGCCCGCGCCCCCGGTGGCCACTGAATTGTTATTGCCGCAAGCCATCCAGAAGATAAGCAAGACCAGCAATAGCAAACACTGCAGGAAACGGAACTTCATCCCCATTCTTTCTCCCGGTCTTCGATTCAAGATCTCACATGTCCGGGCGGAAACCTTCCCGGCGCGTGGTTGGAGATCAAGGGTTACCCTCATTTGTGTATCAGGAATATAAGGGAAGCGCAAACTTCGTACCCAGGTAGGAACCGCCGCCAAGGACGAAAGTTGCTTCGTGGTTAGAATCGATTTTGATCGGAGGCTGAGATGAGTTTTCTCCTCCTTAGGTGCTGTCCGTCGTATCTCGCGAAATGCGGGGCAGTTTGGCGCGAGTGGGAGGCGATAAAAGCACAACCCACAGTGTCAAGTGTTGCTGGAAGGCGCAGCACGGGGGGCCGGAGCGCGAAGGCAGCATTGCCACAAAGACGAGCGCCAGCGATACCCAAGGCTGGCACGAAACGTGCTGCCAAATCGAATAGCCGTCTCGTCCTATACCCCTCTTAGGCGAGCAAGAAAGGGCAGTTCTCCCCCATGAAATCTCTTACCGTGATGTGCGTGGACGACGACGCCGGGATCCGGGAACTTTACGGAGCCCTGCTCGGCCAAAACGGCTACGAGGTGATAGCCGCCAGCAATGGTCCCCACGCACTTCACGTGTTTGAGTCCAAGGAAAAGGAGATTGACGCCGTCATTTTGGATTATGAGATGCCCGGAATGAACGGTTTGGAGTTGGCCACATGGCTCAAGCAGCGAGATCCGACTTTGCCGGTTATTATGGTCTCGGGCTCGCACCCGGAACTGGAACAAATGATTCCGTTCGTCGATGCCGCGATGGGAAAGGGCGTTCCATTACGGCACATTTTGGACCGGCTTCAAGGTCTGCTGGCGTCTTCCTGAGTGGCTGCACTCGCCATCCCGTAGTTACGTTTGGTGGCACCATCGTCTGCGCGCGCCCAGGTGACCGCTGCCGACGGTTCGGCACCGTGCCGACTATTCGGCTTTCAGGAAGAGTGCCGCCAACGGCGGCAAGGTCATGGTCAGGGAGTATGGACGTCCGTGGACCGGCTCGGCCTGCGCCATGACACCACCCGCATTTCCCATGCCGCTGCCGCCATAGTCCTTGGCGTCGCTGTTCAGAAGTTCCCGCCAGTAGCCTCCCGCCGGAACTCCCAGGCGGTAGCCGATCCGGGGAACGGGGGTGAAGTTGCATACCACGACGACATCTTGCTTAGGCGCCCTGCTCTTACGCAACAACGAGACGGTGCTGGCGGCGTTGTCATTGCAGTCGATCCATTCGAATCCCCTCGGATCGGTGTCGAAGTCGTGCAGGGCAGGCTCACTACGATAGAGCCGATTCAACTGCTCCATCCACAACTGTAATCCGTGGTGAACCGGATACTGCAACACGTCCCATTCCAGGCTGGTGTCATGGGTCCACTCGCGGACTTGTCCGAACTCGTCTCCCATGAAGAGCAGCTTCTTGCCGGGCTGCGCGAACATATAGGCGAAGAGCAATCGCACGTTGGCAAACCTCTGCCATTCGTCTCCGGGCATTTTCCCGATGAGCGAGCCCTTGCCGTGGACCACTTCATCGTGCGAGAGCGGTAGGACGAAATTTTCAGTGAAGCCGTACAGCATACGGAAGGTGAGCTGGTTATGATGAAATTTGCGATGGATGGGATCGTGAGCGAAGTACTCCAAGGTGTCGTGCATCCAGCCCATATCCCACTTGAACCCGAAGCCCAGGCCGCCGAGATAAATGGGCTTGGAAACCATCGGCCACGCCGTGGATTCCTCGGCAAAGGTCTGAATGCCGGGATACTCCTTGTAGGTTTCCTGATTGAACTGGCGGAGAAAGGCGATAGCTTCCAGATTCTCGCGTCCACCGTATTTATTGGGCAGCCACTCGCCCTGTTTGCGGGAGTAATCAAGGTAAAGCATGGACGCCACCGCATCCACGCGCAGCCCGTCCGCGTGATACTTATCCAGCCAGAACATTGCGCTGGAGAGCAAGAAGCTTCGCACTTCCTCGCGTCCGTAGTTAAAGATGAGCGTCTTCCAATCGGGATGAAAGCCTTGGCGAGAATCGGAGTGCTCGAACAAATGGGTGCCGTCGAAATACGCCAGCCCGTGCTCATCCGCAGGGAAGTGGGATGGCACCCAGTCCAGAATCACACCAATTCCGCGCTGATGCAGGTAGTCCACGAGATACATGAAATCCTGGGGCTTGCCGTAGCGCGCGGTTGGGGCGAAATACCCGGTGGTCTGATATCCCCAGGAGCCGTAGAACGGGTGCTCCATCACGGGCAGCAGCTCGACGTGCGTGAACTGCATGCGTTGCGCATAGTCGGCCAGGCGCGGCGCCGTCTCACGATAGGAGAGCGGACGATTATGTTGCTCCGGAACCCTCATCCATGAACCCAGATGGACCTCATAGATGGACATGGGCGCATGCAGGGAATTCCTGGCTTCCCGGTTTTGCATCCAGTCCTGATCGGACCACTGGTATTCGAGATCCCACACTACGGAGGCGGTGCGCGGTGGCTTCTCATGCCGGAATCCGAATGGGTCTGCCTTGTCCACCACATGCCCGTGATGCTGCGAAACGATGTGATACTTGTAAACCGAGCCCTGGGTGACCCCGGGAATAAACCCCTCCCAAATACCCGAACTTCCACACGCATGAAGCGGATGCGAACCCTTGTCCCACCCGTTGAAGGTCCCAATGACGGTCACCTCGCGCGCATTGGGCGCCCACACGCTGAAGCTTGCGCCGGATTGATCGCCGACCGAAGTAAGGTGGGAGCCCAACTTCTCGTAGGCGCGGTAATGGCGGCCTTGGTTGAAAAGATAGAGATCCTGCTCAGTCAGAAGTCCCATTCTCAGTGCGACCTCGGGGCCAATGTTGGATTCGTCATTAGGGATCAGGGTTAGCCGACCCTTGTTAGTGTACCGGAATGAAACGGTTTAAGACGACAGGCCGGTTGCGAGCCGCTAGCAAGCCGACACCCGCATGCTAGACTTCCAGCAGGGCTCCCGATTCTGGTTCCGTGGGCCTCACACGCAATGTCCGTTCTCCGCGTCATCGTTCTCTGGCACCAGCATCAGCCTTTCTATAAAGATCTGGTCACGGGGGAGTACCGCCTTCCCTGGGTTCGATTGCACGGCCTCAAAGATTACTACGGCATGGTCAAACTGCTGGATGAGTTTCCCAACGTTCACCAGACTTTCAACCTCGTCCCCTCGCTGATGACGCAAATCCAGGACTACGTTGCCGGCACGGCGCAAGATCCCTTCCTGAAGGTTGCGGCCAAGCCGGCGAAAGATCTCAATACAAATGAACGGCGCTTCGCCCTGCAATACTTGTTTCAGGCTAACCCGGTGCATATGATTGGCCGCTATCCTCGCTACCACGAGCTCTGGGAGCGATTTCGCGGCGTCGGCGCCGCTGCGGAGCGCGCGGAGAAATACTTTCAGCCGCAGGACTTCACCGATCTGCAAGTGCTCTCGCAAATCGCCTGGTTTGATGAGTTCTTCCTCGACGACCCGGAAATCGCCGCGCTCATCAAAAAGGGGCGTGGATTCTCGCTCGAGGATCAGACCCTGGTGATCGCTCGCCAGCGCGCGCTATTGGGCGAGGTGCTACCGGCGCATGCGGCCGCGGCACAGCAGGGAAGAATCGAAATCTCAACTTCGCCTTTTTATCATCCCATCCTGCCGCTGGTCTGCGATACGAACATGGGCGGTATTTCGACGCCTGGGTTGCCCCTGCCCCAGAACCGTTTTCGCCATCCAGAAGATGCGCGCGAACAGCTTCGGCGTGGGCTGGAGTTGCATCAGCAAGTCTTCGGCGTCCAGCCCGTTGGGGTGTGGCCGTCGGAGGGCAGCGTGTCGGAAGAGGTTTTGAGCATCGCACAGAACCTGGGCGTGAAGTGGATGGCAACGGACGAAGGCGTGCTGGGTCGAAGCCTGGGGATTAATTTCGGACGCGACGGCGAAGGGCGGCTTCCACCGGCGAACGCGGAAAAACTCTACACCATCCATCGCTTCGAAAAGGGCGCGACCCAGATGCACCTGATCTTTCGCGATCACACCATCTCAGACTTGGTTGGATTTGTGTACTCGGGAATGCCTGCGCAGGACGCCGCCAATCATCTCATGCACAATATTAAGCAGGCGGCGCAACCGGTTCTCCATCAAGGACGAGATGCGGTGGTATCGGTCATCCTCGACGGCGAAAATGCGTGGGAATACTATCCCCGGTCGGGCCGCGAATTCCTGCGCCGCTTCTATGACAAGCTGCAGCGCGAGCCTGGGGTAGAGGCGGTCACCGTATCTGAGGCGATCGCCCGTCACCGCGATTTCGGCAAGCTCACTTCTCTGGTTCCCGGCTCCTGGATCAGCGCCAACTTCAACGTGTGGATCGGCGCGCCCGAGGATAACCGTTCCTGGGATTATCTTTTTCACGCCCGCAACTTCTACGCCGAGGCCGCGGGCCGGGCGAGCGAGGCGCAACGTAAACTGGCTCTCGAAGAACTGTTCATTGCCGAGGGCAGCGATTGGAATTGGTGGTACGGCCCGGAGCACCATTCGGCCAACGACCGAGAATTCGACCAACTCTACCGCAAGCATCTCTCCAACGTGTATCAAGCCCTGGGCGCGGTTGCTCCCGATTATCTGGCGCAGCCGATTAGCGGTGGGGAGGCCCGGCCTCAGTTCACGCCGCAAACCTCCTACATTCATCCCCGCATCACTGGCGACAAGGTGCGCTATTTCGAATGGATGGGTGCCGCGGTTTACACTTCGGATCAGCGCGCCGGCGCCATGCATGGCAAGCAGTTTCTGGTGGATTCCGTTCATGCCGGAATCGATGCAAATAACGTTTATGGCCGCCTCGACTTTGTGGGCCAGCCTCCTGAGATGGATTTCGACCTGGTGGTCAATCTTGAATCCTGGGCGGTGGACGAGAAGCGGCCCCGGCGTGCGTTGCGAGTGGATGCGCGAGTCGAAACAGGGAAAATCTCATCATGGCGGGTGAGTTCTCCGGATGAAGAAAATCCCGTTGCGACATCTGCGCACACCTCCGAAGAAGTGAAAGTAGCCCTGCTGCGAAACTTCGAGTTCAAACTGCCACTCGCATGGTTGTTGGCAAAGCCCGTGGCTTCTGCCGCGGTTAGCGCCGCAGGAAGAGCGACCACCCCAGTGGCGACCCTGCTTCGCGTGCGCTTCAGCCTATGGCAAAACCGTTTGCCAGTGGACGCGCTCCCCCTCGAGGGATGGATTGAGCTAGGCCTGCTGAGTGAAGAAGGCCTGATGGCGTTGGCCTTCTAGACACCACGCCTCTCAGCGGCGTCCGGTTGGAAAAAGAGAGGAAGCCATGAGCGAGCCGCCTCATGAAACGCCTCAGAAGGAGCGAAGGAGGTATCCGCGCACCAAGATTGCGGTTCCGATTGAGTTCAAACCGGAGGGTGCCTCCGCCGCCAGCCATGCCGAAACTGCTGATCTTAGCCTGTGCGGATGCTACGTGGAAATGACCTTTACGCTGCAAGTGGGGGTCAAGCTAGAGCTTGTACTCTGGGTCGCAGACGAACGATTGGCTACCCAGGGGGTTGTCGTAACCCACCATCCGCAATTCGGCAACGGTATCGATTTCCTGGCAATGTCTCAGGAAGACCAAAGCAAACTCGCACACTTCCTGAAAACCTGCGAGGCGCGATGAGAAGAAAAGCCGGAAGCCAATGCCTCCGGCTGACTGAGAGCTGAGAACCGAAAACTGATTTCCTACTGCCCGCCAGTCGCCGCCGTCATGGCCAGCGGACGGCTTAGTTCCATCAGTAGCTCAGTACCCGCTGGCAGCATCGCCGAGTTTCTCTTGCCCAGCCAGTGCGCTACGGTTGCAGTGGCGCCCACCGCCCCGCCGATCAGAACGCCTTTGCCTCCGCCAATCAACCCGCCCACCAACATGCCGCCGCCGGTGCCCATGCCTATCTCGACCATATCCTTGCCGTCGTGTCCTTTCCCCTTGAATTGTCCTTCATCGTTGACGTCAGTTCCGTTGCGCACGCTGGTATCCACCAGCGAGGCATTCAGCATGTAGTGCTCGCCGTTGGGCAAAACCACAGTCTCGGGGAAGATGGCAATCGTCGGCTTGCCTGCGATGCGGCGCGGCTCGCTCGCTTTGGTGACGCGCCCCTGCACAGTGGCGCCGACGGGAATCACAGCTTTTCCCTCGAGCATCACCGCTTCCGTGACCCGGGCGGAAAAGGGATCCCCACTCTTACTGGAGAAGGTCGCCAGCGCATTTTCCAGTTTCACTTTCACGGATGTGCCCGCCGGCAGCGAGATATTGTTTTGTGCCGCCGCAGACACGGCCAGCAAAGCTAAGCTAAGCAATACAAGTTTCTTCATTTCGCCTCCTGAATCGATCCCAATTTTTTTTTGACCTTTAATGATGTTTCCCGCCGTGACAAATCAGCCGGAAGCCAATTTCCGGACCGCCCCCATAACTTGCTCCATCGGTGCTCGATCGGTCTGACTCTCGCCGCGATAGATGTAACGCACCGTCGCAGCGCCATCGATGACCAGCGTGGCCGGATGCGCGATATTGATCGCGTCCTTTGCCAGCCGGTGATAAAGCCCGTACGCCTTAGTCACCGTGCGGTCTTCATCCAGCAGAAACGGAAATGAGACCGGATGCTTCTTCAGGAACTTCACCGGCTTAAAAATCCCGTCGCGCTTCTCAGCAGCAATGAAAACCACTTGCGCTCCAGCCTGTTCGAGTTCACTTTTCATCGGCTCAAACTGGGCCATGCGTTTTGCGCAATTGGGTCACCAGGTGCCGCGCAAGAATTCCAGAATCACAGGCCCATGCCCCCGCAGACCCGAGAGCGAAAACTTTTCCTCCCGGTTTGCGGCCGCAAGCGAGAACTCCGGCGCAAGGGACCCGATCCCCAAGGTTTCCGTCAGATTCTTCACAAGAATCGACTCTAAGGTAGGCGCCTTCGCCGAACAAGAGCCGAAGCAATAAGCGAACCAGCAGAGGCACGGGTTTGTCAGCGTGGTGTCAGTGGGGTGCGGGCGCCCTAGTCCGCAAGTTTCATGCTTGGATAGAATTGCGCCGCTGGCTCGGGCAAGCCATGTCCGCCCCCCCAATGTTCGTAAGTCACAGTGCTGGACCGCACCCGTGATTTATAATCGCCAGTCTCATCGAACCGACAAAGGACGCAATCATGGCAATCACGAACATTGTTGACATCCACGCCCGTGAAGTGCTCGATTCACGCGGTAATCCGACGGTTGAAGCAGAAGTGATTTTGGGCGACGGCTCTCATGGCCGGGCCATCGTTCCCAGTGGCGCCTCGACCGGTGAACACGAAGCGGTCGAACTGCGCGATGGCGATAAGAAACGCTATTTGGGCAAAGGCGTGCTCCAGGCTGTGAAGAACGTCAACGGAGAAATCGCAGAAGCCCTGACTGATTTTGACGCCGCCGACCAGCGAAACCTGGACCAAAAGATGATCGAACTCGACGGCACCGAAAACAAGGGACGACTGGGCGCGAATGCCATTCTGGCAGTCTCCATGGCCGCGGCCCGTGCCGCCTCGTCATCGTTTGCGTTGCCGCTGTATCGCTACTTGGGCGGCCCCGCCAACACGCTGCCCGTGCCCATGATGAACATCCTCAACGGCGGCGCGCATGCCGACAACAACGTCGACTTCCAGGAATTCATGGTCATGCCCGTCGGAGCCGAATCGTTCTCCGAGGCGCTGCGCTGGGGCGTCGAAGTCTTTCATACGCTGAAAGGCGTGCTCAAGAAGCGCGGCTACAACACCGCCGTGGGCGACGAAGGGGGATTCGCGCCCTCCGTCAAGTCGAACGTCGAAGCGATCGAGGTCGTGCTCGAAGCCATCCAGCAAGCCGGCTACAAGCCCGGCGAAGAAATTGGAATCGCGCTCGATCCCGCTGCCAGCGAGTTTTACAAAGACGGGAAATATGTTTTCAAGAAGTCCGACAAATCGGCCAAGAGTTCCGACGACATGATCCGCTATTGGGCAAAGTGGGCCAACGACTATCCCATCGTCTCACTGGAAGATGGCTTGTCCGAAGAGGATTGGGACGGCTGGCAAAACCTCACCAAAGAGCTAGGCAACAAGATCCAACTTGTAGGGGACGACATTTTTGTCACCAACATCCAGATTTTCGATGAAGGCATCAAGAAGGGAATTGCCAATTCCATTCTGATCAAGCTAAACCAAATCGGCACGGTCAGCGAAACCCTGGACGCCATCGACCTAGGCCGCCGCAACGGCTATACCTCAGTGATCTCCCACCGCTCCGGCGAAACCGAAGACACTTTCATCGCCGACCTAGCCGTCGCCACGGGAGCAGGCCAGATCAAAACCGGCTCCGCCTCGCGGACAGACCGCATCGCGAAGTACAACCAACTGCTAAGAATCGAAGAAGAATTGGGAGGCGCGGCAAGGTTTTTGGGGTTGAAGGCACTGAACTACAAGAGTGAATAGGGAGCAAGGTTGCGAACACAACTAATGGCTACTCGAACGTGTTCACCCCGAATGACATCCAGGGAGGCAAGGCGCTCATGACACCAAGCCCAGATGGCATTGCCGCCCTGCGTGATCGATCGTTGCATCCACGGACGCGCGAACTCCTCGACTACCTCGATCGGCAGCGCGACGTGCTGCGCGTTGCGTTCGATGGCGTGCCGCCGCCGCTGCGGGATCGCGTCCCCGCACCTGGGCGCTGGTCGACCGCCGGTGTCATCGAACATCTCGCGATCGTCGAAGAGGGCGTGGCCAAGCGACTAGCGGCGCGGATTGCAGAGGCACGAGCGGAAAGCCTGGGCCCTGAAACGACCACCGATCCAGTGCTTCCGACTCTTGATATCGCTCATCTGCTCGACCGCACCACACGCTTCACCGCGCGAGAGGCGCTGCTGCCCACGGGCCTGCGCGCTGACGCCGCGTGGGCGGCGCTCGAACACGCGGGTGACGCGGTGCGCGAGACGCTGAAGGCTAATGACGGTCTTGCGCTCGGGGCCGTGTCAATGCCTCATCCGAGATTCGGCCCAACGCCGCTGTACTACTTCTTCGCGTTCGTTGGCGCCCACGAGGCGCGGCACGCGGCCCAGATTCGCGAAATCGTGGACAGATTCGCGGCAGCGCGTTGAGGCTGCGACAGGTCCGCCCTTTCCGGAGCTGCCCGCCCTACTTCTTCACAAGTCGGTTTTCAGATTTCACATCTACGAGTTGAAGGGCAATGCGTCACAGCGTCGGGGTCTCTAGTCCATGACTTAGCTATAATGACCTCATGGAAGTCAACATCCACGAGGCCAAGACCCATCTGTTGCGCCTGCTCGAACGCGTAGCTTTGGGCGAGGAGGTCATCATCGCCAAGGCTGGGAAGCCAGTGGCTAAGCTGGTGCGGTTCGGTGAACTACCCAAGGTGCGATTCCTAGGCTCGGTGAAAGGGGAGTTCGTTGTTCCCGACGACTTCAACGACCCGCTGCCCAGGGAAATCGAAGATCTCTTCTGGAAATGAAAGCTCACCGCTAGGATAGAACTATGGCAGAAACTGAGATCATTTTCTCTGTCCAAGAGTCACCCGAGGGTGGTTACGAAGCCCATGCTCTCGGCCATCCCATTTTTACCCAGGCCGAATCGATGGATGAGTTGCGTGAAATGGTACGTGACGCCGTGCGCTGCCACTTTGACTCCGGCCTGGCTCCCGCGGTGATTAGGTTGCACTTCGTGAAGGACGAGGTCATTACTGCGTGAAGATGCCGCGTGATCTCAGCGGCCACGAATTTGCTAAATTGCTCCGCTTCCATGGATACGAACTGACGCGTCAAGTTGGCAGCCATCTCCGGCTAGCGTCCTCGATCCGCGGATCCCAGCACCACATTACGATTCCCGCCCACAAAATTCTCAAAATCGGCACTCTGGGTGGCATACTTGCTGAAGTCGCATCCTACTTAAAGATGTCGCGGGCAGAACTGGAACAAAGCTTATTCGGCAAATGAATATGGGCAGCACTATCTTGAGGAATTCCATGAAACTTCGTTGTTTTTGCCTCGCAATCGCTTTTCTCATCACCACGCCGGCCTTCGCGCAACAGTCCGCACCCTCGCCCGCCGATGCCCCCGCCGCAAAGGACGACATTCAGCACCTGTTCGAGGTCATGCAGATTCATCAGCAAATGCGCCAGGTGATGGACGCCATGATGAAACAGCAAAGCGCCATGATCCACGAGACACTCAAAGAGCGTTACCCGCAGACTTCCGCGGAGCGAATTGCCCGCGCCGACCAAATGATTGCAGAAACCATGAAGGACATGCCCATGGACGCCATACTCGACGACATGATCCCCATTTACCAGAGACACTTCTCAAAGGCCGACATCGATGCCATGAGCACCTTCTACGCCTCCCCGACCGGCCAAAAGATGATGCGGGAGATGCCGGCCCTGACCTCCGAGTCGATGCAAGCCTCCTATGCGCGCATACAGAAGCAAATGGACGCCATGACGAAACGGGCCGAGCAAATCGTAAAAGAAGATCAGGAAAAACCGAAAAGCGCACCAGCAACAACGCCGGCGTCTCCGCAAAAGAATTAGTAAGGTAGCTCAAGGGATGAGAAAGAATTCAGATCCGTGTTCATCCGGGTGAATCCGTGGCCAGTTTTTTCCGAAAGCTGACAGCTGAGAGCTGACAGCTAAAAACCAGGAGCTAAATGCGTCCCAAACCTCTCGTCCTCATCGTTCTCGATGGCTGGGGCTACCGCGCCGAAACCAAAGCCAACGCCATCGCGCTCGCGCGCAAGCCCACCTACGACCGCCTTCTGCGCGAGTATCCCAACACCTTGCTTCAAACCAGCGGGCCGTACGTCGGCCTGCCCGACGGCCAAATGGGCAACAGCGAGGTGGGCCACCTCAACATCGGCGCCGGACGCATCGTCCATATGGACAGCACGCGCATCGAGTTGATGATCCAGAACGGCGAGTTCTACGCTCACCCCGTCCTGCTCGCCGCCATGAAAAACGCCCGGATCGGCGGTCGCCGGCTTCACCTTTTCGGCTTGCTCTCCGATGGCGGCGTGCACTCCTACCAGACTCATCTGTACGCGCTGCTTCGTATGGCCAAACAGAACGCTGTGGACCGCGTCTTCGTCCACGCATTCATGGATGGCCGCGACACCTTGCCCACTAATGGAGCCGGTTACCTGGAACAGTTGCAGCAGAAGATGCGCGAGTACAACACCGGCAAGATCGCGACGGTGAACGGCCGCTACTACGCCATGGACCGCGACCGCCGCTGGGAGCGAATTGCCAAGGCGTTCAACGCCATGGTCCACGGTAACGGCGAGGCCGCGAAGTATGTCGACCCGGTGCAGGGCGTGAAAGAGTCTTACAACAAAGGAGTCACGGATGAATTCATTATCCCCTTCGTCTGTGTGGACAACAAAGGCGAACCCCTCGCCACCATTCGCGACGAGGACTCCTGCATCTGTTTCAATTTCCGCGCCGACCGCGTCCGCCAGATTACTCGCGCCCTTACACGCAACAGCGGCCTCAACGAAAAAGCCGGTCGCGATCTCCCCGGAGCTGACGATCTCGATGCCACCATTCCCCGCGACCGCGTCCCCAAGAATCTGCACTACGTTTGTATGACGCGGTATGATAAGCAGTTCAACCTGCCTGTTGTCATCCCGCCGGAGTCGATGAACAACATCCTCGCCAACGTGATGGGGCAGATGAATCTCCGCAACCTGCGCGTCGCCGAGACGGAAAAATATGCCCACGTCACTTACTTCTTCAACGGGGGTGTAGAACAGCCATTTCCCGGCGAAGACCGTCTACTGGTACCCTCGCCCAAAGTCGCCACCTACGATCTGAAACCCGAGATGAGCGCCGCCGGCATTGCCGACGCCGTGGTGAAGGCGGTGGAAGATGGAACCTTCGACGTAATTATCGTAAATTTCGCCAACGCCGATATGGTCGGCCACTCGGGGAAGATCGAGCCTACAGTGAAAGCTGTAGAGACGGTAGATGCCTGTCTTGGACGCATCGAGCCTGCCGTCCGTGCCAAGGGTGGCGCCATGCTGATTACCGCCGACCACGGCAACGCCGAAATGATGATCGATCCCGCAACCGGCGGCCCGCACACCGCGCACACGACGAATCCCGTCCCCTTCATCGTGGTCGCAGAAAACAACAAACAGTTCACCCTCAAGCCCGGAGGCTCGCTGCGTGATATTTCGCCGACGATTTTAGGCATGTTGGGAATCGACCAACCGAAGGAAATGACAGGACAGGATTTGCGCGTCTTGCTGAAGAAGCAACCGGCCTGAGCCAAGTCGAAGCGTGTGCTTCGAGATCCCAGGCCTCTGACCTGCCGGACTGCCCCTACCCGTAGAAGTGCAAAACCTTTCATCTTGACCGTTAACCCGACCCAGACGATAATTAACGGCCTCAACCGCTTCGCGACTCTCCGCCACTGTCGCGCGGTAGGCCACGGTCTTCGCGCAAGCTGTTGGCGGTGCGCAAACTGGGTTTTGAGGGGGCTCCATCCAATTGCGATGTCACCTGTTTGATGTTGCGGCCAACATCCGCTACGCAGGGCCGTCTGGGAGCATAGCAAGTCAATCCCTTAACGCGGGAGGATCCCCTTCGCGTTCATTTCCTGTCCTGGTCTCGTGCCGGTGGCAGGAGGAAGTCACTACAACTTTCTCTTAGGAGGAGAAACCCGTGAAAAGGTCCATTCTTGGTGTATTGCTAGTCCTAACCTTCGTTGCCGTAGGTATCGCGGCGGCGCCACCGTTAACCTTCACCTTCTCAGACGTCCATGCCAGCAAGACAGCAATAGAGACGGACACCTATGGCGTCAACGACGCCGGCGTCATCGTCGGAGACTATGTGGACTCCGCCAGCGTTCAGCACGGCATGATCCTCGCGGGCAAGAAGCTAACCACCGTCAACAATAAGGCTTGCGCGGCGATTTCGGGTACCGGTGGAATCTCTTTCTACGGCGTCAATAGCGCGGGCGCAGCAGTGGGCTGGTGCACCAGCACAAAGACTGGTCTGGATACAGGGTTTATGTACGCTAAAGGGAAATTCACTCCAGTCAACTTCCCGAAATCTAACGGAACCCAGGCTACCGGGATCAATGACAAAGGGGAGATTGTGGGCCTGTACTTGGACTCCGCTAATGCCACGCACGGCTTTTCGAAGATAGGTACTAAGTACAAAGACATTAGTGTGAAGGGTGAAACCAATACGGTAGCCTGGGGAGTCAACAATGCTGGCCAGATCACCGTATACGCAACCAACTCGGCCGGCGATTTCGATTCTTTCCTCGTAACCGGGAAGACCTTCAAGAACATTAACAACCCCAACGCAAAGGGCGGACTCGGCACCATCGTCCACACGCCTGCGCCAACCACTAAGGGCGAGATCGATGGCACCTACTACAATTCCGCCGGTACCGAAATGGGCTGGCTACTTCACAAAGGCAAGTACTACGATGTGGTCGATCCAGGCGGCGTTAGTCGCGCCGATGGTCTCAATGACAAGTCTGAGCTCGTAGGACGTTATGGGTCCGGTACGTTCGGCGGCACTGGTTTCAAAGCCACCTACAAGTAATACCTCTCCACCTCGCCGCCCCAATGCTCGTCGCTCGGGCTTGGGGCGACTGGGCCCGGCGAGGCTCAAAAGCGTTCACAATTTCGAGCTGACGAAACCCTGACAATAGGTTTCTAAAGGAGAGAGAACCCAATGAAGAGGTCCATTCTGGGTGTATTGCTCGTTTTAACGTTTGTCGCCGTGGGTATCGCGGCGGCGCCACCCCTTACCTTCACCTTTTCCGACGTCCATGCCAACAAGACGGCGATAGAGACGGACACTTATGCGGTCAACGACTTTGGAACCATCGCCGGAGACTATGTGGATTCCAATGGTGTTCAGCATGGCATGCTCCTCGGGGGGACAACCACCACGGTGGACTACGGGAAGTGCCAGCCGATTACCGGGACTGGCGGCATGGCGTTTTTCGGCATCAATAACAGTTGTTCACTCGCCGGCTGGTGCACCAATTCCAGTGGCGTGCAAATCGGATTTACCTGGTCCCAGAAAACGGGAAAATTCACGGACATCAATTTCCCAAACGGAAACGGGACCGAGGTGACCGGAATCAACGATCGGGGAGACGTTGTGGGCCTGTACCTGGACTCCAACAACGCAACGCATGGCTTTTCAAAGATAGGCAGCAAGTACACGAGCATCGACGTGAAGGGCGAAACCAATACGGTAGCCTGGGGAGTCAACAATAAAGGCCAGATCACCGTATCCGCCACGAACTCGGCCGGCGGTTTCGATTCTTTCCTCGTAACCGGGAAGACCTTCAAGAACATCAACAACCCCGGCGCAGGGGCAACCGGCACCATCGTCCACACCCCCAGCAATAAGGGCGACATCGATGGTACTTACTTCGATACCGCCGGCACCGAAAAAGGCTGGCTGCTGCACGCCGGCAAGTACTACGATGTCGTGGATCCAGGCGGCGTTAGTCGCGCCGATGGTCTCAATGACAAGTCTGAGCTCGTAGGACGTTATGGGTCCGGCACGTTCGGCGGCACTGGTTTCAAAGCGACCTACAAGTAATACCTCTCCACCTCGCCGCCTCAATGCTCGTTCACTCGGGCTTGGGGCGACTGGGCGGCCGAGGTTCAGACACGAACCTTCGCGCGTTGGAGTGCTTTTCCCGCGGCACCCTTCAGTAACCTGCCGTCCTCTTAGCCAAATAGTCATTGATTGCGGTGGCCCATTCTTTTCCGCTCTCACGGTCCGAGTCGCCCAATTCCTTCACGTGTTCGTTAGCCTTAGGATCCAAAGCGGTGCGCTCATAGGCCACATTCACCTTCGTATTCCCTGGGTCGAGCTCAGAAAAGCGAACATCGATGAGCACAATCATCGCGTCCGGAATAACGTAAACATACTGAACGTGACGCGCTTCCATATCAAACGAGGTGTTGATCCAATAAGCGTAGCGGTGGCCGTGGCGGAGGGTGAACACCGCACCTTGAATATCCTGCGCGGGTTGCGGATACAAGAAGTGTGGATCCCAATGACCGTCCGCCCACGCCCGCTCCCCCTGCGGCCCAAACAACGGAGCCGCCACCTGGTAAGGAGCGTGAACCGTGAACTCGAACTCATTGCGAACGTGCACGACTGCCGCGTCAGAGGCAGTGCGGCGGTGATGGTGATAGATTAGTGCCAACGCCAGCGCTCCCACGGCCAGGACAATCAGCGCTGCTGTCTTCATCGCCTCCGCTCCTTGAGTTGATGGCTGTCGGAAGCCTTCAACGTCATGCCGTAGATCTTCTTGAATTGCTCGATCTCCTTGAGCGTCTCCGAAGAAAAGGGCGCTTTCCCCTCGAAGGCATGCAGCACCACTCCCTCCAACAGGTCACCGAGAGACATGTCTTTCAGTTCAGCGACCGCCTTCAACACTTTCAACAAGCGTTTTTCGAGCCGCACGCCAGTTTGTACGCGCTCGACTTCGACCAATGAGCTTGGGTCTTTCTCGCGAGGCATAGCATCAGGATATTACCATGGTACATAGGTACACGCAACCCCACGGCGCCACAAATTCAGCAGCCACGCTGTGGCGCGGCGCCAGTACCAAGGCGGGTCTGGATGCCGATTTCGCAGTTTGTGGTGGAATTACTGGCTTCGCTGGCCAAACCAATGCAAAGAATCACCGCGGACGTTGAGGGGTTGATGTATGAAAACCACCCATGAAAGAAAAGACCAAGAAGGTGACCAGCGCGATGGATAGTAGAAGCAGCAGGTCGGCCAGGCCCTTTTTCAGCCAATGCGTCTGAATCTTCCCCGACCGGAACCAGGTCTCGTGGAAGTAGAGAATCCAAAACCCAACCGCGACGCAGAATAAAACAACGCGGATAATTGTGTAGGTGAGGTGCAAGGCGACGTAATCATACACGATGGCCCGGTTGTCAGTGCCTCTAAAAGCGATCTCCTCAGGAGATCGTTGAGGCGCCCTGAAACTTGGCCGCGCACCCGGAGGCGTAGTTCGACGGTGGAGCTAAGCGGCCTGGTTCGGCGTGCCAGATTTTCCCCACCAGACGGCGCTATCGTCGGGACGGTTGCGCATCTTCGACAATTCCTGCTTAATCTGCACCAGCCGGCTTTCCCGCACTTCCGAAGCCGTCCGCTCGACCGGACTGTGGTGGCTCTGTTGCGAATACAGAACGTTGCTATTTCGCAGGTCGATGATTTCGTGACGGAGGCTGGAGAGGCGTTGCGCAAGATAAGCCATAACTCCAGCATACGCCTGAAACCAGTCTCTGTTTGATTTTTCTTCGCCGGTTGCAAATGCAGAGCTTAGAGGCCGGCGGCTGGCCCCCGTCCTTAACCAAGCTGCGCAGAAACTTCTGCTCAAACCCGGTGCGGCTTTTTCCCATTTTGGGACGGAGTTTACTGTTTAGTATCGGGTGCCCCCCCTCCCCCCTTTCGAGTGCAAAATCTAGAAAACAATGGACCTACAGATTGACTATATGTGCTAGATCTTTGAGTTTACAGGACTTACACGCAAAATCTAGAGAACATGGGAGTTACGGCGGGTGCGCGGCAGGCTGGCGTTCCAATTTGGGACGGGACGAGTGAGCCGGCCCAGCTGCTCTTCGCTCAAAGATGCTTCGTGGGTAGGCATTCGGGGCACGACCCGAGAGGCCACGCAGTCGCCTGATCAGATTGTCAAAGATCATCTATTATCCTGTAGATAACAGATTATAACTTAGCTTATCTGGTTTAGAAGCGCGTAGTCAAGAAGAAAGCGGGCTGTTTCGCCGAAACGTGGGGAATTGCGACTCAACGAACTCTCTTCCTTGCTCGGGCCCGCTCGGAATCTCCCGGCGACGGTTTTCGGGAGTGATCGGCGCGACCAGGGGGACTGGGTCGAGATTGGAACGGGTGCTTCGTGTAGTGCAAGCCTTTGCACATTGACCAGGAGCGTAGGCAAAAAGGATAATGGGCGGTCTTGGTAAGGAGTCCTTGTGAAGCGGCTTTTCAAGTCATCGCTGTTGTCGTTGGTGTGTGTGTTGGTGTTCGCAGGCGCGGCTCGGTTAGCGGCGGCGCCGGCGCTGACCTTTAAATTCACCGCGTTTAACATTCCAGGAGCCTTAGAGGTGTTTACCGGTGGAGTCAGCGAGGCGGGCCTAATCGTCGGGGAATACTTGGATTCGAGCGACGGCATTCACGGTTTTGTGCTGAACGGTACAAAGCTGACCACCATCGATGATCCCAAAGGCATAGCCACGAGCTGCAGAAGTATCAGCCCGAACGGGCTCGCGGTGGTTGGAACCTACGTCTCCGCGACCGGTGTCGACGTGGGATTTCTATTCAAGAACAACACGTTCACCGATGTTCCCGGTCCCGCAGGCGCGACATCTTCTTTTGCCACCGCTGTTAACGACCCTGGCGAGATCGTCGGCCTCTACACCGACTCCAGCAGTCTCACTCACGGATTCACCTTAAAGGGCGGAAAGTACACCACGCTCGACGCGCCCAAGGCCGTCCTCACAGAAGCGACCGGGATCAACAACCACGGCATGATCGTCGTGAACGGGGAGAACTCGAAGAAGCTTTTTTCAGCGTACCTCTACAATGGCTCGACCTACACCACCATCAACGTCCCCGGAGCCGCGAGCTCGGGGGCGACCAACATCGATAACCACGGCGACGTCGTCTATGACTGGATGGACTCCGCGAAGAAAAACCATGGGGCGCTTCGCCAGAACGGCAAGTACTTCAAGTTCAACGACCCGCAAGGCTCACAGAGTTACGGCAGCGGAATCAATGATCACCGCGAAATCGTCGGCTCGTACTTCGGCGGGACAGCGTTCACGGGCTTCCGAGCGACCTATTGACGCGATGGGCAAGGCTCCAACAAATCCCTGTCATCCCGAGCGCAGTCGAGGCACCTTGCGTCTCCCAGGACTCCAGCCCACGCAATCTCACCCTCGCCAAGCAAGCGGGTGCCCCATCTTTCCGCGTTCTTTGCAGAAAGGTGGGAGACGAGAATCTCGACGAGCGCACGGCATCCACTTCTGAAATAGGATGAGGCCGGGCGCTTCTCAAGATTGAAGTGCCCACCCTTGAAAGAGCCAAGGGTGGGCCTGCCTCCGACGCCAAACTCACCGGACTCCCAGCAAAACTCCCAAATACGCCCGCACCTTGGTCAACAGCGCGGGATGAGCCTTGGAGTGAAACGCCGCTTTGCGCGCCGTCCAGTCCATGCTCTTTAGATGGTCCACCAACACCGCGCCTTCGACCTTATCCACAACCGTCGGCAGAGCGAACGGGTAAGGCTTTCTCCGGCTGGTGAGAGGGCAGACGATCACCAGGCCACTGGCGCGGTTGTAGCTCTGGTCGGTAACCACGAGCGCCGGGCGTCGTTTAGCCTGCTCGCGTCCGGCTTGCGGATCGAAGTCAATCCAGACGATGTCCCCAGCCCGCGGAACATAGTGAGCTACCATTCCACGGATTCCTTCCCCCGCGCTGGCCCGCTCGCAATCTCACCGTAACGATTCTCTGGAGTGATCTGCGCAACCAACTGCTTCAAAGTCGGAATACCCTGTTTCCGGCGAACCTTAATGTGTCCTTCATCGGCCTCGATCACGATCGGATCGCCCTCGCGCACTCCCGCAGCTTCAGCCACGGGCTTGGGAATCCGCACCGCCAAACTGTTTCCCCATTTCACAATCTGAGCCTCAGCCATAAACTCGCTCCTAAGTTATACAAAGTATACACCTACGTATATACATTGTCGACACCACTGTCGCACGGGAGATTCTGATGAACCTGAGACCGCCCGCGTGACGCAAGCACCCGCCCCTTGCGAAAAGCCGCAAGGAGCGGGGCACCCGGCCGCCACTAATTCACGGTAACCGTCTTGCAGGCGGTGCCCCAGGCTCGGCCTTTCGGAATTGAAGTCCCGACTGGAGTCTCCGCACTACTCCGCGAAAGGTGAAGGGCGAAGACGCGGCCCCGCTGGATTAAGATGGTGAGTGGGACTCGGACCGTCGCCGCGACTTTGAGCCTGACAGGGGAGCTATGAGCCTGCTTCGCGAAATCCAGAATGACCTCGCAAGCGCGGGCGGGGATGTGGTCACCGTACTTCGAAAATGCAAAATTCTAGCGGCGCGACTCGGAAGCGACGAGTTCGCAAATTGGGTGAGGTGGGAGCTCGACGGTTACCCCGAGGCCCAGCCGACGCCGGAGTATCGACGCCTAAGCATCACATACTATGCGAGTTTTATGAATGTTGCATGGCGGCTTCCTCAGGCACCTGTGCCGTTGCAGCTTGTTCCCGAAGAGCATAGGAAGTCTTTTCAGTACATAGAATTTCGCGAAGGCATAGCAAAGGCAAGCCCATTGGCTAAGGAGGGAGCTACCATCCAGAGACCGGAACTTATTTTTGCGCTTCAGGGAAGGATGTACCCCGATATGAATTGCCAGGGAGCGTGGGGTCAGATTGCGGGCGTCGAATTCGAGCAGCTCATTAGTGCCGTCAAGAACCGTATTCTCGATTTCTCTTTGAAGATCGAAGCCGAAAACCCGGACGCTGGCGAGGCCCTGCCGAATACTCAACCCGTCCCAAAGGAGAAGTTGCAGCCGCTCGTGAATAACTTTTTTGGCGCTGTCGGGAATGTTGCTCAGCAGGGTCACGATTTTAGCCAGCTAGTGTAGTGTCCAAGAATTGGCTTAACATTTAACTCTTCCTCTTTGTAGTGCGCGGCAAGGTGCAGCCGGGTTGGATTTGTTCGAGGGTCTGGCGGCAGGGGGAGAGTTTGGCGGTAATGGAATCCACGGTGGCGGTCCAAACGAAGGGTTGCGGGGCTTGGTTCCACGCCTGCAGAAATTCGAGGATGGCTAGGCGCAGTTCTTCCACGCTGAAGAACGATCCGCGGCGCACCCGCTTGGCCGTCAGTTCTCCGAACCAGCGCTCGATCAGATTGAGCCAACTACAACTGGTGGGGACGAAGTGGAGGACGAAGCGGGGATGCTGCCGCAACCAAGCGCGCACGCGTGGATGTTGGTGCGTACCGTAATTGTCCAACACCAAGTGCAAAGGCACTTTCCCGGAAAACTCTTGGTCCAAGGTGCGCAAGAACTTCAGGAACTCCTGATTGCGATGGCGCTGCTGGCACTGACCGACGACCTTTCCCTGCACTAATTCCAGGGCCGCAAACAGGGTGGTGGTTCCGTGGCGTTGGTAATCATGGGTCATCGTCCCGCAACGTCCCTTCTTCAGCGGCAACCCCGGCTGGGTGCGATTGAGGGCCTGAATCTGGCTCTTCTCGTCCACACAGAGAACCAGCGCCTGTTGCGGCGGGTTCAGATAGAGGCCGACTACGTCCGTCAGTTTCTCCAGGAACTTGGGGTCGCGGGAAAGCTTGAAGCGCTTGACCCGATGGGGCTTGAGGTTGTGGCTGCGCCACAGATTGCTCACTGTCGACTTGCTCAGGCCTTGCGCCTTGGCCATCCGTCGGCAACTCCAATGGGTGGTGCCTTTGGGTTTGGTCTGCAAGGTAGCGGCAATGACGGCTTGCACCTTGTCCGCCCCATAGGTCGGTTTGCGACCCCGGCCCGGAGCGATCTTCCATAGACTTTCCAGACCCTGCTCGAGGAACCGTTCCCGCCACAGAATCACGGTGGGGCGGCTCACTTCCAGAACTGCCGCGATGCTCTGGTCCGGCCGCCCTTCGGCGGCCGCCAGAACAATGCGACAGCGCATCGCGACTCCTTGCGGCGTCCCGGGCGCGGCCAGCCACTGCTCCATCTGTTGTCGCTGCTCGGGGGATAAAGGAAGAGGCGGTTTGGAACGAGGCATGGCCCATTGTGGGGCAGGCCAGATTATATGTCAAGTTATTTGCTGGACACTACACTAGCCAACATCGGGATTCAACCTCAAGACCTCGCTACGCTCCTGACGGAGCTTACTAGCCATATCAACGAACTAAGCCTCGACATCCGTCAAAAACAGAAGGCAGAGGCTCAGATCGCGACTCTCAAGGCACAGCAGCTTACCGATCAACCTGATCCGGTAATCGTACAGCAGGCAGGGCGCACCCTTCGGAACGTTACCGAGGGCGCAATCGCCAGCTTATTAGCTACAGCGGCGCAGCCTACCGTTTGGCATACAATACAGCGTCTGTTGACACTTTTCCCGCACTGATCCACCGGAACCGTACGGGGCGGCTGCCGAACCTTTCGCGTTCGCCGCGAAAGGATGGGGCTAAGGCGCATTGCGCTGTTTGCCGAGATTTGCTCTGGCCTGGACGGGCGAGGTCGTCCGTCCCACACGGGCGGTGCTACTTCAAACAAAAGCCCCGCTCTTGCGGAGCGGGGCTTAGGCGGACAAGAGTGTCCGCCCTACACGGTTCTAGCTGAAAGCTGACGGCTGATCGCTGACAGCTTGCACGGGCGTGGACGCCCGCGCCTACATTAGTACATGCCTTCCATCCCACCGCCGTGTCCGCCGCCCATCGGAGCACCCTTCTTGTCTTCAGGGATTTCGCAGACCAGGGCTTCGGTGGTCAGCATCAACGACGCAATCGATCCCGCGTTCTGCAGCGCGGTGCGCACGACCTTGGTGGGATCGAGCACGCCTGCCTTGACCAAGTCTTCGTAATCGCCGGTCAGGGCGTTGTAGCCGTAGTTCGGGTCTTTCGAGTCGTTGACTTTGCCCAGGACGATGGCGCCTTCTTCGCCGGCGTTCTCGGCGATCTGGCGCAGCGGTTCCTGGATGGCTCGNCNTACGATGTTCACGCCGATCTGCTCATCGCCCTCGAGNTTCAGCTTNTCGAGTGCGGGGACGCAGCGGCTCAGAGCCACTCCGCCGCCGGGGACAATGCCTTCCTCGACTGCGGCGCGGGTTGCGTGCATGGCGTCTTCGACGCGAGCCTTCTTCTCTTTCATTTCGGTCTCGGTCGCAGCGCCAACTTTGATCACAGCCACGCCACCAACCAGCTTCGCCAACCGCTCCTGCAGCTTCTCGCGGTCGTAGTCGCTGGTGGTCTTTTCGATCTGGCCACGAATTTCCTTCACCCGGCCCTGAATGTCTCCGGGCTTGCCTTTGCCTTCGACGATGGTGGTGTTGTCCTTGTCGATGGTGATCTTCTTGGCCTGGCCGAGATCGCTGATCTG